>Ga0256406_1000058_pt1 | contig 190647 bp, 181 predicted proteins | sample RumenRJG_03DNA_FD_185986 | JGI IMG/M metagenome (GOLD analysis project Ga0256406, IMG submission 185986) | Bovine rumen microbial communities from Lethbridge, Alberta, Canada - RJG_03 | ecosystem: Host-associated > Mammals > Digestive system > Stomach > Rumen | place: Canada: Alberta... | reverse complement strand
CCATCCCAATAGGGTGTGGTGTAATATTTCCCGGTGAGTTCCCATATCTTGCCTATCAGTTTTTTCTTCTCATCCACAGAAAGCATATCCGAGAAACTGATAAGCTGGATAAGTCTGTCGGTTTCTTCATATTCAAAGGGATGCACGTAGTGAAGTCCGTTCAAAACAGGAGCAGAGCCGGACTCCACTTTCTGAGAACTGCTCTTATCCGGTTTAATATTTTTATTCAGCTTGCCCTCTGTATATCCGTCGTATTTAATTATATATTCGCTGTCATTATCATCAGTGTACTCGCCAGGATTCAGTTCCAGCAAAATCTCTGCAACTATTCTGTTAAATGTATTATCCACCGGCACCGATGTATTGTTTTTATATCTGCCGATACGATAAAGGCGGAGCAGACGTTTCAGCTCATTCTTTGATACCGTATGCTTTTCATCAGTTGTCTGCTTCAGTATTTCAAGTATCTGAAGAGTGGTTCTTTCATTGCTATACCCTCCAAGGTCGGATATACCATTTTCAGAAAACAATTTCTCCAGTTCTTCTTTGTTATCTTTTTCAGATTCGAGAAATCGGGCTATCTCCGACATCCGGACAATGTCTTCATTTCCGTGAATGTCAGTCTTAGTATCATCACTTTGTTTCTCCCGCATGAGAGCATAAGACAGGACGTTTTCCGATATTCCGGCTTCATCATCGATGGAAACCCGTGAAATTACAGGACTGTTATTCTCAACGGGTTCACTCGACTTTTTAGGTTTCGGTCTCTCTGTAAGTCCCAACGGATTCAGTTGAAGATCCAGTTCTATTGATATCTCTTTATTTATGGAAAGTGTCGCATAGGTCAGGAGTTTCGCCTTCTCCGAATCATATTTTTTTAGAGATTCCACAAAGCCCTGCCATCCCGCCATATACAGATCTTCTTCCAGTTCCGTCCGAACGGAATCTGACATATCAAATTTTCTTAACCTCTTCCAGCAACATTCGTGGATATAACGCTCAAAATTATGACAGATTTTCTCCCATGCGGCATTATTACCGATTTTGATCTCATTTATCAGAACTGCGATTTCCTGATCCGTCAAATAATTCATTTCCAATTCCTCTCGTATTCATAACATATGAAAATGCCTCATAGCATCCTCAATAGCCTTAACTTTTTCTTCCGGGCAGCCCGGCTGTTTGCTTTCCGGTGATTTCGGCTTGTTGTAGTTCTCGCGTTCTATGATACCATGCTTCTGCTTCACCTGCGCAATATTGAGATTAGTCACCCTGTACCCATACTTTTCTTTTATCCAGTCCCGTATGGCGTTATATGTTGCACCCTTCTTAAATCCGTCCGTGTCCATGTCCTCCAGACTGAACTCAACCCGCAATTTCTGTGACTTGACATCTCCCTTGGAAAGCAAACAAACAGTCTCCACGTGGCAGCTTCCTGAAAACATATCGACTGGCTGGACTTTTTTGAGCTTATAGGTGCTGTTCTCGCAGAGAATCTTCAGGTCTCTTGCCAATGTCGCAGGATCGCATGAAACATAAACTATTTTTTCCGGCATATATTTTAACATCGTTTCAAGTAGTTTTTCGTCGCAGCCCTTGCGTGGCGGATCTACTACTATGACATCAGGCTTTGGAAGAGACAAAGCTAAAGTTTCTGCAGCACCGACATAAAAATCGGCATTTTCTATGCCATTAAGGTTAGCATTTTCTTTTGCATTTTCTATAGCTTCAGGAACGATTTCTACGCCATAGACTTTCTTTGCTTTTTTTGCTAAAAAGAGACTGATCGTTCCAATCCCGCAGTAAAGGTCCCAGACTGTCTCTTCACCAGAAAGACCTGCAAATTCAAGTGCCTTGCCATAAAGCTTTTCTACTCCGGTGTGATTCACCTGGTAAAAAGACATGGGTGAAATATGAAATTTAATTCCATTTATCTCATCGGTTATATAGTTATTACCAAAAATCGTAATGAGTTTATGCCCCATAATGACATTTGTGTTTTCTTTATTAATATTTAGCGAGAGACTTTTAAGGCTGAGCTCGTTCTTTACATTCAAATTATCAGTAAACACAACCTCAATAGAAAATTCAAAAACCGCATCCTTTATGGCATTGACGAGCTCCTCCTTTGCTGGAATATTATCCCCATTTATGACAAGGCAGACTCCGACTTCACCTGTTGCAAAACCGACCCTCACCATGATGTGACGTATTAATCCTTTGCCTGATGCTTCATCATAGGCTGTCACGTGATTCTTCATCATATATGATTTCACGCAGCGAAGAATCTCGCCTGTCACCTCATGCTCTATCATGCAGTCATCAACAGGAATAATCCTGTGGCTTCTTCCAGCAAAAAAACCTGTTACTAATTTGCCATCAGAATCTCTTCCGACAGGAAACTGAGCCTTATTTCTGTAATGTGTAGGACGCGTAACATCGATTTTCACATCTGAATTTTTTTGAAAAGCCTCTTCTTGATGTAGCGCATTTAAATGCTCGATCCTTGGAAATCCGATAATCGGCTCGATATCAAAGCTTCCCTCTTCAAATCCTCCAATTCTCTCTATTGCAGCCTTCACTTTATTTTCTTTAAATCTAAGCTCACTCTCATAGCTCATATGTAAAAGGCTGCAGCCACCACACTTTCCTGCGACAGGACACATCGGCTCCACCCTGTCCTTCGAAGGCTTTATAATCTCAACAATTCTCGCATATCCGTATGTCTTTTTTACCTTTGTGACAGATGCCTTCACGACATCGCCCGTAATTCCACCATGAATAAAAAAGGTGAAGCCGTCATCACTCTTTCCGACACCTTCACCTTCATTCGTCATGTCTATTATTTCTGTTGTAAATTCTTCGTTTTTATTCATCGCTTTCCGGCGTGGTCCTTCTGATATTTGTCTCGAGGAAGCGGTTGACGCCGAGCCACTTGTACGGATCATTCGTAGGCTTCTCGATTGCTTCCTTGAACGTCTCCATCTTTGCATCCATATTGTCCGCAAAGGAAAGTGCAAAAGCTTCTGCAAGCTCCGGTGTCTTCGGCGAACCAAATTCAAGCTTGCCGTGGTGAGCGAGGATGCAGTGGATCAGCTCATTCTTCTTTGTCTCAGGGAAATCCGGAATCGTATCACAGATGTCCCATACCATCTTTGCACCAATTACAATATGTCCAAGAAGCTGGCCTTCATCCGTATATTCATTTGCCGGGAAAGTCGTAAGCTCCTTTGTCTTTCCAATATCATGGCAGAGCGCTGCTGTAATAAGTAAATCCCGATCAAGAAAATCATAATGCTTTGCGAAGAAATCGCAGATCTCTGTCACAGAAAGCGTATGCTCAAGGAGTCCGCCAACGAAGCCATGATGAACTGACTTTGCTGCTGAACGAGTCCTGAAATCCTTTTTGAAATCTGAATCCTCAATGAAAACCTTGTCAAGAAGTTTTCTCATATATGGTGCCTGAACTGAATCAATGAGCTTTAAGAGTCTCTTGAACATTTCATCCTGATCCTTTTCAGAAGTCGGAAGAAAATCAGCCTGATTCACATTAGCCGCATCCATCTTCTTTGCAGAGCGGATGATCATCTGAAGCTGTCCCTTGTAATCCTGAATCTCTGCCTTTACCTTTATATAATCAAGCTCATGGAAATCATCTATGGAGCTGTCCGAAGGCGACCAGATTTTTGCATCCATATCCATCGTCTTATCTGAAACGGTCAGGCTCCAGTAATCCTTTCCATTTTTTGTCTGGTATACATTAAACTTCTTTACAAGGTATGTCTCCCCATCAACCCTGTCTTCTGCTGCTAGTTCATTTAAATATCTCATCTTCTAATAATTCCTTTCAAACTCCCTATATTTAAGCACTTTATATATATTTAAGTCAAGTTTTGCGGGCAATAATAATGCTAACATATCCACAAAATTATATAGAGATCACATAGCATATTTTTCGTAAACCGTTTCTTTTCTAAATCGAAAATTTTTCTTAAAATAATAATAAGTTTAAAAACAAAATCTCCCCTGGACATTTCATCCAGGGGAGTTTGAAAAATCAGTTAGGATTTGTCAGTCGGCATTATAGAGAATAGTTCTCGCTATTTCTGTAACAGGCGTGCCAAGATCCATGCTTCTCTTTTGAAGGAAACGATGTGCTTTTGCCTCATCCATTCCTCTTTCATTAATGAGATATTCCTTTGCCTCATCTATTATTGCCTGATCTTCAGGAGTTCTGTGCTTTGGCTTTAATTTCTCATCTATCCTTCTTTCATCGAGCTGTGCAAGAATTCTTATCGAACCTACAAGCTCAGCGCTTTTTACAGGAAGATAAAGTTTAAAGATTTCGGCACTGTCAAAATCTGAAAGAGCAGCTTTATGCCCTATCATAAGGTAGTAAGCATTATCGCCGAGGAAGGAACATAAATTTGCTGAAGGCATATCTTTAAGTCTTGGTGAACAAACCAATACGCCGCCGTCCATTCTATTAATAGTCTTTATTGCTTCTGCTCCGGTCTTGACAGCAGCTCTGACTCTGATACCACTTTTGGTAATGATGTCGGATACGCTTTTCCTGAGGTCGTCATCAGCTATCGCAATAACGATTCGCTCCATATTCTTTTTCCTCTAACAAAACATTAATAAGCAATCATATAATGCTTGCGTTCCCACTCACTTACTGAAGTTCTGTAAGAATCCCACTCAGCAGTCTTGCCAGCGATGTACTGTGAATATACATGGTCGCCAAGAACTTCCTTGATCAGAGAATCCTTCTGCATTTCATCAAGAGCTTCCTTAAGGTTTCCTGGAAGTGAAACGATGCCTTTCTCTGCTCTTGCTTCAGCTGACATATCGAAGATGTTCTCTGTGATTTCAGCAGGAGGAGTCATCTTCTTCTCGATACCATCAAGACCAGCTGCAAGGCATACAGCAAGCTCAAGATAAGGATTTACTGATGGATCCGGGCAACGAAGCTCAACTCTTGTTGAAGCGCCACGAGCTGCAGGGATACGGATAAGAGCAGATCTATTTGATGCTGACCAGGCAAGGTAGCAAGGTGCTTCATAACCAGGTACAAGTCTCTTGTATGAGTTTACTGTAGGGTTCGTAATAGCAGCCATGCTTCTCATATGATGAAGGATACCAGCGATGAAGTGATATGCATCTTCAGAAAGCTGATGATCACCATTCTCATCGAAGAAGATGTTCTTGCCGTCCTTGAAGAGTGACATATTTGTATGCATACCAGAACCGTTAACACCTTCAAGAGGCTTTGGCATGAATGTTGCATGAAGTCCGTTTCTCTGAGCTGTTGTCTTAACAGTAAGCTTGAATGTAAGGATGTTGTCTGCTGTCTTAAGAGCATCGCCATACTTGAAGTCGATCTCGTGCTGGCCAACTGCAACTTCATGATGTGAAGCTTCGATTTCATAACCCATCTTCTCAAGAAGAAGTGAAATCTCACGTCTTGTATCACCGCCTCTGTCAAGAGGAGCAAGATCGAAGTAACCAGCCTCATCACTTGTAGAAAGAGTAGGCTCGCCATTCTCATCTGTTGAAAAAAGGAAGAACTCAAGCTCTGGTCCTACGTTGAATGAATATCCTTTTTCAGCTGCCTTAGCAAGTTCCTTCTTAAGAACGCCACGAGGATCACCTGCAAATGGAGTGCCATCTGGATTGTAAACGTCGCAGATGAATCTTGCAACTTTGCCTCTCTGAGGTCTCCAAGGGAAGATTACGAAAGAATCAAGATCTGGTCTTAAGTACTGATCTGACTCAGAAATTCTTGCGAATCCTTCGATTGATGAACCATCAATCATGATCTGATTGTTCATAGCCTTCTCAAGCTGTGAACGTGTAATAGCTACGTTCTTGAGCTGACCGAAGATATCGGTGAACTGCATACGGATGAATTCTACATCCTCTTCCTCTACTATCTTCCTGATCTCGTCTTTTGTCATCATTTGCCTCCTTAATTAACAAATGCAAAACAATTACTTTCCTGGAAATGCGAATGTCATTTCCGTGTGCCGATTTCGGCAATATATACAAACGCTTACTAGCGTGTATTAACACTTCAGCGCTCATACCAGCATTAGGTAACCTTAAACTAATAAGTTTAAATCAGCTTTAAATCAGACTCCGCTGTCTCCATAATTTGAAAGAACTCTTGCGGAAGGATCATTGACATCATTGAGTCCCGGCCATGTCTTATTCGGCATCCAGTAGTCAGGAATCATCTGTGCCTGTCCCGGATACATGTCCTCGAAAATCTCTCTGTAGAGAAGAGATTCCTTTGTGAATGGCGGTCTGTATGTATATTTAGCTGCCTTCTCCTTGAACTCTTCATCAGAATATTTTTCTTCTGCATATTCCTTGATGTCATCAACCATTGAATGGCCGACTGCATCTGAGAAAGCGGCCTTCTCACGCATCAGGATATCCCTTGGAAGGAAATCTGAATTCTCGAATGCATGACGAAGCAGGTACTTGCCTTTATTATACTTGTTCATCTTGACCTCCGGGTCAAGGGACATGACATAATTTACAAAGGCCTGATCCGCAAATGGCACTCTTGCCTCGAGAGAGTTTACAGAAATACATCTGTCGGCACGAAGTACATCATAATAATGCAGCTCTCTTACTCTCTTCTGTGATTCCTTCTGGAACTCTTCTGCGTTTGGAGCAAAATCAGTATATTTGTAACCGAATAATTCGTCTGAAACTTCGCCAGTAAGGAGAACCCTGATATCCGTATTCTCGTGAATGTACTTGCAGCAGAGGTACATGCCCATTGAAGCACGAATCGTCGTGATGTCCCATGTACCGAGAAGCCTGATGACATCTGCAAGATTATTCAGTACATCTTCCCTTGTCATGATGACTTCTGTATGCTCTGCGCCGAGATATTCTGCAGTCTCTTTTGCATATTTCAAATCAATAGGGTTCTTGTCCATGCCGATTGCGAATGTGCGGATTGGCTTGTCTACCAGACGATTTGCAATGGCGCACACAAGTGATGAATCAAGTCCGCCTGAAAGAAGGAAACCAACAGGCATATCTGAATCCATTCGCTTTGAAACAGCCTTTACAAGAAGACGGCGGATCTTTTCACCAGCCTCATCCTTATCATCATAAAGAACGCGCTCTACATTGCCCGGATCAACATAGGTATGGAAAGAGCCATCCTTGTAGAAGGTTCCTGGAGGAACCGGAAGGATCTGTCCAGATACAATATTGATAAGGTTCTTTGGCTCTGAAGCAAAAACGATAGAGCCATCAGCCTGATAGCCATAGTAAAGCGGTCTGATACCGATCGGATCTCTTGCTGCGATCCATTCGTTCTTGTCTCCATCGTAGATGACAAGTGCAAATTCTGAGTCAAGGAGCGAGAACATATTCGTTCCGAATTCCTTATATAATGGAAGCAGAACCTCACAGTCAGAAGTGGACTTGAAGGAATAGCCTCTTGAAACAAGCTCAGCCCTAAGAGGTCTAAACATATAGACCTCGCCATTACAGATCAGTCTGTCATTTCCAAGAGCAAATGGCTGCATGCCGCTCTCAGTAAGTCCCATGATTGAAAGTCTCTGGAAAGCCATGACACCATCGCCGACTTCCTCAATACGCTCTGCATCAGGACCTCTTGAAATCGTCCTGTCAAGGCTCTGTCGGAGCAGTTCCTTTTCTACCTTGTGCTCCGCAGCAAAAACTGTACACATAAATTATATATTCCTCCAAATTAGTAAAGGGATGTATATCCCATCAGATACTCATCAATTTCTGCAGCGCATTCACGGCCTTCTTCAATAGCCCATACGACAAGTGACTGGCCTCTGTGCATATCGCCTGCTGTAAACACCTTATCGACATTGGTCTTGTAATGACCTGCTTCTGTAACTGTCTTGTTTCGATTGTCAAGGTCTATGCCGAATGCCTTCGGAACATATTCCTCTGAACCAAGGAAGCCTGCTGCGATAATAAGAAGATCGCACTTTAATTCCTTTTCGGTTCCGGCTACTTCTTCAAGCTTGCCATTTGCAAACTTTACTTTGACTGTTTCTACAGAAGTAATATTGCCATTCTTGTCCGTCTTTACAGACTTGATCGTGGTCTCATAAATTCTTGGATCAGCACCAAAAATCTCGATTGCTTCCTGCTGGCCATAGTCTGTCTTCTTGACCTTCGGCCACTCAGGCCATGGATTGTTTGGCTGTCTCTCGACTGGCGGCTCAGGCATCATCTCAATCTGGACAACTGACTTCGCACCGTGTCTGATGGAAGTTCCGACACAGTCATTTCCTGTATCGCCGCCGCCTACGATGACGACATTCTTGCCTTCAGCAGAAATATATTCACCAGCTGTGAGGTAATTGTCAGCGGCTGTCTTTCCTGAAGAAGCCTTCGTCTTGTCCTTGCCAGTCTTCATCAGGCTCTTTGTTGTGGATGCAAGGAAATCAACTGCGAAGTATACGCCCTTTGCCTTATCAATGCCTTCGGCTGCAAGAGGTCTTGCCTTCTTTGCGCCACAGCAGAGTGCAATCGCATCAAATTCGGAAAGCATCTTGTCTGCAAGCTTCTTGTCCTTGATGTCGCAGTCCGTTGTAAATACAACGCCTTCCTCTTCCATGAGCTTCTTTCTTCGAAGGATGACATCCTTCTCAAGCTTCTGGTTCGGGATGCCATACATCAGAAGTCCGCCGATTTCAGAATCCCTTTCAAATACGGCAACTGTATGTCCCCTGTGATTCAGCTGGTCAGCAACCGCAAGTCCTGAAGGACCTGCACCGATGACAGCGACCTTCTTGCCGCTTCTGACCTTCGGAATCCTAGGCTTTACGTATCCTTCTGCAAAGCCTTTCTCTATCAGGAATAATTCGTTATTGTGAATCGTAACAGGCTCTGAATCCATGCCGTTGATGCAGGCCTTCTCGCAGAGTGCCGGGCACACACGACCTGTAAACTCAGGGAAATTCGAAGTCTTAAGAAGTCTCGAAAGCGCATTCTTAAAATCTCCCCTGTATATCTCATCATTCCATTCAGGAATCAGATTGTGAAGCGGGCAGCCTGTAACCATGCCATTAAGCTTTACGGCTGACTGGCAGAGGGGCACGCCGCAGTTCATGCATCTTGCGCCCTGAATCTTCCTTTCATTTTCAGAAAGGTGAATATGGAATTCATCGAAATTCTTTATTCTCTGCTTAACAGGGATGTCTTCATCGTCTTCCCTATTATATTCAAGAAATCCAGTAGGTTTTCCCATATTATTTCTTCTTTCTATAATCTATATTTCGCATCGTCTTTAATGCTTTATGAAGCCATCGTGATTTCCTTGAAGGCTTCCTGTTCTGCCTGTGCTCTTGAATATCCTTTTTCCTCGAACTGGCTGATGATCTGAAGCATCTTTCTGTAGTCGTTTGGAAGAATCTTCTTGAATTCTGGAAGATACTTGTCAAACTCATCGAGGACTTTCTTGCCGAGTGCTGAATCCGTCTCTTTTACGAATTCCTGAAGTATGAGCTTCAGCTCTGCCGTATCACCCTTTTCGGTGACAGGTGTCATATTGACCATATCCTCATTCAGCTTCTTGTAAAGGTTGTGCTCGGGGTCAAGTACATAAGCAGTACCGCCTGACATACCGGCTGCAAAGTTCTTGCCAACAGGTCCTAAGATAACAGCCTTGCCGCCAGTCATATATTCGCAACCGTGGTCGCCGCAGCCTAAGGCTACAGCAGTAACGCCAGAGTTCCTGACAAGGAATCTCTCGCCTGCAACGCCATCGATGAAGAGCTTTCCGGCTGTTGCACCATAGCAGGCAACATTACCGATGATAATATTATCCTTTGAATCGAATTTTGACTTTTCATCAGGTATGATGACAATCTTGCCGCCTGAAAGTCCCTTGCCGACGCCGTCGTTGGCATCGCCCTTGAGCCTTATTGTAACGCCCTTTGGAAGGAAGGCACCAAGTGACTGACCTGCGCCGCCCTTTGCATTAATCGTATAGGTATCATCTTCAAGCTCATTGCCATACATTCTTGTGACATCAGAACCAAAGATTGAACCCATGGAACGATTCAGGCAGGAAACATTGATGTCTACTGACTTTGGCTCAACATCACGTGCTCTGAACGATTTATCCTTTGGATCTACCTTTGAAAGATCCCAGCCATTCTTCGAGCCTTCGAGTGCAGGAAGAAGCTTTTCATAATCAATCGTCTTCTCAAGCTTGAAGTCATAGACCTTCTTCGGATCAAAGTGGCGTGCGCCATCCTTTGCTGCCGGAGCAAGAATTGCAGAAAGATCAATTGTCTCTGCTCTGTGTGTCTTCTGGACATCCTTTGGCTTTAAGCAGTCAACACGACCGACCATCTCATCGACAGTCTTGAAACCAAGTGTTGCCATGATTTCACGAAGTTCTTCTGCTGTGTACATCATGAAATTGATGACATCTTCAGGTCTGCCCTTAAATCTCTTTCTGAGCGTTTCATTCTGTGTAGCAATGCCGACAGGACATGTATCCTTTGAGCAGACACGCATCATCATGCAGCCCATGGAAACAAGGACGGCTGTTGCGAAACCAAATTCCTCTGCGCCGAGAAGCGTTGCAATGGCAACATCACGGCCGCTCATTAATTTTCCATCTGTAGCAAGGATGACCTTGTCACGAAGACCATTGTCAATAAGCGCCCTGTTTGCTTCAGCAATGCCAAGCTCCCAAGGAAGTCCGGCATTATGAATAGAAGTCATAGGTGCTGCACCTGTACCACCGTCAAAGCCTGAAATCAGGATGACCTGTGCACCGGCCTTTGCAACGCCTGCTGCAATTGTGCCGACACCGTTTTCTGATACGAGCTTTACGCAGATACGTGCATTCCTGTTTGCATTCTTCAAATCATAAATGAGCTCGGCCAGATCCTCGATTGAATAGATATCATGATGAGGCGGTGGAGAGATAAGTGAAACACCAGGCGTTGAATACCTGATCTTTGCAACGATAGGATAAACCTTCTTTCCTGGAAGGTTTCCGCCCTCGCCTGGCTTTGCGCCCTGTGCAATCTTGATCTCGATTTCATCTGCAGAATTGAGGTATGCAGAGGTAACACCAAATCTTCCTGAAGCAACCTGCTTAATGGCACTGTTTCTCTCTGTGCCATAACGCTCAGGATCCTCGCCGCCTTCACCGGTATCTGACATTGCGCCGAGACGGTTCATGGCGATTGCCATTGTCTCATGTGCTTCCTTTGACAGTGCACCGAAGGACATGGCACTGGTCTGGAAACGATTAACAATTTTTTCTGCAGGCTCTACTTCGTCAATTGAAATAGGCTTGTTCTTTGGATTGAATGCGAGAAGTCCTCTGAGTGTATGAGGGAGCTCGTTATCAACCATTTCTGTATATTTCTTGAACTCTTCGTAACTTCCAGTTCTGACTGCATGCTGAAGCGTAAGAATCGTATATGGATTGTAAAGGTGGTCTTCCTTGTCTTTTCCTGAGAACTGTCTATGGTGTCCCGGAGAATCAAGCGTGGTGTCGAGACCGAGACCCATAGGATCATAGCCCTTTGAATGACGGTACTCTACGGACTCTGCAATCTCATCAAGACCAATTCCACCGACACGGCTGACAACGCCTGTGAAGTACTGGTCAATGACTTCCTTTGAAAGACCGACAGCCTCGAAAATTCTGGCTGACTGATAGGACTGTAAGGTGGAAATACCCATCTTTGCAGCTATCTTTACGATGCCCTTTAATACTGCATCATTATAATCATCAATTGCTGTATGATAATCCTTGTCAAGGATGCCGTCCTGGATCAGTCCTGCGATAGCCGCATGTGCTAAGTAAGGGAATACGGCACGGGCACCAAATGAAAGAAGGGCTGCCATCTGATGAACATCTCTTGGCTCTGCACTCTCAAGTACGAGCGAGATAGCCGTCCTCTTCTTTGTACGGACAAGATGCTGCTCGACTGCGCTGACTGCAAGAAGCGAAGGAATTGGAACATGGTTCTCATCCACATCACGGTCTGATAAGATAATGATGTTGTAGCCCTTTGCATAGGCACGGTCAACACGGAGAGAAAGCTGGTCAAGGGCTCTCTTAAGGGATGTATTTCTATAATAAAGAATCGGAATAACTGTGCTCTTCAGTCCTGGCTCATTGAGCTTCTTCAGCTTCAACATATCCGTTCCTGTAAGAATAGGATTGTTAATCTCAAGGACATGGCAGTTCTCGCCTTTTTCTGAAAGAAGATTTCCATCGGAACCAAGGTATACGGTAGTATCTGTGACAATCTTCTCACGAAGTGAATCAATAGGCGGGTTTGTAACCTGTGCGAAGAGCTGTTTGAAATAGGAAAAAAGATTCTCATGGCGCTCTGAGAGCACGGCAAGCGGAACATCATGTCCCATGGAAGCAGTAGGCTCAACGCCATTTTCAGCCATAGGAAGAATGACATTCTTTACATCTTCATATGTATAGCCGAAGACCTTCTCAAGTCTTTCACGTTCTACTCTTGAATATTCTGTAATCTTTCTGTTTGGAACCTTAAGGTCCTTTAAGTGCTTCAGGTAAAGATCAAGCCACTCACCATAAGGCTCTCTTGTAGAATAATGCTTCTTTACTTCCTCATCAGAAATAAGCCTGCCTTCCTTCGTGTCTACGAGAAGGATACGGCCAGGGGTAAGTCTGGATTTCTTTACGATGTGCTCTGGCGCAATGTCAAGAACGCCGACCTCTGAAGCAAGGATGAGTCTTCCGTCATCCGTAATATAATATCTTGAAGGACGAAGTCCGTTTCTGTCGAGGGTAGCGCCGAACATATCACCATCTGAGAAAAGAACGGCTGCAGGGCCATCCCAGGCTTCCATCATGGTTGCATAATAATGGTAGAAGTCCTTCTTCTCGCGTGACATATTCTTGTCATGTTTCCAAGGCTCAGGAATAAGCGTCATGATGGCAAGTGCCGGATCCATTCCATTCATAAGGAAGAATTCAAGGGTGTTGTCAAGCATGGCTGAATCAGAACCGATACGTCCGATGACAGGGAAAATCTTGTCTGCATTCTTGTCGATAAATGGAGAAGCCATTGTTTCCTCACGGGCAAGCATACGGTCGATATTACCTTTGATGGTATTGATCTCGCCGTTGTGGCAGAGCATCCTGTATGGATGCGCCCTCTCCCAGGAAGGCGTCGTGTTCGTAGAGAATCTTGAATGAACTAATGCGATGGCAGTCTTGTAATCCTCTGACTGAAGGTCAGCGTAGAATTTGCGGAGCTGCTTTACAAGGAACATACCCTTGTAAACAATCGTCCTTGAAGAAAGTGAGCAGATATAAGTATCGTCGCTTGACTGTTCGAACTCGCGGCGGACTACATAAAGGCATCTGTCGAAATCAATGCCCTTTTCTACTGATTCTGGCTTCTCAATGAAGCACTGGTAAATCTCAGGCATGGAATCCCTTGCAAGATCTCCTAAGATATCAGGAGAAGTAGGAACCTTCCTATAGCCTAAAAATTTGAGACCATTCTTCTCAGTGACGATTTCAAGCATGTGCATCGCAAATTTGCGTCTCTTCTCATCTGTCGGGAAGAAAATCATACCAACACCATAAGTGCCTTCGTCACCAAGTTCGATGCCTATTTCCTTTGCTGCAGGCTTGAAGAAATCATGGCTTACTTGTGTAAGGATACCTACACCATCACCAACCTTGCCGCTGGCGTCTTTGCCGGCTCTGTGCTCAAGTCTCTCAACAATCGAAAGTGCATCTGAAAGCGTCCTATGGTCTTTCTTTCCGTCAATATTTACGACTGCACCGATACCGCAGGAATCCTGACCTTCATCAAGCTCCCTGTAGATCTTCTGTCTAAATTTTTCTGATGACGTCGTTGTCATATTGCCTCCTAACCAAAGTAACAAAATAAAGACGCCTGAAGCCTTGCGAATGCTTCATTGCGATCGCATGCTCACAGGCGCCTTTGTCTGTACAAAATTTCGTTATTATTATGCTTATTAAGGCTTGATTTGTCAAGGTTAAATTTCTAGTTCCACAATTGACAATTCAGTTTCTTCATTTATAATGAATTTCCATATATTTAATGTAGAAAATAATACGAACGAGGCATAAGATGGACAAATTTATCCTTCATTCTCCATATCAGCCGACGGGCGACCAGCCTGAGGCAATAAAGGAATTAGTCGATGGCTTTCAGGCAGGAAATCAGACTGAGACGCTGCTCGGTGTCACAGGCTCCGGCAAGACATTTACGATGGCAAATGTGATTGCCGCCTTGAACAAGCCAACACTCATCATTTCACACAATAAGACGCTTGCCGGCCAGCTCTATGGCGAGATGAAGGAATTCTTCCCGGAAAATGCAGTCGAGTACTTTGTCTCGTACTATGACTATTACCAGCCAGAGGCCTATGTGCCACAGACCGACACCTACATTGCAAAGGACTCTTCTATTAATGATGAAATCGATAAACTCCGTCTCTCTGCAACGGCCTCTCTCACTGAGAGAAAAGATGTCATCGTCGTCTCATCCGTCTCCTGCATCTATGGCATCGGCGAGCCTGACGACTTTGAAAACATGATGGTCTCCCTCCGCCCTGGCATGGAAATCGACCGCGACGAAGTCATCAAAAAATTAATTGATATTCAATATGAAAGAAATGACATGGACTTTAACCGTGGCACCTTCCGTGTCTGCGGCGACGTTCTGGAAATCATACCGGCGACTGTTTCTGACTATGCCATCCGTGTAGAGTTCTTTGGAGACGAAATTGACAGAATCGTAAAAACCGACATTGTCTCTGGAAAGGCACTTGAAGAATTAAACCATGTCGCCATCTTCCCTGCCTCGCATTATGTTGTTCCTCAGGAAAGAATAAAGGAAGCGACTGCCGAAATCGAGAAAGATCTTGATGACAGGGTGAAATATTTTAAGCAGGAAGGAAAGCTGATCGAAGCGCAGCGAATCGAGGAGCGGACAAACTTCGACATCGAGATGCTGCGTGAGACAGGATTTGTCTCCGGAATTGAAAATTATACGAGATATTTAACGAATCAGAAAGCAGGCGAGGCACCTGACTGCCTCATCGATTATTTCGGTGATGACTTCCTTATTATTATCGACGAGTCACACATTACCCTGCCGCAGATTCGTGGCATGTATGCCGGGAATTATTCAAGGAAGAAAACGCTTATTGACTATGGCTTCCGTCTTCCGTCTGCGATGGATAATAGGCCATTAAATTTCGATGAGTTCGAGCAGAAAATCGACCAGATTCTATTCGTTTCTGCAACACCGGGCGACTATGAAAAGGATCACGAGATGCTGCGTGCCGAACAGGTCATCAGACCTACTGGGCTTCTCGATCCTGAAGTCGAAGTCCGTCCTGTAAAGGGACAGATTGATGACCTCATTTCTGAAATCAAGAAAGAGACAGCACAGAAAGGCAAGGTCCTTATTACCACGCTCACAAAAAAGATGGCAGAGGATCTCACGAACTATATGCAGGAACTTGGCATCAGGGTAAAGTATCTGCACTCTGACATCGACACGCTTGAAAGAGCAGAAATCATTCGAGATCTGCGGCTCGATGTCTTTGATGTGCTTGTCGGAATCAACCTCCTTCGTGAGGGACTCGATATTCCGGAGATTACGCTGATTGCGATTCTTGATGCAGACAAGGAAGGCTTCCTCCGTTCAGAGACATCGCTTATTCAGACCATCGGTCGTGCTGCACGAAATTCGAGAGGCCATGTCATCATGTATGCCGATACGATTACCGACTCGATGAAGGCCGCCATGGATGAGACCGCCCGAAGAAGAAAAATCCAGGATGCCTACAATAAGGAGCACGGCATCACGCCGCAGACCATTCAGAAAAAAGTCCGTGACGTCATTGCGATTTCAAAGAAAATTGCAAAGGATGAGACAGAGTCCGGCCGTTCGCCTGAAGAAATGGATGAGAAGGAACTCACAGCCCTCATCGAAAAGACAAAGAAGAAGATGGAGAAAGCTGCCGCTGACCTCAACTTCGAAGCTGCCGCTGAGTATAGGGATAATATGATTAATTACAAGAACATGCTGAGAGATATGAAGGTGGGATAAAAAATAATATTTATGTACAAACATTCTGAAAATAGGATAGGAAATGCCACACGAAGCGTCCTAGGTGACGAGATGGACAGACAGTTTAAGAATGCAGTCAGACAGACACTGAATCTGGATGATGGCAATAATTCATCACAGTATAATTTCCCAGAACAAAACTTATCAAACAACACTGAAGATAATTGTTTAATTCTTTCTAATACGGAGGGCGAAATAGCAAAAGATATCATTCTGACTCATCCAAATTTAGCAGAATGGGAATTTTCAGATGGTGCAGCTGAACTTGTGATGGCATATTCTTATAAGCATCCAAATGTAAAAAAATACGGAATAGGTATAGTTGTTGATGATGGTAATGAATACTTTTATCACGAGGATAACGTCAATGGCTCATACACTGACATGAGCGAAGAGAATGTCCGTAAAGCATTATCAAACAGATTCAAAATGTCTGTCAATATTTCTTTTGCAGATTGCCAGACAGGAGTTTTTACAAAACGATATGATGCAGACTGTGAAAAAGCTGAAATCAGGACATACTACTGCGAACTATCTGAAAAGGACATTCTTGAATGTTATATTGAAATATCCGATCCTTTTACAGTGGACGATAGAATAAAGAATCATGTTTATAATGTTTTTGAAGACTTCGCAAGGGCAGTACGAATAGAAGATTGGAAAGATTAATGCCTTGGTTTCTTCCTCACCGAGAATCCGAAATCACCAAGCTTCTTACCGAGCGACATATAGTCGCCGTGTGAATATGCGATTAATTTAGCGTCTTCCATATGGAAGGCGTTCTTTTTGTCTATGTATTTTTCATCGACATCGACAGCGACGACTTCGCTTAAAAACATGTCGTGCGAGCCTAGCGGAATAATGTCCTTTACCACACACTCGATGGAGACAGGTAGGTGCAGAAATAACAGAAGCCTTTCCTGGTGTTAATGAACAGTCCTTCCACTTATCTACTTTCGCACCAGATTTTACGCCGCAGTAATCAAGTGCTTTGACCATGCTTTCATCAGGAAGATTAATGACAAATTCTCCTGTCTCCTTCAGCATCGGATAGCTTGCCCGCTCATGGCGTACAGAAATATAGGCCATCGGCGGATCAGAGCAGACGGTTCCTGTCCAGGCAATCGTGACAATATTTTTCTTTCCAGATTTGTCCTGCAGGCTCACAAGCACAGCTGGCACAGGATATATGAAATTTCCAGGTTTTTCAAATGTAATTTTTGACATTACCGAATATTCTCCAAATTTCAACTCTAAATTTTCCAACAACTTTGTAGCAATACTAATATAACATTTCTTAAGTATTTTTTATATTATGATAATGTGTTCAAAACTCATGTTGTCTTCCAAGTAGGAACAGAACAAAGATGCTTAAGCTTAATATGATACATTCTCATCCTGAAGCATCGCATCCTTCAGTCTCTGTGCAGCAGCGCTTAATGGGTGCTGCCTGTCATAGACCATGCAGACATCACGCGCAGGAATTTCTTCCTGAAGCCTGATCTCGACTACTTCATTTCTTTCAATTGCTTCACGTGCCATCGGTTCAGGGATAAACGCAAGCCCAAGCTCACTCTTTACGAGCGGGAGAATCTGATCAGTTGTTGCAGCCTCTGTGTCTGGAACAAATTCAAGTCCATGTGACAAAAAAACCTGATGATAGAATTCCCTTGTCATCGATTCTTTCCCAAGACCGATAAGCGGATAGGAATGAAGTTCTGATAGAGACAGCCTCTCGCCAGACAGTGCCGTAAATGTTTTTCCACCAACCAGAATTTCATTAAAGGACATAAGTGAAACCTCTGTCAGAGGAGCCTCTGCAGTCGTAGGCGTTGTGACAATGGCAAAATCGATTTCGCCATTTTCAACCGCCTTCACGGCCTGCGGCGTAGAGTGATTATAAATTTTCAGCCTAATGCCAGGATAATCCATATGGAATGCTTTGAGGTGATTTAATAAGAAAATATTGAGCGCAGTCTCACTAGCGCCGATCGCGATATTACCGTGCTCCAGCCCTAAGTCCTTTGACATCTCATCTTCTGCTGCCTTAAACTGCATCATCGCAGAGGAGACATGTGTATAAAGACGCTCGCCTTCTGGCGTGAGCCTGATACCACGGTTCGTTCTGATGAAAAGTGTGCAGCCCGTCTCATTTTCAAGGCAGTTCATCTCACGCGTCACATTCGGCTGGCTTGAGCCTAATACCTTTGCCGCCTTCGTGAAATTCTGATATTTTGCCACATAATAAAAGATTTTGTAATACTCAAAATTTACGTCCATTGCGAGCGCTCCTTTTCAGGGTGTCACGGGGACGGTTCTTACTGACAACTTTTTACTATTATGAAGACTGTTCCCCGTGACAATTATTTATCCTTCGTCATGTGTCATGCGCCAGTTAATGCAGCGCTTCAGATAGTGAACATAATCCGGATTCTTGCACATGCCCTTGCCATCGGTATCTGAAATCTTTGCAACATCCATGCCATTGCAGTCTGTGACCTTCATGACAATATTGAGCGGCTCAACATCCGTGTCGTTTGCGATATAGGTTCCGATGCCAAATGCGACACGTGACTTATCTTTGAAAGTATTGTAAATCTTATCAGCTCTTACAAAGTCGAGATTATCAGAGAAAAGCAGTGTCTTTGTCTTTGGATCAATGCCAAGTGATTTGTAGTGCTCAATCATGCGGTTGCCCCACTCAATTGGATCGCCTGAATCCTGGCGGACACCGGAGAATAGTGTCGCATAGGTAAGCTGAAAATCCCTTAAGAAGCATTCAGTCGAAAGCGTATCCGTAAGTGCGATTCCGTTTAATACACCATATTCACGAACCCAGGCATCAAGCGCATACCAGTTTGAATAGGCAGGATTATGCTTGTGATTGCCCTGACCGACGCACATAATCCATTCGTGTGCCATCGTACCGACCGGAACAAGATGATGCTTCTTTGCAAGATATACATTTGAAGTGCCGACGCAGACAGAGCCGATTGATTTGTCACTGCCATTTAATTCGGACAGTTCCATCACGGCAAGATCCTGTGCCTCTGCAGAAAGGCGGCGTCTTAAACCAAATTCAGAGAAATTTCCAATCGTAAGCTCATTGGTTTTCAGCGCCTGCTTCTTATCTGAAAGCCTCTTCTTGAAGCTTTCAAGCAGCTGATCATAGTCATACTGCATCCTGAAATAGACTTCGTTTACAATGGCAAGCGTTGGGATTTCATACATTGAAGTATTGAGCCAGGTACCCTTTGTCTCGATGAACAGACCACATTCTGCATCATCTGAAATCGTAAAGTCAGCAAAGTTCGGTCTCCAGAGACGGAGAAAATCTACATACGAAGGCTGCAGCCACTTGATGCTTGAAAGATACTTGAGCTCTTCTTCCGTAAATCTCAAATCACAGTAATGCTTTATCTGGCTTCGTATTTCTTCTACCATTTCAGGTGTGAAGTGCACATCCTTATTCCGGCATTTAAATGTCCATGTCGTAGAGTAGGAAGGAAAGAGGTGGTAAATCGCCTGTCCCATGCTGAATTTGTAAAGGTCGGTTTCAAGTAAACTTGTTATTATCGGTTCCATGATCTGCTCCTGTTCTCAACTTCTATCATGATAAAAATTTTGCGCTACTAATAGAAGTTACAGCACTTTGAATTGCTATGCTAATACAAAAATTAATGCAGTATTTTTCCGCAATATATGGATATTTTACAACTTCTTTAAATAAAGACAACAACAAAAATCCAGGATAGTTTCCACTATCCTGGTCTTTATGCAAAATTTCATTTAGCGCGCTATCGCCTTGCTTTTCGCACGCTTATAAATCGCCACTTTGCAGCTAAGTAATCCACGGATCCGCAGATATTTCTCATCTATGGTTTATATGATATATCCGCGGATGTTTTTTATCAATAGATGGCATTATTATTTATTGGATTTCTAATATGAAACTTAAGATGTAACATGCTGTATCATTTTTTGTACCTCGAGCCCGGCATTATATGGTATTAACAACACATCCTTGTGCGTCTTCGGATAAACATTAAATAGTTCATGTGCAAATCCCTGGCCAATATCCGTCACGCCTCTAAAATCAAGCTCTATTTCCTGGAATTCATCAAATCTTGAATACAGCCTTTTTGCCTGTGATCTTGAAACAGGTCCATTTGGAAAAATATTTTTTATCGGAATTCTCGTTTTTGTTCGGATGATTTTTGATTCGCTCTAACATTTCTTCGTCATCAAACAGTAAATCCGGTCGGTATTCCTTAGCAATAAATCTTTCAAGATATTCCTTTTCACTATCTGTTAGAACCATTAGATCAGAAATATATCTCTTTGCCTGAAATTTTGTACCATCTAAATCAAAATTTGCCTTATCACTTATCACCGGAAATAAGTCACTTCTTATTTTTGAGAATGTCAATGCATCAATTGCGGAAGTATCAAAATCTTTATTTACTGTTTCTGATGAAATCGTATTGTAGAAAATAAATGCCTTTCTAAAAAGTTCTGTATTATCTTTAAACAAATTCATATTAATCATATTGCCCCAGTCAAAAAGATCTCTTGCTGCCGCTCTATTAATAAGTGCATTTCCCTTGGCTGCAAAAATATCAACAGATGATAATGCCTTCACTTTAATATCATCTTCCATCCAAGGCATTGAGATTATCTTTATTACTTCGGGTTTAATATGACACCGTAGCATATAGTTTATTTCTATTTTAAGGTTGTCTTTTACGCCTCCCAGATTTGTATATTCATATACAAATGAATCCAACGCATAAAATTTCTTAGACTTCTGACTAAGTACATATCCATTGGCCTTCATATACTTGCTTATTTTTTCTGTTATTACGTCTCTTTCAGAAAGCATTTCTGTTCTTTCCAAGTTGCCGCTTATTAAGTTGCATAATAGTCTCCTTTTTCTACAAGCTTTATTAGTGATAACGGAGCATATAATTTCCATCTCTCGTTATAAGAATTCCCTTCAGAATTCTTCAATAGATATCTCCTAGCATTAGATGATTTACGCTCACATTCTTTGAAAAATGCATTAGAAAATGAGAATTCATTTTGTAATTTCTCAAAAATGTAACCACATTTCTGATACAAAAAACCATTATCGTTTTGTGCTAGAATCTTTAAAACTTTTTTCTCATTTAATCCAGGAATTAGCAGCATACATCGTATTACCTCTTCTAGACCCGCAATCTTTTCATAATCACGAATGCTGTCAACAACAGTCTGCTCAATTGACGTGACACGAATGTCATTTTGCGTAATTACGTCAAGTTCTTTTTTTCGCTCCACTCTATGGTAATAAACGCCATTATACTCAAAATCGGAAAAACGCTTTTCTGTTGCTATAAAGCATTCATTGAAGACTTGATTGCCATAGCCAAATACTTCAAATGCACTATGATGAGTAACACATGCATCATCAAACATCAAAGCTCCTATCTGATATCTAGACATAACTGGCTGTCTTGTCTCCAAACTAATAACAGCATAATAATCCCGTTTTACCTTTTCAATCAGCCCTTTTTTCTGGTATTCATAAATAATCATGTTGGCTGCTCCAGGGGTACCAACAAATTCTGTAAGTTTTTCTCGTGAAAAGCAGCCTAATTCCAGTAAGCTTTCATAACGTTTCATAATTAAGCCTCAATTTTAATTTTTACATATTACATTTCATATTAAAAATATAATGTGCACTTTTCAAAAAATATATTTTATATTATTACACATACTATTTTGTTTTTCAAATAGTTTATGCACTTTTCAAAAAAAATAATATGATTGCTTACCTTTTATTATTGTAATCTCTCTATCAAAAATAGTCATTGAATTCATAGTATAAAATGTAATTGGAATCGCAGGCAAAGTTCCCAAAAACCAGAACCTTCAAAGGTCAAGCAAGTGAAAATAAAACACCCTGACAACAATATTGATGTCAGGGCATTTCATACAGTCAATAACTTCTATGAAAACTACATGAAGCTTGCAGATATTCTACTTTTTATGCACATACGAATTTTAGTTATTTTGCTAATTTGATATAATCTTCCTCACTCACTGGCTCGCACCACTCATTAGAGGTGTTTTCACCTGCGACTTCGATGGCAAGATGCGCCATCCATGAATCAGAAGCTGCACCATGCCAGTGCTTTACTTCTGGTGGGATATTGATGACTTTGCCAGGGGTAAGCTCAATTGCTTCCTTGCCAAATTCCTGATACCAGCCACAGCCGCCGATGCAGATGATGAGCTGTCCGCCGCCGCTTGTCGCATGATGGATATGCCAGTTGTTTCTGCAGCCAGGTTCGAAAGTCACATTGAAAATTGGAACCTGCTCATGTGAGACTTCGGCAAGGTAGCTCTGACCGACAAAAAACTTGTTGTACGGATTCGGCTCACCGATTGGGAACATGATCTCATTCTGGAACTTATCCTTATCTGAAATAGCTACTTCATCTTGAGACTTAAGGTATCGCCCCCTCCCTTCGGTCAGCGGCATATCGGTCGACGCATCTTTATTCGGCTGCGCCGAAGCGTCTCCCTCCCAAACTTCCTTGGCCAAATTAAACACTGCCCACGCCTTTGGCCATCCAGCATAAAAAGCAACATGCGTGACAATTGCCGCAATCTCATTCTTTGTAACCCCGTGCGCCTTTGCATTTTGAAGATGATAAACAAGGGAATTATCTGTAATCCCCTGCGACATTAGTGAAACAACTGTGATAATACACCTCGTCTTTACATCGATATCTGGAATGTTCCAGTTCTCTCCAAAGAGAATGTCGTCATTAAAATGTGCAAAATCAGGAGCGAATTCTCCCAATGCATTTCTTCCTGCTGTCTGTGTTATTTTTTCCATGCTACATATCTCCTTTTATCAATTTCATTTTTTGTCACGGGGACGGTTCTTACTGACAACTTTTTAAATCATGAAACGTGTCAATAGAACCGTCCCTCTGACAACTATAAATCATGAAACGTGTCAATAGAACCGTCCCTCTGACAACTAATTACATCTTCCCGCCATAAACCGGGAAGAATCCAAATTCCTCATAGCTTTCAATGTGCTTCATATTCTTAAGAAGCTCCATGTCATCATCTGAAATTTCAAAATCAATGTCAAGATTTGCCTTCATATGCTCTGGATTTGCAGTCTTTGGAAGAACGATCATATTTAACTGCCAGTCGTAGCGAATGCAAAGCTGCGGAATAGTAACACCATATTTTTCTGCGATTTTTCCAATCTCGGCATTCCGAAGTGCAACGCCATGTGCAACAGGCGAATATGCTTCCATCTGAATGCCCTTGCCTTCACAGTATTTTATGAGGTCAAGCGGAGTATTAGTAATATGCGAAAGCACCTGGTTTACCATCGGCTTTACCCTGCAGTCTGAAAGAATATTGTCGATATCCTCTTCCTTAAAATTTGAAACCCCGATGGCACGAACCTTTCCAGCATCAAGCGCATCCTCCATGGCTCTCCAGACTTCTTTATTTTCTTCAAAATAGCGATTTTCAGACTGATTTACTTCGACCCATGGCTGAGGAGAATGAATGATCATCATGTCAATATAATCAAGTTCCATGGTCTTCAAAGACTCATCAATCGAATTCAGTGCAGAAGCATATGATTTATTTTCAGCAGCAACCTTTGAAGTGACAAATATTTCTTCTCTGGGAATGCCGCATGTCCTGACGCCTTCTCCAACACCCTGCTCATTTCCATAAGCCTGTGCAGTATCAATGTGGCGATATCCTAATTTGATAGCATTTCGAACTGCCTCAGCAGTGTCTTCAGCTGGAATCATCCAGACACCGAGTGCCATCTTTGGAATCTCTACTCCATTATTTAGTGTTAATTTTACATCTGAAATCATGATTATCTCCTGTTTTGTTAAATCTATTTATTACCAAATACAAATATATTTTCTTGCAAGTAAAATGTCTAATATTTATAATAAATACTTATGTATGCCTATTAAGCATACATATCATAGGGCAGATTTTTTATGTCACTTTTTGACATATTGGGAAAGTTGTCAGTAGAACCGTCCCCATGACAGCTAAATGTTGTCAGCAAGAACCGTCCCAGTGACAACACCCGTACAGCTTCGAGCAATACGGCATGGGCAAACGAAGGCCGGCACAGGCTTGAGACGAATGTATATCATTCAAGGAGCGATTACAAGAACGACTACTACTGCCAGCTCTATAACGGCTACTGCCGTATCTCGGGGCTCTTCGGCGACCAGCAGGAGGTGTCCGCTACGGACTTCTACGAGATAAGCGGGAACAAGGTTAAGCCAGGCGAGGTAAAGGACATCTACGCCTACTGGGCTCCCGAGGTAATACCTTCAGCCATAGTCGGCATACAGAACGTGCCATACGACATGGAGGAGTACTACGACGAGTTCGTCGACAAGGACGGGAACACGTTCGACCTTACGAAGTATGAATACGACGAGAGCCATACTGATTCCGGAGGGAAGCAGGACAGGCTCGGGCTCACGATAACGGCGCAGAAGAACGACAAGGGCAGGTATGTCATGACCTACAAGGGCGGCGACATAGTGCTCCCCGACCTCTCGATGGACAAGGACGGCAAGACCCAGATACATGACGGCTTCATAGGGTGGCAGTACTACGACTACGGCAAGGAGGAGACCGTCATAGCGAGGTCCGCGGTGCTTAAGCAGGATACCATAAACGGCGTCAGGGTGAACGGCCAGAAGTTCATCTTCACCGCCCTCTGGGCAGACCATTACGCTGCGTCCATCTGGGGCATAGACCATGACTACAATATATACGGAGTGACCAACAATGGCTATGGGAAGCCTAACTATAACAAGTCCGACGTGCAGTTCAATGCGGAAAGCAGGGTGAAGGGCGCGAACAAGGGCGTTACCTTCGGCGCGGCGTTAGGATACGGCACGGAGGATAGTGACGGCGTTAATGGCGTTACCGGCACTGGTGCCAACAGGAAGATAGCGTCGAACGACTTCGATACGAAGTACGTACGGCACGGCCCATCCAGTGGCAAGGGCTGCATCCACAAGGACTATATCGAGGGCGGCTGGGCCCTGATTAAGAAGAACATAGAGGACAAGGGCGGTTCCTACTACTCGGAGTGCCTTGACAAGGGCTGCACGGTGCCCATGTTCTTCGTAGGGAATCAGACCATAAACGAGGTGGGAAAGTTCACTGATGCCACGATCATGGCAAAGGGCGTGACACAGCCCGTATTAAACGGCGGCTCGTATGACTTCGATGGCTACTCCGTGACGAAGACCACGATGGAGGCATCCATAGGGAAGGGCGACGGCTACACATCTATAACGGGCGTGGAGGCTGACACATCCTATGTCGTAAACGGCACGCCTGACGATCCTTCGCATTATGGCGGCACGTCAGGCGGCAACTACCTCTACGAGGAGTACAAGGACTCTAACATGCCTGCAGCGATGAAGAAGATATATAATGCCTTGCTTAACCCGGACTTAAAGTCCATGATAGGCGAGACGCCTATCGTATATGCTACGAACTCTAAGAACGATACGAAGGGGCTAAATAACCTGAACTACCATAACGGCACATGGACAGCGCCTACGATAATAGATGACAGCTCTACCACATACTCGTCAGCCGACATGTGGTGGCTGGATCATATAGATAACTCAGGCTACACGGGAACGATAGTCGATAACAGGTCAGGCAATGTTATAGGCAACAAGAGGGCATATACCTATGGCACTACTACTCAACGGCTCTTCATACCTTCCGCAAGGGAGATATATGGGGACTGCTCAAGATACAGGGGCGGAGATGCTTACTGTACTGTTACATGGGGAAATGCCAAGTCGGTATATTGTGAATCTGTATTAGACTTCTTCGATGGCAACCAGTTCGAGAAATTCAGGGGGTATAAGTTCGTAGAGAACCTGTGGAAAACACAGCCTTATGTAGCTTCAAGTATAGGAATACTCGATAAGGACACTGCAAGGCTCAACAGTACTGGCGGAGTTATAACGAGGACGCCCGGCTCTTCGAATACGAAGGCTAGGTTAACCGAGATAGATAGTAACGGAGCCTTGAATACGACTCACTATACAAAAGGTACAAATGGTTTAGCACCCTGCTTCAGATGCGAGTAATATAACGTACATCAAGGCATAAAGAAAGACAGATGGGAAATATCCCATCTGTCTTTTTTATTGTATAAGGGAGGAAAGTTAGGCGGTTAATCATCAATGAATATTAACCCAAGTCTTTGTATCATCACCTGAGCCAGTAGTAAATGTAGTGCTTACGCTGCCATCAGCACCGACTGTAGTTGTCTGTGTGATGGTAGGCTCTGTCCATACGGTAGTAGTAGAGCCGTCTGAATTATGTGTTACAACGCCTCCGTCATCAGTAGTCTCCGTAGCAGGTGTCGTAGCAGGTGCAGTGCCTGCCGTATCAGCAGGGGTACTGGGCGTTGTATCCGTAGCCGCAGGGGCATCAGGCGTAGGCGCAGTCGCAGGGGCATCAGGCGTAGGTGTAGTCGCAGCTGGTGCTGAAGATGCGTCGGCAGTAGTGACTGTAGGCGTAGTCTGCGTATTAGTGGTAGCAGATGCGCCCGTGCTTGCAGTAGAAGTTGAAGCAGATGGCTTCTTGGTAGATGTGTCCTTCTTCTTCGAAGCAGTTGTAGTTTTTTCTGCCTGTTTCTTAGCCGTATCCTCTACCTTCGGAGTCTCCAAAGGTGATTCATCAGTAACAGTATCAGCATTCTCCGCTACCTCTGCGCCTGATGTAGTATCGGCATTATCCCTCGCTGCTACTAGGGTATCATAGGTACTCCTTGCCTCCTTGAGCGTGTCGTACTTCAAGACGAAGCCTTTCGCATTATCATTGAGCTTATTGTAACTGTCCTCCGCCTTCGTAATGGCGTTCTCTGAATCGAGCGTGACCTCGCCGATGGCGTCTATGAGGGAGTCTACCTCCTTCGCGGAATCGGCGTCCATCTCGTCCTGTAATGCCTCGGCCTGTGCCTGCTCCTCGAGCCTTGCCTGCTCGACGCTGTTGTTATGGATGGTCACTCCTACGGCGGTGCCGCCTAACGCTATGCCGGCCGCTGCCGCGATGGCGATGGCGATGGCCTTTCCCTTCGTAGTACTTAGTAATGCGCGTACCTTGTTGTACTTCATGTTTTGCCTCCGTTCCGAGCCGTCCTGCCCATTCCTGTAATTATAAGCTATCCGGCACGGATGGTCAAGTCCCATCCCGAGCCTCCGTTATGAAGGTGTATGGGGAGCATCGTGCGTATCGCCCGCGTATACGAGCGTGGAGTGCCATTTGCGGGCGCCGTCCTGCGCCGTCGCGCTTACACCTTCTAGTCATGGGCGGGATGCCGGCACGGGCCGGCGCGCCCGGGGCATCATGGGTGTGTCACGGGGACGGTTCTTACTGACAACTTTTTGCTTTCTGTATCACTCCGCGGTTTATCCCTGTCAATCTTTCAAGCTGCCTTATCGATATACCCTTTTCTTTGAGTTGCGCTAATGCCTCGTTACGGTCATTCTTTGTCATCGATTGAATTTCGGTTCCGCTCTTTATATTAAGAGTATCTTTGATCACCTTTTTAGCCCACTCATCATTATGCTTTATCTCTGAATACTCCATGCACTCCTGTCCCTCCTCTTCGCCCATAAATTTCTTAAATTTAGATGGGCTCCCTACCATCTTTCCTAAGATACCAGGTTCAGTCAGCCCCTTCCTACTTACAAATTCCTGATAGCTACTCCATTCATATTTGTCCGCATCTGCAATGCCTGCCTTGACTGGATTATTCAAAATATATCTAAACACTGTAAGCAGGTACTTTTCATCAGTAATAGGCTCACTTTTATATCTGTCCTGAAAAAGATGCCCTGCCCTGGCGTATTTATTATTATAATATGCAGCATAGCTAATTCCGAGTCTCTTCATAAAGCCCGAAATTTCTCCTTCCTCATCATGTATGAGCAGATGCACATGATTTTCCATCAGACAGTATGCCATAATCTCCAACGAGGTGTCTTTCATAAACCGCTTTATTAAATCTAAATATTTTTGATAATCCTCTTCGGATTCAAAAAGTATCTGCTTCCCGATTCCACGTACGATAATGTGCTGATATTTACAAATAATCCTTGGGCGTCTTGACATAAAAACCTCCTGACATAATGAATTTTTTTTCATTATATCAGGAGTGAAAAAGTTGTCAATGAGAACCGTCCCCGTGACATTCGTGGCACGGGATCAAGCTATATCCTTTCTGCCACATACAGTGGGATATTTGTGAGATTTTCCTCTTTCCTGTAATCAGACATAGAAATTCTAATAGGCTCACATTCAGGATAATCCTTCTTTATTTGTTTAAGCGATTTCGCATTTAAATTCTCCTCTGCCTTAACCTCAATTGGATAAATGACAGAATCCTTTTGTATCATAAAGTCTAATTCCAGCTTTGAGCTCTCGCTGTCAAAATAATACACATCATTCCCAGAAGCTTCTAACTGCTCCAGCACATATTGCTCGGTAAATGTACCTTTATATTCTTCGAAAATATTATTTCCAATCAATATCTCTGATATGGGTGCATCTACCATCGCACCCATCAGGCCATGATCAATCAGGAAAAGCTTAAAGCCCGAAAAGTCCTCGTAAAATTTCAAAGGAACTCCTACTTTTCTGACCCTCGGTATCTTGTATATTATCCCGGCATCTAAAAGCCACTGTATTGCAAGCTCGAAATCTTTTGCCCTTGCCCCCTTTTGAATGTCACCATAAATAAATTTCTTATTGCTTTTCGCAAGCTGCTGTGGAATGGAATTCCACACTTGATGTATGCGGCCAAGAATCGATGAATCAGCATGCTTTGAAATATCAAGTGCATAATCAGCCAAAATCCTCTTTTGTATATCTCTTAAGTCCTGATAATCTCTATTTTCAAGCAACCCATTCACAACTTCAGGCATACCACCTGTAAAACAATATTCCCTTAAATCCTCTATAAGAATGGTCTTTATGCTGCTAAGCTCCTGAATTGGTTCATTAATCAGCCTGTCGAATGCTGCCTCACCACGTTTTGCCAATAAGAATTCAGAAAATGTAAGCGGATAAAGGGTTAGCTCATCCGTCTTTCCAACAGGATACGAAACTCCTGAATGGATAGCAAGACCAAGGAGTGAACCAGCTACGATAATATGATATTCAGGTGAATCTTCACAAAAATACTTTAACGATTCAAGTGCCTTTGGGACGCTGCCGATTTCATCGATAAAAATCAGTGTTTTCCCAGGTAAGATCCTCTGGCCGCTTAAAATTTCCATATCAGAAATTAATTTTTCGGTCCTGTACCCATGTGAAAATATTTCTTCAATACGCTCGTCTTTGTCGCAATTTAATACAACCAGATTTTCATATTCATTCTTTCCAAACTCATTTACAATATAAGTCTTCCCAACCTGCCTTGCGCCCTTAATCACAAGCGGCTTCCGATATGAACTATTTTTCCATTGTAAAAGTTTATAATATATATTTCTTTTCATACTGACAGCTTTCCTTATTCTATATAAATATAACAATTTACATCACTATAGCACGAGAATAAAGATGCGTCAACATTTATTGGAATGACTTTTTTCAAAATTATACATTTTTAAGAACGACATTTATCCCGACATTTTGATTGTCTCATGGACAGTTCTTAATAAAGATATTTAAATATCAAAATGTTGTCAATAGAACCGTCCCCGTGGCACCCCAGCAGGTACTGTTTGATGTTACGCACCTTGGCAGGGTTCTTCTTCATGCAGTCCATGACATATTCAAGATGCATGGAATTGATTTTCAAAAACTGAGATTTCACCACGTTCACAGGCTTATCATCCCCTGCAATACGGATAGTTCTCCGCTTGGAGCAAACAACATCAAGCATAAGATCCATGATTGCATCCAAAGTCTCCCGGTCATAGGGATACCGCTCATACATAATCTCCATATCAAGTTGGGAATTAAGATAATTACGGTAGGACGTTCTCTCATCCATATCCTTATCCGCTCCGGATAGGATAGGATTAGTCTTATTACTCTCAGTATTATTTTTCTCAGTCTTATTAGTTTCCGATTTGCGATTGTCCAGAGTTCCGGTATGCAGAATTACAGAGTTCTGCTTTTCAGAATCCAAGAGTTCTGCTTTTCGGAATCGGGTAAAATCTTTAACATAGATAATGGTGGGTTTACCAAGACCCTGCTTTTTGCGTTCAATAAGACCAAATTCATCAAGTTCCCGCAATAGTCCACAGGCCTTTGTATTCGCGCAGCGCATAGACTTTTTCACACTTTTTATCGTGTAATAGACATAAACACGCCCTGCATCATCTAGCCAGCCATTTTCTCTGGACAAACTGATTCTGTCCAAAAGAAGGCCGTACAAAACCTTGGCATCTGTAGACAGTGCCTCAAAAATCTCTTCTGTAAAAAGCATCTTGGGAATCCTGTAAAACGAATAGCTTTCTGACTGCTCCTCATAAAAGTAGTCAAAAACCATACCATCACACTTCCTTTGCCTTGTTCTTTGCCGCCCTATGCTCCTTCATGATTTTGGCGTAACAAGGAAAACAGAAGGCTTTGTTATACCCATAAGGGCACTCGTGTTTACAGTTCTGAGGATGCGCTATCGGCTCCGGTCTTCCTACCACGGGAGTACTGCTACTTCCTACAGATCCCAATACGTTGTAATGTGCTGACATTTTCATTACCTCCTATGCAATAGAAAAAGCGCCAGACCGAAGGTCATAACCTCCGGCTGACGCCTTGTACATCATGATGCGATTAGAGTGCTTCGCCACCCTTAGCTTTGGCACCCTTATCAATGGTTTCCTTCTTAGGAGCCTTGGCGACTTCCTCTTTCTTGGCTTTAAGATCTCCAAGCACAGATTTTTCGCCTTTCTCCTCAGCGTGCTCCGCTTCCTTTTCAGCCTGACGCTGTACGAACTTTTCACCAAGCTCGAAGATCTTTTCCTTACTGTCATAGTGGTAAACACTATCGGTAAGCTTATCAGCAGGAGCCACCTGCGTTGCATTGACTTCCTTTACCATTGCCTCAAGATCCTTTAAGCCCATCTCGCCGTTGTCAGGGACGATCAGCACCTCATGGATGCTCGAAGGTAAAATAAAGAAGTCACCACCAGCTCTTTCAGCTGCCTGGTCCATAAAGTTCTGATAAGCAATAACTCCGGCACCATGTACCTTATCGGGAACCGTAGCAACGTAGATCTTTTCATCTTCAGGAGCCACAGGGAAAAGTCCCATCATTTCAGCCTGCTCAACTCCCATCATCTCAGCCATGACCTTACTCATGCCTTTGATTTCAACAGGCTTGATCTGAGGCGCATTCTCCATTGCATCAGCGTGAAGCTGCTCAGGAGTAACGCCCATGGTTTCAAGCAGCTGATTTGTAACGAGGATTGATGCTCGGCCATCGTCATCGGAACTTAAGACGAAGCGGTAAACAACTGCCATATCTTCCATGTTCTGATGAGGTACGGTTTCAAGCATCTCCTTGTTGGCCTCTGCGGAAACAACTTCCATCGCAAGCTTTTCCTTCATCTGAGAGTAATCAGATAAGGAATTGATATCGAACTCCGGTCTCTGGTTGATTCCGTTATTGATGACATCTACTGCCTTATCAACAACTTCATCGTAAGGTCTGCCGTCTTCGACTGCTCCGTAGAACTTGTCGATTCCAATGTTCACTCCGATGTTGCTGCCCTCGGGTGTAACCGTGATTGCCTCATAACTCTCATTCAGCTTATTCACAGTATGAATGGAGAGATCAACCTCTGCACCCTGCTCGTAAAGTCTGTCCTTCACATCCTCTACAAATTTTTCTTTGAAACTTTCGTAATCCATATTTTGATTTCCTTTCTGTTTGCATTAGCATTGGATCGTCACCCTCCGCCTGGTTGATGGCATTAAAAAAGCGCCAGACCCATGACCTCGTTTGAAGTCATAAGCTGACGCTTAAGATTGCCGGTATTCTTTTGCAAAAGAAATGGGCTCGGTGTCCAGGATTTGTTCCCGTTCGCTTTGCCCATTGTAAATATAACACATCAATAATAGCTTGAAAAGGGAACCGATGGGTAACTGACAGGTAATTCGTAGGTAATCAGCAGGTAATCCATAGGTAGTTTTCTAATTATCCATGTAAAAGCCCCTTGAAAAACTCCTGCCCAAACTCAAGCTCTACCTCTATCCAGCCAATAGCAAACAATAATATGAAACAGATGGCAACAGCCGCCCCGATGATTCCTACAGCGAGCCACTGTGTCGCTATCACTGATAAGATAAGAAGGATAATCATTGGAATAAATAACAGGCTCGCAGCCCTGCAATAAAGCCAAGATATAGCAGTTGCAAATAAACGAAGTATTCCAAACAGCAGTATCATAGGAAGTGCAATAAGTATCTTAACTATTCTCATGATCAAATGCCCCCTTTCTCTTCTCATTAATAACCTTATAAGCAATCAAACGAAGAACGTACTCCGGCATAACACGACGGCCAAGCTCCCACTCCTGCATCGTTCTATAAGGAATGCCAAGCCAATCGGAAAAGTCCTTGCGATTCATACCTGACTGCTCTCTGATCATTTTAAAAGCATAAGCCATCTTACGACGCTCTGCTTCGGTATCATTCTTATCTGTACGTTCTACTTCAATCTCAATACCTTCGACATTATAGATTTCTTTCTTCATGGCAGCCTCCCTATGTAGTCAGTGCGTGTATTCCTATCTGTATTATAATGTAGTCACTGACTACGCGTCAAGGTATTTAATACAACTATACTCCGGCACATTTTCGTTTTTTTGCCGAATTATAGTTGACTTTCTCTATTCTGGCACTATAATATAACTATGAAACGGCAATTTTCTTATTTTTTGCCGAATTATAGTTTTGATGAGGTGATACTTTGAATATAGCAGGCACACTATCCCATCTGCCACAAGGTCAGATATTCAACAAATCCCGCTTTCGTGAAGCGGTTCATACGGTAGATCCCGACTGTTCGGAAAGCTCCATAAACTGGATGCTTGTCACTATGCGTAAACAAGGCATCCTTGCATCGGCAGGAACCGGAAAATATTATTGTCTCTCCGGCGAATCTGCCATAAGGAAAAACTATCAGTATCCGCATTCCCCGGAATACCGGGAAATAGAGCAGGCTATTACTGACTCCTATCCACTTGTAAACTTTCAAATGTGGGAATTGATCCAGATGAATGATTTTGTCAATCATCAGATAGCAAAGAACGTGATATTCATTGAAGTGGAATCCATGTTGGTTGATACAGTATATGAAATGCTTCATGAAAAGTATCCCTATGCTATGATCCAGCCGGATACAGATACCTTCTATAAGCAGCGCTCCCCGGAATCCGATATTGTGGTCCAAAAGCTTCTCACAGAAGCTCCCACACCAAATAACGGGCATTCAAGCCCACTGGAAAAACTGCTCGTAGATCTTCTTTCCAAAAAGCTACCTGGAAATCTCATAGAAAGAAGCGAATACCCTCGCATATATGATGATATTTTCCGGAAATACCTGATTGACGAAACCAGAATGTTCCGATATGCAAAGCGACGGAATCTCTACGATTCCCTGCTTTCTTTCATAGAAACACAGACCGATGTAAAACTAATGACCATCTGATAAGGAGACAAAGATGATAACAAAAGAAACCTATTCGTTAGAATATGTAAACACCCTTCGTGAAAAATACAAAAAGGATCCTTCACTTTTAGAAAGAGTTCTGTTCGCCTTTGGTCTGCTGGAAGCCATCACGCGCGTAGGAATGCCTTTCATCTTCAAGGGTGGCACATCACTGATGCTGATCCTCGACCACCCCTTAAGGCTCTCAACTGACATTGATATCCTCGTACAACCTGGCACGGATGTTGACCACTACATAAACGAAGCAGCCAAGATATTTCCGTTCAAAACCTTCGAGGAAGACCGACGTGTCGGCAAAAACAATATAGAGAAGCGCCACTTCAAGTTCATCTATGACTCTCCCCTTAGGAATGATGACTTTTATATCCTTCTGGATATTGTCTTTGCTGATAGTCCATATCTTGCCACACAGACCTGCGAAATAAAGAATGACCTGCTTCTCACCGACAGTACACCTATAACCGTAACCGTTCCTTCCCCGGAATGCATCCTCGGAGACAAGCTCACAGCCTTCGCTCCGCACACTACCGGCGTACCATTTGGAATAGACAAAGAACTTGAAATCATAAAGCAGTTATTCGATGTTGCAACCCTCTCGGAAAAAATAGACAACTACCAGAATCTCATTGCCACCTATGACCGCGCCGTTCTGGATGAAATCGGCTACCGCGACATAACGGCAACCCGTGAAGATGTCCTCCGGGATACCATCCGCTCCTGCGCCTGCATCATTGGAAAAGGTGTCTACGACAAAGATGACTTTCCGCTCTTTGTCAAAGGAATCCATTCCATCGGCGGCCATGTCCTGTCCATGAAATACAGTGCAACCATCGCCGCCAACCAGGCAAGCCGTGTGATGTACCTCGCCTCCTGTATGCTCACAGGTCAGCCCTTCACACCTATAGAAGATCCCGAACCATATCTTCAGGCAAATATAGGCAAAAGCCAATACAAAAAGCTTTCCTATATGCGCAGCCAAAGTCCGGAAGCCTTTGCTTACATTGTTGAGGCTCTTCGGATGATTGAGGAATAAGAAAAAAAGCGGCTGACAGAGCCCCAAATCTCCGCCAGCCGTCATTATATAAGCTATAAGAAACCTAATTATGCACTCACGCCTTCACATCAAATCCAACGGTACCACTTACACCCCCTGATGACAATCCTTCCGTCAGCTTAGCGGTAATACTCCTGACATCTGTTCCAACAGCAGAAATAGTAAACTCATCTGTCTTATCTTTCGCTTCAGCTTTCTCTACCCGACGTTTTTCAATACGTTCCTGTTCTGCCTTTTTCTCTGCACGTTTCTTTTCTACCTTCTCTTTAGCTGCCCTATTTTCCTCAGCTTTTTTCTTAGCATTCTCTCTTGCAATTTTCCCATCGTTTTACAGGCTGATTATCTGTCATAGGAAGTGCATCACTTACTAATTTTCTTTCTCTTGGTTCTGTACCATACTGAGGTACTTTTAGCAAATCCATTGTAGACGATATCTTCATCTTGGCTCCTCCTTTTCATAAATAAAACGATGAGATATATGCGTAAATACCTATCATCCTCATTATCCTCAAATGTCAGAACTAGCATTTTCCCATACAATCACTTCCAATCTGATAACAAAAATCTACTTAAAAAGCTCATTGAAATTTTCCTGTTAATTGTTTTATGCTTTCATATCGAAATTACTTTGCACCACAACATTTTCATTTGTGATTTCCACATTTGTTCCAGTGTTCAGCGCTTTTCTTGCATCATGGTATGCCTCATAATATGCTAATTTTAACGCTGAATGTACTCCCGTTTCTGCTTTTGTTTCTTTCTCATGCCACCCTCCCCCTTGAGTGTATGTAAGAACTTCTTCCCCTTCCTCATTATATATATGGAGCGCAGAACCAGTTCCCTCTCCTTGATATTCAGCCTCATATGGTATCCCAAATAAAACACACAGCCATCTTTTGTCTGCCTCTTGTATTTCTTTCATATCACCCATATTTCCAGAACTCATTGATTGGTTGAACTTATCTATCAGTGCCGCCCGATTTGGTGCCACTTTAGCGACCTCTGCTTTCCGCAAGTTCATAAACTCATTTCCCATATATACATTGTTTTTCGCATCTTTCTTAGCCAATTCAACAATTTTTTCTTTTAACGAATCTGTTAATTGCCACTTGTTCTTTTCAGAAGTTTTTTTAGCACTACTGCTAAAACTTCCAGATACGCTTACCGTATTGATAGCATTTGATATATTCATCTCTATTACCTCACTTGAAAATTTGTTTTCAATATAAACATTTGGCACATATCATCAATACCCCTTGCAGAAAATGGCACAAAAAAGTCAGACAACAGACACTATCTGTTATTTGGTCTTTTTACGTTTGAACTCGACAACAAACAGATTATCCTACTCATATCTTGCTTAATGCTCTTCTAAAATCTGCTGATTATAAGCCCTCAGCGCCAATGCCTTTTTATTAAGTTCGATATTTTGCTCTTTATGCTTAAAATTCTCTTCTTTGCGAAACTCTAGTATGTCCTTACGAGCCTGTATTCGTTCCTCAATATATTCCTCTAAAAGCTGCTTTTACCTATGAAATTTTAACACTAATCAATAACTGCGATAAGTTGTCTGCATATTATTTCCTTTCCAAATATATTTATATAATTTACCTAAACATGGTAATTACATATCTGCCAATTACTTTTTGACTGTTTTTTCTTCGTATAATTTTGCAATATCTTCTTTGTGTTGAAATATATCTTTCAGACGCAAGCTTTCCATATACTCATCGTCAGCCTTTTCTTGATATTGGCGTTTTTTTAATCTCTCTCTCTCCCAAAGTTCATTTAATTCATCTTTTTTACACTTTTTCGAATAAAAACTGTCTTTATCTTTGGAATGTGCATCAAACGCTCTTCCTGCCTCTTTTGTATGATCCTGCATATAGGAATAACCTTTATATCCATTTTCATCAATGTTTATTAAAGTTCCACCACACATCATATTTGAGCCATGGGCATCCTCTCTGATGATGTTCATCATTTTGTTTTTAAACTCTTTGTCCACCATCATTTTTTCAAATGCACTATTCGTTATTTGTACCGAAATATTCGATCCCCACGACATAGAATCTATTTCTTTCCAAATCTCTTTTTTAAAATTTTCCAATTTTTCTGACTCTGATAGCACCTGTGTTTGATTAACATCTGTTGCACCTGATGTAGTTCTTTTTGTAAAATCTTTTGTTTGAACAGAAAAATTACCTCCTAATATAGAATCAACACCCATGCAATTACCTCCTTTTTCTCAGATTTATTTATCCGTTTCAAATAACTATTGAACTCTCTCTTTTGCGTATATTATCGTGTAAATTATTGCATACATCAAGGTGCATTGCAGAAAGTGACCACTTATTGCAGAAAACGGCACATAATTCCCTTTAAAAGTAGACCATAGCTAGACTTTTACTAAAAAAATTTTATTATTGTTAATCCACTTTTTTTATCATAATATTTAATTCATCATTTTTGCCTGCTAACTCGTCATATGTCCCGTTGTCAATAACCACGCCCTCCTTCAGCACGACAATCTGATCCACTTTATTCAATATCTCTTTCTTATACCTCACTCCAATACCTGACATCTCATGGTTCATTACCTGCTTGACCTGCTACGAAAACAAGATAATCTGAAATAAATAAGAAAAAACAATAGAATCCCATGCGAAGCTATTGATTTTCTTTTATTAACTATATCTGAAACATTCAAAAGTTCTGCTGCGTGGCTCTTTTTCCACTGAACTACCGCATCATAGATTTCCTCGTAATGTTTTAGCAAATAGATTTTGTGTCTTCTCCATAAAAGCCGCCAGATGATCCTTTGCTGCCGCTTTATACTGTTTACTCTTTGTGTCAGTATTTTTGTAAGAATAATTGCTACCTGCACCAAATCCATTGATGTTCATTGACATAATCACTACCTCCTTTACGCTTCCTATTTGTTACTCCGGATACTTTGACACCTTTTTCTCGAACAGGCAATGTAAATCCACCCGGAACTTTTATACTCGCACGTTCTCGTGTTTCACACCATCTTCTGTCTGGCTTTCTGCATCAGCTTCAGATGTACCACTTAAACCATTTGCAGCTGCACTAAGCGCTGCCGCCGAAGCCGCAGTTGCTCTCATATCTGAATCTGCCTCCAAAGCGGCTTTCTGAGCGGCTTCATCTTGTATTTCTTTCAGCTGTCTTAGGCGTTCCTTAAATGCGTCGATATATTCATCTACACCCTCAAGCATTTTCTCCCATTCTTCATCTGTCATTTCACGCCAATCTTTTTCTTCTTTAAGTTCCTGTGCTGTCAGTTGATTGTCATCATGAAATTTCTGAACTGCTTCACGAAATAAATCTCTGCTGCTCACCTTTGTGTTCCACTTTTCAAAATATGATAAAAGCTTGCCACATTTCCAATACTTCCGATATCCATACTGACACCTCCTAAATATATTCACAAAAAAAGGAATCCAAAGAATCTGTTTATCTAATCATCCTTGAATCCCTTCGCCGTCCTTAGCCAATTCCACATGTCTATAATAGAATTACGAAACCACTGCATTCTGACGTCTGTAATTATCATTATCCTTCTGGGACAGCTCAGCTTCGACCTGACGAAGCTCCTGTTCCAGTCTCTTCTTCTGATCATCTTCAGCGGTACGAATTTCCTGTTCCAAGCGTGCTTTCTTCTCTTTAAGCTTTTCTATTTCTCGATCCACCTTATCTGTATCGGTTGTCGTAGATTCGCTCTTCTTTGGATCACTTAAAACCTTATCATCTGCTTTCGACTCCGGCGACACATCCTTTTTAGGATCAATATAATCAATCTTCGGATTTCCATCCGCATCTTTTCCCGGTCTGTATATTCCCTTCACCGGATCCGAAGGAATATACTCATCCGCAGGCATAGCATTTGCACCTGCCTCTTTCATATCGTCAGGTTTTCCTACCTGCTCCGCCTTTTTTACATCCTGTGCTTCATGCAGTCTTGCATATCGCTCCTGTTCAGGAATACTATTTAATCCATCCATTCCTATTCTCATAATGATTAACCTCGCTTTCTACTACAGATAGAGACTTTTCCTTATCTCTCAATTGCTATTTCGGATTCTAAAAGTTGGAATATAACCCACTTGTAACAGAAGGTCACTTTCATGTAACAGAAGGACATTTTTTAAGCAGAATCGATATTCTATAAACAGAATCCGACTTCTTGACATTGACGGTTCCACTGTATCGTTCTGCGATATCCTCAACATTTTTCAATCCTATCCCATGCCATATATCATCTGCGCCCTTCAATACTTTCTCTGATGGATCAAATCCGTTCTCACAAACAAGAAGAATAACATTTTTCTTGTCAGCCATTTTTATATTTATGTATTTTAACTCTGCCGAAGCAGCTTCTGCCGCCTTCAAGGCATTATCCAAGATATTCGACAACACAATGGATAAATCATACACGGGAATTCCCCATGAACCTTTATATACAAAGTTTGAAGAAAAAGTGATTCCCCTTTCCTCAGCCTTCCTATATCTATCATTCATGACAACATCTGTGACCGGATCTCCGGTATTATACCGCATTTCCACAGAACGGATTGTATCATCAATATCAGTGATATATCTGCATAATTCCTCATTAAGGCCCTGCTCTGCAAGTCCCCTGATATTAGTCATATGGTTAGCCATTTCATGTCTTACTTTTCTCACCTGTTCATAATAATGTTCCGTATCATCCAATCGCCTTCGTATAGCCTCTTCCTCCAAGCTCCTGGCTAAATGCAATTCACTCCGTCGCCTAAATTCACAATATCTTTGCCATATGAGAATTGCCGACAATTCGCCAAAGTATAGAAGAATCGCTACCAACGGCAAAAGCCATAGAAGTTGAGGCTTTTCATCCAACAGAATAATGGATCCATCAGCGGTATCCAAAACAGCTATCCCCATCATAATCCGTGTTAGGATAATCCCCGCAATGTTCATCACAGATAGATAACAAAGCTCCATCCACCTCATTTTTTCTGGTCTTTTCACAAACCATATAATAGGCAGGATTTCAATCAACAGTATCACAATATAGATTCCCTCAGACAGAAGAGAAAGAATACCTACCCTAAACGAAACAAATGATTCAACATCCTCTGCCATTTCAATACCAGACATCATTCTTTTTGAAACTGCATTCATTATGGAATTAACGGCAAAAAAAGACAGATATCTTAGATTTACGAACAGTATCAGTGAAAATATTGTTTCCGGCATTCTCTCTCTTTTGTATAAATAAGCATATAATAGCGGTATCCCACACAGTGTGAGCATCCAAATCGGAAATCCATCTGTGAATACACACCACCGTAGAACTTCTGTCACAGTTACTATCATAGCTAGAGCAAGCACTTTCTTCTTATCTGTCTTGCTTTCTCCGGAAAAAAGCGGGACAAACCTATTCCACAGGACAAAAAGGAATACTATCCTACAGGGAATTTCAATCAATTCTGCAATTATTTGATATATACTCATATCTTCAAAGTTACTCAGCATAATTCACTCTCCAAAAAAGTTGCATATTCGGATACAAAATCCTTAAACTTATATTTTGACATTGGGACAGACTCTCCATCTGTAGTTTGAATACTGCTTCTTGTATAATCCGAAATATGATTCATATTTACAATAAAGCTCCTATGCACCTGGCAAAAGGATTTATCAAGTTCTTTCATGATTTCTGCCGTCGTTCCATAGGTTTCCACTACTTCATCCTTCATATGAATAATAAGCTTTCGGCCATTACTCTCGATAAATCTGATGTCTGGTATAAATACAGTCCTCTTTATCCCGCCAAAGCTTACAGAAATGCTTTTAGCCCTACTTCCTTTTGTCACACAGAAAACAGCCTTTTTCGCCTGTTCAAACACCAGTACGAACTGCTTCTCATCAATCGGTTTAACCAAAAACTGGAATGCTCTTACTCCAAATGCATCCGGCATCCTCTCCGGCAAACCGGTAATAAATATGATCAAAGGCAGAGCTGAAGAGGCACTTCCTTCTTTTATCTGCTTTTCTTTCAGCTTAGCAGCCACTTCCATACCATCCGGCGATTCCTTTAAATCAATGTCGAGATACAAAATATCTATTCTTTTACCCTGTTCGGCGTATTTCAGCACCTCAGAACCGTTTTTAAAGAACAAAATCTCGGTAGAATCATCTACTTTTCCTATATAAGCTGCAATCAGCTCTCTAATATTTTTTTCATCATCACAAATTCCAACAATCATGTCATCATCTCCATAAATATAGTCACTCATTTCTATTATCGGTCTTTCGAAGACTATAATAAACAGTATGTAACAGAAGGTCACTTTTACGTAATGAATGGACAAAAAGAAAAAGCCCGCAGCCATCCAACCATTCCGGTCAGATAACCACGGGCATACCCTCAAAACCATATTAAACTCTCTTCGCATAATCCAACGCAATGAAACCAGCACCGCTCTTAAGCCTTCCCCATCCAGCCTCAGAGCCCTTTGCTCCCTGCTTCATCAATCGTATCCCACTCACCTCTTTTCCAGCTATAAAAAAGACCAGTTCCCATTCCCTTAAAATTTACATACGCCCACCCATCGTAAGAATGACCTTGGTATGTTTATATCCTTTATTTTTACTACTGCATTCCATCACTATGTAATAATCATCGTCATCTTCTGCCTTAACAACAATGCCTTGGGAATACTCCGTTTTCCAAAGAGGAGCTACTCCATAGAATGGAGCAACAACTTCATTTGTTGGGTTGGGCATTTCATAGCTAAAATTGTTTTTATACAACCACGCATGATAATTCTTTAGTGCCGGTGGCGGTCCCATAATTTGAAAAGAACTCATTATTGCAGACTGAAATGGGATCTCTTCTTCAAAATTAATTATGTATTTTTCTGTAGGATCTAACTGTCATGGAGGCCTTTTAACTGCTTTGATAGAGACCTCACTTCATTTTGTGAAATCTCATCCTTTGCCCTACCGGACTTGTTTACGAGGCGGTTGAGCTGGCTTGAAGCATAGCCGCTAAAGGTCTTTGCTGCACGCTTCGTGATGAAAAGATTTTTATTGTCAAGAAGGAGTTGACCAACTGGATCTATCAAAATATATTCTGAATCCCTGAGTCCCAGCATCTCAATCGTGTTCGGATTGCAGGAACAGAGAAGCTTCATCATCTTCTTCATAGAATAAAATGTCGTGTCCGTCTCTTTTGAAACCACCTGCTCAGAATCAGGAATAATACCTATGACTTCTTCAGCAGGGTTCATATAGACGCCCCTGATGTCAATATCCGAAGTCTCAATATTTGTCCCATAAGAAAATGATCCGCCAAAACCTGCAAGGCAGATATCTCGTCCATTGAAATCGTTTACAAACTCCTGATGCTCTTTCAAGAATGCAGTTATTTTTCCCTGATCCTTATTAATATCTATCTTCATAATAATCCTTTCGTCAAGCACTCATCGGAAGCTCGTGCTCTGTAGTCAGCACCAGCATATCATTTATTGATACTCCAAAAAGCTGAGACAGAACGAGCAGGTTATCGATTGTCGGCAGTGCCGTTCCATGCTGCCACTTGTATATGGCCTGCGGAGTCCCGAAGCCGAAAATCTCCTGCAGGTCATGTACCGAAGGGCCTGCTGCCTTCCTCAAAGCAATTATTCTCTTTCCCGTAGCTGCCATGTCTATCGCCGGCAGCATCTCCATTGTCATCATTTTCCACCTTCCTTATTTCCCTATATCAATTGCTACATTAATTTTCCTTTACTTTATTATATGTATAAATTTTCTAAAATCTTTCAGAATAAAATAAAAACACCGCCTACCCAATTTGGATAAGCGGTGAATACTTCAAATACTAAATGTCCTGGTATTATTTCAAACAATAACACCACGGACTTAACTTACTACGCTTATCACTTATCCAAAATGGCAATACAAAATCACGACCCTGCGGTTCAACTGAATGCTGAGTCTTCTCTAAAGACCCTTTTGAATTTGTAAGTGTAGCAATTTGCATCATTTTCTTAATCCGCCCTCTGGCAGAACTCCTAAACTAATTAAAAGCACAGGCAGTCAACAACAAATCTACTTACAAATTTGACTACCGTGGTCATATCTTCATGATAATAATATCATGAAACAACTTTTTGTATATCGCATAATAACACAATTTTTCAACTGTGTCATTATACTGCTGGTATAAAAATAAAAAACCGCCTGTAGTGCAGCCATGAGGAGTACTTCTGGATAATTACCTTAGCACCAAACCTTTGTCATGGTTTTCAACATGATGTACATGTCTGCAATAAAGTTAAGCCGTGACTCAAAACAGTTTTAGCAGTTGACTTAAAAATATTCACAGTTCAAAAAAGATCAAAAACCTAAGACCTAAAAGAATGGCGACCTGACTAATGACCCTCAGGCCAGCTGTTTCAAATAAGACCTGTGAGACATTGTCTTATTTCATACCAAAGCCTTTATCTTTAGCATGAGTCTATATCTATCCCTTCTGCACCAAAGAGGTATGGTCTCTTAGTACTGAAGGTGAAAGATTAGATTTCAATATACGTGGTGGCGTTTGACACCTTGATCTGAGTATCAAGCTCACGAAGGAGATTCTCTCTCTTTTCCTTGAGCTCGGTAGCCTTCTTCTGGATGTCAAGTGGATCAACGAGGACAGTAGTGTTCTCACGGACATACTCTTCCACTACATCGAGTGGCTTATCCTCCTTGACCTTTGCATCCTTGCCAAGAATTGAGAGACGCATATTCTCAGCAGTAAGCGTGAGCTGATGATTCTTGACCTGCGCCGTATCAACCCTGTCTGCGTACTCCCTCTGCATCTTCTTTAGAAGAGTACCCTCAAAATCGGCATCAACCGTATAGTCTTGACAAGAAGATCTCTCTCATCAAGTGCCTGTGTTACAAGTAGTCTTTCTGACATATCTCTTCCTCCATATCTAAAAAGCTTCTTCACAAGTGATGTGCTTACTATACCGCGGCTTAATTCATTTGTCATTCAACCTGTAGTATAATTTGTCTGATGCCGAAAGACCCTTATTTTATTAGTATTTTTTCATAATAATCCCTTAATTCTTTGAAGTAGCACATCCACATCCTCTTCCTTTGTTCCCCAGGAGCAGACGAAGCGTCCCTGTGACACATACTTCTTGATGATAGAAAATATTACTATGCAAGGTTTTTACAAAGTGCCTTCACTGCATTTCTCACGCAGTCATCACATGGACAGAGAACGACTCCAGTATCTCTTCCTTTTAAATCCTTGCAAAGTGTTGCACCGCAGGCATTATTAAAATCCTTTAAAATCTGTCTGGAAAAACGAACTGTGCCGCTTCCCTGAGTTATTAGTCCAGCGACCATATTTGCGCCAACGAGTGCTCCGCAGGTTGCTTCCATGCAGCCCATTCCACCGCCAAAGCCTGCTGCCGCCTTTACGAGTTCTGCACTGTCCGAGCCGACTAAATCCTCACAGGCCTTTACGACGGCCTGTGCACAGTTATAGCCTCTGCTCTTATACTCTACTGCCTTTTCTGCTCTTTCATCTATTGTCATTTTCTGCTCCTAGGGCCTCACACCTTCTCTGGCTCTGGATAATCGACGCCGAATGTATCAACTGTGACTGTCTTCATGACCTGTGGTTCAAGCGGCTTATCAGAATAATCTGTAGCTACCTCTGCAATCTTGTTTACAACATCCATGCCCTCGATGACCTTTCCGAAAGCTGCATACTCGCCATCAAGATGAGGTGCATCTTTATGCATGATGAAGAACTGGCTGCCTGCTGAATCAGGGAACATCGTGCGCGCCATGGAAAGAACGCCCGCCGTATGCTTGAGGTCATTCTGGAAGCCATTACTTGAGAACTCGCCCTTGATGGAATAGCCCGGACCGCCTGTGCCATTTCCATCCGGATCTCCGCCTTGGAGCATGAAATTCTTTATTACTCTGTGAAATCCAACGCCGTCATAGAAGCCCTTGTTGATGAGGCTGATGAAATTGTTTACGGTGTTCGGTGCGATTTCAGGATAAAGCTCAGCCTTGATCACATCGCCATTTTCCATCGTAATGGTAACTACTGGATTCTCTGTCATTTTTTGTCCTCTTTCTATTTTTGCTGATACAATAATGCCTTCATCAAAACACATATCCTGCTGCAATGATCTGCGCAGATGTGTCTTACGTTGGCATCTTATTTGTGCACTTCAATCAATATAACATTTGAAGCAGTCCTGCTCAATAGTTCAAATGTCAATATATGTAAATTCATTTCTTACTTTTCATCTGCTCAGGCCTGGTATTCCTCTCCCAGAATACGCCGTCAGAAAATCCCTGGATAGAAGAATCTGTTTCGGCCATCTCAAGCCGCTTTTCTGCCCAGACGATGTATTCTTCATTCTGCTCGATGCCGACAAAATGACGATTCAGCTTCTTTGCAGTCACTGCTGTAGAGCCCGAACCTAAGAATGGATCAAAAATAATGTCTCCTTCTTTGGAACTAGCAAGAATCAGCTTTGCCAGCAATTTCTCCGGTTTCTGCGTCGGATGCGCCGTATTCTCCGGCATCGACCAGTATGGGATAGAAATATCGTCCCAGAAATTTGAAGGACACGTGTCCCTGAAATTTCCATCCGATGTCTCTTCCCAGTCCTTCGGTTTTCCATCAACCCTGTAAGGTGCTATCACGCGGCGACGCTGCTTTACGGCATCAACGTCAAAATAATAATCATCCGAAACCGTCACAAACCAGATGTCCTCCATGCCGTTCTTCCAGTTTGCCTTTGCGCCCCGACCCTTCTCACGCTGCCAGGTGATACGATTCTGAAGTTTAAAATATTTCTTCAGAACTTCATACACAAGCGGGCTAGAGAAAATATCACAACAGACATAAATTGAAGCATTTTCCTTAAGAAGAGGTCTTAACAAAGTAATCCAGCTTTCAAGGAATTCCAAATACTTCTCATCTGAAGCTTCCTTAAACTTCTTCCCATTATAGTCCTTTGTCAGATTGTACGGCGGATCGACAATCGCCAAATCCACGAACTTCTCAGGCAGATACTTCATCACCTCAAACGTATCGCCACAGATTACCTGATCTATCACATCAGAAAGCACAACATTTTTTTGCACACGAATGGAACGGGCAAAGTACGCCTTCCCCTCCTCCAGAGAAATATCGATTGTCTTATTCCGTGGTGCTTTCATAATCAATATTAGTCGTGCTCCCGAAGACACAAACTATCTTTTACTTAAATACTTCTTCAGGTATTTGCCGGTATATGACTTCGCATTTTTCGCGACCTGCTCGGGCGTTCCGGTTGCGATGACGGTTCCGCCGCCGCTGCCGCCTTCAGGACCAAGGTCGATGATGTAGTCGGCAGACTTGATGACATCGAGATTGTGCTCGATGACAACGACGGTATTTCCCGAATCCGAGAGACGGCGCAAGATTTCCGTGAGCTTCCTTACATCTTCAAAATGAAGTCCAGTTGTCGGCTCGTCAAGTATATAGATCGTCTTTCCTGTCGGACGCTTTGAGAGCTCAGTCGCAAGCTTTACTCTCTGTGCCTCGCCACCTGACATCGTAGTCGCAGGCTGACCAAGCTTCATATAGCCGAGTCCGACATCATAGAGCGTCTGAATCTTTCTCGTAACTGATGGCACAGCCTTAAAAAATTCAAGTGCCTCCTCAATTGTCATGTCGAGCACGTCAAAAATAGATTTGCCCTTGTATTTGACTTCAAGTGTCTCCCTGTTGAATCGCTTTCCGCCGCAGACCTCGCATGGCACATAGACATCCGGCAGGAAGTTCATCTCGATTTTTACGATTCCGTCGCCGGCGCAGTTTTCGCACCGGCCGCCCTTAACATTGAATGAAAATCTTCCCTTCTGATAGCCCCTAGCCTTTGCATCAGGTGTCGCTGCAAAGAGATCTCGGATCAGGTCAAATACACCTGTGTATGTTGCAGGATTTGATCTCGGTGAACGCCCAATAGGAGACTGGTCAATATCAATAATCTTATCGAGTTTTTCATAGCCCTCGATGCCATCACAGTCGCCTGGAATTTTGTGCGCATGGTTTAACTTATCATCCAAGTACTTGTACATAATCTCATTTACAAGCGTACTCTTGCCGCTTCCGGAAACACCGGTCACGCAGGTGAAAATGCCAAGCGGAATCTTGACATCAATATTCTTAAGATTGTGCTCGCGCGCACCCTTTACCGTGATGAAATCCTTTGATTTTCTTCTCTTCTCCGGAACTGGAATCTTCCGTCTTCCCGCAAGGTAATCTCCAGTAATCGAGCCTTCGGTATTCATGATGTCTTCAGCCGTGCCGGTCGCAACAATATTGCCGCCGTGCTCACCAGCGCCAGGTCCGACATCGACGATAAAATCCGCAGCGCGCATCGTATCCTCATCATGCTCTACGACGATAACCGTATTTCCAAGGTCACGAAGTCCCATGAGAGAATGAAGTAATTTGTCATTATCCCTCTGATGAAGACCGATTGACGGCTCATCGAGGATATAAGTAACCCCGACAAGACCTGATCCAATCTGTGTCGCAAGTCTTATTCGCTGTGCCTCGCCACCTGAAAGCGTAGCTGTCGCTCTTGAAAGTGAGAGATAGGATAATCCGACATCATTTAGGAATTTGACCCTTGACCTTATTTCTTTCAGAATCATCCTGCCGATAAATTCCTGCCTTTCCGTGAGCTTCATATCAGCAAGAAATTTCTGAAGCTCGTCAATCGGCATGGTCGTAATGTCATAAATATTTTTATCGGCAACTGTGACTGCAAGTGCTGCAGGCTTCAGCCTCTTTCCATGGCAGACAGGGCATGGCGTGACTTCCATATATTCTTCAAACTGAGCCTTCGAAAGCTCGGATGAAGTCTCGCGGTATCTCCTGTGCGAATTTGCAATAAGTCCTTCAAACTGCACATCATAAACACCGGAGCCAAAGCGTCCTGTATATGGCACCTTCACAACCCGCTGCGTTCCATGAATCAGCATATCTTTTACAGAAAATGGCAGGTCTTTGTATGGCGTATCGAGAGAAAAATGAAACTCATTTGCAAGTGCAAGCAATACTGCATGGGTATAGGATTTTTCCGAATTTGATGACTGCCAGCCGGGAACCTTGATTGCACCTTCATTCAGTGACAAATCCCTGTCAGGTATCATCAGCCTCTCATCAAATTCCATCTTGTAGCCAATACCGGAACACTCCGGACATGCACCAAATGGATTGTTAAACGAAAAGCTCCTGGGCTCGATTTCATCAATCGAAATACCGCAGTCAGGGCAGGAGAAGCTCTCAGAAAATCTGATGATCGTGTCATCTCCTTCTTTCTGTGCACCCTGAACCTTGGCAAAGACGTCATCCGGAAGACCACCAGGAATATCAATAATGAGAAGTCCGTTTGAAAGCTTAAGCGCCGTCTCAATTGAATCCGTAAGTCTCTTCTCAATGCCTTCCTTTACGACCAGACGGTCGATTACGATTTCAATATTGTGCTTCTGGTTTTTATTAATATCGATATCTTCCTCAAGGTCGTACTGGTTTCCATCGACGATGACACGGACATAACCTGCCTTTCTCGCTCTCTCGAAAAGCTTTTCCTGTGCGCCCTTTCTGCCTCTGACAACAGGAGAAAGCACCTGGATTTTCGTCCTCTCAGGAAGCTTATGCACCGCATCTACCATCTCATCAACAGACTGCCTCTTTAGCTCACGGCCGCAATTCGGACAGTGGGGAATTCCGATTCTCGCATAAAGGAGACGGAAATAATCATAGATTTCCGTGACAGTCCCGACTGTAGATCTCGGGTTCCTGTTCGTAGATTTCTGGTCGATGGAAATGGCCGGCGGAAGTCCTTCAATAGAATCCACATCCGGTTTTTCCATCTGTCCCAAGAACTGTCTCGCATAGGAAGAAAGGCTCTGCATATACCTTCTCTGTCCTTCTGCGAAAATCGTATCGAATGCAAGGGATGATTTTCCTGAACCTGAAAGACCGGTCAGTACAACAAATTTATCTCTTGGAATATCTACGTCAACACCCTTGAGATTATGCTCCCTGGCGCCGCGGATTTTTATATATTTCTGATTTGGATCAAATTCTTTCTTTTTCATTTTGTCCCAAAAATTTTGTATTATTTAAGAATCTAATAATAAGTATTATGATTCACTATTGCTATCAACTTTCGCCTTCATTTCAGAAAAAATATCATTTGAAGGCCAGATCTTGTCATGCCATTCCTTCAGCTGGGAAGTCGTCATAAAACCTGAAGATGTTCCCATGAATCCAATCTTGTATGAAGCAAAGAGAAGCGCATTTCTGATTGAAAGAACTGAATCGCCAGTCTCCATATAATAATGAAGAAAACAGGATAATAATGCATTCCCTGCACCAGCCGTATTTACGATATCAAGTGTCGAAACAGAATTATAATGCACCTTTATATTCTTTTTCCTGTCATAAAGTATTGCTCCATCCTTGCCCTGTCCTAAAAGAACAATATCTATATCATAGCCGTCAGCAATCTCTGTCACGAAATCATACGGATCTTTTCCTATATTACTGTCGCTCATATAGATAATATTTGCTGCTTTATAAAAATCTGTATTATATTTCACCTTATCCCATGAGAATGAATGAATATTGACAGCGATTTTTTTATTTTTCTCTTTTGCCTTATAGCAGAATGGACGGCAGAAATTTGCGTTTGAAAGAACAACCATATCTGCATCATCGATCAGGTCATCCGTGCCGGTCATATCAAATTCTGCTTCTCTTGCATCTTTAATATCTTCAAAAATCTGTTGATTCCACTTATCATCATAGAGAATGACGGAAGTCGGCGTATCCTGGAGATTTCGCTTTATATACTTTGTCGGAAGCAGAATATCAGAATCATGTGGATTTAATATAGAATAATCCGAATCCTTTCCGATCATAGAAACAAATCTGACATTATCCCCAAGTGAAGTAAGCGCCAGTGAAACATTATACGCGGTTCCGCCTATCGAAGTGAAAACCGAGTTTGGAACAATAGTAAGAGGTTTGTAATCAATAGGAATAGACTTTACCTTTACAATCGTCTCAATCTGTGTAATACCTGCAACAAGAAATTTTGCCATGGAAACCCTCTCATTCCATCAAAAACAAATATCAACATTTGAAAAAATTATAATGATTTGGTCAATAAAAGTCTAGAAAAATCGAAAACGGCCACCAGCTGGTGACCGTCATTAGTATTGCTAAAAAAATATCATTTCATTATCAGGAAGCATTCTTCTGCTCTCTTGCCTTTACCTCATCAAGCGTTTCGAAAGCGGCAAGCTCTGGATGCTCTGTGTGCTCCTTTGAATAGCCTGTGTAAGCAATCTTTCTGTGAGGAAGTTCTTTCCACTCCTCTTCTGCAACTGGCTTCCACTTTTCAGCGTAGTCGTCGCACTTTGCGCAGAGCTCTTCAACTGTCTCATCAGCCTCTGAGTTCGTACCCTTTGCACCTGTACGCTCAACCATTCCACGGAGAAGCTGTGGATTCTCGAGCATTGGACATGGACGAAGGTGGTTCCTGTTGAACGGCTGTCCCTTTCTATATTCCATGAAAAGAGGGCTCTGTAAAATCTGAAGAATTGACTTCTCACGGATATTTGAATCTGAGAAATGAATGAATACGCATGGCTCAGCATAGCCACTTGCATTGATATGGAAGTAATTTCTTCCTCCGGCAATACATCCGCCAACGTACTCACCATCGTTCTGGAAATCCATAGGGAAGAAGCCGATGTCGCACTTGTCTGAACGGACATAACGAATTCTCTCGATCATCTTCTTACGCTGCTCTGGTGTAGGCATAAGCTCTGGCGCTGCGTTCTTTCCAACTGGCATATAATGGAAATAGAAGCCGAATCTTGCACCCTTGTCAGCAATCATACGAAGGAAGTCATCGCTTGTAACAGCCTCGATATTCTGGCTGGTGTAGCAGATGGAAGTTCCATAGATAATGCCATGTTCCTTAAGCAGATCCATAGCGCGCATAGCTGCTGCATAATGACCTTCGCCACGGCGTGCATCATTTGTCTCAGGTGTTCCTTCGATAGAAAGAAGCATGATAATATTTCCAAGACGAACTAATTCCTTGCAGAAGTCTTCGTCGATCAGTGTAGAATTATCGAAAATTGCAAATTCAACATCATTGTGCTTTTCAGCAAGACGAAGAACGTCCTTCTTTCTTACAAGAGGCTCGCCGCCTGTAAGCATATAGAGGTAAACACCGAGCTCCTTGCCCTGTGTAATGATTCTGTCCATCTCTTCATATGTGAGATTGTTCTTGTGGCCGTATGTACCTGACCAGCAGCCCTTGCAGTGCATATTGCAGGCATCGGTAGGATCAAAAAGAATGAGCCAGGGAATATTGCAGTCATACTTCACACGGTTTGCACGAATCATCTTTGTGCCACGGAAGAATGCTTCATAACCAAGGTTCAGAAGTAATGTCTTTGCAACATGAGGATCCGTCTCATCAACAACTCTGTTTAAGAACTGAATCCAGCGGCCATTGTCCTTTATATTCTGCTTTACTTTGTTTAAGGTCTCTTCATTTGTACCTTCCTTGCCCCAGAACTTCTTTGTAAGATCAACAAGCTTGAGGTAAGTCTCTGTTCTGTCATCCTGTTTGTCAAGATGCTTCAGAAATCCATCGATTGCAACTGAAAAAGCAGTTCTTTCAGCAGCGTGTGCAAGTGATGCCATTAAATTTTCCTCCTAATGAAAATCCGATATTCCTGTGACCAATTAAATGTAAATTCAGGTCACGCTTTTTACCCATATTCTTAAGTATCGTGCAAAATAATAAAGCGTGAATGAATTTCGGTCAATGAACAAAGTCTGTTGTTTGTAGCGAATACCTTACATTTCGGAGTTTTTGTTCGTGGTGGCGGACTATTACGCTGATTTTGCAAGAATAATCATTGAGTATGCATTTAGCGCTGAATCTCTGCATTTTCCGTGCAGCTTGTTACGACAGTGCCACACGTATTGCTTCTTCATTATTTCCGATATGCCCCTGGATCATCTCTTTTGTGCCGCCACATTTTAATTCGAGCTTGCTCTTGAGATTCTCTCCGAATGCTTTCACATCGACATTCTTTGAACCCATGATGAAGCTGTAACCATCAGCATCGTTTCCGTTTAAGATAATAGAAAATCCGCTATGACTTTCCATCAGCGAATTTACTGCGTTTCGAATCGTGATATTTTCCTGGCCTTCCGTGAAAATAATCACATTCTCTGACGAGCCTGCCTTTTCGATTTCATAATTCAAAAGTGCCTTCTTCGCTTCGACGAGCTGGCTCTTTAATGAATTATTTTCATAAAATAATTTCTCGACGCCCTTCACATTATCTTCCATCGGAAGCTTGAGGCCGTGGGAAATCTCCTCTTCCCTTGACTGCATCTTTGAAATAAAGTCAAAGGCCCGCCTGCCGCAGAGGATATAAAGCCTTGTTCCGCCCTTGTAATTCTGAAAGCTTACGACCTTGATGATTCCGATTTCGCCAGTCGTCTTCACATGCGGCGCACAGCAGGCACAGGTGTCAACGCCTGGAATCTCGACAATTCTGACTGCGCCTTTGATTTCCTTTTTGCTGCGGTATTCTATCTTTGAAAGCTCATCCTCTGAGGGATAATAGCACTTCACAGAAATATTTTTATAGACTGCTTCATTCGCTTTTTTCTCAATATCGTTTATCTCATCAGACGTGAGCTTTCCATTGTAATCCATCTGGACTAAATCATCGCCGAGATGAAAGCCAACATTTTCGTGGCCCTTCAGTGAATGGACGATTCCGGAAAAAATATGCTCGCCGGTATGATTCTGCATCTTCGAAAAACGGTTGGCAAAATCAATCTCACCGAGCACCTTCATACCCTGCTTCAGATGCAGGCAGTTCGAAAGATTCTCCATCGTATCGAGCGGCAGATAATGTGTAATCACACCGTCCTTATCTATTTGCACATCAAAGACATGAAATGTAAGATGCAGATCATCCTTCAGGGAAATCGTGCCCTTGTCTGCATACTGGCCGCCCTCCTCAGGAAAGAACATCGTCTTGTCAAGAACAATCGCAGCGCAGTCCTTGCCCTTAAATTCTACCCTCTCGACATACAAAATCTCAGCTTCGAACTTCGTCTTGTATGCATCCAAATCATATAACTTTATTGTTGCTTGCATCATTTCACCTATTACTATTATTTTGTTAAACTCGCTCCCGCACGGACAATACTGTCTCTAGCACGTCGTCTCGCGCTCGAGTATATCTTGAGTTACAGTAAACTCGAGCGGAGTAAAAAAATGATACATCTGCAAAAACCATGACTCGGACGTCGAGTCATGAGTGGGAACGGGTTTTTCAGATGTACATTTTTTTGCGACGGGAGTATTACAGTTTATATATTCACGTCTAGTTCAATTGGGCAATGGTCGGAGCCGAGGATTTCGGTGTGGATTTTGGCATCTACGAGCTTGTCCTTGAGGCGCTCGCTTGTGACGAAGTAGTCGATTCTCCAGCCTGCGTTCTTCTCACGTGCATGGAAGCGGTATGACCACCAGGAGTACTCGACCTTGTCGGGATAGAAATAACGGTAGGTGTCAATGAATCCAGAGTCGAGAACGGTTGAGAATTTTGCACGCTCCTCGTCTGAGAAGCCTGCAGAATGATGATGTGCAGACGGGTTCTTGAGGTCGATTTCCTCATGCGCTACATTGAGATCGCCGCAGTAAATGACGGGCTTCTTCTCATCGAGTCCTTTTACATAGGAAAGGAATGCATCTTCCCAAGTCATCCTGTAGTCAAGCCTCTTGAGCTCATCCTGTGAATTCGGAACATAGACGGTAATGAAATAAAAGTCCGGGTATTCAAGCGTAATAACTCTGCCCTCATGATCATGTTCCTCAACACCGATTCCATACTGAACTGACAGCGGATCATGCTTTGTATAGATTGCAGTGCCAGAATAGCCCTTCTTTTCTGCGTAGTTAAAATATGACTTGTATCCATCAAACTCGAGATCAAGCTGGCCTTCCTGCATCTTCGTTTCCTGCAGGCAGAAGAAATCCGCATCAAGTGCCTTAAAGCTGTCCTCAAAGCCTTTCTTGACACACGCCCTAAGCCCGTTTACATTCCAAGAAATAAATTTCATCTGATTTCCCTTCACACAAGCTGTATAAACTTTATATTCACGTCACGAAAAAACAATATCATGTTGCCGTATTCTGAAAACCCTATTTTCAGACACAACATTAACATTTTAAATATAATACTAAAAAAATCAACCAGATATTTTGCATAATTAGTTAAATTTATTTAGATATTTCTTGTTGACATTTATAAAAATTTCGCTTATGCTATGGGACGTTTGCGAAAATTTTAACAAACTTGTAATTTTGACAAAATCAAATCAAAAAAAATTCTATTATTCTATTTGGAGACAAAAATGGATTTCAATAAATTGGCAGATGAGATCATCAATGGAAAACGCCTAAAGCGCGGCGATGATTTCAGTGAATTTATTACAGGTGACCTTAAGGAGATGGAAAAGGGCGCTGACAAAATCAGGGATGCGCTCTGCGGAGACAAGGTCGATCTCTGCACCATCATTTCTGCAAAGAGTGGAAAATGCGGCGAGAACTGCAAGTTCTGCGCACAGTCAGCATTCCATCATACTTCCTGCGACGTCTATGATTTTATGGATGAAGACAAGATTTTCGAGCAGGCAAAGTCAAACCAGGCCGAAGGCGTTGACCGCTTTGGCATCGTTGATTCCGGAAAGGGACCTACACCTGAAGATTTTGAGAAGATTATCCATGTCATCAAGCGCATGCATAAGGAACTCAATATTGAGCTCTGCTGTTCACTCGGTTTCATGACAAGTGAGCAGTTCCATCGTCTTCACGAGGCAGGCGTCACAGCCGTACACAACAATATCGAGACATCGAGAAGATTTTTCCCTCACATCTGCACGACGCACACCTTCGATGACAAGATTGCAAACATTAAGCGTGCCCAGGCAGAAGGCTTAAATGTCTGCTCCGGCTGCATCATAGGAATGGGTGAGGACTGGGATGACCGAATCGACATTGCGCTTACCTTAAATGAACTTGATGTAAGCTCAATTCCAATAAACAGCCTGATGCCTATTAAGGGAACTGCCCTTGAGGACAGGCCAAGGCTTACAGAGGATGACATATTAAGAACCATTGCTATTTTCAGATATATCAATCCTACAAAGGAACTCCGTCTCGCAGGAGGCCGCGCACTGATGTCAGACAATGGCCGCTGTACTTTTACATCTGGTGCGAGTGCATCCATTACAGGAAATATGCTCACAACCTCAGGCTCCACAATCAAGATGGACCGTGAAATGCTTACAGAACTGGGCCGTGACATCGTGCCGGTACCTGGCGAAGTATAATAGCTTGACAGCATAAAAGCATATTCTAAAAAAATTTGCGTATGCCAAAATCAATAAACGATTCAGTTTCGGCTGATTTGTAAATGTTCAAAGATAAATATTGTCATACATAATACACCGATATTTATCAGAAATTCAGGAGAAAAGAGGAAAAGAAATGTCAGAAAAATCTACTACAAAATCGAGAGTCAATGTAAAAGACTTAGTAATGATTGCACTTTCAGCTTCAGTACTTTGCGTATGTGGCCCATTAGCTATCAAGCTTCCAGGACTCGTTCCAATTTCCCTTACAAATTTAGTATTATACTTTTTAGTATATATGATTGGAACACGTCGTACAGCCATTACTTTTATCCTTTACTGCCTTATTGGAATTGCAGGAATGCCAGTATTTTCAAATGGCGGCGGTATCATACAGCTCATCGGTCCAACTGGCGGATTTATCGTTGGTTTCCTTCCAATGATTATCGTTATGGGACTCTTCATTGACAGGCATCCTGAAAAGAAGGTTCTTTGCGTCATCGTGATGGAAGCATCTACTTGGATTCCATATCTTCTTGGAACATTTTGGTATGTTTTCTCAACAAAGAATACTCTTGCATTTGCATTTACTGCCTGTGTCCTTCCATTCCTTGCAGAAGACTTAATCAAGATGATTGTCGCTGCAATCTTTGGACCTTCAATCCGTAAGAGACTCAGAGCTGCAAACGTAATAGACTAAGAATAATAATAAATATTGTCCCTAACAAAATTTCCGGAGCATTAGCTTCGGAATTTTTTGTCATCATTTATATATTAAATCAGAATAATATTTTACGAATTTCCACAATCCTTCACAATTGCTAGTGGCATCGCAGATGGCAATTTAATGCCACCCTTTACAATTCGTAAGTAAACAGGCTATAATGATAATTACTGCGCCGAGAATCAACATGCTGCAGAAATTTAATCAAGATGGGGTTTGTATCCAAATGACATCAAAGAAAAAATACAACATGTATGTATTATATACTGGCTCAAGCGACAAGGAAATGCTGCATGCCATTATGGATGCCTGTATTGATCCTGAAATCCTGCACGATGTATTTATTCCGCAGCGCATCATCAAAAAGCATCTGCACGGAAAATGGCAGGATGTGGTCGATGACATTTACAGAGGATATATCTTCGTTGAAGCCACTGATTCCAACAGATTATTCCTGGAACTAAAGAAAATTCCAAAGGTTTCAACACTTTTTGCCAATCTTCTTTCTGACCAGAATGGTCTGCACAGCGATTATTTCGAGGATCTAAATTTTGTCGCATTATCTGATACTGATCAGAAATTCATCAGGATGATTGGAAAATCCTCACCCGATGAAAAAGCAGAAAATGGAACCGGTACTGATGATTTGGGAAATTCCTACAATAAATCCCACACAATGGGCATCTCGGGTATTGTAATCGATTGCAATGAAGGAGAATCCTATAAACCAGGAATGAAGATAAAGGTTGTTTCGGGACCTCTTCAGGGCATGGAAGGACTGATTACAAAGCTGAATCTGCACAGACGCGAAGCATTCATTAAGTCTCCACTTTTCGGAGGCACCGAAATAAAGATTGGAATCAATATTCTTGGCACGCTGAAAGAATGGGAGCAGTCACATCCATCACAAACACAAATATTTTCTGATCATGATTCATCAGATGATTCGTCTGATACAGAAATAAAAAAGGCAGGCTGAACCTGTCTTTTTTGTTGCAATATTTTATAGTATCCAAATGATTACTAATACTGTAATAACTCCGGTATTGAAAAAATCTCTCTGCAATGCTCCGGAAAGCTCTTTGGATGCATGCTTGACTGCCATGTATGAATATAATAAGAATTCATTCCTACAGACTCTGCACCGGCAATGTCAGCATTGATGTCATTTCCAGTCATCACACATTCACTAATTTTCAGATTGTGTTTCTTTATCAAACATTCAAAAATCTGCTTCGATGGTTTCTTCACATGGACATTTGAAGAAATAATCGTATCATCGAAATATTTTCCAATGCCAAGCGAATTGAATTCCGGCACGGTGAAGCAGCTCTGCGCATTTGAAAGAAGGTAGACTTTCTTTCCATTTTCCTTCAAAGTTTTCAGGGTTTCTTCCACGCCATCAAACAGCTTTAATTCCTTCTGCAAAGATGTTGCCCTGAAAAAAATAGCGATCTGCTTCAGTTCATCAAGATTTTTTGTGATACCCTTCTCTTCAAATAGATTTTTGAAGACATTCAGAAGCTCAGGCTCGGCAAGGCTCGTCACTTCCGGACGCATATTCTTCGGAAGTGCCTCATATGTCTTTTCTATCTCGACACTTACTAATCTTCCGTATGCATCACGGAATTCGTCAGGCGTATAGGCGGCGCCGTTCATTGAATATACGGCGGACATCTTCTCCCAAAGCATCGGGGAATTCTCATCCGTCGCAATGTCAGCTAAGGTACCATATAAATCGAAAATGTAATTTTTGTACTTCATTCCTCGTACTCTTTCCAAGCAATTACGAATGCTGAAATGAGCAGTGCGATGCAGGAAATCACTTCAATGATGTTGTTTGCCTTTGAAAGCTCGGTTTTGTATTTCTTGTGATTTGACTTCATATGATCACCTCATCAAGTATTTGGTAATGGAGGCATACCTGGTCTTCCATGGCAGTTCTTGTATTTCTTTCCTGAGCCGCATGGGCATGGATCATTCGGATAAATCTTCTTGCCTTTACGCTTCTTTGGTCCTGACTCTGACTTTTCTTCCATATTTGTTGATGTCGGCTGGGCAACTTCCTTACGCTCGGTTTCCTTCTGCTCTATTCTTACATGGAAGAGCATTCCGACGGTGTCTGTCGTGATGGCATCATTCATCTGATCCATCATGTCATAAGACTGCATCTTGTATTCATCGACAGGATTTCTCTGACCATATGCCTGAAGACCAATACCCTGGCGGAGCTGGTCCATATCATCAATTTCTTCCATCCAGTGCTTGTCGATACAGCGGAGAAGAACGACTCGCTCAATTTCACGAACAAGTTCTGGTGAAGGTGCCTCAGATTCTCTCTGATCATAGAGTTCCTTAGCGTCCTTCGTAAGCTTTTCCTTCAGTTCATCTGCATTATCGATATCCTTTATTGAATCTGGCGTAATCGGTGGCAGCGGAATAAGTGTACGAAGGTTTCTATTAAGCTCTACGAGGTTCCACTTTTCATCTTCATCAGCAGACTGAACGGCAAGCTCTACAGAATCGGAAACCTTTGTCTCGATCATGTCCATGATCTGCGGTTTCATATCCTCGCCTTCAAGAACTCTCTTACGCTGGGCATACACGAGCTCTCTCTGGTCGTTCATGACCTGATCATATTCAAGCAGGTTCTTACGGATGCCGAAGTTGTTCTCCTCTATCTTTTTCTGTGCTCTTTCAATAGCGGCAGAAAGCATCTTGTGGTGAATCTGCTCACCTTCCGGAACACCAAGTGCTTCAAAAACGCTCATCATCTTCTCGGAACCAAAGAGTCGCATCAGGTCATCTTCAAGGGAGATGAAGAACTGTGATTCACCAGGGTCGCCCTGACGACCTGCTCGGCCACGGAGCTGATTATCGATTCGTCTTGACTCATGACGCTCAGTACCAATGACCTTTAGTCCGCCTGCCTTTACCACTTCATCACGGGCAGAATCGCAGTCAGCCTTTGCCTTCTTTAATGCCTCTTCCCTGTCTTCAGGTGTGGCACTATCAGGCTTTACGCCTGCCTTCTTCAGGTAGTCATCAACAAGCCTTTCCGGATTTCCACCAAGCAGGATATCGGTACCACGGCCTGCCATATTTGTTGCAATCGTAACGGCACCTTTCATTCCGGCCTGGGCGATGATGGCTGCTTCCTTTTCATGAAATTTTGCATTCAGGACCTCATGCTTGATGCCTTCCTTTGAAAGCATCTTACTTAAAAGTTCTGAAACATCAATCGTAATTGTACCGACGAGAACCGGCTGTCCCTTCGCATGGGATTCCTTTACCTCTTCTACTACGGCCTTGTATTTTTCAGCCTTGGTCTTGTATACGGCATCATCCTTATCAATTCTTGCAACAGGCTTGTTCGTAGGAATCTCGATAACATCCATTCCGTAGATGTCCCTGAATTCCTGCTCTTCGGTAAGAGCGGTACCTGTCATGCCGGCCTTCTTATCATATTTATTAAAAAAGTTCTGGAAAGTAATCGTAGCAAGCGTCATGCTCTCACGCTTGATCGGAACATGCTCCTTTGCCTCGATTGCCTGATGGAGACCGTCCGAATATCTACGGCCAGGTAAGATACGTCCTGTAAAGTCATCGACGATAAGGACCTGTCCGTCCTTTACAACATAATCCTGATCCCTGTGCATGAGGTTGTGCGCACGAAGCGCTAATATGACATTGTGCTGAATCTCAAGATTTTCCGGATCAGCCAGGTTCTGAATCTTAAAGAACTGCTCTGTCTTCTTGATACCTTCCTGGGTGAGGTTTACGGTCTTGTCCTTTTCATTGACAATGTAGTCACCGGTCTCTTCCTGCTCTACGCCCATAATGGCATCGATCTTGGAAAATTCCGGAAGATCTTCACCTCGGGTAAGCTGTCTTGCAAGCACATCGCACATCTCATAAAGCTTTGTGGATTTGCCTGACTGGCCTGAAATAATAAGCGGCGTCCTTGCTTCATCAATAAGTACGGAATCGACCTCATCGATGATGCAGTAGTGAAGCCCACGCTGTACAATATTCTTCTCATATACGGCCATGTTGTCACGAAGATAATCAAAGCCGAGTTCATTATTTGTAATATAGGTAATGTCACAGTTGTACGCAGCCTGGCGTTCTTCCTTTGACATGTCGTTTAATACGACACCGACCGTGAGACCTAAAAACTCATGAACTCTTCCCATCCACTCAGAATCACGCTTTGCAAGGTAATCGTTTACTGTGACGATGTGAACGCCCTTGCCTTCAAGGGCATTCAGATATGCAGGAAGTGTAGAAACAAGCGTCTTACCTTCACCAGTTCTCATCTCTGCGATACGTCCCTGATGGAGGATGATACCGCCGATCAGCTGTACCCTGAAGTGCTCAAGACCGATTGCTCTCTTTGCACCTTCTCTTACTACTGCATATGCTTCCGGAAGGATGTCGTCAAGCGTCTCACCCTTTTGAAGCCTCTCCTTAAACTCCGGTGTTTTGGCCCTCAGTTCTTCATCAGAAAGCTTCTGCATGTCAGGCCGCATAGCCTCAATTTTGTCAACGATCGGCAGAATTCTCTTAATCTCATGCTGAGAATGCGTACCGAAAATTTTTTCACCTAAACCCATTAAATAAATCTCCTATTAATAAATTTCGCATCATGTCGAAAAAAAATTCAAATTTGCACGTAGAGTTTATTTTAACACTAATGTTAATACGAAACAATTAAGAGTTTTAGAAATTCTTACATATTTAATAATTTATATATTTGCATCAATAAGTTTGCACAAAGAAACGCATTTTGCTATATTAGACGCATGGATTTTTCTGATTTTGAAAAACATCCTTCCCCACAGCTCATGCGAAAGGATTACATTCTTCTGAATGATGGCTGGACTATTGAAGGCAGGGATATCCATGTGCCTTTTCCACCAGAATCTGAATTTTCCGGATACACAAAAAAGACTGGGAATACTTATAATTATGAAAAGGCATTCCGCCTTCCGGACAACTGGGAAAATAGCGGCAGGGTGCTTCTTCACTTTGGGGCTGTGGATCAGATTGCAGAAGTTTTTATCAACGACAAACAGGTCTGCCGCCATATAGGTGGTTATCTTCCATTTACGGTGGAGATCACTGATTTCCTTTTCAGAATAAACAGACTCAGGGTCAAAGTAACAGATACAAATTCCACTCTGATTCCGTATGGAAAGCAGGCAAAGCTGCCCGGCGGAATGTGGTATACCGGAATCAGCGGCATCTGGAAATCTGTCTGGCTCGAGCATGTCCCGGATTCCTATATCAAAAGAATCAAGCTTACCCCGGATTTGAACGGCGTGCACATTGCTATTTATAAAAATCAGTATGATAACTCTGGCTTTTCAGCAGAGCTTGTTTCTGAAAATCAAAAACATCACAAATGGCATTTTGATGGAAGTTCAGGCTATCTTCCTGTCCATTCTCCACATCACTGGAGCCCGGACGATCCATATTTATACAGGCTGAAAATTACATATCTTAATGATGAAATAGAAACATATTTTGCCCTTCGCACGATTAGAATCGCCGAGATAAACGGCATAAAAAGAGTGCTTTTAAATGAACATCCCGTTTTCTTAAACGCTGTTCTTGATCAGGGATATTATCCTAAGGGACTTTTTATTCCAGAGGATAATACAGGATATGAAGATGACATATTTCTCATCAAATCCCTCGGATTTAACATGATCCGCATGCACATTAAGGTCGAGCCGGAAGCCTTTTATTTCGCCTGTGACAAAATTGGAATTCTCGTCATGCAGGATATGGTTGAAAGCGGAAGTTATCATTTTATTCTTGACACTGTAATGCCATTTCTGACTTTTGGAATCCGCTCTGATTTTCACAGACTTGGCCTTGGCCAGAAAAGAACAACGGAACGTGACAGAAGAAAAATTTTTGCAAGCCACACAAAAGACACTGTTGTCGAGCTTTATAATCATCCCTGTATTATTGCGTGGACATTATTTAATGAGGGTTGGGGACAGTTTGAATCGGATCATTTCTACAGAACGATTAAACTAATCGATCCTACCAGACTTATTGATTCTACGAGCGGCTGGTTTTCTCAGAAGGAATCTGACTTCGACAGCAGGCACCAGTATTTCCAGAACAGACATCTGCATTCAAAAAACGGAAAGCCGCTTTTCATCAGTGAATGTGGCGGATATACATACGATATTAAGGCAGATTTACGAAAGAAAAACCAGTCAGTACATAAAAAGGATGATCCAGCGACAACACCTGGTGAAGTCCGTCATGGTATGACCTTCGGGTACGGTGACTGCCACTCTAAGGAGCAGCTTACAAAGAAAATCGAAGAGCTTTATGAGACAATGGTCTTTCCTTCTATTCCAGAAGGACTTGCCGGAATCGTATATACACAGTTTACCGATATTGAAGATGAAATAAACGGTCTTGTCACTTTCGATCGAAGTATGGTAAAAATAATACCCGAAAGAATGCGTGCGATCGGGGAAAAATGCAGGAACATTTTAACAGAGTCTGTGAGCGAAACTGATAGCAGGAATAAAAAGAAATCATAGCATCATTATTTTTTAGCATAAGACACATATTATTTTATTACAGGAGAAAAAAAAGCATGAGTAGTTCAGGAAAATACAAAAAAGCAGCAAAAAATTCAGTAAGAAGAAAAACTGCTGCTGAAAAGCGTGCAGAAAACTACACAAGACAGCAGGAAGAAAAAAACATATCTGAAACGGACAAAATGCCTAAAAGCACCAAGATTGCGCTCATCGCAATCATTGCAGCCCTTCTAATACTGCTTTTGATCACAGGCACTAGGTATTACAAACTTTCAAAAGTACATAATGCGTCAAGCGAAAACACCACTACGACGGAGCAGGAAGACTAAAATTACATTCAAATATAATTAGCAATCTCAAATAAAAAAGAGGCTGTGATTTTTCACAGTCTCTTTTTTGAAAAAGAAAAGATGAACAAAGAATTCAACAGGAAGTCTTAAATTAACCTTTAACAGCGCCATCTATCATGCCCTGTACAATCTGCTTCTGGCAGAACAGGAATACAATAATCATAGGAATGATAGCAAGTAATGCAGCTGTCATAACGAGGTTCCACTGTGTAACATATGAACCTACGAATGACTGAACAGCTACCGGGATTGTCTTATCCTTTCCTGCAAGACCAAGCATCATTGAAGGAAGAAGGTAATCGTTCCAGATCCACATGCCATTCAGGATGGTGACTGTACTAATGACCGGTGTAAGCAGCGGGAAAATGATCTTAAAGAATGTACCCTCAGGTGAGCAGCCATCGATTGAGGCACTTTCCTCAAGATCATAAGGAACGCCCTTAATAAATCCTGTAAGGATAAATACGGTCATCGAACCACCGAAACCTAAGTATGCAAATATCATGCCCGGAATGGACTGGATCAGCTGTAATCCTACAAATTTCCCTACATCTCTGTATGTAGCAATAAGTGGAAGCATTACTACCTGGAAAGGAATGATCATGGATGCAATATAGGCAAAATAGATAACTGCTGCCCATTTCTTGCTCTGATTCCTGCTGATAACCCAGGCTGCCATAGCGCCAAATAAATTCAGAAGTAATACAGATACAACTGTGATAATCAAAGAGCTTGCAAATGCTCTCCAGAACAGAAAGTGTGTATTGTTGATGACATCGCTGATGTTCTGTGCAAACTGCTTGAACGAACCACCGACGATACCAACCGGATCATTAATAATACCAGTCGTGGTCTTTGAGGAGTTTACAACTACCATATAGAATGGGAAGAGAACATAGATCGCAATGACAATTGCGATTATTGTCTCTACTGCAAGTATTGATTTCTTCGGAGTCCTATTCATTATAGTGATACCTCCTTCTTATTTGATGTACGTACCTGAATGATAGAAATCACTGCAAGTAAGATGAAGAAAAGTACGGCCTTTGCCTGAGACAATGCATAATTGTTCTCTGAAATAGCTGTATTGTAAATGTTTAATGCAAGCATCTCAGTACCATTCGTGAGGTATGAGCCCATAAAGTTTGCAACTGAACCAGTACCATTTGTAAGAGCAAGGTTTACGTCGAACTGTTTGAAGGAAGATGTAAGTGTAAGGAATGTACAAATAGTAACTGTTGGTGCAATCATAGGAACCTTAATCTTTGTAAGTGTCTGCCAAGAATTCGCACCATCTATGGCAGCTGCCTCAATACAATCCTGAGGAACTCCTGTAAGACCTGTGATGTAAATCAGCATGATATAGCCGGCGTACTGCCAGATATATACGATGACGATCGCCATCAGCGCTGTATTTGAAGCATTCAGGAGCGTCACCGTGTTAAGCATTTTCGTCAGCACCTGATTGAATATGAATTTCCACACGTAGCCTAATACGATACCACCGATGAGGTTTGGTAAGAAATAGGATGCTCTGAAAAATCCTATTGCCTTGATCTTTGTCGTGCAGAGAAGTGCAAGAAGGAAGCCAAAAAGATTTACGAGTATGACATTGAAAATAACAAATAATGCAGTGACAATGATTGACCAGATAAATTCAGGTCTCTTCATCATCCTTGCGTAATTGTCAAAGCCAACGAAATTCCTGACTCTGATACCATCCCAGTCAGTAAAGGAATAACCAATACCTAAAACAAGCGGAATAATAACTGTAATGATGAACGCAAAAAGCAGTGGAAACAGGAAGATAACATAAATCATTGCCCTGTGATACTTTGGCGAAGGGAATAAATAAATTCCTGCTATAGTAACAAGAATACCTGCAATAAGCATCGGTCCTCTTACTACGCTCTCACTTCCCATGCCATCCATGACAAGAGAAATAACAAGTAATGCAATACCGGCTACAAGGATAATATAATCTGCAATCTTCTTTGGCAGAGGCTTCTCTCCGCCATACAGGTCTTCCTCGACCTTCGCCTTTGGAGAAACCGGTTTTGTTTTTTCTTTAATTTCTGCCATTGTTTCCCCTTTCCAATAAATAAACCTTTCTCATAAAAACCCCCATTTATAAACCCTCTTTTTATAAACAACCCAGCCTTAAATCAATAAGGCAAAAATCGTGCGGCGGCATTTGACCGTCGCCGCACCTATACTTTGCTTACTATTTATCAGTTAGCGTAGTAGTTCTCGATTACTCCCTTGATGGTTGATACGAAATCATCAGATGTAGCAATGCTGCCCTTTGCGAAGTCTTCGAATACCTGGCCTGTCTCATTCTGAAGACCATCCTTCTTGATGAAGGTATGGAGACCTGAGAACTTGCCTGCATCCTTGTATGACTTCATTGCTTCAGCAAATGGATCTGAAGATGTATAAGTAATGTTCTTGAAAGGACTATTGAAGCCGCACTCTTCAACGAAAATCTTCTGAGCCTCATCCTCTGAGCACCACTGAAGGAATGCCTTAGCTGCATCTACATTCTTGCTGTCCTTGTAAACAGCCCAGTAACCTGTAGCGCCGCCGCAGATTGTATCCATGCCATCTTCGAAAGCGAATGGAGCAATTCCGCACTTGAAAGGATTTGCCTTGTAATCATCGTTTGATGTAAGGTTTGCACCAAACCATGAACCCTGTGTAACAAAAGCAGCCTTGCCCTGTGCAAATTCAGCTGTCTCATCATCATATGTTCCGTTTGTAGCAATGTCCTTGTTGCAATACTGCTGGATGAGTGCGATGAAGTCTGCGAAATCCTTCATTCTTGCTTCATCAATCTGACCGCCGTCATTAAGCATATCGATGTACTTTGTATCATCCTGTGCAAGACCACCGTCAAGATATGCACCAAAGAGGTGTGTACCTGTTGACCAGCCAAGGTTTGAATTGTTTGCACCGTAGTCAACTACTTCGCTGATTCCAAGCTCATCCTTCTTACTGTCAAGTGTCTCAAATGCTGTCTTGTAAGCATCTGGGCTTGTAAGTGTTGAAGGATCAATTCCTGCCTTCTCAAGTACATCAGCATTGTAAGAAATGCCCCAGCCTTCAATGTAGCAAGGGAATCCGATTGTGCCGTTCTTATCATCTGTGTAAGCATAATCAGTATTCTTTACCCAATCCTGATCTGAGAGATCTGCAAGCATTCCATCCCAGTTTGCAAACTGGTTTGTCTCGCAGACGAAGATGTCAGGCATTGTACCAGCCTGATAATCCTTCTTCAGCGTATCAGAAGCTGTTGCCTGGTTTGAACCACCTACTGTCTGAACTTCAACCTTGACACCTGTCTCTTTTTCATAAGTCTTTGCAAGGCTCTGGAGCTGATCATCGATCTCCGGCTTGCCATTCAGAAGCTGAATAGAACCTGAAGCTGACTCTGTCTTAGAATCAGAAGTAGAATCTGCATCTGAACTTGTTGACGAACTGCTGCTGCCGCATGCGCAAAGACCAACTGTCATAGCTGCTGCGCATACTACTGAAAGAATTTTCTTTCCTTTCATAAAAGTTCCCCCTTCTATATAATAAAAGTTGATTCTGTAACCGGTTCCCTCTACGAAATCGCTTACTTAATTTGAGATTATATTTTAATCCTATCCATTTGTCAATTTTTATTTGAAATATGTGAATTCTTCATAAATTTCTTGTGCAAATTTTATGAAAAAATACAATTGATTTTTTTAGTAACCGGTTACTTAATTATTGATTTTTTATTTTTTGACAGGTATAATACCGAATGTAAGCGTTGATATTACTAGATATTTGTGGCCGGCTTTTCGCTTTTGTAGGCGGGGATATTAATATGAAGAATAATATTACATTTCAGGATATTGCCAATTATACTGGTTTTTCAAAGACCACTATTTCAAGATATTTCAATCATCCGGAATCTATTTCTAAAGAAAATAAGGAGAAAATTTCAGCAGCCTTAAAGGATCTCAATTATAAAGAGAACAAAGTTGCAAAGATTCTTGCAAATGGTGAGACAGAATTCATAGGTCTCATTCTGCCTGATATGTACAATGCTTTTTATTCCGGCATCGCCGAAAAAATTATAAAGACCTACGATGAATTCGGTTACAAATTCATTATTTTTTCCGGCAGTGATAAAGAGGAATCCGAAAGAAAATATATTGAGGAGCTTCTAGCATACAAAATCGAAGGACTCATTGTGCTTTCTCACACGCTGCCCTCAATGGATCTTGCAAGCTATGGCATTCCTGTTGTTGCCATAGAAAGAGAAGACAGGTTCATTTCAAGTGTCAGCACCGACAACTATATGGGCGGCATTCAGGCTACCAGCCTTCTTTATAAAAGAGACTGCAATGTTCTGATCAACCTCATCTCTCAGACGAAACCGGACGTGCCTGCCTACGGCAGGGTTCAGAGTTTCCTTGATACATGCAGGGAACACATGCTCGACTACAGAATCATGGAATTCAGTCTCGGCAGATCCTATGAAGAAATGGCCGATTCCATAAGAGATGTGGTAAACAGAAGCATCATTGATGCATTCCCTGGAAAAAAAGTCGGCATTTTCTGCACGAGCGATGCCTGTGCCCTTATTGTACTGAATACGATTATCAGGCATTATGGGAATCTGCCTGAAGAATACGATATTATCGGCTTTGATAATATACCTGCTTCTCTTGAGTCTGTCATTCAGCTCACGACAGTTGGTCAGCAGTCTGATGTCATCGTTTCAAAGGCCATGCATCTGATTTCAAAGCTTATTGAGAAGAAAAAAGCTGGCGAAAATCCTGTCAAGCCTGAACATATTATTGTTCCTCCAAAGCTGATCATCCGCGAAACGACAACTTAATATAAAAAGATGCTGGGATTAATTATTTTCCCAGCATTTTTATGTTTATGTTAAGCAAGATAACTTATTATTTTACAGTAATGTCATATTTATATGTACATAAATCTGCACGAAGTGTCGCTTCAGACGCCCCATTCTTCCACGACATTATAATATTTCCACCATCTGAAGAGCATGAAAAATCCGAATCAAAGCCGAAGGCCGGGCATGAATTTCTGAACCTAAGGAGTTCGATCTGTTTTTTCACGGCATCGGTCTTTAGCTTCTCTTCTACTTCGGACGCTATAAGGTTCGTCCTGTTTATCTCCTTATGTCCGCCTGCACCGGCACGTTTTACCGCTTCATAATCATTCTTTCCATTGAAGAGATCAAGGTACCATACCTGCGGCTTTCCCGGCATGAACATCTGGATTGCCCTTGCAAGAAGCATCGCATCATCATCTTCGCCCAGTGCAGAATAATATGTGGAATTCACCTGATAATATACATTCTTCTGCCCATGAAGATTCTTTATCATGCCGCCTCTGTCAGTGATTGTCTTGATAAGGTTCTGAATCTGCTCATCATTCAATAATCCTTTCAAATCAAGCACCGGAATGCCATCATGGCAGCCAAGCATATTGACGGTCTTTATCTTTTTTTCAGAAATTTCTTTCGCCCACTTCGTAAGAACAGAGCCGTCTTTGCGGCTTAAGGCATCAATGATCAGCCCTGGCAGGAAGAAATCATATGTCATATAGCCCTTCGATGCGACCTTCTCATAGATCTTTGCATCATAGGCATCGTGAATCTCAGGAAGCAGTGTAAGTCCAAGAGGCTCTGCAATGCTCTTTATTTTCTCAAGCAGATCCCAGGTCTCCGGTTCATTCAAGAAATTCTTTCTGCCCACAGCCTTCGGCGCGTAGGCAAAAGCATCAAGGCGGACAATCTTTGCGCCATACGAAGCGAGCGTTTTCAAGGTATCTTCATAGAAATCCCATACGAGAGAAGAATTAATATTTAAGTCCATCTGGCCTAAATACTTTTTCTTCCCATCTTCCTCCCATACTTCCTGATAAAATGTATTCCAGTAGGGAACGCTTCTGCCGTCAGGAAAATCAACCATAAGTATCGGAAGCCCCGGCTTTCTGAAGAACATGTCCTTAATAAGCTCAGGATCCGGCTCTATATAGCCTTCTGAATTCATCTTTCCATGGCCTTCCCAGAATTTGTTCCAGTCAATGAAAAAATCCCTGTATTTGGAATTCTCGCCATTCTTAAGCAAATCCTGAAACTGCGGAGACTGGACAGATGCATGGTTTAATATGATGTCAAGCTTTAATCCGATTCCCTCTGACTTTATTTTTTCAAGTGCATTCCTTGACGCAATTTCTTCATTAATCCCATAATCAATGACAGAAAAGCCCCGGTCAAGATCACTGTGATAAAGACTCGGCAGTATATAATAAGACGAAAATGCACCCTTCATATCTTCACTGCAAAGCAAATCAGATATAAAATCAAGGTTCCCGCCCATACTGTCAGGATAGCTGTTCAGCATTGGTCCGTTTGAAATTGTATTCCCCATAATTTTCCCCCTTACTTTCATGACAGATCAACCCCAATCTGCCAAATAAAAAACTGATATTTATAATCCCATTATCTTCTTCCAGTCCTCAAAGCTTACGACCTCGCCCTGCCTGTTTACAATCAGGTCAGCTGTCGGTGCTTCTGAAAGCAGAAGCTGCTGCTCAAGATCTATGACGAGCTGGATCAGGTCAGATTTTGCATTGGCATCACGAGCCCTTGCCTGCCTGAAGGCATAGGTCTCTTCCGGTGTGGAATTCAAAAATACCGAAATATCTATTCCCGTCAAATATTCAGAAAGACCGTGTGTCCACTCCAGAAAAATAACAGCTGTATCTGAAAAATCCCTTTTTTCATACCAGAATGCCGTGTCATCACGCCCCATCCGCCTGAGCCAGATGTCTTTTGCTCCATCCCTGAATGCATTGAGGACATCATTCATCTCACTGAAATTCTGCTCATGCGGAGTACCAAGATGTCTCTTTAAGGCCTTTCTTCCGCCTTCAAGATAGGCATTCCACCAGGCAGAATCTGTCTTTGAAAATCTGCCTGTCTCATCTTCTTCTTTCTGCATGGCCATAATTTCTTCAAAGACTTCTTTTGAGCCAAGTCCTGAATCTACGACACTGCGCACGCCATTGTGCCTGAACACCCTGCGGCGGCCGGCATCATTCTCTTCTGGAATCCTGTGCACGAAATTGTCACCGCTCAGCGTATATGACTTTATACCGGCAAGGTTCAGATAATAGCTCATAAGAGATGCAAGGACGGTCTTTCCAGAGCCGGAGCCTCCGGCAATGCTGACGACTGCACGTCCGTATGGATTCTTTGAAGCCGCTTCTCCTATTTTCTCGCTGAGCACCGGAAATAGATTTCTCGCCTGAATAATAGAGCCGATTTTGACGTCCATCCTGTCTCCCGGCATATCTCCACCAGGAATATCCTGATGTTCTTTCACTTCATTAGCCGTCAGATCAAATGCCTTGATTTTGACAAAAAAATCATTTTCTTCATTTGCATTCTCCGGTAACGGAGAAATTCTGTCATAATCCCTGTTCATAATATCATCCCTTTATTAATTTTTCTTATCGGTGTCCTCAGACGCGCTCTTTTTATCAAGATTTTCAATAACCTTCGCTGACTCTTCTATCTCATCTCCTTCATCATCCGGCTCCATTGCCTTGAACACGCTGCTGTAAAGATAAGCGCAGCCCCAGGCTGGAAGTGAAATGCCCAGAATAACAACAAATGAAAGCGACTGGTATGGCTTGAAATAGACCAGTATAAACGGGGCTATTGTCATCAAAGCCATCAGACATGTCCTTGGAAAATGTGAAATTGAAAGCAGAAATGAATTCTTAAAAACATCCGCCACGCTGTCATAGCAGAAATGACTTAGCAGTGGAAATGCCCACATTGTAACAAAAAGTACAATAATAAAACCGACAACCAAAAATATCGCAACCGGTTTCGAAGCATACTGCGGCTGGCTTCTCATAAAATATGTGTCAAACAATGCAGCAAAAAAGAAAACTGCAATTGGAAGCCAGAGAAGCGTAGCCTGTTTGAAATTCTCTTTGAAAGATTTGAAATACCCCTTTACAATATAGCTTTCTTCATCTCTCACAATCTTCAGTATCATGTAGTGAAGTGCTGTAAAAGCCGCTCCTGCCGTAACAACAGGAATGCATAATAGCAGGGTAAAGAAATTCAGCACCACAAGATGAAAAAATGTGGTAAAAAATTTCATTAATATACTGTCAGGTCCGAAAAGCCCTTTCATTAAAACTCCTTCAATTTCAAATAATGGTATTAAACAGCCACCATTATAAAACATCCAGGCAATAGTTTCAATGGAAAAGTAACCGGTTACACAATTTTAATTAGCTGACAGATTAATTATTACTTTTTTTAATTTCCTGATCAAGCTTGTCGATGACCTTCTGCTCTTCTTCAACCTCATCACCTGAAGTTTCATCATCTGGCTCCATCGCTGCAAACACCGTATCGAAAAGGTGTGCTGAAAGGAAGGCAGGAAATGACAGTCCCAGAATCAGGTCAAAGGCAAGCATGAATCCCGGCTTGTAGAAAAACAATACGACTGGCATAGCAAACAATATTGCCATTGCGAGCGTGCGTGGGAACTGTGAGAGCATAAGCAAGAATGAATTCTTCAGTACTTCAAAAATACTGTCATAATAAAAATGGCTAAGCAGAGGATAAACCCAGGTGCACATTAAATAAATCAGAATAAAAATGATGCCAAAAATAATCGCAGCTGATTTTGAAATGCCCTCAGGATGAAATCTCAGAAGATACATTTCAAGCATGGCAGCAATAAAAATAATCATCATAGGAATCCAAAGTAAAGTAGCCTGCTTAAAATTGTTCTTAAAGGATTTGAAATAATCTTTTACAAGATAGCCTTCTTCCTTCCTGACTATTTTCAGAATCGAATAATTCAGCGCCGTAAGTGCGGCACCAGCGGTAATCACAGGGATGCATAAAGCAATCGTTATCAGATTCAGCAACACAAGATCAAAAAATGTGCTGAAAAATTTCATAAATGGTCCGTCTGGAGCAAAAAACTGTTTCATAAAAACTCCCATTGAATAAATCTGGCAAAGATCCTTTGCCGAGAAATTATTATAATTCACACTTTACCCGCTTTCAACCATAAAGAAAATCGAATATGTACAATAAATAAAACAAAAAATTATTTATTTATCTAAACGTTAATGCTATAATTCTTTTATCTATTTGATGAAATGTCTGTAATCTCATTGGGGAACGGATATTACAGATTTAACATACATGAGAGGTTATGAAGATATTATCTTATGGAAAATGTTTCTATAAACAGTGAAAAAGCTGAAAAATTCAAAAAAAGACTTAAAAAAATGTCAAAAAGCATCGTTTTTCTTGCGATACTTGCTGCGCTATGCTCATTTGTCATTTCCTTCATGGTATATAAAATGCCATCGACCGCTATTGATTCAATCGATGCAAACTATGTGCTAAATGGTGCTTTTGTTTATGCTCCATTTAAGAATACCATACAGGGAGGTTCTTCTGAATCTATTATCATAAAGCCTTACAGCAGCTTCAAAAATCTTGAAAACCCTGCGATTTATTTTGATACAGATTTATACTGGGATGTCATTTTCAACGGAAAGTCAATAGGCTCTTTTTCACCGGATGATGCCAGATTCGGAAGTACGATTGGTGACCGGATGAATATCGTCCCTCTGCCCACGAAATATTCAGGCGAAGAGCTTGTCATCGTATTCTATGCTCCAGACAATATCACCTCAGTCAAGATTCCATCAAATATCTATCTTTCTTCATACGGCGATATTGTAAAAGGCCTCGTTAAAAATTATATTCCGATTATTTCGACAATGATTGTCGTCATCGTTCTTTCCCTGATGTTCATTGCGATTGACGAAATTGCTCTTAGAAAGGCTACAGGTACACATCTTTTGACAATGCTTGGTCTTAGTGCCATAGGCATAGCTGTCTGGGTCATCACCCAGAACAGCATCACAGGACTTATATTCGGATACAATTATGGCCTGATTGCCGTGCAGTATATTACCTTCATTGCCATGCAGGGCTTCGTGCTGGTCTTCTTTATACAGTATCCATTATGGAAGAAAGCCAGGAAAAATATTGTCATCCCGATACTGTTTGTGGCCGCAGGTTTTCTGTATCTGCTGCTGGATATGTCTGGTGCCCTTTCATTTACTGTCACATATACCTTTTCAATGCTGTCTCTTATTCTCATACTGATAGAGATTATCGCGACATCGCTTAGATTTGCTACTTCAAATGCAGAGCTTCCTGGACAGGCGGCAGTCATGTTCTTTGGAAATATGCTGATGGCCGTGCTCAGTATCGTAGATTTGTATAGAAATCTGAATGGTGATTCAGATCATTCCGCATGCTCCAGACTCGGTATTACTATTTATGTCGTGAGCGTCGGTCTGTACCAGATTTATTCAATACTCCTTTACCTGAAGGATTCAGAAGAGAAAAAGGCTGTACAGAAGCTTGCCTTCTATGATGCCCTTACAGGAATTGAAAACAGAATGGCCTTCAATGAGCGTGTCGATCAGCTTGAGAAATCAAGGCGTGAACATCCTGATGTCACCTACAATCCTGGCATGATTATTTTCGATTTGAACAATCTCAAAAAAGCAAACGATATCTATGGTCATACTGAAGGTGATGCACTTATTAAGACAGCCGGTCAGACACTCGATGCAGTCTTTTCAGATATTGGAACAGCCTACAGGTATGGCGGTGATGAATTCGTAGTAGTCATCGAATCCTTCTATGAAGACTTTGTAAAGCAGCATCTGAAGAAGCTTTCAGACCGTGAAGCCATCATCAATAATAAAAATACATTCAATGTGCCATTTGCCATCGCCTATGGCTACGCTGCATATGAAAGCGATAAAGACAAAGATCTCATGCAGACGCTTGATCGCGCTGATGAGATCATGTATGTAAACAAACAGGCTATGAAGGCAAAGGCTCGTGCCGCTGCCGGCGAAACCGGACCTGCGCCGATTGATGATCGACTCACGTAAATTCTTATATATTATCCCGCTCCCACACAGCAATACTGTCTCTCGCACGTCGGCTCGCGCCTTTTTCGTGATAGTTTGTGTCTTCGGGAGCACGTAAATTTATTTTTTTAATATCACAGTCCCCATTCTTGGAATTGTAAGTTTTCCTGAAAATTTCTCGTCTGAGCGGGCAGGATAGATTTCGCTGTAAGTCTCGGAGAGGTAGATATCCTCAGCGTGATCACCGAAATTCTGAATAAAGAGATAGGTTGCATGATCATTCCTGCGCTCAGAAACTACGATATTCTCTGGCATTTCATCGAGGTATGGCATGATTCCGGAAGCCATGCAGATCTTTGACATTATTTCTGTAAAGAATCCATCTTCTCCATCAGCTGAAATATAATAAGTTTTTCCTTTTCCATATGCGTTTACGGAAAGCGCAGCCTTTCCATTATAAAAATCTTCACCGTAGGTCATCAGCGGCACTGCTGTCGTAAGGCGCACGAGATCAAAAAGCTTGGTGCATTTCCAGATATTTGTGAGACCCAGTTCATTTCCGCTGACTGGCACGAAATAATTCTCATGCTCATCAGGTCTTGAATCGATTTCCTCTGAACGGAGTCCTGCGACATCACAGAGGTCATGAGGAAAACCTCCAAGATGCACGAGATCATTTTCATCGGTGATTCCTGTCCAGTAGGTCATGACGAGCGTTCCGCCATTTTCTACAAAAGTCTTTATCTTCTCTTCAAGGCCATTTCTCATGGAATAAATCATTGGAAGAATTAGAATCTTATATTTTGAAATGTCATGGTCTTCATCGATGACATCGCAGTTTACGCCATATCTGCAGAGTGCATGATAGAGCTTGAAGGCAGTCTCCCTGAGCGGAAGGCCTTCATTTCTAGGGCCATCAGAACCCTCTGCAGCCCATTTATTTTCCACATCATAAATAAGGGCGATTTTTGAGTCTACATTTGTATTTAGAAGCTCTTTTAAATCCTTTAAAGAATTTCCGAGTTTCTCACATTCCTTATATACTCTGGTGTCATCCTTACCATAATGATCGATCAGCGCACCATGAAGTTTTTCAGTGGAACCGCGTCCCTGTCTGATCTGGAAAATCTGAACAGATTCAGAGCCGTGGGCAATTGCATTCATTGCTTCATTCGTATACTGACCAGGTGCTTTAAGGTCCGAATATGGCTGCCAGTTTGTGCCTGTCGTACAGCTTTCCATCATAAGAAATGGCTTGTCCTTGATGCATCTCATGAAATCATGGGTCATGGAATAATTTTCCATGATCTTAACCTTCGTATCATCCTGCCATGTCGGGTAGGAATCCCATGAAATCACATCAAGGGACTGTCCCATCTTTCCATAATTGATGCCATCATAGTCGTGCATCATATTCGTGGTAACCGGCTGCTCTGCGCCGCCTGCGCGAAGAGCCTCGACTTCCTTATTCATGAAGTCAATTGTTGTATCAGAAACAAATCTCTTCCAGTCAAGCGTGAGCCCCTGTATCGAGCTTTCACCTATGGGAGAAGGACTCTCAACCTGATCAAATGATGTGTAGTTGTGGCTCCAGAACTTTGTCCACCAAGAAGCATTTAATTTGTCGACAGTCTGATATTTATCCTGAATATACTTCCGGAAAGCTGCCTGGCAGCTAGGGCAGTGGCACTCACCGCCGAATTCATTTGAAATATGCCAGAGAATAACTGCCGGATCCTTGCCGAAACGTTCAGCAAGCTTTTTATCAATGATGGCAACGTTTTCCCTGTATTTCTCACTTGTGAGGCAGTGATTGTGGCGCTCGCCAAAAATAAGCTTTTGCCTGCTCTCATTTACACGGAGTACCTCAGGATATTTTTCAGCCAGCCATCTCGGGCGTGCTCCTGAAGGCGTAGCAAGAATTGTATAGATGCCATTGTCATAGAGATTGTGAATAATGTCAGCAAGCCAGTCTAACTCGAATCGTCCTTCCTCCGGCTCTTCTTCTGCCCATGAAAAAATGCCAAGTGAAACAACATTTACACCGGCCTTCACCATCATGCGCACATCTTCTTCCAAGATGTCTGGCCTGTCCAGCCACTGCTCCGGATTGTAATCTCCGCCAAAAAGAAACTTATCAGTTGAAAATTCCATTGTTTTCCCTTTCATTAATTAGATTACTGCATTTTACAATAATAGCCCTCTAAAAAAAGCATAGCTTGCGTTTTTGTTCACGCACCATTTCATTCGTATTTTGCGTATACGATTAACCTCAAACTATGCTTATTATAATAAAATAAAATTTTCAATTAGATTTCATTATTTATTATTTTTTTTGCAAAAACAATTAACTTTCCCTTCTATTTTTATTGACTTTATGCAAATCTATTACAAAAATCTTCATATCGCTTCATGCATCTGATAGTCTTTGTCATCATCGATCATCTGAAGCATGATGTCTGCGAATTGCTTGTCAAGCTGTGTGCCGGATGCAGCGACAATTTCACTTCTTACAACATGCTGTGGAAGAATGCTTCGATAACTTCTCTTTGACGTCATAGCATCGTATGCATCAGCAACGGCAACAATTCTGGCAATTTCTGGTATCTCGTCTCCCTTAAGCCCTTTCGGATATCCTGAGCCGTCCATTCTCTCATGATGGTAATGAGCAGCTTCTGCAACAATCGGAAGCTCGGTGATGCCTGAAAGTATCTTCGCACCAATTGTCGTATGATTCTTTATCAGCGTATATTCATCGTCGGTAAGCTTTGATGTCTTTCTGAGAACCTCACCTGGAATGCCGATTTTTCCGACATCATGAAGTATGCCTGCATAATAGACTTCTTCACATTCCTGCGGAGTCTTGCCTGCACGTCTAGCAATCTGGACTGAATACTTCGCAACACGCTTTGAATGGCCATTTGTATAGTGATCCTTCGCATCAACGGTCTCAGCAAGAGCGTTCATGAGCTGTTTTGTAATGCGCTTTGTCCTCTGAAGCTGTGTATGGGCAAGCGCCGTCTGTTTCTTAACTTCCCCATCAAGTGACCTGGTGAGTTTTGAAAGAAGAATTGTCCTGTCGATTTTTCTGTAAATGATATCTTCGCGGAAGGGCATATAAATATAATCCATCGCTCCTACACGGATGCTGGCTATTTCTTCTTCTGGTGTGAAATTTTCCGAAACAAAAATGACCGGGATATTTGAAAGACGGCTCAGTGACTTCGTCCATGCGTAAAAAGCATAACCTGACATATCGTGAAGTTTCAGATCAATCATAATGAGGTCAGGTGTAAAGCTGTCAATAATCAACTGATCCTTAGCATCTTCAACACTGTCTGTAAGAATCACCTGATATTTCTTCTTTAAAATATGCTCAAGAGACATAAGTTCAATTTTGCTGTCATTAACAACAAAGATAGTACACTGCTTCTCTTCAGAGTCTGATAAATAACCTATTGACTCACTTTCCCGGTAAATTAATTCGCTGTCCATAAAGAGTCCTTTACGCCTTTGTAAGTTTGTTGATATTTTAACACATTTTTCACATTTTTAATTATTTTTTTCACAAAAAAATGGAAGCCACTTTCTTTTTGTGGCTCCCATACAAAATTCCATATTAAAATTTGTTTAAATTCAATAATTAAATTAATCTGCCGTTTAAGCCCACAAGAGCATATCAAACATGCCTGTCAGCATAAATCTTCTCGGCACTTACAAGCTTTACGCAGAGTGCAAATAATTCCGCAGCCTGCTTCAAGTCATCAAGCGGAGGGAAGGATGGTGCGATTCTGATATTGCTGTCATGCGGATCCTTGTGATATGGCCATGTAGCGCCTGCTCCTGTAAGGGTAACGCCTGCCTTCTTTGCATGATCTACAATTAACTTTGCTGTGCCTTCAAGACCTTCAAAGCTGATGAAGTATCCACCGTGCGGCTTTGTCCATGAACCGATCTCAAGACCGCCGAGATTCTCCTCGAAGATTTCCTCAACTGCCTCAAACTTCGGGCGAAGGATGTCAGCATGCTTTCTCATATGCTCTGTCATGCCGTGAATGTCCTTGAAGAATCTGACATGGCGAAGCTGGTTTACCTTGTCGTGACCAATGGTCTGATGCTGAAGCTGAGCCCTGATTTCTGCAAGATTGTTCGGTGATGAAGCAAGTGCAGAAATTCCTGAACCAGGGAAAGTGATCTTTGAAGTAGATGCAAATTTGTAAACCAAGTCTGGATTTCCAGCACGCTTGCACTCAGCAAGGATTTCAATCAGATGATCCTGTTTGTCATCATAGAGATGATGGATGCAGTATGCGTTATCCCAGAAAATCCTGAAATCAGGTGCTGCTGGCTTGAGGCGGGCAAAGCGTCTTACAGTCTCGTCTGAATAGGAATAGCCCTGTGGATTCGAATACTTCGGAACACACCATATTCCCTTGATCGTATCATCTGATGAAACAAGATTCTCAATCATATCCATGTCAGGTCCCTCCGGAGACATAGGTACCGGAATCATCTTGATGCCAAAATATTCTGTAATGCCAAAGTGTCTGTCATAGCCCGGAACCGGACATAAGAACTTTACTTCTGGAAGCTTCATCCAGGGTGTGCTTCCCATAACGCCGTGCGTCATGCAGCGTGAAACCTGATCGTACATGACGTTCAGTGAAGAATTTCCATATATGATGAGGTCGTCCGGATTGTTCTCCATCATGTCGCCCATCAGCACCTTTGCTTCCCTGATGCCGTCAAGCACGCCATAGTTTCGGCAGTCTGTGCCATCCTCGCAGTAGAGATCCGTGTCAGAATTCAGGACATCCATCATTCCCATGGAAAGATCAAGCTGCTCCTTGCAAGGCTTTCCTCTTGCCATATTAAGCGAAAGGCCCATGCCCTGATACTTCTTGTATTCCTGTCTCAACTTTTCGATTTCAGACTGAAGCTCTTCGTCTGAATACTCTGAATACGGTCTCTTTTCTGCCATAACTGACTCCTTCTAAATTACCGCTTTTTCCTTTTTCCATGAAACTGAAAATATCTATTTCGTTTCACAACTGCTAATCATAATAATTTTCTTTTCTTATGTAAAGTGTAAATTAACATAAAAATCTCAGAAAATACCTTCAGAATATGCTGAAAATAAAAGCAAAATTACCAAAAGACATTTGAATACTTGTCAATAAAATTTCATATGTTAGAATGATAAGCACGGTGCAACAAACTGCACCGCTTTAGTTGCTTTCGTGAAGGATATTCTATGTCAAAAAAATCAGAAATAAAATTAAGCGATCACTTTACGTTGGGAAGGCTCATGAAATTTATTGCGCCTTCCATTGCGATGGTGGTCTTTACTTCCATATATTCGGTCGTCGACGGATTTTTCGTGTCAAACTATGCCGGCAGCACACCAGGAACAGCGCAAAGCCTCTTCAGTTGTTTTTCCTGAGTCAAATCTGGTATCAATGTTCTCAACCAGGAATTTGTTGAAGGCGACAAAATCAATGACTTCTAATGCATCGTTAATCTGATCTTCAATTTCCATAAGGCTCTCCATTCTAATATTAAGTTTTTTGATCTTTTAATATGTTATAAGAGATTCCGCCTTGTTTTCTTTCACTTATAAAATATTTTTTTCAAATTTCCTATTGACATCAATTTTTTTCTAAATTAATATATGTCAAAATAATTGTGATTGTATCAACGCAATGGGGCGCAGTGTTTTATACGGCCTGTTGCGTTTTTTTGATATTATGAGAAAAATATGAAGCCTGTACAGCCTTATTTTGCATTAGCATCAGAAAAATATTATAAGAGAAAATTTGGCTCCGGAGATATCGCCCACATCTATGAATATGATGCAGATGCGATTTCTTCTGAATATATTTATGCAATTCCGGACGGCTGCATCGACATCTTTATTGATGAAGATGACCCTGACCTTAAAGCATATATTGCCGGAACTGTCTTAGATGGTTCCCCCACGCCTCTTGAAAAGGGGCACAAATATATTGGCATCAGATTTATGCCGGGAGTCGTTCCTGCCTTTATCGAAGGCACATTAAAGGATTTTATTGACAATACCTTTGATCTTTCACTTTGCTCAAAATATACGAAAATTATTCAGGATGGGATTTTTTCCTGCAGGGATTTTAGAGCCAAAGCAAATTTCATTCAGGATTTTTATAAGAAATTACTAGCAGAAAAAGCAGCCGATGCTTTCTCATCGCATTATACTATTGTTAAGGAAATCCAGAAAATTTCTGACTCTTCAGAGGGGACAATTCCGATAAAGGATATTGTGGAAAAAACAGGCTATACCGAAAGATATATCGATAAGGTGTTTAAAGACGAAACAGGTCTTACGCCAAAGACATACTGCAAGATCGTCCGTTTTCAGAACACCATTCAACACATAAATCTCGACAATGATATCACGCTCACTGCCTTAATCACCGAGCATGGCTACTATGACCAATCACAGTTTATCCACGAATTCAAAAAGCTTTCCGGTCAGAGCCCTCTCAAATACAGACGCAGAATCATCGAAAGCCATTATGTTTCGAAATTTATTCTGGAATAGGGCAAATTAGACCGCTATCATATTATTTTTCAGCAACTCCTTTGCCTGTTCGTAATCTAATTCAGTCTTACCTAAGAATTTACATGCCTCTACGATGGAAATATTATTTGTGCTCGCAATATACTCGATATTATCTACCAAGTTCTGTGCTTCGCCTATGCTCTTTCCTTGCTTAATATTATTGTGGTCTCATATCCTATCAACCTCTTCCTGCGAAAATATTAATGACATCATGTCGATTACCTCCTTCTCACGTTCTTTCATATATTCCTTGAGAAGATTCTCCTCAAGACACATTCTTACCGTTTCTTCTGCTGCTTTTCCAGTCCTGCCATATTTATCAAAATTCTTATACAGAATTCTTATAAATGCAAGATACTGACCAAGAATATTGTCCTTTGCTTTTCCATTAGCATTAGGTTCGTTCATCTATAGCTTTATTTCCTTTCATAATTATAACATCTATCGTCAACAAGTGAAACTATGCTCAAGTGAAATGTATTGTAGCATTTGCCTGAAGAAAACAGGCATTGTGATTGATATCAATTGCTGAAACTATATCATGTTAACAAAGGAAAATAAAGCGAATTTGAGATATTTAATAAACTGTTAATAATTTTTATATTTTGTTTATTTTTTGTTCGATAAATCAGAACAAAGTAAATCAAATGATGTATAAAAAATCGAGTAGGAACATTATGTCTTTCCTACTCGATTCTGTAACTCTGCAACAAACTCATGTCTTTTTAGACTTTTCACCAATTGCAGCCATTAATTTTCAAAATCAATCAACTTTTAGCTCATAGGTAACCGATTGGGCTTTGCCATTTCCGTCATACTTTTTTATATTCATTGTAAATGAATCACTTGAATGCATCAATCCCACACAAGCCTGGGCACCAGTGCACTTTGCACCGACAGGAGTTTCCTGTGGATACTTTGAAATATTCGCCGGATAGCTTACTGCCATTTCGCCTGTGGCATCAATGCATGTGGAATCACCATTTGGCTCCAAATCCATGTATAGCCCATCCATTATGTCACTCTTATATCCAAGATTCTCATAACTGTAGGTGACAATTACTACTTGTTCTGGTGAAACATCTGAATATGGATTTCGTTCCTCGGTAGACTGGACTGAGTCTATTGTAAGATTCCACTGTCCATCAACAGTCCAGGTATCACCAATTTTCAAAGTCTGATCCTGCTGAGTGGAATCCTCATTTGAAGCAGTGTCGTCCGTTGTGACATCATTTGTACTACTTTCGGAAGATGTATCGACACTGGCACTCTTTTTCGAATCACTGCCGCCGGAACTTGCTGCACTGATGATAATGATCAGAAGAAAAATAATTAAGATCCAGAACCAGACCTTTTTATAAACAGGCTTCTTCTGCTTTGGGGGCTTCTGATTGTATGGAGCACCGCCATAGCCATTCGGTCCCTGAGATCCATAGCCGGGATTCCCGTACTGCTGCGGGCCCTGTGATCCATAACCAGGATTTCCATACTGCTGTGGTCCAGAAGCACCATATCCCGGATTGCCATATCCTTGTGGCCCTGGATTTCCATTCCCCTGATTTCCATAATTTCCCGAATTGAAATCATCTGCCATAATAACACCTCCGTATTAATTCCATTTTCATCTCAAAACATATGAGATAAAGCTATATTGAAAAAGTTTCTTCATACGGATTTATTATAGTAAACGGTGAAAGTATTTGGTGTGCTCACAGCACACAATTATTTACTTAAATGGAATACTGATTAATACCATTATGATCAGCAGGCAGGTTGAAAAAAGAATGCTCCAGCCAAGTCTTGAGAAAAAATTAATCACTTTGTTTTCTGAATGAATGTCAGGAAGCCTTCGAAAAATTTTTGACACATTAAAAAATATATCAATTACCATAAGATAATTTAGTACAAGATATAACTTTATGATAAAGATAAATATCTTACTATCATCAGATTTTGCTTCTCCAAAGCATACCAGTCCAATAATAAATAAATCGCAAAATATTGCAATTATCATATGAAAAGGATCCCTGCTTCGAAATCCGGGAATTTTATCAAGCACTCTCCCAAAAAGACTTTTGTGTTTTAATGTCACTGTATCAGCAGACTTATTTTCAAAACGCCCAAAGACAGCCTTTCCCATCTCCTTTGCACTGCTGTATCTATCTTTTGGATCCATTGCTGTTGCTGTAGCGATAATGCTTTTATATGCCTTCTTATCCGGAAACAGTTTTTCCATTATTTTGCCAATGGCAAAAATGTCAGTCTGCACTGTGGAAGCTGAAAAACCATACTGCTCTGGTGCAGCGAAACCCTGCGTTCCAATAAGCACAGTGTCTTTTGTCTCATTGTCATTCTGCAGCTTTGCTGCATCATAATCTATGATTTTCACAATGCCATTATTTGTGATCATAATGTTTGAAGGCTTCAGATCCCGATGAATGATCGGCGGATTTGCAGAATGAAGAAAATCAATTCCTTCTAAAATGCCATACAGGATATTCAGTCCCTGTTCTTCAGTGATATTCTGGTTTGAGAGCATGTCTTCCAAAGTCGTTCCTGTGATATATTCCTCATAAACAGTCAGGATTCCATCATTTTCTTTGACAGCATATATCTTTGGAATATGAATATTTGGATGATTTGATAAAAATGTAAAGACATCTTTATTGTATATTTTCAGCGTTTTCTTCAGAAAGACCTCCTGTGTAATCTGATTGATTACCATGGTCTGGTCCGTACCCTCAAACGAATATACTTCTTTTAATATATTATCATCAAACATTTTATGGTATTATAAATAACACATTATTTTTCTAAAGGAGCAGGCTATGGAAGAAACAACTACAAACAGGCTTGAAAATGTACTATTAAACGCACATTCAATCAGTTCGCTTGAAGATTATCTATACAAAGATGATGCCACTTTGCCATACGGCTCCTTCGTCGATTACTTCTTTAGTTTACCCGAAGTCAGTGGAAAAGACAAATCAGAAATAATCCGGAAAAGCGGTATAGAGAGAACCTACTGCTACCAGATATTTAACAAAAGAAAAAAGCCCGGCCGCGATAAAATAATAGAACTTTCTATCGCAATGGGGCTTTCCTTAAAGGAAACACAGCGCGGGCTCAAAATCGGAAATGAGCCTGTGCTTTATTCAAGAAATAAAAGAGATGCCATCATTATTTTCTGCATCAATGAAGGCAAATCCCTGATGGATACAGAAGAACTTCTGACTGAGTATGGCGAAAATTCACTAGAAGACTGGGGATAATTATTATTACTGCAGTCAAAATCCCATTGTTATCACTCATACCTCAGGGCATCGATAGGGTTCATCTTTGCAGCTTTCTTTGCCGGGTAATAGCCAAAGAAAATACCGATGAACATAGAAAATCCAAGCGAATCAATGATACTCGAAATCGACGGTGCTGCCCGGAATCCATTGATTGTAGAGAGAAGGTCGCCAAGAGCAATGCCTACTATTACGCCAATAATGCCACCAATCAGGCACATGATCACCGCTTCGGTAATGAACTGCGTCCGGATTTCTCCGTCCGTTGCACCAAGCGCCTTCCTCGTGCCAATCTCCCTTGTGCGTTCAGTGATAGAAACTGTCATGATATTCATGACACCTATTCCACCGACGATAAGCGCAATTCCTGCTATGAAGGATATCACAAGCGTAACCTGGCTCATCTGGTTCGAGAACTGCTTTGAAAGCTCCTTCATATTGTCGCATTCGACCTTCCAGCCGGAATATTTTGCGATATATTCCTTTGTATACTTTTCAAGCGCACTCGCAAGAGAAACCGTATCCACGCCATCTTTGGCAACAAGCGAATAATCATAAATCGAATCATCATGAACGATTTTTGAATAAGACTTATATGGAATCTCACAGGAATACATCGCAGACTGCATGGAAAACATGCCTGCTGCACTCTCCGTTTCGGAAACACCGACAATCGTAAAAGTATGATAGGTATCATTTACAGAAACATCTATTGTCTGTCCAACTGCATTAGCATAATCTTTCCCAAATAATTTCTCTGCGAGCTTATCCGGAATTATGATTTTATTTTTACCAGAGACATAGGCATTTTTATCCAGTAATTTTCCCTTTAAGATCGTAGTCGTATTTGCAACAAAATATCCCGGTGTCACACCACTAAGGCTGATAGAATATTTCTTTGAATCCTTTGTGATCGTTCCACCGGCAGCTGCTGATATTGAAATTGCCTTTGTGCTCTTTCCGAATTTCTTCTCGATATTCTGAAAATAGGTCTCATCCAGCTTTGCATCACTTGATGCAGATGCACCAGTCTCACTGTCCTGATAAACATAGACCATAATATTATTAAGTCCCATGGATGCCATTGAATCCGTAAGCCCGGCAGAAAGTGAATTTCCAAGCGTCATAATCGTGATGACTGAACCTATTCCGATGATAATTCCAAGAACGGTCAGGAAAGAACGAAGCTTGTTTCCCATGATGCTGGCGAGCGCCATTCTGATGTTCTCCTTAAACATCATCTTCTCCCTTCGTGGCATTCGCTGTTACTGAATCTTCACTAAAGCTATTTTTCGATTCTTTATTTTTTAGGACGCCATCTTCCGATTTCATATCATCCTGCCTTAGATTTTCAATAAGGGCATTTGCATTATTTGCATCAAGGTCTCCAGCCTTCTCATGCTGTACTCTGTCAAAAGTCCGGTAACCTTCACGAATACCCGTGTCGTTAATGATCGAGCCATCCTTCAGGGTGACGATTCTCTCTGTTTCAGCGGCAAGCTCATTTGAATGCGTGATGAGAACAATTGTCTTGCCATTCTCATCATGAAGCTTGTGAAAAATATCCATTACCAGATAGCCAGTCTTTGAATCAAGCGCTCCGGTAGGCTCATCGGCCAGAATAATCGGCGGGTCATTTGCCATGGCACGCGCAATGGCAACTCTCTGCTTCTGACCGCCAGAAAGCTCATCCGGCGTATGGTTCATCCTGTCGTCCATGCCGACCATCTTTAATAACTCTTTGGCTCTGTCCCGCCTCTCCCTTCCAGAAGCGCCGGCATACATCAGCGGCACTTCCACATTTGAAAGTGCTGTGGTCCTGGCAATGAGATTGTAGGTCTGGAAAACAAAACCGATCTTCTGATTCCTAATCCTTGAAAGCTCCTTTGACTTTGCCGCCATCATATCTTCACCTTCAAGAAGATACTCCCCTTCTGTTGGCTTATCGAGAAGGCCAATAATATTCATCATCGTACTTTTTCCGGAGCCGGACTCGCCAACGATAGAAATGAATTCGCCCTTTGTCACATCAAGATTGATGCCATGAAGAATCTCGAGCTCATTTTCCTGTCCGACATAATATTTTTTTATAATATTTTTAAGATGAATCAGATTTTCACTCATGCTGCAAGTCCACATTAATACATCGCATCGACCGCATCCGTCTCATTATTGATCTCATCAGCTGAATCTGAAGAATCAGAGACCTGCACGATCTTCATTTTCTCTTTTAACTTATCACTCTTCACTTCGGTAAGATAGTCATTCTTCACACCGGTCTCGACAGGTACCTTTGTCTCCCTGCCATCAATTACTGCTGTTACAAAGCTGTTTCCATCCTTATCTGTCACAATGTCCTCATCCGGAACAGCCAGGGTATCATCAGATTCTGCGATAATAATATTGATCTTTGCAGTCATTCCAAGACGAAGCCTGTCGTCCTTATGATCAAGCGTAATATCAACCCTGTATGATGCACGGCTCGTCGTTGCTGCTGCAGTATCGCTTGACGTTGATGCGCCCTGCTGTGCCATTGCTGTTGAAACCGGAGAAACGAAGGTAACAGTGCCCTTTAATACATCATCTTCTGTGGCATCAGTCTTTATCTCTGCCTTCTGCCCGACTGTGATTTTACTGATATCCGCCTCATCGACATTCAGGCTCGCCTTGAAACCTGTCATATCATCGATTACGACAGCACTGTCGCCTGCATAGATCATCCCGGGCTTTACATTTACTGCAGTGACCGTGCCATCCTTCTCCGCAGTAACGATCCCCTTCTCAAGATTCTTCTTATCGTTTGCGATCTGGGCATTTGTCTGAATGGTACTTGATTCTGATGAAAGCTTTGCTCCATTCAGTGCATTCTGCTGGGTAGAAACAGTGCTTGAATTCTGCACAGCGGTCTGCTGGGAGGTAGAATTTGCAGTATCCAGAGCCCTCTGTGCCTGAGTCAGTGCCTGCTTTGCGGTATCAAGTGCAGTTTCACCAGCCTCCCTGGCTGCCTTTGCCGCGTTATAATCCGAAACTGCTGTATTATATTCTGCCGCTACGGACTGATAATTTGCATCCGCCTGCTGGTATGCTATCTGCGCTGTACTTGTAGCAAAATCAAATGCAACATCTGCCCCGCCAGCCTGCGCTCCACTTCCCTTTGCGGCGGCATCACTCTGTGCCTTATAATATGCACTCTGCTTTGAAGCCATATCAGACTTTGCACTGTTATATGGACCATACAGATTATCCATTGCAGTTTTTGCATCAGATTCTTTTTTCTGCAAGTCAGCAAGATCTGCCTCAGCCTTTGCCTCATCTGCCTGTGCCTTTTGAAAATCCTCCGTTGCCGATGTCACGCTTCTTGCTGCATCGCTGTTTGTAAGACTGCTCGTTGTCTGTGCGGAATTAAGCGAGTCCTGCGCGCCTGCCACAGTATTTGCATCTGCCTTTTTCTGTGCAGCAAGCAGCTGTTCCTGCGTGGAAATATCAGATTCAAGAGCACTCATGTCAAGCGTAAATAAAGTATCCCCAGCATGCACCTCATCGCCAAGCGAAACATCAACAGACTTCACCGGATACTGTGAAATAACACCCTGTCCATTTTCATAAGTAGTTTCATTGCTGATAATCGAACCTGTTGCTGAAAGCGTCTGCTTTACATCCGTCTTTTTTACCTTGTCATATGAAACTTCGGGTGCTTTATTCTTTGCCGCATTTACTGATACAGCGCCGATCACGCCAAATATGACAACTGCTATAATAACAATTGTAAGAATTATTTTTGCTGCTTTTGGAAGTTTCTTTTTTTCTTTCTTATCCATAACCTTTTTCATTATTCTTTTCCCTAGATTCTTAATTAAAAGAAATTACCCAGACCTTTGAAGCCCGGGCAATCGTGTTTTCATCGATGTGACTGGATTCGAACCAGCGGCCTCTGCGTCCCGAACGCAGCGCTCTACCAAGCTGAGCCACACATCGAAATGCTTTTTCGTCAAAAGCTTTAATAATATAACAAAAAGGGAGACGAATTTCAAGTGTTATTTTATGATTGAATCCGGTCCAAATACATATTATAACAAAATCACATTAGCCATTAGAAAAGGGACCATCGCTTTTGCATGGTCCCAAATATTTGCTAAACAAAATTAAGAAAGTATATGCAATCACTCTCCACCGATGACAAGCTTTGCACATCCATAGATTCCTGCATCGTTTGTGAGCGAAGCAAGAAGAATCTTCGTATTTCGTACAGCATGAAAAGCATATTGATCGAAGGACGGACGGATATGCTCAAGAACGATAGGTCCATTCTTTGAAAGACCGCCGCCAATGATGATTGCTTCAGGATTCACTGTATTAGCAATGATTGCAAGTGCCCTTCCAAGAATGCTCATGGAATCATCAACCACTGAAAGTGCGAGTGCATCGCCTTTCTTTGCATAATCAAAGATGTCCTTTGCAGTGAGGTTGTTGTCGGAACGCATGATGCTGTCTTCCTTAGAGCTTTCAAGAGCCTCATGTGCCATACGGACAACGCCTGTAGCAGATGCGTACTGTTCAAGGCAGCCATGGTTTCCGCAGCCACAGGTAAGCGTCTCATCAGGATTCACATTGATGTGACCGATTTCACCGCCTGCACCATTGAAGCCCACCAGCATCCTGCCATTGATGATGATGCCGCCGCCAACACCTGTACCAAGAGTGACTAAGACGATGCTTGAGAAATCCTCTCCAGAACCCTTCCAGTATTCACCGAGGGCTGCAACATTTGCATCATTTCCTGCCTTTACCGTAAGACCTGTGAGCTTTGAAAGCTGATCCTCAATGGGAACAACATCCCAGCCGAGATTGACGCAGCGGTTTACGACACCATTTGGAAGAACTGCCCCGGGAACACCGATTCCGACTCCCTGTACATCATCCTTTCTGATGCTTTCCTTCTCAAGCTTTTTATCAATCGTATCTGCAATGTCAGGCAGAATCCAGCTGCCATTATCCTTTGTATTTGTCTTGATTTCCCATTTATCAAGAAGTTCCCCTGTTGTTTTGAAAAGACCAAGCTTTACTGTGGTGCCACCAAGATCAATTCCGATTGCGTATGTCTTCATATTTTCCCCTCAAATAAAATCCGTGCCTCATACAAATACATAAAGCAAAGCGAACCATCCGAAATGCTTTACGGTATACTTTGGCACAAAAACATTACCAAAATTGATTATAAATATTTTCCATCAAAACATCAATACAGTTTACGCACCTTTACACACGACAAGCATGTTTGGAGCTGACCTGTAACTGCAATTTATGGCGTCTGCGTCGTATCTTCTGCCGGCTGCTGTGTGGCATCCGTAGTTGTGTCAGGAGCTGCAGTAGTATCCGGCGTAGTGGCTGCATTAGGGTCAGTTGCAGCATTCGGATCAGTAGTCGTATTCTGTGTTGCTGCACCTGCCGGCACAGTAGTCCCATCCGAATAGGTGACCGAACCATCAGCATTCGTAACAGAGCCATCCGTGTGAAGCGTATTTCCATCAGGATTCTTTATGCTGCCATCTGGATAATGAATCGTTCCATCTGTATATTTCACACTGCCATCGGCATAAGTAATGGTTCCATCTGCATTCACTACACCGCTAGGCTCCTCGACTACACCGCTTGATGCATGAAGCCAGGAATAATCATCAATTCCTTCATAATCCACATCTGCTGCAGGAAGGAAATCGAGAGAATCTTTTCCTTCGTGGATGGTCTCCATAAAGTCATGCCAGATATGTCCAGGATAGGATGCACCCTGAAGATTCCTCACCTTTCTTGGCTGATCACAGCCGACCCAGATCGTCGTCGTATAATATCTGGAAAATCCGCAGAACCAACCATCCTTGTAATCATTCGTAGTTCCGGTCTTTCCTGCAGTCGGCGTCTCCTTTATGCCAAGTCCTCGTCCTGTACCACGAATCAGAACACCGGTCAGGATATCTGTCATTGTCCTGGCAGCATTCTGCTTGTAAATGACTTCGCTTGTATCATCCGGCTGGTAAACAATATTGCCATCTGAATCGGTTATCTTCACAATACACGATGGATTTCTGTACACGCCATCATTCTCAATCGTAGCATAACCCTTGGCCATATCGAGCGGGGACACGCCGTTTGTAAGTCCGCCAAGTGCTGCGGCAGGATATTTATCCTCATCCGTAATCCTGTCGAAATGCATATTCATGAGATAATTAATTCCGACCTCAGGCGTAAGTTCCTGGAATATTTTGTAGGCTACAGTATTCTTTGAAAGCTCAACTGCCGTCCTAAGCTTCATTGCACCGCCATAGCTCCCACCAGAATTTGCAGGTCCATCGGGATCCTTTACATCATATACAATGGTATCCGGTGTCAGTCCTCTTTCAATTGCCGGCGTATAAACAATAAGCGGCTTTATCGAAGAACCAGGCTGCCTGAAGCTCTGGAAAGCACGGTTTAAGGTATAGCCTGTTGCCTCCTGCGATCTTCCACCGATGATTGCGCAGACCTTGCCTGTAGAATTATCAATGCAGACACCTGCCCCCTGCAGATCATAAACACCATTATCCTGAACATCGGTATTAAAGGAAAGCCTGTTGTCAATAGCATCCTGCAGCTCCTGCTGCATTGTCATATCAAGTGAAGTATAGATTCGATAACCGCCTGTAAAAAGCTTTCTGTTGCAGGCGTTGTAATAATCATTGTACTCATTCTCATACTGTGTACGTTCTGTCGCATTTGCAAAATCAGACTTGAACTGGAAACCGCCCATTTCCATCAGGGCCTCAGTCGCACAGTAAAAAGTATAGGTCTCTGCATAATTATGCTTTACTTCTTCAGGAAGTGAAAGGGTAATCGTTTCAGCGACAGCGCTATCATAGCTATCCTGGGAAATCTTCTGATCCTCAAGCATATTTTTTAGAATCTTATCCTGCCTTGTCTTCGTATGATCAGGATAAAGAATCGGGTCATAATATGTAGGTCTGTTCGGAATGGCACATAGATAGGTAATCTGCGCCAGACTCAGATCCGAAAGATTCTTACTGAAATAATACTTCGATGCAGCACCTATTCCATAAACGCCATTTGCAAAATAGACATTATTCAGGTAAAACTCAAGTATCTGCTGCTTTGAATATTTCTTTTCAAGCTCTGTTGCGACAAAGATTTCTTCGACCTTTCTTTCCCAGGTTTTGTCCTGAGAGAGGAAGATGTTTCTGGCAAGCTGCTGGGTAATGGTACTTCCGCCCTGGGTGATCTTCTTATTCTTCAGATAGGAAATAGCCGCCCTCATGATAGCCTGGTAATCTACGCCATGATGCTCATAGAATTTCTTGTCCTCGATAGAAATAATCGCATCCTTCGCATACTGCGGAATATCATCAAAAGCAATATAGTAAACATCCTTCTCGCCCTTCATGACTGAAATTTTATTGCCATCTTTATCATAGGCTTCGGATGTCTCGCTGGCCTTAAAAGTGTCAACTGAGGAATTCTGTACAAAGGCAACTGCCTCATTGTGAAGGCTGGTAATCTTCGCACCATACCCGCTCATATAAAACCATGTGAGTCCTGCCAGAAGAAGGAGCAGAATAACGAGCTGAAATATTAAAAATCCTTTTAGAAATCTATGCTTTTTCTTTTTGCTTTTTTTCTTTGCCATTTATATGCCAAAAAATTAATGTAAAATTCGTCTAATTACTAATATTAACGCCAACGGGTATTATATTATAATGTTCGTAAAGTGTCAAAAAACACGCGGTGGAATGTGTTTTATTATTGTTTTCATTCAGTAATCTTATCGGGATTTCGAATGAAATATTTATTTATGAAAGGGAAAATATGAACAGAAAACTATTGGGAACATCACCTGAGGGCATGGATATTTATTCTTATGCCATCGGCACTGAAGCTCTTCACGGAGAATTCATGAACTACGGAGCCATCTGCCTAAAGCTTGTAAAGCATTTTAACGATGCTGAAAACAAAGCTGTTGACATCATGCTTGGCTTTGATGAGCTTTCAGATTATTTTGACAATGATCCATGCTTTGGCGCAATTGTAGGAAGATGCGCGAACAGAATTGGCGGGGCACATTTTTCTCTTGAAGGAAAGACCTATGAGCTTGCCAAAAATGACAATGGAATGAACAATCTTCATTCAGGACCTGATGCTTATTTCAAACGAATCTGGGAGGTGAAAGATGTGACGGACACTTCCATTACATTTGCACTTGATTCCCCGGACGGTGACCAGGGATTCCCACATGCGCTTCATATGGAAGTAAAATATACGATTACTGAAAAATCCATGATCATAGATTACAGCGCAAAGGCTGACGGGAAAACGGTATGGAATCCTACATTTCATGGCTATTTCAATCTTGATGGATCTGCCAACGTCCTTGAACATGAACTTTCTATTCACTCTGACAAGATTACCTATGCTGATGAAAAATCAATTCCAGATGGTTCATTCAGAGACATTTCAAAAACGCCTTTTGATTTTCATGAACCAATGCCATTTGGAAAACATATTGAAGATGATTATGATGAGCTGAAATTTGCAGGCGGGTATGACCACAATTTTGTCCTGAAGAATACTGATGATTTACTGTCAAAGGAATATTCATTAACGGCATCAGATGATTCAGATTCGCTCAATGTATATGAGGCGTGCACGCTCTATTCAGCTTCAAGAAAGGTCACTGTATATACAGACCTTCCGGGAATCCAGATTTATACTGGAAACTATATTCAGAATGGTGTGAAAGGAAAATACGGAGAAATTTACAACCGAAGAAAAGGCGTCGCAATGGAGTCACAGTATTTTCCTAATGCAATAAATATTCCGGGATTTGACCAGCCTGTTATTGATGAAAGGAAGACCTACAGGCATAGGACTGTATACGAAATCGGAGAAAAATAATTTTTTCTCATACAATGATGAAAGATGCCTGACGATCTCACTTATATCGATGTGTCATTACATTCCTCACATCAAACGATATCGTCAAGCGACACCAGAATAATATTTTTGATTGTGGCTGCGGCTGTTCGTGCAGTCTCTAAGAATCCACTGCTGGAAAAGGCGAGATAGTAGGTGCTGTCTCCCTTTTCTTTTACTTTTCTGGTAAGTTCGATCAGGCTCTTTACTTCCCTGAGGTCAAGTGGCTCATCATTGCAGAAAATCCTGCCATAACAAATAGTCTTTTTTCCATTCGACCTCCCAATGGCAACTAAATCGAAGCCTTCGGAAGTTTTCTTCTCCTCGTCATTCTCCCACCAGTTTCCAATATCGTCTGTATCAAAAATAAGACCAGGGCATTTATGCTTCTTGATCGCAGTCTTTACAATATTTGTATAGACGATCTTCAGAAAATCCTTCCTGTCCTTATCGATAATTGACGCTATCTCATCATATTTCCCCGCAAAATAAAGATCTATATTAGACGCAAAATATCTGTACCAGAAATAATCATAGGTATTTAAAATAGAATACCGTGTCTTCTTTCTGTTTGTCTTCTCTGTGACAGGACATTCCTTGGTAACGACCGAAAGATCCATCAGCGTATTCATATACGGAACGACAATATCCTTTGACCTTTCAGTGACGAGCGCCAGATCGTTTACTCTGGTATGATCATTCGACAGTGCCTTCAGAACCCTGTTGTAATTACTCATTTCGCGGAGTTCTTCCTTCATATTGTCCTCAGGAAGATATGTATTGCCGCCATCAGGCAGAAACAGCTTTCTGATGCTTTCAGCCGGCTCTTTCGTAAGCTGCTTTAATACAGCCGGTATCCCGCCTGTAATGCCATAGAAAAATGCCTTGTCAGAATTCTCTGCATCAGGATAAAATTCCATGGATTCATAAAAATCAAGCGGCTTTATCTCGAGTGATTTATATAGATAATCATTCCATAAGGAATTCTTTTTGAAAAATAATTTGTCCAGAACTAAGAAAGCGTCCGAAACAAGGATCAACTTGATATTCTTTCCAGAAAAATCTTTTTTGAATATCTCAAAAAGTTCATTCTGAAACGCGGCATCCGCTTTTACAAATGCCGGAAAATTGTCAATAACAAGCGTGTATTCACGACCTGCGGCAAGATCTTTTATCTTTGAAAAAAGTTCTGATGCTGTCTTTACTTTTTCAGAATTCATTTCCTTTGACAGAACGGAAAGCTCCTCTGAACCAGTTGTCTCATATGCCGTAAGATACGCATGGGGACGGTTCTTCAGAATCTCCTTCAAAAGTGCAGATTTTCCTATTCCCTTCCTGCCATAGACAAGCAGCACCTTGCTGCCATCCGTAGAAAGGTATTCATTTATTTCTTCTGTTTCTTTTTCTCTGCCAAAAATCATATATTGAACCTCAAAAAAGCGGAGGAATATGCCATCAATGTCATTTTATTGTAATACGATTCAACTAAAGAAACAACCACAAGATTTTTTCAAAACTTGTGGTTGACAAATGTAAAAATATATGATTTTTGGTATCCGATTTTCAAGGTTTCTGTAGTTTTGTTGAAATAATCAGATATCAAAATCGCTTTGGGCAGAAATCGTCAGAATTAGATATTAGCTGCATCTGAATGATCATCTTCAGAATTGGCTTGTAGTTCCTTCTCTGCCTCCTCCTTCGAGAGCTCATAATACATATCCCTGTTCTTTGCATCATGAAGCTCCTCATAGCAGTCAGAGATTCTTGAAAGCGCAGCACTTCCTCCGGTTCTGATGTCAAGTACCGGCTTCGTCTCGTGGTAGGCATTGTAAAACCAGATCAGCGCCTCATCAAAATCCTTCTTCTCAAAATAATATTCACCAAGCTCCATGCAGGTTTCCGAACACGAGCCAAGACTCACATCCTTCATTGCGTATTTATTGAATGCTATGTCATCGCCTGAAAGCCTGTAAGCCCTTTCCAGGATAATCAGTGCATTTCTCAATGTATCTGCATCTTCACTAGCCGATGCCGTTGCTGTCATAAATGGGATTGCGCTTACGAGATCCTCCTTTTCTCCTGCCATATAAAGTTCCCTTGCATACATATTTATAAGGCGGTTTGACATGATGTTTCCTGCATCAATTGCTTTTCGGAAATTTGCAAGATCCCGCTCAGCATGTGAACCGGAAGGCTTGTGAATTATCTCAATGTCGCTTTCAAAAATCATAGGCGAAAGCCTGACCTGCTCATGAATCGGATCCTCCCACAGAAATGTGCGGATTCTTTTGAAAAGCTTCGGACGGAGTTCCTTATCATAATTATAAACAGTACGGTATTCAAGCTGGTTTGCATAATACATTTCAACCATCTCAATCCGTGGATCCATAGCCTCCTTCAAGGCTTTAAATTTCTCCTGATTTTCTTCGTCAATTTCTTCATCTGCATCAGCCGAATAGATATAGTCGCATTTTGCCTTGCTGAAAATAAAATTTCTGGCTTCGGAGAAATCATCGTGCCACTCAAAATCATAGACCTTTGCGCCATAACTCTTAGCTATCTTTTTTGTATTGTCCGTGGAGCCTGTGTCAGCTATTAATATTTCATCCACGAGGTTCTTCAGTGAGTCCAGGCACTTCGGCAGGCGCTCTTCTTCATTTTTTACGATCATACAGAGACTGATTGTTATCATATATTTGTCCTTCGTTTCATTACTCAAATTTTGTTTGACACCCGACTTGCATTACTATAAAATAGATATGTTTGTGACCAAAAATAAAGGCTCTGCGTTTTATTATACCATAAAACACAAAGCCGATAAATTTTTTAGGTCTTTCGGAGAGATATCGAAGTGGTCATAACGAGCCGCACTCGAAATGCGGTCATCGGTTTTCCGGTGCGTGGGTTCGAATCCCACTCTCTCCGCTTCCCTTTTTGTTATTGTTACTTAGATATATTTCTTTGCCCAGTCAGCGAGTTCACTTTCAGAAGCATCTACCTTAAAGCGCGTGCCTTCGACAACTTCTGCGCCCTTTGCAGAATCCTTAAGCTTTGCACTTGTGCTGCCCATTCCGCTTGAACCTGAAGTCGCAAATGGAATTATCTTCTTCCCTGAAAAATCATACTGCTCAAGGAATGAATTGATGATGTGAGGTGCTAAATACCACCAGATTGGGAAGCCTACGAAGACAGTGTCATAGTCTGCCAAATTTGAAAGCTTCTCTGCTATCTCCGGACGAGATGCCGGATCATTTGTCTCGATGCTGCTTCGGCTGTTCTTGTCCTGCCAGTTTAAGTCAGCTTCCGTATATGGAACAGCCGGCTTAATTTCAAATAAATCTGCACCAATTCCTGTTGCAAGTTTCTCGGCAACTTCCTTTGTCCTTCCGCTTGCCGAAAAATACGCTACCAATGTCTTTCCCATAATTTTCCTCTCTTTCTCTACCTTAATACTTGCTTCATAGTGTCTCGAATTTGTATGTGAAATTTCCTTTCTTATCCACGTCAAGGACAATGTAAGTCGGTACCCGTTCTGCCTGACGCGGGAAAGTAAGGCTTCCTGGATTTAAAGCAATGATGCCATCCTTTATCGTCTCCTCCGGTACATGTGTATGCCCGAAAAGCACAACATCACAGCCCCTTTCCTTTGCCATCCGGATGATGAAATCCGTGTCATACTTGACATTATACTTGTCTCCATGTGTCATCCAGACACGGTGAAGACCAAGATCAAACATATCATCTGTGGCAAGCGAATGTCCGTAATCGCAGTTTCCTTTTACAATCTTTACAGGACAGGAGCACATGCTTCTGATTTCTTCTTCCTGCCACTCCACATCCCCAAGATGAAGCACGAGATCCGGCTTCGTCCTTTTGTATGCTGTGTCAAAATTATAAAGCTCGCCATGCGTATCACTGACGATCAGCACTTTTTTCTGTGGATTTAACATTATTTATGTCCTAAAAAATTTCACTTACTAACTATGCCATTACTATTTTATGGGTTAATTTAAAGCCTTTCAAGATAGAAAATATATTTTTTGCAAGAAAAATCATTCTCAACTAAAAAGATATTTTTTCACTTTTTGAGAACAGATTCGATAGAATAATTCATTATGAGAATTTAATCCACATATATAACTCACCCTGCAATTCGTCATACGACTCAACTGAATTAATCTTCTTTCTTAGTTCTGATGAACCCTTCATTCCTTCCGTGTACCAGGATGCATGCTTTCGCATTTTTCTGATGGCGGAATACTCGTTTTCTATTTCAATGAGCATTTCCGTATGGCGGAGAATCGTATTCACGATATCTTCTTTCGAAGGCTTGAAATCATCTGAACGGAAAATCCAGGGATTTCCTCTCGCTGCGCGTCCTGCCATGAAACCGTCGCAGTGGGTGAGTTCAAACATCTTCTCAGCATCTGCCCTGAACGTTTCAGCTGATGATTCGACATGTGCTCCAGATTTTCTGTGGGCAGCCCCCTGATTCCTGATACCAAGATCTCCATTACCAATAACAGGAATCCCGACTGATTCCTTGACCTTCCGGATCATCTCCCAGTCTGCATCGCCCGAATAAAACTGCTCTCTGGTTCTCGCATGAACCATGACAGCCTTTGCACCGGCATCTTCTGCAAGCTCTGCTATTCTTGGTGCGTTTAAATGCTCATCATCAAAACCGGAACGAATCTTGACAGTCACAGGCTTTATGCCACCTGAAGATACTGTTCCTTGATGCAATGCAGTATTGCAAACAATGTCAGAATTACAGAAAGGATCTGTATTTTTTACCTTGTCCCACTCGCTGTCAAGATATGCATCCCTGACTCCGTTTACAACGGCAGAAATCACAGCCTTTGCCCTGCCCTCGTCCTTCATCAGTGCGCTGCCGTCACCATTCTTCACGATTTTTGGAACAGGGCAGCCCATATTGATATCTATGATGTCAAACGGCCTTTTAGCAATTACCTTTGCAGCCTCATACATGCTGTCCGGATCGGAGCCGAAAAGCTGAATAGAAACCGGACGCTCCTCTTCTCTTGTGATGAGGAGTGCCTCGGTATTTTTGTTGTGGTAGCAGATTGCCTTCGCGCTCACCATCTCACCGCAGACAAGACCAGCACCATTCTCGTGACACAAAATCCTGAAGGGAAGATCGGTGACACCCGCCATCGGAGCAAGTATCAGATTATTTTCAAGATGGACATTCCCGATATCAAGCGGATGAATTATTTCCTGCAAATTTTCTTCCATCAATGCCTATACCAAATCATTTCATTGATTATCCTTCAGGAAAATCCATTATGAAAACTGCTTTTCATAAATAAACCTGAGTCCATCGAGCGTCAGATCCGGATCATAAATATCAATGACATCTGTCTCTTTTGAAATCATGCCGCCAAGACCGCCTGTCGCAATGACCTTGCATTCCTTAAAGCCAGACTCTTCCTTCATTTTCTTTACAATGTATTCCGCCTGACCAATCTGTCCGTAAACGAGGCCTGCCTGAATGGAGCTTATCGTCTCGACTGCCAGAATCGACTTCGGCTTGATAATCTCGACCTCTGGAAGCTTTGCCGTTTCCTGCCAGAGTGCTTTTGCAGCCAGCCTGATGCCAGGTGCCGTAACGCCTGCTAAAAATGCGCCCTCTTCATTGATGAGATCGTACGTCGTAGCCGTTCCAAAATCGAGAACGATTGCCGGACCACCATATTTTCTGAAAGCGCCGACTGCATCTACAATTCGGTCAGAACCAATCTGCTTCGGATTCGGTGTCACTATCTTGATACCGGTCTTTGTGCCTGCGCCTACAATAATAGGTTCAACGTGGAAATATTTGATGATTGAAGAAGTAAGCGAATGCATGACTCCCGGAACAACGGATGAAATAATGCAGCCTTTTATCGCCTTCTTCTCCGGACCTTCACCTGTCTTGTGAATACCATTCTCCTTCAGGATATCCCTGATGGCAAAGCCATATTCGTCTGAAGTCCTGGGCGTCTTGGTATTCAGCCTGAAATTTCCTATGAGCTTTTCACCATCAAAAACGCCAAGGGTAATGTTCGTATTTCCAACATCTATTGCAAGTAACATAAATAAACCTTTCAATTCTTGCAGATTGCTTCGAAAAAATTGTGCAAATTATCTGCAGGATTATTTTCACTCCAGCGGCTGTCCCAATGCGACAACCCTGAAATAGGTCTCAATACCTTCCAGAACATCAGCTCTTTTCTGCCGCATCTTCTTAATGCCTAGGTCTGCACCGATTTCATCGTAGGTCGGATCGTATTCCTCTGCAGAAGTCTCAATATGCAGAGAGCCCGTCTCATCAAAATACATCGTAATGATTCCGCCGACATCCTCAGTAAAGGTCACGCACATGATCTGGAGTTCATTTTTGATTCCCTCTGGCAATTTCTGAAAAAATGGATTCAGATAATATTTTTTGCTATAGGCACTGGCCGCACAGAGCACAATGCGCTCGTCTTTATTATTTTCTTCTTTTTCACACATATCCGTACAGCCCTCTGACATGCACCTCACCGGAATCAATCGCTCTGTACTCATCTTCGCCAACTTCAATCAGAAGTTTGCCGGCATAGTCAATTCCCAGTGCCTTTGCCTCGTATTCACCATTTGGGTCTTCGACCTTTACCATTCGGCCGATATTCACCAGACGGCTTTCATATTTTTTCTTAATGAAATTCAGGTTTCCTGTTTTCAAAAATTCATGATAATAATATGAAAAATTCGTCCAGACATTTTCAATGATCGATCTCCTGGAAAGCTTTTCAATCTCTTCTTTACTCTTTCCAGCCTGTTCCATCGCAATGCTCATCGAAGTCGCCATGTCCTTGATTTCATCAGGGAAATCACGGACTGTAACATTGATTCCGATGCCGATGACGATATATTTATTTCCGGCCTTATGAAGAATACTGTAGTCGCTCTGGTGGGCAAATGCGTCTTTCGGCATAAAACAAAGTTCTGTAAGTATTCCACAAACTTTTTTGTCATGCAACAGCACGTCATTCGGCCACTTGATGCCTGCAGTAAGACCTGTTGCATGCTCAATCGCATCGAGAACTGCAACCGCAGTAAGTATCGTGATTCTCGGAAGCTGAGTCATCTTTATGTCGAGTTTCTCAGGGCGGATCAGGATACTTGTCGCAATCGAAGTCCCCTTTGGACTCGTCCAACTATGGCCAAGCCTTCCACGCCCGGCTGTCTGTGAATCTGCCGAGACAACTGTCATGTCCTCGTAGCCTTTTTCTGCAAGCCTTTTTATTTCATTATTTGTAGAATCTACTTCATCAAGAAAAATATATCTCATAGTATGCTCCTTATTAAGAATCATCATATTAATATACTTCTCTTCCCCAAACCCCTGAATTGAAATCAATGCACTGATGCTGTTGCAATACTTGATGCCGGCCAAGCAAATCTGATTTGGTAAAATACATCACTTGTAAGCATCATAGTATGCATTTTAGCACAAAATGAATATTATGGCACGAGCGTTGCATACATTATTGCCTTGATGGAATGCATTCTGTTTTCTGCTTCATCAAAGACAATAGATCTTGAACTTTCAAATATCTGGTTTGTGACCTCAAGCTCTGAAAGACCGTATTTTTTATTTATTTCACGGCCAACCTCTGTACCCAGGTCATGAAACGCTGGAAGACAATGCATGAATACTGCATTTTCTTTTGCATATGAAAAAGCATTTGCATTTACCTGGTAAGGAAGAAGATCATGTATTCTTTCCTTCCATGCCTCTTCCGGCTCTCCCATGGAAACCCAGACATCCGTATAAATAATATCAGCATCTGTGCAGGCCTCTTCAACACTCTCAGTGAGAGTAACGCTGCCGCCGGATTCCTCTGCAAATTCATTTGCCTTTTCAACAAGTTCTTCTGAAGGAAAATATTTCTTATTCGAGCAGGCCGTAAAATCAAGGCCGAGCTTTGCGCATGTAATCATGAGTGAATTTGCCATATTGTATCTGGCATCGCCCATATAGACAAACTTGAGTCCTTTGAGATGACCGAAATGCTCTTCAATGGTCAGCATGTCTGCAATCATCTGCGTAGGGTGAGATTCATTAGTAAGACCGTTCCAGACAGGAACACCGGAATATTTCGCAAGATCTTCAACGATTTCCTGTCCATAACCCCTGTATTCGATTCCGTCAAACATCCTGCCAAGAACGCGGGCAGTATCCTTTATTGATTCCTTTTTACCAATCTGAGAGCCGCCTGCCAAATATGTCGTGCTCATGCCAAGATCATGTGCTGCGACCTCAAAGCTGCAGCGTGTCCTTGTCGACGTCTTCTCAAAAATCAGGGCAATATTTTTTCCTCTTAAAACGTCATGAGGGATGCCTTTCTTTTTTTCTGCCTTAAGCTTCTCTGACAAATCCACAAGATACTGAATTTCCTCTCCGGAAAAATCAAGCATTTTAAGAAAATTCTTCTTATATAAACTTTCCATCTCATTTACCTTCTTTATTTGAAATTACAAATGATTCAAAATAATACCAATACAGGCATATTGTCAATGATAATTTAATATAGATGTCACGGATGATGTAGCCAGAATGATGATATTAATAGAATATTTCGCAATTAACTAAATAATTCCGACGATTTTTTGAGGAATCGCCGGAATATTATTTCTGAAATTAATACTCGCAAACATTTACTGCATCACATTCCTCGGATCAAAAACGTCCTTGTATGGATTCTGTCCTGCTGGAGCTGTCTGAGCTGGTTTATTCGCAGGTCTTAATGCAGAATTATTTTTTATTACTGTCTGACGCATTTCATCATCAATCTGCTGCGTTGTCTTCGCCGCATCAACTCCGCCCTTTCCAGTTTCAGCGGAAATGCATGGATCAGTCTTTGGTACAGGAGCATGCTTTACAGCAGGCTTTATCTTTGTGGCATCGCCGATTCCAAGAGACTCGCCGACAAGTCCAAGCGAAGAAACTGCATTTGCGATATCTGAAGGCATGTAAATCTTTGTAGCCTGGCCGTCTGAAACATCTTTTAATGCCTCTATCCCTTTAAGCTTAAGAACCGGCTCTGAAATCTGGGCGTCATTAAGTGCCATAAGACCTTGTGCCTCAGCCTCATAAACGAGCTGGATTGACTTTGCTTTACCTTCGGCAAGAGCGATCTGTGCTTCCTTCTCTGCCTCTGCGGCTAAAATCTTTGCTTTCTTATCACCTTCAGCTCTGGAAACAACTGCCTCCTGATGAGCCTGCGCTTCGAGGACTGTCTGTCTTCTTTCACGCTCAGCTCTCATCTGCTTTGTCATGACCTCCTCGATTTCCTTCGGCGGCATGATATTCTTTATCTCAACCCTGGTAACCTTGATACCCCAGGCATCTGTAGCTTCATCGAGAACCTGCTGCATCTTTGCATTGATGATTTCTCGTGATGTAAGTGTAGCATCAAGTTCCATATCACCAATGATTGATCTAAGCGTCGTAGCCGAAAGATTCTGAAGACCTGCCATAGGATTCTCAACGCCATAAGTAAAAAGCCTTGGATCAAAAACCTTGCAGAAAACTACTGAATCAATCTGCATCGTTACATTATCCTTAGTGATGACAGGCTGAGGAGGAAAATCTAAAACCTGCTCCTTCAAAGAAACCTTCTTTGCAATGGTATCTACTATACCATTCAGTAAAAGAATGTGCGGACCTGCAGTCCATACAGCGCGATAAACCCCAAAACGCTGGATGACATAAGCATTGGCCTGTGGTACGAATTTGATGTTGGCAAAAATCAGAATCAGTACCACAACAATGAGAATAATAATTCCTACCATGTAAAACCTCCTATACAAATGTGCACCTTTGCACAAAAATAAATTTTAATATTAATGATATTGGTCTGTCAATACAATTCACATGAATATTACATAAGCTTAATAATAAAAAATGTCCTTTGACAAAATCAATTTACGTTGTCAAAGGGCATTTAAGATTTATATTAAATTAATGATTCGCATTCATACTAAAATGTGAATGTGATATGTACCCAGAATCCTATTTATTATCAATAGAATACGTGGTTTCCAATAACAGTACCGCTGCGTCTTCCTGCTCTGCAGAAATTCTTAGCACCGCCTGTAGGGTCGCTTCCAGCAAGAGCATCAGCAGCTGCCTGCATACATGAAGCAGATGGTCCCTGCGCTGCCACCTTTGCAACACTTCCGCTTCCTGCAGGTCCGAACTGGCTCTTCTGATAAATAACGTCATGAATATTTGATGCATATCCTGCATGAAGCCTATTCATAACAACAGCGCCTACAGCAACCTGTCCATCATATACTTCTTTTCCTGCTTCGCACTGAATCAATGCTGCAAGAAGTGTCTGGTCACTAATATTCTGTACCTGCTGAACAGCAGCAGCCTGTGCCTCTGCCGCAGCCTGATCTGCAGTTGCCTGCTGAGATGCTGTGGCTTCTCCATCTACTGATTGATCAGTAACTGCCGTTGCATCCTGTGCTGCCGCATCTGCCTGCGCCTGCAATGATGCCTGGTCAACGGCTGCCTGTTGGGCGGCTTCAGCCTGTTTAGCGGCTTCTGCTTCAGCATCAAGTGCCTGCTGAGCTGATGCTATGGCAGCCTGGGCGGCCTGCGCTGATGCCTTATCCATCTCAATAAGATGAGCTGCCTGAACGGAGGCAGCATCATTTGAATCTGAAGAATTCTCTCCGAGTGAAACTGCAACAACATCAGAAGACACAATCGTAGCTCCACCATTAAGCGATTTACTTGCCTCATTGGAAAGCACGCTGACAGCACCTGCAGTAAGAGACTCATTTGAAGCTGCATCTACATGCTGCATTCCATTTGTAGAAAAACAGCATACCGAAAGTGAAACTGCTGCCGCAGCAAGAATTGCCGAATGTATAAGTTTTTTTGATGTAATCTTATTTGCATTCATTAAGAAATTTTTTCCTTTGTTAAAATACTTTTATAAATGTTACATTTTTATTGCAAGAAAATATAACACTATGAAATATTTTTGTCAAGTATTGTAAATTCTTTACGAATTTTCTTCTCTTTACCTTGAGAAATAAAAATTACTCTGTTATTATGTTGCAGGTTATTTTTGAAGAATGTGCTGAAAACTTTTAGATCTAATTTGTTTCAGGCACTACCTTAATAATAAGGAAAGGATTTGGGAATTATTATGATCTCATGGAAGAATTTTGATGAACTCGATTCTTACAAGACACTTGAAGGTCTTAAAGATGAAGTTACATTAAAAGAAGTGATGGCTGGCGAAAGCGGTGCAGAAAGAGTAAAGAGCTATTCCGTACCGATGGCTTGTGGCTTAAACTACAATTACGCTGCAAAGGAAGTTGACGAGAAAGTCCTTTCAGCTCTTGAAACTCTTGCAAAGGAAGCTGAGCTCAAGGAAAAATTCGAAGCTTTATATAATGGTGAAGTCGTAAATACAGGCGAGAAGAGAATGGTTCTTCACCACATGACAAGAGGCCAGCTTGGAAATCCTGTAACGGCTGACGGCGGCGACAAGAGAGCCTTCTATGAAGAGCAGCAGAAGCGAATCGCCGAATTTGCTGGTAAAGTTCATTCTGGTGAAATCACAAATGAAAATGGTGAGAAATTCACAGAAGTCGTTCAGATTGGTATCGGCGGATCAGACCTTGGTCCTAGAGCTATGTATCTTGCTCTTGAGAATTGGGCAAAGAAGAATGGTACCTTCCTTATGGATGCGAAATTCATCAGCAACGTTGATCCTGATGATGCCTCACAGGTTCTTGCTTCTACTGATGTTGCACATGCCATCTTCATCCTTGTTTCAAAATCAGGTACTACGCTTGAGACACTTACAAATCAGTCATTCGTAATGGATGCACTGAAGAAGGACGGCCTTGATCCTGCAAAGCACATGATCGCCGTTACATCAGAAACATCCCCTCTTGCACACAGTGATGATTATCTTGATGCTTTCTTCATGGATGATTACATCGGTGGTAGATATTCTTCAACCTCTGCAGTTGGAGGCGCAGTACTTTCACTTGCATTCGGTCCTGAAGTTTTTGCACGTTTCTTAAACGGTGCCGCAGAGGAAGACAAGCTCGCTGCTACAAAAGAGCCTCTTCAGAACCCTGACATGCTTGATGCTTTAATCGGCGTATATGAGAGAAACTTCCTTGATTACAGAGAAACAGCTATACTCCCATATTCACAGGCACTTTCAAGATTCCCAGCACATCTTCAGCAGCTTGATATGGAATCAAATGGCAAGAGCGTCAACCGTTTCGGTGAACCAATCAAGACATATAAGACTGGTCCTGTCATCTTCGGTGAGCCTGGAACAAACGGACAGCATTCATTCTACCAGCTCCTTCATCAGGGAACAGACATCATTCCTCTTCAGTTCATCGGCTTCAAAAAGAGCCAGCTTGAGAATGATGTAGATATCCAGGGCTCTACCAGCCAGAAAAAGCTCTGTGCAAATGTTTCTGCACAGATTCAGGCTTTTGCATGTGGCAAAGATTCTGATGACAAGAATAAGTACTTTGAAGGCAACCGTCCTTCAAGCATCATCATCGGTGACCAGCTCACACCTGAAACACTTGGTGCTCTTCTCGCTCACTTCGAGAACAAGGTAATGTTCCAGGGCTTCATCTGGAATGTAAACTCCTTCGATCAGGAAGGCGTTCAGCTTGGAAAGACTCTTGCAAAGAAGGTATTAGCACATGATACCGACGGAGCTCTCAAGGTATATGCAGATATATTCGGAATCTGAGGTGCAGAATTAATATGAAAGACGACAATTGCATTTTCTGCAAGCTTGCAAATGGAGACATCCCTACAAACAAGATTTATGAAGATGATGACTTCACAGTCATCATGGATGCAAGTCCAGCGACAAAGGGACATGCACTTATCTTACCAAAGGAGCATTACAAGAATCTATATGAGATGCCAGATGATCTGCTCGAAAAAGTAATGCCTCTTGCCAAAAAGCTTGCCACTCACATGACAGAGGTTCTTCACTGCGATGGCTTTAACATCGTTCAGAACAATAATGAAATTGCTGGACAGACAGTATTCCACTTCCATGTACATCTGATTCCACGTTATGAAGGCGGCACAGAAATACTTGGCTGGGATCACCAGAGCTTCACAGACGAAGAGATGGCTGAAATCCGTGATTCACTAAAAATGTAAGATATATAATACCACACAGAAATTGAAAAATTAGTCCCGCTAACGCAAAAACCCGCTCTCGCTTCGGACTCGACGTAGTGGTGCATAAGCTTCAAACTTCGCCTACGGCTTGTTTTCAGTAAGCACCAACGTCCGAGTCAGAGTTTTTGCTAGTTAGCGGGCGTTTTTCAGTTTCTGTTAGATAATATCTAGAATTTTGCACAATTTTCGATGATGTCGACGATCGTTTTGATTGAATCCACCTGATGGCTTTCCGTCATCGCCTTTACATAGCTATCCTTATTTTCATACACTTCGTCAAGTGCAGAAAGTAAGGATTCTTTTGTTGCCTCTTCCTGAAGAAGAAGTTTAGAGAAGCCCTGCTTTTCAAAAGACTGAGCATTTAAAATCTGATCGCCACGGCTTGCTGCCTTTGGAAGCGGAATCAAAATATTTGGCTTCTTTAATGCAAGAAGCTCCATGATGGCATTTGCGCCTGCTCTTGAAATTACTATATCTGCTGTTGCAAAGACATCTGGAAGTTCCTTATCAACATATTCGAACTGGGTGTACCCTTCTTTGTCCTTAAGGCTTTCATCAAGTTTGCCTTTACCGCAGAGATGAATGACATTGAACTTTGGAAGAATTTCATCTAATGATGCGCGAACAAGCTCATTTACAGCCTGCGCACCCAATGAACCACCTATTATCATAAGGACCGGCTTTTCAGAATTCTTGTCAATTCCTGCAAGCTCAAGTCCCTTTTCCTTTGAACCATTGAAAAGAGCCTGTCTGATTGGCGTTCCTGTAAGAACTGCTTTTCCGTCAGGAAGCATCTTTACTGTTTCAGGAAAATTACAGCAGCACATGACAGCACCACGAATTGCAATTTTGTTTGCAAGACCAGGTGTCATATCTGATTCATGAATGACCGCCGGAATATGAAGTGAATGAGCGGCAAGCACGACAGGTACCGATACATAGCCGCCCTTTGAAAAGATGACATTGGGTTTTTCCTTTTTAAGAACCGCTCTCGCTTCGTTATAGCCTTTTATTACCCTGAATGGGTCAGAGAAATTCTTTACATCAAAATACCTTCTGAGTTTTCCAGAACTGATTGGAAAATATTCTATTCCTTTTGCAGTAATCAGTTTTCTTTCTATTCCGTCAATAGATCCAATATATTTGATCTCATATCCTGCTTCCTTCAGCGCAGGCATAAGTGCGATGTTTGCAGTTACATGTCCGGCTGTTCCGCCGCCAGTCATAATAATCTTCTTCATTTCAAAGTTCAATCACATAAAGTCAAAATAACCGTCAAATTTTCTAATCAGAGAGAAGTCACCGTTTGCTGATGCATCTCCTGTAGCGAATACTCTCTGCATGGTCTTCCTGCCAGAAACTATCTCACCAAAGACATAATATGGAAGCTTGATATGAATATCTGCTTTTATTTCAGCAGATGGACTCTCATATTTTATGTCTAGCTGATTGCCTAAAATATTTATGATTAATGCCTTCTTCTTTCCGTCGAGCTCTATAAAATATATTGCACTCTTTGTATCAAGCGGAGAAAATACTCTCTTTAAATCATTTATGTATTCATCAGTATCTGTCTTCTCATTTCCAAGAAGGTTCCGGTACATAGAAGAAAGCTCGAGAACATCTGCCTTTTGTTTTTTCACATATTTATCATCTGATGCATACTGTGAAAGCTGCTCGCTTTCTTCAGGCGTAAGTGCCATCTGCTGCGTCCTTAGCACTGTCTTTGTAACAGCCTGTGAACTTGTTGGAAGGGATTTCGTCTTTTGAGAAACTGTTCTATATAGGGCCTCAGCCTTCTTCTCTATTATCCCTGCATATTCTGCATTATTCTGAAACTCCGCCGTATCCTCAACATACCCGCAAAGTCCATCAACAATCCGTCCGCCGAGCGTCTCCCATGCATTCTCGAGATAGAGCACTGCTTCACGTTCACCAACTGTTGTAGAAAGCACAACCGGCTGCATATAGAGTTCCCGTATGGTTTCCTTGTCTGCATAAAGCCACAGGTTGTCCAGAAATGTCATCATGAAGCCACCAATACCGTACCATTCCACTGTGGTTGCAAAGATGACGCCATCTGCATCCTTTATGGTCTGGGTAAGTGTAGAGACCTGATTCTTATATTCATAAATATTGTACCTCGACACTTCTACCCTGAGTTCTGAGAGCACAGAAGTCATTTTCTCAAGGACAAACAGGGTCGGATCATCAAGTCCTCCCCGGCCGCCATAGTATATATTTATTTTCATTAAATAATCCTCGCATAAGCTGAGTCTGTTAATGAACTTATCCTCATAAACAAACCCTGCGTTAACTTATATAGCAATAAGATAAATATATACATTTCTTATTTTATTTTCAAGGTACTGTAAATTACTCTACATACTAGCAAATTTGTACTGTCAGCTCAGGATTACCATATTATGCAGCTTAAATAAATTTATATATGACATCCGCAAATGCAATCTCATCCATTCTGTTTAATTTCTGTAATTCTTTATAGGACAGGATTTCTCCATTTACAGTTGTTCCATTTGTTGAATTCAAATCCTCAATAAAATAATTTCCACCGTCTCTGGTAATCTTTGCATGATGTCTTGAAATAACATTGGAGTTTAAAACTAAATCATTATCCTTAGCGCTCGAGCCAATTTTAATAAGATCTTTGTTAATCACAAAATCTTCTTCATCTCCCGGTCCTTCATAAATCAGTTTTCCAATTGCTTCACTGCTGCTTGCAGATAACAGCACGGTCGGTTCATTTATTTCATCATCTTCATGATAAATGAAATCAACATCATCAAAGTCCTCTTCTTTTCGAGTGAACCGTCTGCCAGACTTTGCTGCTGTCTTTTCTTTAGATTTTGATATTTTATGAATTTTCTCCTTTTCAAAAACCTCTGGAACATCCTCTTCCTGTTGAGAATCTTCTTTTATTATTTTTCTTTCTTTTTTCTTTCCTAAAAATTTAGCCTTTAATTTTGAAATAAATCCTGATATTTCATCTCCGTCTTCATCATCATCAAATGAACTGAAGAAATCATTGTCGTCATTATCTTCTTCAAATAATCCAAATTCATCTTCATTTGATTTTTCTTCTTTTTGTGCGTGCTTTTTCCCTTTTTTTCTCTTATTAGATGATACCTTAGGCTTCTCTTCAGGCTCAGAATAATTATCCTCCTTTGGCTCAGTTTCTATCTTTACAACCTCGTCGGTCTCTTCATATTTTCTGACTTCGTCCATCAATCGATCAAGACAGAATTCATCACGCAGTGATATATCATACAGCCGATAAATTAACTCCACCATCCTCTGGTTTTCTTCACCTTCTTCAGAAGAGAATCTTGCACCAGTTCTCGCCTTATCTGTAAGGCTTTCAGTGATAGTAGAAAATCCATCCCTTTCCATATCCTTATCAAAGGGCATATAGCAAAGATAGACATTCAGGTTCTCACTATTCTGATCTAAAAAAAGGCTGTCCGGCGTAAGATATATATGACCTGGGTCTATCAGAAATTTTGCAATTCGACCGTATGCAAAGTTAATCGCTTCAAAAAGATTAATAATAAATTCAATTGAAATATTCTCTTCATCTAGATAATCATTCAGCGACCTTTTCCCACTGATATTGTACCAATATTGCTGCCTGGAATTTATCGCAGCAGAATAAAAATTTAAAATGCACCGCACATTATTTTCACGAAGCATAATATCTTCGTAAGTCTCTTCTCTTGGAGATCCTTCTACAACCATAAAGCTGCCCCGTGGATCTCTTTTATAACAAATCTCCATTTTTTACCTCATAGAAAATCAATAAAGTCCTTTCCTGCCGAAATCCATCTGAATGCACTAACTCCATCGAAATCCAATCCCGGATTTTCATTAATAAAGTCAATCGTCTCACTATAAATGCCAAAGCCCAGAAGAATCAAATCCATTATTATGAAAAGACATATTGGTACTACCATAGATGCTTCAACCGTGAATGAAGCATTAAATTCAATATTCTTCAAATGTGACCTCCATTAATAAGGACATATATTATTATTCCCGCTAGCACACATGGTGCAAACGGAAGCGTGACATCTTTCAGTTTTTCATGGTCAAATTTTCTGATTATGCAAAGAATAAGCCCTGCCAAAGCAGCAATAATACTTGAATACCATAGGATAATCATACTTCCGAAAAATCCCATAAACAGACCTACTACTACAAAAATAATGCCATCCCCTATACCAATTTTCTCTCTGGAAACTATTGCCACACCAATCAGGACAATCCCCATTCCTGCACCGATAATCATCTCTGTAATAGAAAGTCTTTCATAGATGAAATGGGTAATAATAGCAAATACCATAAGACCAATCATAAGATAAAGAGGTATTTTTCTTTTTCTGATATCTATTACGCTTGCTGCTAACATTCCAACTAATAGTCCTGCTGTTTCCATATTTTCCCCTTTTCTGACAAATTTATGATATTCCAATTTTAATACATACTTGTAACATCTACTGCTTCACACATTTAGCACATGCATGATATTTGCTTTCAGCATCTTCCTTCTTGATTCTGTTTATGGTCCTTTTTAACCCTGGACAGTCAAGCCTGGTATGGTAGCATTCTCCATCATCAGTAATATAATAAGAACCGTATCCCTTTCTTCCACAATACTGACAACTATAGTATTTATGTCCATTATTATTTCTCTCTGATGGGAGCGAAGCATCAGATACTGACCTGATAGAAAGCTTGAGATATGAGCAGTTCAGATCAGTATGGTAAGCTTCTCCATACTTTGTCACATATACATATTCTTCTGATTCATCATCCGCATCTTCAATATGGTATCCTGTAAATCTCTTCGCATATGCTCTCTGCGTTATGAGAAACCCCTTGTGGCCAAAATCCGGAGCAAGAGGAACCTTCATATAGTAACTGACAATGATTGTGACATCCTTATCAGTAACCTCTGTCTTCAGAAAATTGAAACCAGCAATCCCAAACTTCACAAATTGTATAGGCGTTTTATTTTGTGCAATCTTAGTTGTGGCAACCGCTGCAACAGAAAATGAATTTGGTTCCAGTGCCTGATGCCCCTCAAAATTTCCTCCACATACGCTGACAAGTTTTGCCGTATCATCAATTGCTTCCTTCACGCCATGCTGTACGCCAATGATTCTCATCATAAAAATGATTGCTATCATGGCATATAAAAACAATGGCATAATCAGTGCTGCTTCCAGGGAATAAGAGGCTTTCAAAAATTCATCATGGATTAGAGGCGCATGAAGGTATCTCTTCCGTCGAACGGGATATTTGTTCTTCACATCTTCTGTCTCGGGACATTCTCCGCTGGTTAGATTTGAGGAGATCGGAGGAAAATAGGGTTTATGGTTCGGTTCATTTTTCGCTTGATGATAAAAAGAAGCTGGAGTATGATCCTGATTTTCATTCAATGTTTTTCTCTTAGAATATCCATCCCTTAACCTTATTATTTTTTGCGCAAGAGACACCTTCATGCACCTCCCTTCCATAATGTTATTTATTGATATTTAAAGCTTTTATGATATGTTTCTATTCCGGTTCCAGTTTGTATGTCAGATAGCTTTTTTCCATTTCTTTTGGAAAATCATAAATGCTGACATCTCCATTCAGAAATAATACATAGGATAGAAATAAAGGTTTTGCCTGGTAATTCACATCTGCCTTCATACTGATTAGCATATTGTCAACACGGAAATTCTCGTAATGCTCTACGGACCGTATACTGTCTTCAATGACGTCCAGCGCCATATCAGATAATGTGCCTTCCGGTTTTAAGAAAATCATGATTTTCAGATAATCATCATAATCAATGCCTGTATCAGATTTCTTTGCTTTGGCACCCTTTACAAAGGATGAAGCAATTGTAAATATTGTGGTAGTCCAATCATCATTTCTCTTCATCAGGGGAACTTTTTCACCATCCATAATACTTCTGACATCCCTGACACTTTCCGCGAAAGCCCAGCTTTCAATAATTGCGGCCTCTATACCTTTTATTACTGCATCATTAAAGGTCCAGAATCCAAGCAATGTCGCAAGGCCTTTTGCCTGGCTTTTCTTATTGCTATCTGTAAGAAGAGAAATATTGTTTGCTGCCACCCTGAATGCGAGAATGGCTGCGACCATAGTCTTCAGGTTCTCCCTGTCATTATCCTTGCCAAAGATAAGATATTCCTGCTCATACTTAATCCCAGGATGATTAAGATGCTTTTCGTACGAGCTGAAATTCTCAAAAAGATAAAACTTAAATAATATTCCTTCCATCGTGCTGGGGCTTTCAATTTGTCCCATGCCAGTTCGAAAGGATCTTTTCGATGGAAGATTGGAATGACTTATTTTCTTATCAGACACTTCCTTTCCTTCGGGAATGAATGAATCTAATAAATCCTTCTTCTTAAATTCCGACTCGCTCTCCCTTGGGTCCTCTGCAGTGGAAAGTTTACTTAATTCTTCAGCACTGAGTTCATTTGTCGGCGCATTCTCGATATCTTCATCAGTAATTCCCTTTGAAGCATTCTGATACTGACTGGTCAGATCCTGAATTTCTTCAATTGCACTTTCAGCGACGTGCGTTCCCATAAATATCGCGGCTTCTTTGATAAAAGCTGCATTGCTATTATCTGTAAGCAGCGTGTATTCTGAAATCTCACTCCTTGAAGGTGCCTCCTGAAGAAAACTCACACCATCTGCTGTACCATTCAGTTCCATATTAGCTGAAAGTCTGCTTCCAACCTTTTTTATATCAAAAGCATCTTTTCCATAAGCCCCATCTACTCCGAGGATTCCATAATTCTCCCATAGCGGAATATTGTATTCGGCAAAAATGCTCTCAAATGAAAGTTCACTTGCCCTCGCAGACTGTGACTTCAAAGACATAAATCTCGCGACTTCAGAGAGTGTAAAGAATAGTCCGCTTGTAAATACCAGAATCAGGCTTAGGAAAATTGTCAGGCTTCCCTTCAGTTTCTTCATTACACTTTTCCGGATTCAGACTTAATCTTCTTAAAAATATTATTAACGATCTGGGTAATCTGATTCTTAAATATAAGGACCAGGCTGATCAAAACAACGATAATTAATATTACTTCCACTGTTCCCATTCCATTTTCTTCGCTTAAAAATTCCTTTACCTTCATAAAATTCCTTCTTTCTTTTTCAAATGTCCATGGACATCCATGCTGGCACAATTAACACAATCATTACGGATATTAAAAGGAGAACCATTGGAAGAACCATCTTTGTAGATGCTTCTTCGCCAAGTGCTAAGGCTCTGTGTTTTCGTTTTTGAAAAGCATCTCTTTCTTCATTCATGAGCTCATCAGCTAAGAATCTGTCTCCTTTTGATAAATTTTCAGACAATAATAACGACAACCGCCTGTAATCCTTATTGTCGGTTCTCTCGCCTAAATTTATGTAGGCGCCCGCTTCTGATGTGCCGTTTTCCATGGATCTGAGCATTTCTTCAATCTCCCTGTAGCCTGCATTTTCCATCTTCCCTTTCTTTTTTAATTTTTTTCTTCCATCGAGAATTCGCCTGAACGCTTCCTTAGGTCTGATGCCTGCATTTACAAATAGCGCCAGCTTTTCAACAATTACTGCATAATTTGCTGAGAGCATCTTCTGATATTCTTTTTTATCCTTTTTATCCTTTTCTTTTTCACCGAAGATAATCACCGGTATCATCAGAATACCTAAGATCAGAAGAATAGGGCCTCTCTTGTCAAAGCTCTTATAAAAAGATATTTTCTTATTCGCAATCTTTTCCGGAAGCACATACTTTTCACTCTTTGCTTCGTCAGCATCACTCATTGCACCCTTTAGAAAATATGAAAATCCCTCAGCATCATCTATCTCAGGCTTCAGAATCTTTATTGGAAACGAATAGACTTCAGACGTATCACCACAGTCTAATGTACAGAATACTGTAATAAGCGTGTCTTCCTTTATATCTTCAAAATGAACCGTTCCATCAAGATCAATAAAGTCATCTGGAGAAAAATCATAATAGCAGTCGACAAAAGCATCAGCATAGGTGCTCTCTAAATTTAGATTCTTATTGATATGCTCTTTATCTGAATTCTCTCCAAGAAAGCTTTCATCAATTTCTTTTTTTGCTCTCTTGATGTACTTTGCTTCTTCTTTTGACGAAAGTACCTTCGCATTGACCTCTGCAGTAACCTCGCCTTTTCTTCCATCTGCTTTATAAGTGAGATTTTCTTCTAAATAATCATCCTTTGTCGACGGCCGATCTAATTCCTTCACCGGAGTTTTTGCAGTGATAAAATCAGAGATAGTCATAAAGCAGGCAATCAGAATAATTAGAATAATGTATTTCAGATATTTATTCAGCATTTCTGATTTGGTATTAAACTTCAATTCGAATAATCCTTTCACCAAGAATGATTGCCACGACATAGAGTGCCATGCACACAAGAACAATGCAAAAACCTACTGCATTACCATAGATTGAACTCATGAATTCCGGAGATGAAATGGCAATATAGGAAATAATTCCAGGCGGCATGATCAGCATCAGTTTCAGTTCCAGCCTCTTTTCACTGGTCATGGCTTTTATCTCTTCTTTAAGGGATAATGAATCATTTATTTTTTCCAAAGTTCTTGAAATATTCTCAATATAATTTCCACCCATTCTCTTTGCGAAGCCAATGATGTCTGACATCATGATCACTTCTTCATATGGATGCCGCTTTGCAAAGTCTGCAAATACTTTTTCGACAGGAACCCTCATATCTATGCTCCGGTTCATCATCGAAAGTTCTTTTATGAACCTGTCATCTTCTCCATATAAAAGTGCCAGATTTTCCTCTGAATCCTGAAATGCATTTTCCAGCGAATGTCCAGCGCGAAGAGACCCGGAAAGCGAAGACAGCATTTCCTTATATCTAAGTTCAAATTCATGCACCCTTTCTTCTGCCTGCTTTTTCCTTGCATACTTCATATGAAAGTATAGAATTGGAATGAAAAATAATAATCCGAAAGGACTTCTAAGAAGAATATATGATATCCAGGCTGCAATCAGAAAATCCATAAGTGGTACGAGCCAGATCTTCATTTCATTCTTTCTAATTTTTCCCTGTGCAGAATTTCTCCTGTCTTTATCCATACTGCCTCTCCATTTTTTTCTTCCATCCTGTAAATATTCCGAAGCTTCACGAGACCATCGACTACACCAACTACTTCATCAATAGAGACCAGCTTCCTGGATCTGTCCCTCATTCTTGAAATATGCACGAAGAAATCAATTCCTGATGCAATCTGCCTTCTGATAGCGTCGAGCGGCAGATCCATTCCCATCAGAACCATTGTCTCAAGTCGCGAAATCATGTCCTCCGACGAATTTGCATGTCCGGTGGAAAGAGAACCGTCATGTCCGGTATTACATGCCTGAAGCATTTCTAGTGCCTCACCACTTCGGCACTCGCCAATAATGATTCTGTCCGGCCGCATTCGAAGTGATGATTTCACCAGGTCACGGATCGTAACCTCGAGTTTGCCTTCAAGTGTTACTGCTCTGGCTTCAAGTCTTACCAGATTATCGACGCCCCTGATCTGAAGCTCTGCAGAATCCTCAATCGTGATGACCCTTTCTCCCTTAGGAATAAATTCGGTAAGTGCATTTAACAGTGTCGTCTTTCCTGAACCTGTACCACCGGAAATAAACAAATTGTATCTTGCCCTTATCAGTGTCTTTAGAAAGTCTGCTATTTCTATACTCATTGAATTATTCTTGATGAGTTTTTCGATGGTAAATGGATCCTTTGGAAATCTCCTGATTGTGACAGTAGGAGCGCCTACTGAAACCGGAGGCAATACAATATTCACTCTTGATCCATCAGGAAGCCTGGTATCTACAATCGGTGAACTTTCATTTACCATCTGATTATTCATGGCAACAATCTGCTGGATGATGTCATTTAGTTTTTCATCAGATGAAAATTCTTTATTTATCCTCCTCAGGCTTCCATTCTTCTCAATGAATATATTATCCCGTCCGTTTATCATGATTTCAGTGACATCGTCGTCATCAAGAAGATCCTGCAGCAAATCCAGTTTTCTTAAGGAATTGAAAACGCCTCTTTCAATGCTCAGCCGCTCGTCAACAGAAAAATTTGTATTCCGCGAAATCCGAAGTATCTCTCTTCTTATTTCTTTTCTGATGTCCTCTTCTGGGATATCCCTGCTCATGTCAAGCCTTGAAAGAACGATTTCCCGTATCTCACTTATTACAGAATTTAAGTCCTCGCTACGCCTCATCGCTGACGGCTTTCCTGGCAAGATTTCCAAGCTTTCCTTCAAGAAGCTGCGCAAGTTCATAAGTGCCATCAGAAAGTGACCCTGCAGAAAGCGACAGAGGTACTTCCTTCACTGGACAGGTAACATCACGTTCTTTTAAGAATTCCTGATATTTTCTGTCACTTTTCTGGTAGAAATCGCCCTTCTTTGAAACAAGAAGAAGTTCCCGACTTTCAGAAAGGCAGTCAAGTACGCCACTATTCATATGATCCGACAGAATGATGACATTATCATAAGGACTTCTCTTTAACGCTTCGATAAACAAACGCCAGTCATCATCGGATATGGAATATAAGGATATTGCATCATTTGCCGGTGCCAGATAATAAAAGCCTTCATAAAATTCTGTCATATCATCGAAGAGATCTGTCAACTCATCACTATCCTCATAATCATCATACGAGCCAACCGAACTTGAAAGCCTGTAAATAAGGTCGATGATGTCGCCTTTCTCATTCTTACCAATGAGTTCTGAAAGTACAGAATTTTCCTCAAGATCAACAAATAATGTCCTTCCGCTCTCAGACAGAATCTTTGCAGTAGCCATCGCAAATGGCAGTCTTAGCTCATGATAAATCGGTGATGATATGGATATGATCTTAGAATCCGTATAATATGAATTATTGTATGCACTCTCAGGCATCAGTCTTTTTTCAATCTCATCTATGAATGTATCCATGGACTGAAATTTATAAATAGAATCATAACCATTCGCATCCTGATCCCTGCTTGTCAGCAGCACAAGAATTTTCTTGTAATTTGATTCATGCATCATCACTGATTCAATAAAGTCGCTGGTGATAATGCAAAGGTCAAAAACATCTAAATCGTTTTCGAAACCTCCGATATTTGAAAATGCACTTATTGAGAAAACAGGATTTGAGCCCATCAGATAATGCGAAAGTGCTGAAAGATAAGCCTCATCTGTATCTCCGATAATAATATTTTTTCTATTCATTCAAACCTCTTTTCAAACGCTTACCCAGCCATATTTTTCAATCGTAAAATACGTAAATGCGGCAAGCATTATATATATTGAAAAATGTAAATAACTTCGCTTTGAATCAAATGTCTTATACGCTTTAATTCTCCTTTCATTTTTAGAATTAATTACATAAAACCTGAAATTATTCAGTCTGGGGAACAGCTCTTTTGAAGAAAGCATTGAAATCAACGATATCAGAGCCCCATAGAAAAAAGATAAAATTACAATAATAATCGCAGCCCGGCCTGGAACGAAGACAGCTACGGAAGAATATAGCTTGATATCTCCTGCTCCAAGCACTTTGATTAGAAACAGTACGTATAGAATGAGGACTGGCGTAATCGCCTTAATTAGAAAATGTACAAGACCCATTCCTCCCTCACAAAGGAAAAGATAATGACTTCCTGCTGACAGGCTTATCAGAATAAGCCAATTCGGAATCCTCATAAACTGGATGTCGTAGGCTGCTGCAATGACGAGGATCATCATCACAAGAAACTCAGCCGTGATAGTAACCACCTCCTTTATTATGAAAGCCCTGGCTAACAGGCTTTGTTTTTCAGTGATGCTTGGGATTATATTTTTTTGTGAAAAATCTGTCTACCCCAAATTTTTACAAGTTTTGTCAATTGTTAAAATAAACGGAAATTGATTTTGTGAATTTTTTCTATGAATAATAAGGATTTTGTAAAGAATTTTTTGTTATATTACACAAATGAAAAAATTCCTTCTTTCAATATCTTGTGTCCGAAAACGTGTAAGTACTAAAAGAAGGAATTTATTATTTTTAGAAATTTTTTTGAATTTTATGAAAATGGCAGATTGTACAAAAATATTACATAAATATACTATCCTTAGGCCAGAAATCCGCGATTTTTGTCATAATTCTGAGTCACCTCATCTATACCATTTCTGCCATAGGTCATTCCCGCAACCGTCTGCTCAGCATTCTGTGTCATAGGTGGTCTCGTGTCAAAATCCTTTATCTCCCTAAAGGCCTCTGAAAGAGAACCCATGACATTTTTTGCATTTTCAATGTGGGTCTTATCGAAGCTGTATATAGCCTTTGTAATTTCCCTCTGGGAATAATCATAAAGAGAAAACAGCTTTCCGGCTATTTCATATTTGAAATCAAGAGCTGACTTCAGATGGATAATTACCGCCTCTGCATGTCGGAGTGTGAGATTTATTTTATCCGAATCCTTCTCATCAGCAGAAATGAGTGTTTCAGCTTCATCTAAGTCCCCAAGTAGCATGTCAAACATAGTGACAATTATCTCAGTTGGATTTCCAGCTGTAATTCGTTTTGTATATGCTTTTCTCTGATCATCTGTCATAATGGTGCCTTCTCATAACTTACTGTAACAGCTGCAGTGCCGTCTGTGGCAGCTGGTTTGCCTGTGCAAGAACGCTTGTCGCTGCCTGCTGCAATACATTATCCTTTGTATATTCAGTCATTTCCTCAGCCATATCGGCATCCTGAATTCTGGAAATTGCCTGCGTCATATTTTCACTTGTTGTATCCAGTGAAGACTTTGAATAATCAAGCCTGTTCGTATAAGCACCAAGAGAAGATCTGGCTGCTGAAACATAGGCAATAGCATCATCAAGTTTTGAAATTGCATGGCCTGCGCCATTGATTGTAGTAACGTCGACATCGTCAATGTACATACTCTTTGTATCCATGGCCGGTATCTTGATCTTCATCAGCTGATTCTCATTTGCACCAATCTGGAACTGCATCATGCCAATGTCTGTAACGTCCATTGAGATGACGCCGTCAGAGGTCTCTGTCGTTCCATCCGGCTTTGTAATGATACTTCCTTCTTCAAAGCCGCTTTCAAGTTTCATTGTCATCTTGAAACCGCCCTCATCAGAGATAGTCAGCTTGTTCCCTTCAAGCTTTGCTGTTGCAGATGCATGGTCTGAAAATGCATTTGTTCCCTTAATTCCTGAAGGATTGAGATCAACGACAGCATCCGTTCCGCTTTCTGTAATGGTATATGAGCCATCCGGATTCTCTGTGGCATTTGAAAGATCTACGCCAAAGTCTGCGGCAATATCAGCATTAGAAAATGTGAGTGTAAGGAGTGCGTCTTTACCGTATGCAGTGCTTTTTAATGTACCATCCTCCTGATCAATTGAAGCCTCGCCGATTTCTGCGGCATTTCGAAGGGCTTCATAAACCTCTGAATTTGTCATATCAGGTGAAAGAGATGCGGAAGATCCATTAATTGAAACGCTGCCTTCGCTTGAAATAAAGCCAGTACCTGAAGCATCCGTTGAAATATCTGGAATAGTAATGGCTTCTTCAGCCCTTGTTGCAGCCTGCTCAACCTTGAACTGATATGTGCCAGTCTCAACCTCTGCGGATGTCTGGGCAAGCGTCACATGCTCTGCATAATTCCGGTTGTCAAGGGAACCATCAAGAAGATTTTTTGTATTAAATTCTGTTGTAGAAGAGACACGGTCGATTTCCTCACGAAGGGAATCAATCTCGTCCTGGGCTGCCTGCTTATCAGAAAGGGAATTTGTGCCATTTGCAGCCTGAACAGCAAGCTCACGCATTCTCTGAAGCATATTTGTCACTTCATTTAATGCACCATCTGCTGTCTCAAGAACTGACGAGCCATTCAGCGCGTTTGTCGATGCCTGGTCAAGGCCATCGATCTGCGCCTGCATCTTTTTTGAAATAGCCATACCTGAAGGATCATCGCCTGCATGGTTCAACTTAAGACCAGATGACAATCTCTCCATGACATCAGAAAGAGAATTCTCCGTGTTTAGAAGATGTTTATTTGTAATAACTGCTGAAATATTTTCATTGATTCTCATAATCGCACCTCAAAATGCCTCTCTTCGTTCGCATCCGTGCGGTATGAATTGAGATTTTATTTGCATCCATGCAAATTTTCTTACATTACTTTTATCGGAACAAATGTAAATTTTATTATATAGTAAATGATAATTTGTCGTGCTCCCGAAAAACAAAACTATCACGAAAAAGGCGCACTCTGTTACCTATTCGTCTAGATTTTCAATAAATGCCCTTGCCATGGCATAAAGTTTTGATGTCTGGATCTCGCTCCGTGCCTTGGCATCCTTTGTCTTCATGATTTCAAAATCATAATTCATCGAATTATCATAAAATACTGAATTGGCATCAAGCGATGAATCCCAGGTATACCGAATGGAAACTGCGCTTTCTGAAATTTCAGACATTTTCTCTGAAAGACTGTCTGCATTATTTTCAAAGAAATCCTTTGTGGCTTTTTTGTCTGATGAAACTGTGCCTGTAATACTGCCATCGGAATATTTAAATGATGCATTGACATTGCCGAGTGCTTCGCTGAATAGGGATAATTCGAAGGCTCCCCTGTCTTCCCTTCTGCCACGCACAATTTTTAAGACCATGTTTCCATTCTGGTCGGCAATCTTAATTGGAAGTGCAAAGGTCTCCTGCTCATTTCCAAGCTTCATCGCAAACTTCATCGTATTCGATTTGAGGCGCATCGCTTTTACATCGACTGAACCATTTTTTTCATCGACAATCGCATCATCAAGCGCATGCTCTGCCAAGTCATACAATGCTTCCTCTGCCTCTGCCATAGACTCAGGCGTTTTCACTGCTTCGCCAAATTCATTTGTAAGATCATTCATCACATCAGAAATCGTCTTTTCATCGGTACCATCGGTCGTTTCAGTGAACACATTTCTGCTGTGATTATTTCCAAATAGGCTTCTGTAAAGCTCATTTCTCTGTGTCATCAGAACATTCATGCTTTCGAGATTCTCGACAGTCGCCGGCAGATCAAAGGCCGAAAGCGCAGTGTAAACTTGCGTCTCTGCCTGCGTTGCGGAAGAAATATCCTGTTTGATAGATGAATAATATTCCGTTTCCAGAGAGTTCTCAGTGTCAATATCAAAATTTTCAAGAACAGCATTTTCATTTGTTGCATATTCTGCTGAACCCTGAAACTGCTTTGATTTTTCCATCATCTCAAGACTTGATGCAAATTCATCCGGCGAAAGCTTTAAGTAATTTTCTTCTCCCCCGAAAGCCCGCATCTTCGGTACTGTCAGAAGCGTAGATGCATCCCTCATTCTTTCTGTATCGAATGCTTTGCTATTTTCTTCTGCCTGCGTCAGCGAATTTTCATCATCGTTCTGTGCGCCAGAATTTTTCTCAGTATTTTTTGATGCATTGATGGAAGAAATAGAATCATCAATCTGGCTTGTAATATCATTTTGATTATTAACAGAATTTACCCCGCCAAAATCATCATCAACCGCATATTCTTTTCCTTCATACCGCCTTGTACGTACGGCAGACATCATGTTTCGAAGGGTAATGTCACGACCTTCATTGATGAGCTGGCCGATCACTGCACCATCTGTCTTTTCAACCTGATAACAGAGCCTTGCAATTCCAATAAAGCCCTGTCTTTCCTCATCAGAAATGTCGCCAGATTTTTCTGCCTGCCAGAGGAATTTTCCAAAATTTTCTTCTGCTGAATCAGTATCAGAAGAAGCCTTGATTTTTTCTGTCTTATCATAAAGCTCATCAATCGACAGATCGAGAGGATTATCGCCGTTTTTCACCATCTCGGCAACAACGCCGGGTTTCAGATTGGCAAGGGTCCGTCTTACTTTTTCGTCCGTATTCTTGATTGAAAGGACATTCTCTTTTGTTATTTCTGTGTTGTTATAGCCTAAAATCCGGACTGCACGCGCATTACTTTCCGTATTCTCAAGACCTAAATCTTTTAGAATATCAGGCACATTCCTAAATGCCTTCTTTATTGAATCGCCTAAATCTTTTCTTATTTCCGTACCAAAGGTCTCGTACTCTTCTCCAGCCTTTTCATATGCTGCCTTAGTCTTCTCTCCAAGATCATGCAGTTCTGAAAAACTTGTATTTTTTCCATTTGAAACAAATGCTTTTGAACCCAGAATTGAAACAGGATAATCGGAAAAATCACTTACACTTTTATTTGTGCTCTCAAAAATCTCTATTTTTTCTTCGAATGTATACTGTTCAGAAGTAATAATACTTCCATATGAACCGGAATTATTTTCTTCATCTTTTGAAAGACTTTCGAGAGATGACGAGTCTGATGCTGATACATCCTCTCCGAGCAATATCTTGTATAGTTCATTTTCCCTTGCTTTTAATGTATTTACAAGCTCAGAAAGATCTGTCGTATCAACTTCGATACCCATCTTATATAAAGATAAAGTCGCGGAACTTGTCATCATAAGCTGCGCCTCAGAAAGCGTGCGCTGGTAACTTACTGTCGTAAGCTCAAACTTAACGACCTTATTTCCTTCTGTCCGAATCTCGACCGAAGGAACATCATCTGAATCTGTATGGATGATATCCCCATACGTACCGGTCATTTCAGAAGCATTTTCAAATAATGCCAGGTTCGAAACAGTCAGATTTTTCCCTGCTCTCACCAGATTCTCAATTGTCGTAGAGTCAACATTATTTATGATTTTTACTGCATTCTCTGCCTTTTCTGTATTCGAAAGACCATCGATTACATATGCATCTTCGGGCGCATTTCCCTCATTGATGCTGTCCACAATTGCCTTTGAAATCTTCTCTGGAGAATCCTTGAATGCACCGTTTGAAAGTTCAGAAAATGCCCTGAGATTTTCAGCCGTTACAGGAATATCGTTTTCAAGAAAAATGCCTGCAAGCTTTCTATTTGACGAATCATCCTTCATTCCTGCTTCATTAAATATGTCTGAAAGCTGGCTACCAATGTCATCAAGAACACTTTTCGTATCGTCCGATAATTGGTAGTCAGTTATTTGTTGATTAATATCTGAAACACGTTCAGTCTGCATAGGTGCAACAGGGGATACGCTTAAAATCCCATCATCCGACACATTATTTATTTTTTCAAACTGCGCCGAACCAGAAAATTCAGCCCTATAGACATTTTCAATCGTAGGTGCCTGCCCATTTTTCACTAGGTACAGCGCATCATCAAGTGAGACATCGTTTATTTCAGATGCCTTTGCTGCGGCCGTCTTTATGCTTGAAAGTTCAGCTGCATTTCCGCCGGACAGTGCCTCCATCTTCCTCTCAGAAAGACCTCCCATGTCAGAAACATCTATACCGGCTTTTACAAATTTTTCCTTGATCTGGTCTGTTACAGTCGTAAATTCCTTCTCGTCTTTTTTCTTTAAGTCTATGCCATTTTCAAATGCATTTTTCACATCATCAGATGAAGTTTTTTCTGCCGTAAAAAGCCACTTATTCCGAAGACTGACATCATTTTCAGAATGAATGTCATCATTTCCGACGGCATTCATCAGTGAATCTGTGAGATCATTTTTATTGTAATTTGGATTCTGGGCAGACCTTACTTTTGTGCCAAAATCAGTAGCGACGCCATCAAAAAGAACACCACTGTTTATGCCGCCACTCTGTGAAAGTTTTATGCCATTATTTTTAAGGGCTGAATTGTGCTGTATGTCGCTTTGAATCTGTTTCAGGCGGATCTCATCTATCTGCATCGTTTTCTCCAATATTCAATATGAATGCTTATACGAAATCCGTTTCGTGAAACTCCCGTATCCTTTCGGGATGTCTTATTTTTATTATCGGAGAAATAATAGGATTCTTTATCCTTTAGCTGAGGACATTTATGAAAACTTTCCGCTTTTCAGCTTTCCTGCTGCAAAAAGAAGCCTGAAATGCTTATGTTTAAGAAGTGAATATAATAGATACCGATAGCGGTTCTGCTGTTTTGCACTTTTCTTTGCCGCCTTTGAAAAAGCTATGTTAATAGATTTTAATTCCATAAACATTTTCAAATACGAAAGTTTTTCCTGCTTAGAAAGATCACACGCTTCAGAAAGCAGCAGCATCAGGCACTGATATATTTTTTCTCCAAGACCATCGAGGATAAATGCATTATCTAATAATTTTGATATGGCCATATTATTATCCGGCAGCATTTTTTCTGCAGCGTCAATATTTTCAACGTCAGCATGATCAAGTGCAAATAATAATGAAATATTGTCAGACATCCTGACTGTCTTCATCAGCCCGTCGAGTTTCGCCTTTGAATATTTAAGCGAAGTACTATTTTCCGTCCTCATGAAATGCGTGTAATAAATCTTACTTCTCACAATGAGCTTATGAATTTTGGGCACGAGGCGAAGGTTAAAATCGACATCTTCATAACCGGATGTAAAGCTTGTATCAAAAGAAATAATGCCATCATTTACGGTAAGCAGGCTCTTCTTAAAAATCGAGTCCCAGACAAACATAAAGGCACCTTTGAATTCTAGCTCTGCAAAATTCTTTCTTATTTGGTTATTAGCATATTCGCCTTCCGGAATGTCGAAGGTCTCTGTCCATCCATCGTCGGTTCCGCCAAGGTGCTTTATTTCTCTGCCAAATTTCACAAGGTCAGCATCTGACTGGATGAGAATCTCAAGATTGTCTTTGAGCAGGTCCTTGTCATATTCGTCATCGTCATCACAGAAAGCAATATACTCTCCCTTAGCATACAAAAGTCCAAGATTTCTCGCTGCACAGATGCCGGAATTTTCTTCAAAATAATATCTGATGCGGTGGTCTTTTAAGGCATAACTTTTACAGATGTCAGCACTTCCATCAGAAGAGCCGTCATCGATAATAATAAGTTCGAAATTGAAATAGGTCTGATGCAGAATACTTTCAATTGCTGAAGAAATATATTTTTCGGCATTGTAAAGCGGCATGATAATGCTTACAAGCGGCCCGACATTCGTTAAAATCATATCTCCCACCGATGTGTCTCCGGATTAATATGAAGGGATGTATCCTGGCTATAGCTGTCTTCAACTTTGAAAATTGAAGCGACTTCAGAAGTCATATAATCATGGTTTATTAGTAATTCGGAATAAAGTTTTTCCATATATGTTCTGGAGAAAAGATATGGCAGTTCTTCGGTATTTCTGCCATGCCCTGCCGATTTTGAATCTAATATTCCTTCTGAAAGTTCATCGATTCCAGCCAGTCCCATCGCATTTTTCCTATCTCTACAGTAGGAAAGCATGCCATCCTGCAGGGCTAAAATCTCCTCAGAAGGCATCTCTTCATTTCGGTAAATCGGCTGGATTTCTGAATCAAAACGGATAAGCTGTCCATATGGTGCCTGCAGCACGCTCTCTAAATATAACTGCGTTTTCTCAATAGCATCAGAAAAATCATCATCGCCCTTTTTGTACATCGAAAAAACTTTGCTTCCCGTCTCATTTAACTTTTCATTTTTCCTTAATACTGCAAGATATGCTGCGTCGACAGGCTTTTCCAGAAGCTTTGACATATAGTACTGAATCGTTCCCGTATAGCCAACATCGACTAACACAGACTTTGCTCTTTCATTTTCCGGAATATTTTTATCAAGATATAAAAGATAATTTTTTCGCTCGGCTGCCGCCTCTCCGATAATGTCAGGCATGATTGGCTCTATGAGTTTAATCGTCTTCTCATAATCATCGGCTTCGCCAGAACCAACTTCCGCAATATGAATCTGCCTGTCCGAAACACGATTCAGAAGAATCTCACTTACACCAAGTCTTGAGACTAGTAAATTATGCAGTGAGCCATCGTATTTCCGACGGACGATTTCCTTTATATCTTCTTCCGAACGAATCGCAGCTACAGAAACTGCACGTCTCGATGCAAGAAGGTACTGGTGCGGCTTTGCACTGTCACCTGCCACGATCTCATAAATTTTGATAAAAATGTATCCTTCCCTTGCAAGAAAAAGCAGATTCGCATCCTCCGGCGTATGCTTATGAAGCCACAGCATGAATTCATACATGAGCGGACCAAAGGCAGAATATCCAAATGTATAAGGATCGGTAAAATGACATCTTCCATTAGGAGAAAGTGCAAAAGAAGAATTAAATAACCCGCCATTTCTTGAGATGCCATTAACAAGAGATGCTGTTATCTGGTCATTATTTTCTGCTTTACCAGCTTTACCTTTTGCAATGGTTATTAAATAGTCATTTAAATGCAGCAGTTCCTCAATGCCTGAAGCCTTGAGTTCCGTTTCAGAATTCATAATCCATTTAGCAGCGAGACCCTTTGAAATAGGCATCTCAAAATCTGATTTCCTATTGTCGCCAATATGAATGATGCTCTTTCCGGCATAGTCATTTTTCACTTTTTCAAAAAGAGTTCCGTCGTCCTTACGGAGACCTTCTTCGCATGAAACATAAAGGCGCGCATAACCCGTGAGATTATTTTTTGAAAGAACTTTTTCAAAGAAATCCTTCTTAAGGTACATATCGCTTGTGATGATGACCGTCTCTCCGCTTTTCACAAGATTCCTAAAGATATCGCACAGTTCTCGTCTTGGAATCAACGCATCTTCTTCAAGGGCAATCTCAGCCTGCTTTAATGCATCAGAAACTTCATCTGAAATATTTGTAATTTTCTGGAGTTTCTCGTAAATGTTATCAATATTGCAGGAAGCCTTCCTTTCCTGAATCGCCTCTATTTCTGCTTCTATTCTAATTTTTTTGAAATTCTCAGAAGTGAAGATAATATCTGATGGCGTAATATTGATTTTTTTCTGATCGGATTCTGTTTCACTCAAATCATCTGGAGTAAAGGTACTATTTGGTTCCGTCTCATTAAAATCATCTTGGGAAAGTTTTTGAGTTGAAATAAGATGTCTCGCAGCCTCAGGAACAGCTGCAAAAACTTCATCCACATTGTCATATTTTCTCGAAAGCAGCGTGTCAAAAACATCAAAACTGATGACATCATATTTTAAAATTTCTTCTTCAAATGACGCCTTGTCAAGAGAATATGCCTCTTGAAAATCTCTGTCAGCGAGCGGGGCAGACTCTGGCACCTTTGCTTCGGCACTTTTCTCCTTTATTTTTTCAAAAAAAGCCTTTGGCCCCTGATGAAAAAATATCTCTATAGCCCGCTTCATGTGGCGTTTCAGTACTGTAGATTTCTGAGACAAAATTACCTCGTTATTTTCAAAACTAATGTCACTTATCGTTACGCATGGTGCCGGTGGGCGTAAATCAAATCTGTGTCCGCCCCTCAAGTGCTCGAAGAAGTGTGACCTCGTCAATATATTCAAGGTCGCCTCCGACTGGAACACCGCTTGCGATTCGCGTACACTTTATCCCTGTGGGCTTGATTAAGCGGCTTATATACATAGCTGTCGTCTCGCCCTCAAGCGATGAATTCGTAGCGATAATGACCTCATCAACATCGCCTTCAAGCCGCTTCATAAGTTCCTTCAGGCGAATGTCATTCGGACCGATTCCCTGCATCGGACTGATGGCACCCTGAAGGACATGGTAGACACCTTCGTATTTCTGTGTCTTCTCATAAGCTGCCATATCGCGGCTATCCTCAACGACCATGATCTGCTTGTGATTTCTCTTTGGATTGGAACAGATCGGGCAGAGGTCAGTATCCGTAAGTGTGAAGCATTCCTTGCAATAACGGACATTATCCCTTGCATTCACAAGAGCGTTCGAAAGTGCATGAACATCATCTTTATTCATATGCAGAATATGAAAAGCAAGCCTCTGGGCTGACTTCTCGCCAATGCCCGGAAGCTTACTTAATTCCGCTATTAGGTCACTAATTTGTTTACTATAGTATTCCATTTATTTACCAAAATATGCCAAGTCACTACGTGCCCTGTCCAAAGCATAATGAGCTGCTTTATTATTTGGTATATTTATTACATACCTGGTATATTCGGCATGACTTTCTTCTGCTCTTCATCGACCTTCTTTAAGGCTTCATTGACGCCGGCAACGATGAGATCCTGAAGCATTTCAATGTCTTCCGGATCTACGACTTCCTCGGTAAGCTTGATAGATTTGATTTCCTTTGCGCCGGTAATCGTCACTGTGACAGCTCCGCCACCGGATGTAACAGTGAATTCCTGCTCTGCAAGATTGGCCTGAGCCTCCTCCATCTGCTTCTGCATCTTCTGCGCCTGCTTCATGAGCTGCTGCATGTTTCCCATGCCGCCGCCCATTCCAAATCCGCCGTAGCCGCCTCTTCCTCTTGACATTGTATTTTTCTCCTTCTTATTATTCATTCAGAAAATCTGCACATTTACGTTGCAAGCATCTGAATTATTCCAAAATTATTATTTTAAAAATCTTCAACACTGATCTTCACACCATGCTCTGCACTGAATTTTGCGAGCAGGTCCTCATGAATATCTGTGTTCTTCAAACCTGTCTCATTGAGTTCCAATGAAAATTTAATATTTTTATTTGTGACCGCATTTAGCTGGTTCTGAAGCCTCTCCCGATTGTCATTCTGATTTAGCATATTATATGCCATATCCGCTTTATCATCTTTTGCATCAAAGACAATGAGGAGCGTTCCGTCATCATCAAGCGTTACAGTTGAATGCCCGAGATATCCCTTAAATGCCGTAGGCATTGTACTCTTGAATTTGTCCCAGTTATTCATAAGCTCTTCGATATCTTCAGGGAGCGCAGCAGGTAGTTTTTTTTTACTAGGAATTGCTGAACTCTGAGCCTGCGCACTCGGTGAAAATCCTGCTCCGCCTGAACCTGCTGCACCGCTTACCATCTGAAGTTCACCGCTTGAAATCGCATTTTCGATTTTTCCGATGCGGTCAGCAAGCGACCCAGTATCGCTCTCCATTGCAGGATTGCAGAGCTTAATCACTGCAATCTCCGTAAGCACCCTCTTCTGTCCACTGTATTTCAGCGAATCAGCAAGATTTGACACGATTCTAATATAGCGGATGATGACTTCCGAATCTATCTCCTCGGCTTCTTCCATGAGCGCCTTCATATTATCAGAAGACATGCCAAGAACTTCTTCATCTGTCTCGCCATTTTTCACGAGAAGAAGATTCCGGAGGTACCAGTCGAAGTCATTAGCAAACTGCGTGAGCTCTCTGCCTTCAATCAGCACATCATCGACAACCTTCAGCGCATCAAGAGTATTCCCATGCATCACGTCACGTAATAACCTTGAAAAAATCGCCGTATCGACTGCACCGAGCACCGACAATACATTATCATAGGTGAGCGTCTGACCAGAATAAAAAGCGATGCATTCATCAAGCAGCGAAAGTGCATCCCGCATCGAACCGTCTGCTGCCTTTGCAACATAGTGCACAGCCTTGTCGTCAATCTCGACATTTTCCTTTGCGCAAAGCTCCTTGATTCGGGCTGAAATCGTCTCAATGGAAATACGATGGAATTCGTACCTCTGGCAGCGTGAAAGAATGGTCTGCGGAATCTTGTTTACCTCGGTAGTCGCAAGGATAAAAATAACATATTCCGGTGGCTCCTCGAGGGACTTCAGCAAGGCATTGAATGCATTATTTGAGAGCATGTGGACTTCGTCGATAATATAGACCTTGTACCTGCCGTCTGATGGCGGATAGGCCATCGAATCAATAATATCACGGATGTTCTCGACGCTGTTGTTTGATGCAGCATCAAGTTCGAGCACATCCATCGACCGGCCTTCTGTAATAGCCCTGCAGCTATCGCATTCATTGCACGGGTCGCCGTCTTCTTGAATATGCTTGCAGTTTACCGCCTTCGCAAAAATCTTTGCAATCGTAGTCTTTCCAGTACCACGGGTGCCGGTGAAGAGGTAAGCATGGCCTATTCTGTCCGTCTTTATTTGATTTTCGAGCGTCCGTACGATGTGGTCCTGCCCTTTGACATCTGAAAATGTCTGCGGCCGGAACTTACGGTAAAGTGCTAAATATGCCATCTATACAAAAAAATTCAACAACTAAACTACAATCATTATTCGCCGCAGCCAAATACCAGCCATACGACGTGACGTGAACAATGTAAATACGAATCAGTCTCCGAATGAAATTCCCATCCTCTTAATTTCCTGAATCATCGGCGAATCAGGATCAACAGTCTTTAATTTGCCTGCAACATCCTTCAGCGGAACGAGCTTCGTCTCGCCATTTACCATCGCAACCATGTAGCCGAATTTGCCTTCGAGAATTGCGCCTGCTGCTGCAGAGCCGAGCCTCGTGCAGAGAATCCTGTCGTAAGGAACCGGGCTTCCGCCTCTCTGCGTATGTCCAGGAACGGTAACCCTGCATTCCTGACCGGTTGCCTCTGTAATCATATTTGCAAGCTTGTAGGAAACGGTAGGATGTGTTTCCTTTGCCATCTTTTTCTTCAGTTCCTTCTTTGAAAGGGCTGCATCTTCCTTTGAGATTGCTCCCTCAGCAACGGCAAGAATCGTGAAATTCTTTCCTGCCTTTCTCCTCTTCTCAATCGCATCAAGGATTTTCTCATTTGAATACGGAATCTCAGGAATCAGGATAATATCAGCGCCGCCTGCTACTCCTGCATAAAGCGTGAGCCAGCCTACTTTATGTCCCATGACCTCTACGATGAAGGTTCTGTTGTGCGATGTCGCTGTCGTATGGATGCAGTCGATTGCGTATGTTGCAACATTAATCGCGCTGTAGAAACCAAATGTAATATCCGTTCCGTAAATATCATTATCAATGGTCTTCGGAAGATGAATGATGTTCAGTCCCTCTTCACGAAGCAGGTTTGCGGTCTTCTGCGTACCGTTTCCACCAAGGATGACAAGGCAGTCAAGACCAAGCTTCTTGTAATTTGCCTTCATAGCCTCGACCTTGTCAAGACCATTTTCATCTGGCACACGCATGAGCTTGAACGGCTGTCTGGATGAACCTAAAATCGTGCCGCCCTTCGTCAGGATGCCCGAAAAATCTGCGCTCGTGAGCAGGCGGTAATTTCCGTAAATCAGTCCCTTGTAGCCCTCATAAAAGCCATAGACTTCAAGGTCGTCTACATTATTGGCAAGTCCTTTTACAACGCCACGCATAGCTGCATTCAGTGCCTGGCAATCTCCTCCACTGGTAAGCATTCCTATTCTCATATTATTCTCCTTTACGCTTACGCCAATATGGCAAAAAGAAAAACTCGCATATCTGAAATATCATACCATTTTTTCTATGATTCATAAAGAACTAATTGGATTTTTTGCTGTAATCTTTCGTGCGGTTGTGCTATTATGCGTTTTGAATAATTTAAAGGAGCGCATCATGGGAGAAATGCTTACAAAGTCTGATGTTGAAAAGATTCAGGCAGAGATTGATGACAGAAAATATAATAAGAGAAAAGAGCTGATTGCCGAGGTAAAGGAAACCCGCGCCCAGGGCGATCTCTCCGAAAATTTTGAATATCATGAGGCAAAGCATGCGAAGAATAAGAATGAGGGCAGAATCCGCTACCTTGAGAGAATGCTGAATACTGCAACGATCATCGACGACACATCAAAAGACGGTGTTGTCTCAATAAACAACACCGTCACCGTATACTTTCCAGAGGATGACCTCGAAGAATCCTATAAGCTTGTCACTTCAATCCGTGCAAATTCTATGGATGGAAAAATCGCAATCGACTCCCCTGTCGGCAAAGCCTTACTCGGTCACAAAGTCGGCGACACCGTCACCGTCCATGTCAATGACGAAATCTCCTACCCGCTTGAAATCAAAGCCATCGACCAGAGCACAGATGATTCAGGGGATGAGATCTCATCGTACTAAACCTGTTTTTCTGCAATCTTTTTATTCATCTCGGTGGCTTCCTTCTGGTAATGGCGGTAGAAAAAGAACCAGATCAGCATTACGAGCCCTGCATCGGCTGCGATATATCCAATAACGCCGCCAATGCCAAGTGATGATGGAATCCAGCCAACGACGAATGAAACGATGAACATGACTGCCATGCCTATGCCCATATGGAAAATGACCTGCAGCGGATAAGGCAGTGCATCGTTTTCATAGATTGCAGACGGCGCACCGAAGCCGATACCGACAAGGATTGATCCTATTGCCATCTTCGTAAAGCTGTAGCCTTTCATCAGAAAAGTTCCACCATAGCCAATGTCAAAGATAATGCCGATCATGGTAAAGATAATAAGTGCAATGCTGATTCCAATGACGCTTGATTTCATTATTTTTTTCATGATTTGTTCCTCCTTTTATAGACCAAGATACTTTTTGAATTCTGGCAGATAATGCCTTGAAACATATTCGCTGCTTCCGTTTTTCATCGTAAGAAGCATCATCCCACCGAATTCCGCTTCCACATGATCAAGTTTGTCGAGATTCACAAGTGCCGACTTCGATATCCTCATAAACCTGCTACCCAGAAGTTCCTGCAATTCGTAGAGCCGCTTTCCCGAAATGTAGTTATTTTTCTGTGTATAAAGAACTGCCTTCTCATTTTCCACGCGGACCATGTATATCTGCTCCGGCTTTAGAATGATCATCTTTTCATTGTCCCATGCTGTGATAATCCGTTCTGGATTCTGAAGAAAATCGACGGCTGCCTCTACTTCCTTTGTCATTTTGTCCGCACGGATTTCTGCCTCAGCTTCTCTGTATTTTTCTGAAATATTAACCTGAACCTTCAATTGTCACCACCTCTTTCTCATTTGTTTGATGCGGCAATTGTAGCAAATAAAAATACCCCTGTCAGCGATTCAGGGGTAAGTGGCAGAAATCAGTGGGTAAGATGCAGATAATAATAATTCAAAGACAAATCATCATTTTCCTCTTTCCGCTAGATGGCGTTCTTTTTTCACGATACCATGTCTTTATCATTTCATCTTTCATAAAAGAGACGAAACCATCTATTTTCTCTGTTTCATCAAAGACAGCTAGTGCTTCATAATATAGCTTCTTATCTTCATCAAAAATAATGATTGGCGGGATATTTTGAAGCATAAGAAAATAATTCATAAGCGTCCTGCCAGTCCGGCCATTTCCATCAGCGAAAGGATGAAGGTATTCTATATTGCAATGAAAGAATGCTGCTGCTGAAAATATTTTTTCTATATCGTCATTATGAAAATCTTTTATTTCGTTGCAAAGATATTCTACCTCGCCTGGTATATCTTCTGGTGGAAGTCCGGCTGACAATCCGACGCCATATAAATGTTTTTTCCATGTGCCGGGTCTTTCACCTTCGAGATACCTATGCTCATCATAACAGCCATGCATCAGTTTTTCATGAATATCTAATATGAAATCTGGTGTAATTTTCTCCTTCTTAACAAGCCTTGGTTTCAGCCACTCATAGCATTCCTTCTGATTCTGCGTTTCAAAAATAGCTCTAAGATCACCGGTATAGTTTATTACTTTTCCATTTTCAAAAATTTCCCTAGTCTGGTTTAGTGAAACGCCTGCGTCCTCTATCTTATTCGAATGATACGCAAAAAGAACATGATAGTCACCAAGGTACGTATCATAATCTGCCTCAGTGGTAATATGATGTCCCCTCCAGGCTTCTATTATTTTTGTCAAAGTAGCATGATCTGGCATCTATTATCCTCAATAATATTACTATTAATAATCCAAACTGATATTGAAATGATTTTATCACAAAGTGGGCATTTAAATAAAAATAATTATTCGTTTTCATTCATCATTTATAAATAACTAAATCTATGATTTTTATAGATTTAGCTATTTATAAATTATTGTTCAAAAAAATTATTATGCCGAAAACGTGACATCTGAATCATTCTCTATTGTGGCTTCCTGATATCCTGTCGAGTCAATGCTGTATGATAGCTCAAAATCTTCATCTTTATCGCTTTCTTCATCTTCTTTGAACATGTCGTCATCAGGATCCGATGGCTTTTTCGATTTTTTCAGCTGCTCGGCATTGTCTGGAAGCGATTTGTATGCATGAGAATTCAGGTACTGCTTCGTCACATTCCCTATCGCAGCAAGTAGCGCATCCCTGTCCGGATCTTTCTCTCCAACTGACGCATAGGTTGAGGCAATCACCCTCTGTGCTTCCTCCTTTGTCCTGCATTTTTTAAGCTCCTGCTTAAATGCCTCGCGGAATCTCTGAATTTTCAATGCCTTTAAATATAGTTCAGGATAATACTTCTTTAGAAAACTCATTTCCTTTGCCGTGAGCTTTTCTCCAGCCTCAAGCTTATGGCGGATTTTCTCAAGCTGAATTTCCTTATCCTTTTCAGTGTCTTTACTCGTTGAAGCACTCTGAACCTTGTCCCTGACACTCTCAAGAAATTCAAAATATTCCTGTGAAATGCTTTTTTCTGAATGGATTGATTTCATGTCAATTCCTACTTTCCTTGCACAATCTTCATCACTGCATCCATTTCTTCAAGCTTACTCTTTTCTAAGGTATTCCTTGCAATCTTGTCCTTATAGATCGCTTCAAGTATCCTGTCCTGGTCTTCCTTGTCGAACATCGGCAGTGCCCTGTCCAGCCGATTTATTAGCATTTTGCAGTACATCAGAAAATTGTGATTCCGATGTCCCGACTGCCTGTTTTCGTGAAAAATTTGAATCTGTCCCTGTTGTTGTACCTATGATATTCATAATATCCATAGCAATAATCTCCCTTCAAAAACAAAAGGCATGCCGTCTGTCTTATGACAGAAGCATGCCATCCGTAGCATTTAATTGAACATTTTTGTCCTATATTTTTATTATCGGATATTTGTAATCATTGTTAATACCAGCCAACCACATATAGTAATTCAAAGACAATTTATCATTAACAAAAAGAACGGAATGTAAATTAACGCATTCCGTTCTTTTATTCTTTATTCTTCTATTGCCTTATGTCTCCGGTGGGGCTTCCATCTTCTCAGAATATCCATGTGCTTCATTCAGCATCATATCCTTGACCTTCATGAGGCGGACCTGGGTGGAACGCTCATTTTCGTCAAGCTTCATCGTGATGTAGCGGATGCCTTCCTGTGTCTCTGGGATGATGACATGCTCAAGGGCATTCACACGACGCCTCGTCTTCTCTATTTCAGTAGAAAGAAGCTGGCAGGCCTTTTCGACCTCGGCTAATTTCAACATATCCTTGAAGACTTCTGAAAGTGAATTCACAGCACCATCGAGATCTGATGAAGTAAAGGCAAAGCCGTATGAATACATGTCGTTTTCATCAGGTGTCCTTGTCTCATAATCGAAGACCGGGATATCGACTGACATGACATTCTTCGTGCTTTTCTTCAGGTAGATTTCCTGTTTCGGAGCCATCAGGGCTTCTTTGATGGTCTGCTCATCCATCCCGCTCTTTGCAAGGACGAATTCACGGTTCGCATCGGAAAGTCCCTTCTCTACCTTCTTTCGGAGAGCCATATTTTCTCTTGCAAGGTCAAGAAACTGACGCATCAGTTCGTCTCGCTTGTCCTTTAAGAGCCTGTGGCCCTTAACGGCTGTAGCAAGCTTTTTCTTGAGCCTCGTAAGCTCCATTCTTGTAGGATTTATATTTGTACTTGCCATATATTATCCTCAAACAATTGATGAAAACACACGAATCGCTTCACTGCTACGCAGTTCCCGCGATTCTAACAACACTCACAATCCGCTAATTTGCTTCGCAAATTGCTACTTGTTCGTGTTGTTTTGGGCGTCAAATGCAAAATCGCTTATACAAATAAATTTGTAACGCGTTTTTGCACTTTACGCCTTGTTTTCATCATAGTACTCATCCAGCATTTCGTCAGGAATTCTCTTGAGCTCAGACCTCGGCAGCATTCTCAGCAAATCCCATCCAATATCAAGCGTTTCCTCAATCGACCTGTCTGTTTCATAGCCCTGAGAAACATACTTCTTCTCGAATTCATCAGCAAACTTCGCATAGAGAAGGTCGGTCTCTGTAAGAGCGGCCTCACCAAGGATGACCATGAGTTCCTTTGCATCCTTTCCTCGTGCATAGGCTGCAAAGAGCTGGTTCATCGTAGCGGCGTGGTCTCGTCTAGTCTTTCCTTCGCCGATACCTTTATCCTTCAATCTTGAAAGAGAAGGAAGAACATCTACAGGCGGCGTAATGCCCTTCTGGTAAAGCTCACGGGAAAGAATGATCTGTCCCTCTGTGATGTATCCGGTAAGATCCGGAATAGGATGTGTCTTATCATCTTCAGGCATGGTAAGGATCGGGATCATCGTGATTGATCCGTTCTTGCCCTTCATACGGCCTGCTCTTTCATAGAGGGTAGCAAGGTCAGTGTACATGTAACCTGGATAACCACGACGTCCTGGAACTTCCTTACGTGCGGCAGAAACCTCACGAAGGGAATCTGCATAGTTCGTAATATCGGTAAGGATAACAAGCACGTGCATATTCTTTTCAAATGCAAGATACTCAGCTGCAGTAAGTGCCATACGAGGTGTTGAAATTCGCTCAACGGCAGGATCATTTGCAAGATTAAGGAAAAGAACAGTTCTATCTAGCGCGCCTGTCTCCCTGAATGACTGCTCGAAGAAATCAGCTTCCTCGAAGGTAATACCCATAGCAGCAAATACAACGGCGAATGGCTCATCTGTTCCACGAACTTTTGCCTGACGGGCAATCTGTGCTGCCAGTCTTGCATGTGGAAGACCTGAAGCTGAGAAGATTGGGAGCTTCTGACCACGAACCAGGGTATTCAGACCATCGATTGCTGAAATACCAGTCTGAATGAACTCTGACGGGTACTCTCTGGCTGCCGGGTTCATAGGAAGTCCGTTGATATCCATCCTCTTATCCGGGATGATCTCAGGACCATCATCTATGACATTTCCAAGACCATCAAAAACTCGGCCAAGCATATCCTCTGATACGCCAAGCTCCATCACGTGGCCTAGGAATCTTACTTTAGAATTTGAAAGGTTAATGCCAGTCGAATCCTCGAAGAGCTGTACTAATGCATTTCCGCCATCGATTTCAAGGACCTTGCATCGACGTACTTCTCCGTTTGCGAGCTCGATTTCGCCAAGCTCATTATACTTTACGTCCTCTACACCCTTTACAAGCATCAGAGGTCCGGCTACTTCCTGTATGGTACGGTATTCCTTTGCCATGCCTTAGTCCTCCTTTCCTGAAAGAGCGGAAACTTCTTTGAATAGCTCGTCTGAAATTTCCTTGTACTTTTCTTCTATTTCATCTTCGTGCGTATACTTGTAACGGCCGATTTCCTCACGAACTGGAAGCTTTACGAGGTCATCGATCTTTGCGCCATTCTGAAGAGCTTTGACACCCTCATCATAGTAAGCATAAACAAGCTTCATCATCCGAAACTGCTTGCCGATTGAAGTATAAGTATCAATCTCATCGAAGGAGTTCTGGTGAAGGAAGTCCTCACGGATAGAACGGGCAGCTTCCATCTTGAGACGATCCTGAGGAGAAAGCGCATCCATACCGACCATCTTTACGATTTCGTTTAAGGAAGCCTCTTCCTGAAGGAGTGTCATCAGGTTCTGCCTTGTCTTCATCCACTCTTCATCGACATTTTCATTGAACCATTTCTCAAGCGTATCAAGGTAAAGTGAATAAGATGACAGCCAGTTAATAGCCGGGAAATGTCTCTGGTAAGCAAGGTCTGCATCAAGTCTCCAGAATACCTTTACGATACGAAGCGTTGCCTGTGAGACAGGTTCTGAAATATCACCACCCGGAGGCGAAACAGCTCCGATAACTGACAAATATCCTTCTCTTCCTTCGTGACCAAGTGCAACAACATGGCCTGCTCTCTCATAGAACTGTGCGAGTCTTGATGAAAGGTAAGCAGGGTAACCTTCCTCACCAGGCATCTCCTCAAGTCGTCCTGACATCTCACGAAGAGCCTCAGCCCATCTTGATGTAGAATCTGCCATCAGTGCTACAGAATACCCCATATCACGGAAATATTCTGCAATGGTAATACCTGTATAAATAGATGCCTCACGGGCGGCAACAGGCATATCTGATGTATTTGCAATAAGGATTGTCCTCTGCATCAGGGACTCACCTGTCTTTGGATCCTTGAGCTCTGGGAATTCGTTCAAAACATCGGTCATCTCGTTTCCACGCTCGCCGCAGCCGATGTAAACAACGATATCTGCCTCTGCCCACTTTGCAAGCTGATGCTGGATGACTGTCTTTCCTGAACCGAAAGGTCCTGGAACGGCTGCAACACCGCCCTTTGCAATAGGGAAGAATGCATCAATGACACGCTGACCTGTAATCAGAGGGGTATCTGGTGAAAGCTTTTTCTTGTACGGACGGCCTTTACGAACCGGCCACTTCTGTGCCAGTTTTACTTCCTTATCGCCCTTTTCTGTCTCAACAACAGCGACTGTCTCACGAATATTAAATGAACCAGAATTGATTGACTTTATCTTTCCCTTGATTCCGTAAGGGATCATAATCTTTTCAGTAACAACCTTTGTCTCTTCGACCGTACCGATGATGTCCCCTGGCTCGACTTCGTCACCAGCCTTTGCGGTTGCCTTAAAATCCCATTTTTTTTCTTCATCAAGGGCAGGAACTTCAACGCCTCGGCTAAGTCTATCTGTTCCAGTCACCTCCATGATTTTATTAAGAGGTCTTTGGATACCATCATAGATCGAACCGATAAGGCCAGGTCCCAAATCTACTGAAAGCGGAACTTCTGTAGACTCGACAGGCTCACCAGGTCCAAGTCCTGAAGTCTCCTCATAAACCTGAATGGACGCCTCATCACCGTGCATCTCAATGATCTCGCCGATAAGTCTTTCCTTACTTACACGGACGACATCGTACATGTTTGCATCACGCATACCCGATGCAATGACAAGAGGTCCTGCAACTTTTTTGATTACTCCTGTACTCAAAACTATTGTCCTCCTATTCGTTTCCGAAAAGAATATCGCTTCCGACAGCCTTCTCGACTGACTGCTTTACTCCCTGTACTCCTGCGCCTGTATTTCCGGAAACTCCCGGAATCTGAATGATTGCAGGAAAAACCTGATCGGAATATTCATCTATCACTTCGGAAAGCTCTGCGGCAACCTGCTCGGTCACATAGATAATGCCGTAGTCGCCGTTGCAAAGCCTCTTCAGTAATTTCTTATCTTCCTCTAAATCGTTTGTGACAGCAAAGATATCAAGACCAAGGGCTGCAAAGCCATAGATAGAATCTCTGTCGCCAAGTACACAAATCTTATCCATACATCCGCCTTGCCCTTTCCTTTATTGCTTCTTCAGGGAAGTCGTTGTGCTTTGCCGTGAGAAGAACCCGCACGGTGCTGATTTCGTTTTCCCTTCCAAGGTAATACGCAATAACAGGTCCAATCGTAAAAGGATTCGTCTTCTGATAACGGATGGATTCGATGATGCTGTCATCGCACCACTTCTCAAACGAAGTGATGGAATTCTTCAGTGCCTCTGCAGCATCATTCATTCCGTGTTCAGAAAGATAGGTCGTAAGCGCGTCGTCGCTTTCGCTCGCTGCCTTTGCAAGATAATCAATGTCTAATGTCTTGCAGGGAGCTAAGGCCTTCTTTATGAAATCAAAGGTCTTTCCCGTGCGCGCTCCTCTTACTGCGATCTTTATATCCGTAACTGCTACCGTTCTCTCAAGATAATCTTTAAGAATCGGATACTTTGTCTTCTTTGAAACCTTTTCCATGAGGTCAAGGCAGGCCTTGTCGATGATGACATCGCTCTTCTGCCCGTCATGATGCTCTAAGATCTGGTCTAAGGCTTCTTCTGCCGGCTTCTTCATTGAATCAGGCAATTCTGAAAATTTCCTGTCCTTTAAGATGTCAGCAAAATATTTTCCTGTATATTTCGGCACATCATAATAAAGGCCTTCGCTTTCACCCGGCGTTCCTATGTCCTTGATTGCGGACTTTAAGTTGTGGAAAACCATAGGGTATGAAAGCACATCCATGACATCCTGACCGACTCCAAGATTCCTGATGAGAGTATTTACTTTTTCACTTTCTGTCGCAAGAATACGTATAGGATCTCTGCCGGAATTCTCATCTCCCCAACCCTTATCCAGAAGATAGCTTATGACGCTGTCCTCGTCCTTCATTCCGGACATCTGGATAATATCGGCATCAGTGAGAAGGGATTTCTCGAGCACCCTGATTCTTGCAACAGCGAAGATATAATTCTCTCCCACTTAAGACTCCTTTGGCCAAAGCCTCTTATATACAAGATCTGAAAGTGCCGTTCTCTTTTCATTAAAAATAGCCTTAAGAGAACAGTTCTCGTCTATACCGCCATACGATAATACGAAGCCTGCATCAATGTCTGCCGGCGCATCTGAAAGAACAAGCTCGCCGCCTTTCTTTGATGCGATTTCAGAAATCTTTGTCTTGAAATCTGATGGAAGGCGCTGCATATCCTTGTCAGAAATCTGCATTTTGCCTTTTTCAGCATGGACATTTTTCTCAAGCAGAGAATAAATCATAGAGAAATATTCTGAATCTGACTCATTTAAAAGCTTGTCATAAGCCTTGTCTAATACTTCAGTAATAATCTCATTTCTCGCTTCAAGAACTGCCCTTTTCTCATTGGTAGCGGCTTCTGATTTTGCTCTCTCAAGTAAATTTGATTTTTCGGCTGCGGTGCGTTCCTGTGCCTTCTTCGAGTCAGCCTCTATCTCGGCCTTTGCCTCTTCAATGAGCTTTGCCTTTTTGTCCTCAGCCTCTTTTATGATGCCGGCACTGTTTTCATCCGCATCCCGCAGGATTTCATTTGTAATATTTTCTACTCCTGCCATGTTATCTCCTTAATTCTGTGTTAATTAAGAACTATTCCGTCTTTGGAAATTTCTTCCCGACAGAATCCAAATCCTAATTAGTGGATGTTTGAAATAACAAGGATTGAGATAAGAAGTGCAAGGATTGCATAGGTCTCAACCATTGCAGGGAAGAGCATTGCCTTACCGAACTGATCAGGCTTCTTTGCTACGATTCCAATAGATGCAACTGCTGTCTTGCCCTGATGATAGGCAGAGATGAGACCAACGATTGCGATTGGAAGGCATGCAAGTAAGTACATAAGGCCTGTGTTCGTGTCAGTAATTGCTTTACCGCCAAGGATACCGATTCTTGAAAGCGTAATGAACGTAACAAGAAGTCCGTAAATACCCTGTGTACCAGGAAGGAGCTGAAGGATAAGAACCTTAGCGAACTGATCAGGATCCTCTGCAGTAACACCTGCGGCTGCCTGACCTGCCATTCCTACGCCCCACGCACTACCAATACCTGCAAGAGCTGTAGAAAGCACTGCGCCAAGTAATGCATAAACCATACCCATACTCATGTTTACATTTCCTCCTTAATTTCTGTGTATTTATTTGCAGCTTTAAACGGCTTGAACTTGATGCCTCCGCCGTCATAAAACTTTCCAAAGAACTCGACATACTGGAGCCTGTTCGTATGAACATAGGCACCTAGGGCATTGATAAGAATGTTAAGAATATGCCCAAGTATGAAGACAACGATAAACAGGATGGCTCCGCCGACACCGCCGCCAGCCATAGAGCCCATCATATTGACAACATTTGCGATAACGCCTGTAGCAAGGCCGAGTGCCAAAAGTCTTGAATAAGAAAGCACATCGGAAAGCCAGCTTGTGATGCCGTAAATATCGTAGGCACCAAGTGCGATTCGAATCGCCCAGTTCTTATTGCCCCTGCCGCTCATCAGAAGAATAATAATCATGCCGATGATCGTCATCCACTTTGCAAGCGGATGAACGAAGGCCGGGAAATTAAACTCTGTTCCTGCAATGCCTTCGAAAAGGGAGGTAGGAAGAAGCAGGAAAATAATGCCGACAAGGAACATAAACCATGCTACGATGTCACTGAAAAAACCGACAAAGTCGTGATCCTTCAGCATCTGGATGCCCTTTATAGCAAGTCCGGTATACAGATGAATAAGTCCAAAAAGCATGCAGTATAAAAGCAGCTTCATAGGATTGTTCAAAGGATTGAACCAGATTGGCTTTACAATGTCCGGTCCCTTATATCCGAAGAAGGTCGTCGCAATCGTATCGATCGCATTTCCGAAGAAACCGCCGTACATGGCGCCCCAGAACATGGTCGAAACGCCGCACCAGGCGAAGAGCCTTAAAAATTTCTTCATGCCGTCTGCCATGTTTTTATGCTTTGCCAGAACGATGCAGCAGACAACTGTCATCACAAGACCGTAGCCTGCATCGGAAAGCATCATGCCGAAGAAAAATACGTAGAAAATCGACATAATGAATGTCGGGTCAATCTTGCCGTGCTGTGGAAGACCGTAGGACTCGAGGACGCCCTCGACATTGCTTGCGAATTTATTATTTGAAAGAACGACAGGCTCTGTCTCGCCTTCCTGCTTCTCCTCTTCAGAAACGACTGCGTCGAACTTCTCTGTGAGCAGCTTCGTAATCTTCGGAGCAGATGGCGCGGTAACCCAGCCCTCAAGGAAAAATACGTGCTCGGACTGCGGAATCGTACCGAGGACCTTGTACTTCTCAGCCCTGCTTCTGAAATAATCCGAAGCGATTCTGAAGCGTTCCTTTTCCTTCGCGTATCCGGCAATCTTTTCATCAATCTGCTGAATCCTGGTCTTCTGGTCTACGATGTCACCATCTAACATCTCTACACCGGTCTTCGGGACGTATGAAGAAACCTGTGCCGGCCTTGAAAAACCTATATTTCGAAGATTCTCGGAAACCTTGTCTGAAATTTTCTTGTGTGAAATCACGAAGACTGCCGTAGCATCAGGAGACTGTGCCAGAATCTCAGTAGAAACTGCTGGCTCTTCAATATTCTCCGTTGCCTTTGCATAAAGCGTCTCTTCATCAATGGAGCCTGGAACGGTACCGATGAAGGCATCTGTCGTCTGTGTGCCCTCGAAATTCATTGGGACATCGAGAGAAAGCCATGGATTCAGTGAAAGCTTCTGGTTCTCGTCCTTCTGAATCGTTCCAAGTGCCTCTGTCTTTTCTTTTTCAAGAGAAACGACTTCATTTGCTTCCTTTACGAGATCTTCTCTGTCAGCGACAACGCTGTCATAATCTGACTTTTTGATCTCGTCCATTCCGGCAAAGAGACCGCCTTTTGATTTTTCTTTTGTGACGGAATCAATAATCTTTAAGGATCTGTCGAATGAAACGGCTGTCTTTTCAAATCTTGCGATTGCATTTGTCGTATCCATTCTCTGGAGCGCATCGTCTGATACGATGTCCTCGGTATGAATCTCCATCGCACCCATGCTCTGGAGTGCTTCAAGAATGGCTTTCCTGTGTTTTTTGTTTGCGCAGACGGAAAGCTTCTGCATCTTTACAATAGCCAAACCAAGGTCTCCTTTCAGAGTACTGCGGCAGCTACTGCATCAGCTGCTGAATCGATTTCAGGCGCTGCCTTTTCCTTTAGTTCATTTATTGCTTTCTCTGACTTTTCAGAAGATTCTGCAAGAATCTTTTCTCTCTCCTTTGCAGCCTCTTCCATGGCACTTTCAAAGGCCTTCTTGTCTTGCGCCTTCGCCTCAGCCTTTAGCTTTTCTATCTCGACGGCAGCGGAAGACTCGATTTCCTTTGCCTTGTCGTGTGCACTCGCCGTCTTCGTCTTTGCCTCAGCCTCAGCGGCCTTCACCTTTTCTATCGTTTCTTCTATCATAGCGTTCCCCCAAGTCAACTATAATATTCGTTCTAAAACTCATACGTGAAAATAGTAACACATTATTTAAGCGATTTCCATAACAAATCTACTTTTTTATCATACAAATTTGTAATTATTGCAATAAAGCACTTACCAAAAACTCACGTCGCAAAAAAATGTATTTTATAGTTCAATAGTTATTGTTCTATGCGTGCGCTCGTATTTACGATACTTGACACCTGCGGCGTCGAGCATGCGCTTGGATGCGATGACGCTCGGCGTATCTTTGTATTTGTCGCTGTCATAGATGATTACTTTGATGCCGCACTGTATGATTGCCTTGGCACATTCATTGCATGGGAAAAGTGACACATAGAGCTTCGAGCCTTCAAGTGAGCCGCCGCGGTAATTTAGGATGGCGTTCAGCTCGGAGTGTGTCGTGTAGAAGTATTTGTTGTCGAGTGGCGGACCTTCGCGGTTCCACGGAAATTCGTCGTCGGAGCAGCCTGCCGGGAATCCATTATATCCCATCGAAAGGATTTTGTTGTCTTTTGAGACGATGCATGCCCCGACCTGGGTATGCGGATCTTTTGAGCGCATTCCAGAAAGAAATGCGATACCCATGAAATATTCATCCCAGCTGATGTAATCTTTTCTCTTATCACTCATCGATGAACAGCCCTCCTTCCGAAATCTTATCAGAAAGCTTTTTTATGGTAGTTTTCAATGTCTCAAAGCAAAGCCCGTAATCTGCAAGTGCCCCGCCATATGGATCCATGACATCAAGCTCATCACCTACGAATCTGGAAAGCACAAAGACATTCTTCTCATTTGCATTTTCAAAAGACTTGACAACTTCATCACGTTCCCTGTACTCCATCGTGAATAGAGCTGTCTTATCAGTAATTTCAAAATTCTTCAGTCCCTTTGCACGTATATTTTCTGCGTCGAATTTGTTTCCGATCAGCACGACTTCCGCCTTGGGATTTATCGGTTCTTCAAATGGCACATTTATGCCTCTTGCCAGAATCTCAAGGTCCTTCTTTGCATAAAATTTCTCAAAAAGAAGAGCCGCCATCGGCGCCCTTGACAGGCCATTTTTTTCTATAAAAATAATCCTTGAAACCTTGTTCATTCGTTTAGGCCTCAACTACGCTATGTCCTGCTGCCTTTAGTAACCTGTTCATTATAGCATTTCCAAGACGCTTCGTGTCAAAGCTTTCGGAAAAAATCCGGCCTACCTGAAGGTCATCGCATTTCCGGAGCACATCGAAAAGATTTCTTGCAATATCATCTTCCGTCTCAAATGAGCCCATGTCAAAAATCTGAACGCCTAAATATTCAAGAATCTTATAATCCGCCCTGCTTTCGTCGGAGCATAAGACTGCTGTCTTTACGCCGTTCTGCTCCGATTCCGTTGCAAGTGCAACAATCTTTGTGATTACCTTTTCTCTTTCGCCCTCTACTATGGAAAGCTGTGCCTTCGGTGCATAATGCCGATACCGCATGCCAGGCGCCTTCGGGCGTACATTCGCATTTTCTGAAGAAAGTCCCGGGTCCATCTTGCAGGAACCGAGCGTTTCTTTAATATCTTCAATTGTAATAAAGCCCGGTCTAAGAATCGTCGGCTCATCAACCGTCATATCGACGATCGTGGACTCAAGACCAATATTGACCTCGCCTCCGTCAAGAATCATGTCGATTTTCCCGGCAAGATCTTCTTCGACGTGGGAAGCCTTTGTAGGTGATGGACGCCCAGAAGTATTTGCAGAAGGAGCCGCAATCATGCAGCCCGATTCTCTTATGAGTGCCATTGCGACCGGATGCACAGGAAAGCGCACCGCAACTGTGTCAAGTCCTCCGGTAGTCTCGTGCGGCACCTTTCCGTTTGAATTTACAATCATGGTCATTGGTCCCGGCCAGAATTTCTCTGCCAGAGTCCTCATTTCCGGCGTCACTTCAGATGCAATCTCATACAACTGGTCAAGCGAGCAGATATGCACAATCAGCGGATTGTCCGACGGCCTGCCCTTTGCAGCATAGATTTTCTTTGATGCTTCTTTGTCAAGCGCATTTCCACCTAGTCCATATACTGTCTCTGTTGGAAAAGCAACAAGGCCGCCTGTTCTTATGATTTCAGCAGCCTTGTAAAGAGCCTCTTTTGATTCTGGCTCGTCTAAATTTTCTTTATTTACCTTTGCTATTATTGTGTCCATCAGTTTATATATTTATTGATAATATCCCATACTTCCGGCAGTTCCTGCCCACTCTTCCAGAAGGCACCGCCTGCAAGCGAATTGCTGTCAAGAACTTTGAGTTTTTCCTCTATCGAGTATGAATCTTCTACCCAGATCTTGTAGGTCTTCGTATCCTCAGAAACCTCTGCATAATTCTGACCTAAAGAATCGTCCCATGTGGCAGTCGCATTATGCTGTGCGAGGAAATCAGAAATCTCATTCATCCGCATGGCAGTGCAGGAAATCGCACCGTTTTCCTCTGTCCAAAGCCTCGTATAGAATGGCATGCCAAGGATAATCTGTTCCTTTGGAACTTCCGTAAGTGTATTCTCGACACCCTGCTTTACAAACGAAATAGATGCCGTGCTTCCGGCCTCTGTGCTGGTAGTCGTATATTCATCGTACGCCATGATGACAACATAATCAGCAAATTTCGCCTGATTTGCCCTGTCATAAAATGCAGTGTAATCCGAAGGTACATAATTGTCGATGGAAAGCACGATATCATTCTTGTGGCACTTCAGTGCAAGCTCGCGGATGAATTCACCATACCCCGGACCTGCCGCACTCTTCAGCTGCTCGAAGTCAATATTTACGCCATCAAGGGAATAGGCAACTGCCTGCGCTACGATATTGTTTACAAGATTGTCACGCGAAGATGTCGTTGAAAGAAGTCCTGTCATATCGACGCCATTCGAAATAGCCTCGACATTTCCAAAAAGTCCCCAGACCTTGATATTTGCCGCATGGCAGGTATTTACGTAGTCAAGGCTCGCAATAGAGGAAAGCGAACCGTCATTTCCGGCAACAGAAAACCAGGTAGGAGAAAGGACATTCACGCCTGGACTTCTTGAAATAACAGAAGTCACTGTCGTATTTGCATCGGCTGTCGTGACCTGGTGCCAGAGAAGTTTAACTTTTTCATCTAAAAGAATATGTGTACATTCCTGCGCTGTCAGTGTTGCCTTGACTGTCTCATCCTTTGCGCTGTCAATGCATGAATTTCTGATATAACCTAATACGCCGTCAGAAGAAATCACTCTTGTCCACTTGCCATAGTTTCGAAGGTAAATGACCTTGTCGCCTTTCTTCACATCGGAAAGAATTTTTGACTTCGGTCCGCCAAGCCGCCTGATCTCTGTATCCCGCTTTACAGTAGAAACCTGTCTCTTTAAGCCGGCAGAAGAAATCGTAAGCCTGTATGGATCCTTTGAAAGCGTATAGGTGATATCAGTGAAATTCTTCACGAAATCAAGGGAGATGTAATTCGTATCATTTTCTGAAATGAGCACCGGCACCTTGTTTGAAACAGAACTGATTCCAACCGTATAATCCGGTGAATCCTTTGAGGCACTGACGACATCCGTAGCCGTCACATAACGAAGCACGCCCTCTGTCGAGTCATAATAATAATGCTCTGAGAAGCTTTCATTAATAACATCAAGCGAAACATAAGGGCTTCCGCTCTGTACGATTGCATTAACCGCCCCGTCCTCAGTTTCAGAAAGCTCATCATTAATAATAAGTGCTGATGCATCATCTGTCTTCAGCTTGTAATATTCTGAAAGCGGCATGCGCTCCTTTGTGGGGGCATACTTCTGAATCAGAATAACAATACCAACGATTGCAACGGCAATGATCAATGAAACAATGATCAGAAAAATAGTACTAACTCTTGCTTTTTTCTTCCTGCTTTTCGTTTTCATACTTCGGAGAGTACCTTTATCGCATTATCTTTGATGAGAGGCTTCGTGTGCTCGTCAATAAAATTCTCAGTTCCCGGCGTAATCTGCTCCATCTCTGAAAATTCAGTGAGAATATTGCAGACCTTGTTGAAATTCACAGGTGTCTCGCCTTCCATTCTGACTAAAAGCAGATAATATCCCTCATCATCTTTATAAAGATCATTTCTGCCGTGATATATAGAATTTATGAAAGGAGCAATATTTATAACATCATCGAGGTTGTCAAAGCTAACGAGACGGACTAATTCCTTATCGTTCTCAGATGCAGGCTTGTCAGCATCCTTTCCTGCGCTTTTCGACGCAGGAACTGTGCCTGCAGGCGCTTTGCCTGTATCCGTGCCATCCTTCGGTCTCTCGGCAACTGCGGCAGCACCACGGTCTAAAGCGTACTGTCTCAGAACATCATGTGCAGACGTGACATTTGAAGGAACAGGACTATCATCATAGACCTCATCGTCATTCATGTCGTCATAATCAAAATCAAAGTCGTCGTCATCTTCATCATCAGAAAAATCAGAGAACCTTGAGTCAAGCTCTTCCGGATAGGAGACTTTGGAAACGATGAGAATCAGCGTATCGGAATTTACCGGCACAGCCTCTATCATCAGTGGTTCACCATCAGTGTCAAAATTGAACTTGCTGTTTGCCCACTGCATGACTTCACTGAAAAGATCCTTTGCCTTTTCAGAACCATATGAAAGTTCTGAAATATTAATGTGCCTGGCATCGAGGTCATCTTTTGAGATATAGCAGCGGATGACATTTTCATTTACTCTTTCAATTCTCATAATAGTTCACCACCCTTTCTAATAGTCTAAAGAGATCATTCTCTTTTAGCTCTAGTATACTTAAATTAACCGGGCTTGTAAATATACAGAAAAGGCATTTTTTCGTCTGCCAAATGTATTTTTTCAAGAATGTTCGATTCTTTCGAACAAAAAATAAACAAAGTATAAAAAATATTAACAATTTATTAAATATGCATGAAAACTATTTACAATTTTTTCCATTTCTGTTATTAATTTATGCATGAAGACAAGTCCTCTTCCAGACAGAAGGGAGAGATACTTATCGAATTACCAATGTTTAATGACACATATTTCTATGGTTCCACGCTTATGGAAGAAAGCGCTGACGGATCCACTTCAGTATATGTAGTCATTCACAAAAAACTTGGGACAAAAAGGGTTCTTAAAGCAATAAAAAAATCCTCGGATTCGTCCCACCATTACCTCACAGAAGCTAAGATACTTGCGAGTCTAGCACATCCCGGCATTCCTACATTGTATGATTATGGAGAAGATGAAAAAACCATCTGTCTCATCGAGGAACTGGTTACCGGTATGTCGCTGAAGGAATATTTCCTTTCTCATGCATTGAAAATTGATGAAATCATCCGCATCATTGAGAAAACTGCGGATATCCTGATTTTTCTTCATGAGAGGAAGCCTCCTGTACTCTACCAGGATCTGAAGCCTGAACACATCATTATAAATGGTGATGACATCCGTCTCATTGATTATGGCATCGCGCGCACGCTTACTCTTTCAGCGTCGCAGAATCACAAGCAAAATTTCGGCACACCATATTATGCTTCTCCGGAAGCCAAAAATGGGGAGGCGGTCGATGAGCGGACGGATGTCTATAGTCTCGGTATGCTGTTAAAAGCAATGCTTTCACATACCAGGGACAAAATCCCTCATGCTCTTTACAGCCTTGTTTCAAGAGCCACATCAGAATCAAAGGATGACCGGCTTCCAACGGTAAGGTCCTTCAAGGAACTTCTAAATAATCTTGATGGTTCAAAAACAAGGCAGAATAACAGCATGCCTTTTTCTAAACAAAACAGGAACGAGGATGGTCTTCATAAAACAATTGCTGTCGTTGGAACCGAACATGCAGCAGGCACAACACATATTGCCATTTCTCTTGTATCATATCTGAACAAAGAAGGCTTCGACGCCTGCTATGTAAATGCCAGCGGAAGTGATGTAACAAGGCATCTTTTGGAAAATGAGAGCCGGTTCAAATGTAAAAGTACCTATATATACCACAACCATTTTAAAGGTGTGCGTGAGTTAGGGAACTGTGTTGTGAAAGAGAATATTACATCAAAAATACAGGTCCTTGACTGTGGAACTGATTACCGGAAAGCAGATTCAGCTTATTCTGCAATTTTCGTATTTTCATCTTGTCCATGGAAGGAAAGTCAGATTGACAAAAACGCACATATTGGTACAAATTCAGCGCTGATGGTAAATCCTGAGTCACGCATGCTGGGAATAAAGCTGTCAAAATTTTTCAAAAGACCAGTATTCGGATTTCCGAAGAACGATGATGCCTTTGTCATGACGGGAAAGAAAGAACTTGTTTTCAGAAAGGTATTAAAGGAAGTGATGTGATTTGCGTCGCAGAAAGGATTTTATCAAAAACCGCAGAAGTATACTTATGTTTATCGGAACAACACATGGCATAGGCCTTACGACATTTGCTATTTCCTTTGCAAATTATCTTTCTTCTTATGAAAGGAAGCGGACCTGCTATGTTGAAATGAATGATGGTACGGAAGCCATCACAATGGAATCCGATGAAACAGTACTGTTTGAAAATACTGTGGGGTTTACTCTGAATGATCTGGACTTTTTCCCAAATGCTGATGAAGATGATCTATCCTGTATTCGAAAAATGGATTATGATTTTATATTAATTGACGCAGGCGTAAGGCCTATAGAATCCATTCCCCAAAACGAATTTGATCGTCTCTTCATCATTGGGAGTCTGAGGCCATGGAAGAAATCCTCATATTATGCTTTTGTAAATGAAATGAAGAACTTAGAAACAGACATACTGCAAGGAGAGTTTTTCGGCACTTTGCTGTTAAAAAATGAAAAGAAGGCTTTTGAGAATAAATTCTCCATTGCGATCAAAGAGCTTCCGCTTCTTCATGATCCCTTTCGTCTTTCCCAGAATGACATCAATTTTATGAAAAAGTTAATGGTTTTATAGTGTCTAAATTTGGAGGATAGGAATATAGAAAAATAACATAACAATTTCAAAGATAATATGTTTTTAGTGGACCGCAGCTGTCTTCAAAATACTTCCTTCCTCTAAAAACAGACATAAGAAAACAAAAGCCACGGCCTTTCCTGGTCGTGGCACTTAGTGCTGTTTGTTAACTTAATCTTTCATACCTTTTTGGTACAAAATCTCCATTCTTTCTTCAGGCTGCGCCTGCTGCCTTCTGAAGAAAATAATCATTTATCTCATCTACGATTGACTGAGGGTCTACACCATGTACATAGGAAGCCTCTTCAATCGTCTCCATCTGTGATGCAGGACATCCAAAGCAGTGCATTCCGATTGCCATAAGGATCTCGCCAACACCCATATCAATCTGTAAAAGTTCTCCAATCGTGGTATCCTTATTGATTTCAGGTACCTTTGTCTCTTCTGTATTTGTTGATTCTTCAGCCATGATAACCTCCAAAAATAAAAACTTAGTTTAGGCATCCTTGCCTTTTATGTGACTGAATTATAAAGCCAAGTCGCAAACTTTGCAACACAAATAAATAAACATAAATACTGTTTTGTCAAAAAGAGTTTACTGCCATAATAAATGTTTTACAAATAAAACATGCGATTTCCAGTTTGTACGAAAATAAAAACTTTATTTTGCTTGTAAAAAAACCTCTCGTGCTATAAAATTGCACTGTAATTCGGTGGGATTGTCTCACTGATTCAGGGGTTTTTATTTTTATTGGAGGTATGTATTATGGCATATGTAATTTCTGACTCATGCGTATCATGCGGAACATGCGCACCTGAGTGCCCTGTTGAAGCTATTTCAGCTGGTGATTCACAGTACAACATCGATCCTGATAAGTGCATCGAGTGCGGTACTTGCGCTGGTGTTTGCCCTACAGGCGCTATTTCTCAGGGTTGAGTTTAATATTACGCCTGACATTAAAAGAGCTCGGCGAAGATGCCGAGCTCTTTTCTTACGTTAAAATAAATCGATTAGAAACTTCCATTAAGAAAGAAATCTTTAGTTAAAAGTACTAATGCTACAGTACCCACAACGAAATTATCAGTCAGCAAGATCTGCATTCGTGATGACTGACGGCTCATCGAAGTAGTCAATCTTCATCGCACGCTTTACATCTGAAAGCGTTCCTGCAGCCTTCTCCTCTGCTTTCTCTGTACCGGTCTTTAATATCTCAAGAACTCCCGGGATATCCTTCTCATATTCAGCCCTCTTCTCACGGATTGGCTTAAGCGTCTCCTGCATTACATTATTTAGGAACCTCTTTACCTTGACATCGCCAAGACCGCCACGTCTGTAATGCTCTTCCATCTCGTTTAAGTCCTGGTAATCAGGAGCATATTCTTCGAAGAATGCCTTTGATTCGGGAATTTCTGGTCCTGCAAATGCCTCAAGATAGATAAATACAGGATTACCTTCCGTCTTTCCTGGATCTGAAACCTTTAAGTGATCAGGATCCGTGAACATTCCCATTATCTTTTTTTCTACTTCCTTCTCCGGATCTGAGAGGTAGATACAGTTTCCTAGAGACTTTGACATCTTTGCCATGCCGTCTGTACCCGGAAGCCTTCTCGCAGCAGAGCTCCTTGGAAGAAGAATGTCCGGTTCTACAAGAGCATCGCCATATATGGAATTAAACTTGCGGACTATCTCCCTTGCCTGCTCTATCATCGGACTCTGATCCTCACCAGCAGGAACAGTAGTAGCTTTAAATGCTGTAATGTCTGAGGCCTGTGAAATAGGGTAACAGAAAAATCCGACGGGCGTTCCCTTACCATCTTCTTTTTCAGAATACCCCCTCATTTTAATTTCGCTCTTTACTGTTGGATTTCTCTCAAGTCTCTGGACCGTAACAAGATTCATATAGTACTGCGTGAGTTCTGGAAGCTCTGGGATCTGCGACTGAATGAGAATGCTAGACTTTGAAGGATCTATACCAACGGAAAGATAATCCAATGCGACATTTAATATATTGTTTCTGACCTTGCCAGGATTATCCGCATTATCCGTAAGGGCCTGCGCATCCGCAATCATAATATAGACTTCACTATATTCACCACTATTCTGAAGTCTTACCCTCTCTCTTAATGAACCGACATAGTGCCCAATATGAAGCTTTCCTGTAGGTCTGTCACCTGTTAAAATTATCTTTTCTTTTGTGTCTGACATGATAAAAACAAAACCTTTCTATCTAACGTTTTTCTTACCTTTTATTTTTACTTTATTCTCATACATCATTGAATCAGCAGATTTTAGTACATCCTGCGGTGTCATGCCATCATCCCCGGTATGATCATAACGGCCGACTGCAACTGAGATTTCAAAAGGAAGCAGTTTTCTTTTGTTTGTCTGCTTTATGGCATTTTCAAAAGTCTTTAATCCGCTGTCCGCGTCCTTCGGATCATCTATGCATGCCATAAATTCATCGCCGCCGATTCGTCCAAAGAAACCGTCAAAATCTCCAAAGCCATCATTTATTGCACCGGCAACAATTTTTAGCAACTTGTCTCCAGTCTCATGCCCATATTTGTCGTTTGCAAGCTTCAGGTCATTGGTATCAAAAAATACCATAGTATATTTGTCCGGATTGTCAAGAGACAGTTTTTTCATATGCTGCTCACATGAGTTCCTGTTCGGAATGCCTGTAAGCGAATCATAAAACGCAAGCTGCTCAAGCTGCTGCCTCTTATTCCTGTTCTGCTCATTCTTCAAAAATCTGAGAAGATACGAAATTACAAATGAACTTTCAAGTGCCAGCAGCACATAAGGTCCGTAAGAATGCTTTAGCATGGTCTGGACGAAATCCGGCATATGAAGCATCATCTTGTTCAGGTACAGCCTGACAACCTCAATCACAAGAAAGCAGAGCGCTATAATAAAGCCTATTCTAAGTACCTGTCTTGAAATATCCTTTCTCGGTCCTGCGCCAAACAGAACAAAGTAAAGCGTGGCAATCGTTGTAAATAATAATAACAGATGGAGCACCACGAGCACGCTTGCATAACCAAGCCCGCGCACAGTAAATTCAAGAACAGTCGCGACCACAAATAATGCCAGGGAAGCCCACTGTACCGCCTTGAAATAGTATATGATCTTTCTGCTAAAGTTTTCATATTTCAAATATCCATACAGTGTCACCGGCACAAGATAAAGTGTCACATACTCGCTCATGCAGGTAATGAAGAAATTGTCCGAAAGAAGATTTATTTCTCCATTATAGCCAAGCACCCAGGTGGAAATGCACAGGCAGAATAATGAAAGCCAGATGCCCGGCCTCATATCCTGTCCAATAAACTGCAGCACCAGGAAGGAAATAAAAATAATTATTCCTAAAATAAAGAACGAGATAAAAATAGGAAACTCAAAAGAGCTTGACATGACAAGTGGATAAAGAAAAGCATACCGTCCTTCAACTATGGAAATGCCATCGTACCGCGATGTCGTATGATTCTCCTGCTGCAGCAGAAAGATCTGCGCTGTGTGTCCGGCAGCCTCCTTAGGTATAGGAATCTCCAGCACCTGATGCCCGGTCAGTCGGCCCTCCTGATCCATCCTTATGTCATACTTAAAATATTCTTCGTCCTGATATCCATCTGCGCTTTCGGACTTGTCAAGCTCAGACATGGATGTGAATGCTTTTAGAAGATTGTCATCCGTATTGAAAACGACTCTTACTACCGCATTATAAACATTAAAGCAGAGGTAGGAATTGGGATAATCAGAATTATCACTGATGGGTACAGTCAGCATTACCATGTCACCTTTTTCCGGTGCCACAAAAATGTTTGACTCATAATGAGCAGTCTTCCTCGTCTCCGGATGGTAAATATCTACCGTGACATTTTCATCGAGTATCTTATAATTTTTCGCCTTAAAGCCAAGGATGGCTGTAAGGAGTCCCACGAAGATAAAGATGCCAATCAAAACAGCAAGAACTAATAATGCCGTCTTTCCATTTATTCGGGAAAGAAGGCGGCTGGCATTACTGATGTTGTCTTTCTTACTGTCACTACCCATGCCATTATCCTCGTGTTGTCTGTCCTAATAGCCTTAGGCTGTCATCGTAGTATGTCTGCAAAATTCTTTATCTATAATTCATAGCCGTTTTTCTTCAGAAGCTCTCTTGCTGACTCTACGGAATCCACGCCTTCCTTATTCTTGATTGGGGCGAATTCATTTTCCCTGATGACCTCATAAGGGAGGCAGTTGTACATCTCGTGAATCATATCAAGGACAAGCTGTTCAAATTTGTAGCCATTCGGCTCCGTAGGCTTTACAAAATCACCGTTCTCATCTATGTGATTAATCTTCTTTGTGACCCTGTGAAGTGGTAATGATTTGCTTGCTACCTCATAGAGCTCCGGCACATGGAATAAATAATTAAGTATTACGCCAAAATTGTAGGCAGGCTCACCATTTTCATCCTTTGCATCACGCATCTCATCAGAAAGCTCGTAATACTCAACGATCGAAGGCTTTCCATCTTCAAGGCACATGACACCGACTTTCTCATCAGGTGATGCCTTACGCACAACCTTCGAGCCGACTGATGCATTTGATAGTACGCAGGCACCGACAAAGCCTGGTGAAAGAATCTTCTGAAGGACATTGTCAACAGCAAAAACATTTATCCATTCTATGCCGTTCTGGTTTAATATGCCGTCTAAGCCTGCACGGACGAGGGAAGAATACCAGCCGCCGTTTCCATTTGGAGATGTGGCGATGCGGCTCTTTGATTCCATATAAAGCTTTCCATCAAAGTCGCAGGCAGGTGCCATATCCTGCTTGAAGAACCGGATGTAATCCGGATTGTAACCGAAATAATCGTGCTCCTTCATGAAGGTTCTCGTCGCAGTGTCGTTCTTTTCGCTTGTCATTATGAAAAGGTAAATCCAGGTATCCGCTGCATGCACCGTGTCAAGAAGGTTCTCGATGATCCTCTGGAAAATATAAACATGCTTCGTAAGGCCGATATCGTACATGCCCTTTGGATTGTCAGAGCCAAGACGCGTTCCCATGCCGCCTGCAAGAAGAAGTGCCGCTGTTTTTCCAGCCTTTATGGTCTCGATTCCCTTTGCGGTAAATTCGTCATATCTCTTTTCAATTTCATCGCGGGTCACTGCCTTGAGTGGTGAATACACGCCGTGCCCCATATTCTCTGCGTCGTCATTGACGTGGGAAAGAACTGAAAAATCCGTATTCCCAATTTGCTCTAATAGTGCATTTTTTTCATCTTCAGAAAGCTCGTCATAATACTTAAGTACATGTTCCTGACCTATCGCTTTAAGCTTGTTTTCTGCCTCAGCAAAATTCATTTTTTCTCCTAAAAGATGATATTTCTTACCATTACACCTTTGTAACAGTAATATCAAAACTTCAATTCGTTGCCTCGCAAGCATCGTCCGCCTGTCATTTTTATTTACCGCCGGAAAATAAAAAAGCACAATCCTCCGGAAAAACTAACTTATTATTATACTCTAATGGGGGAAAAATACAAATTAAAAAACATTAATACAGCCTTATGACATGCTCGAATCTCGGAAGGGATAGCTCCGCTTTTCCATATTCTGGAGAATGTATGATTCCAATATTAATAAGGCGTTCCTTATACTTGGGGATGGAGCTCTTCTTTATGCCTGCCTTTTCACAAATTTCAGCAGCTGTAAAGCTATGCTCATCATCCATAGCAAGCAGGAATTTTTTCTCTATTTCGGTCAAGCCCTCCCAGATTTTTCTATAGACAAACTCATCAAGAATACCGTCCAGCTTATTTATTATTTTTGACACAGGGAGCTTGTCCCTGTTTTCAAAATATAATGCCCCAAGTGCCTGAAATGCAAAGGCATAGCCCTTTGTCGCATGTGCTAGTTCCTTCGCAGTCTCCTCATCAATATCAAGTGCCTCTTCATATTCCCTTACAATGGCAGGGATGCTTAATGGCGAAAGGTTTATCTTCGGGGATCTTAAAAGGAATGTAAGCTGCGGATCGTTCTGAATGGAATTTAAATTCTCATAAAGTCCTGTCATTATCAGGAATACCGGATAGTCATCCCGCAAAAAAATCTGAAACTCACTGGCAAATATTCGCATATTCTCATCATGGATTACTTCGTCTATTGTAATTAAGAGCTTCCTCCCCTTTTTCTTAAGTGCTTTCAGAATATCTTCAATAATGCTAACGCTGTCAGGATGCTCTTCGGATGCACCGATTCCAAAGCCAAAACCTGCAACAGAAACATTGACTCCATGTTTAAATAAATCAGGAATACCTTTTACGGCATTGCTAAGGCTTCTGGCAAGGTCTTCCAAAAGATCCCTTGATGAGTTTAAATTTACGACAATCCAGTCATCATCTTCTTCAAGCTGTTTGCCGACCGTAGTCATTAAAACAGTCTTCCCGCTGCCACGTATTCCCTCTATCAAAAAAGACTGTGTAAGCGGATTTTCGCTTGTAAATACTGAAACAATTCTGTCAGTCTCTTCTCCTCTGCTTATAAGCAGGTTCGGCTCCTTGCCAAAAGTAATAGTAAAAGGATTCCCTTTCATGCGTTTTGCCTTTCAAGAACCAGTGTAATATAAAAAAATGATTTTCCAAAGTTTGATTTTCTTTCCAAACTTTTCCAATCTTGTAATAATTTTCCAAACTCTTCCAAACTTTTTATTATCATACCATGGCTCTTGATTTTTTGCAAACTTCTATATCTATTTTTCCTTAGTTATTCGCCATGATGCAATATCACCTCAACTACCTCAGGCTCATCATTTATTCTAATTGGAAGTATACTGTTCCCAAGTCCCCTGCTGATTATCATGGATGTGTTCTTTTCCCTAAATAAGCCAGCATCATACTTTGGAAATAGCCCCTGATTAGGCGCAGCTACACCTCCTATAAACGGGAGCCTTATCTGTCCGCCATGCGTATGCCCTGCAAGTACAAGATCAACATCTTCATCGACATAATCTTCAAATAGCTCCGGCCTGTGAGAAAGCAGTATATTATAATCGTCCGGTTCTTTCAAATTTTCTAATAAAGATTTTGCATCATGTTGAATTAATTCATCATCTTTTCTCACATATTCCGGGTCGTCTATTCCAATTAGATTAATACTAAGCCCGTCTCTAATTAATTCCAAAGATTTATCATGCAGTATGATAATCTTCTCCTCTTTCAAAACCTGCTCAAAAGAAGTCCATGTATCGCTCTCCTGAAGCCATGACTCATGATTTCCTGTCACATAGTAACAGGGTGCTATTTTTTCAAGTTCCATTACAAAGGATAATGCAGTATCTATATCTGTATGTTCAGAATCGATGAAATCTCCCGTAATCACAATGATATCTGGCTTTAAATCCCTTACGATTGTTACAAGCCTTTTATTCCCCTTGCCAAATTTTGCATTATGAAAGTCCGAAATTTGAACTATTTTAAATCCTTCAAATGAAAACGGAACTTTCTGGGATTTGATGTCATATTCTGTCACACCTATGGCAACATTCGAATAAATTAATAGAACAGCCACTACAAAGAGCAATGCTGATATTGTTATTCTTTTCTTCTTTTTTGAATCCTTCCATTTTTTCATAAATCTGATATTCGTATGAATTTTTTCAATGTACTAACAATGTTTAATCTCAATGTCTCAATAAATATATCAAAGCCATTGTCAATATGATTGCAAGAATTATATTCACGCCATTACACAGCAATATACCTACCAATCCTTTTGAAAACGCCTTGTTTGCATATGTAAGCATAAAATCTGTACGATTTCTGTTTGCAAATAATATATTGATAAACATACAGAATATGTATACAAATACGTAAAACAGTTTTTTTATTTTTTCTTTCATACCTTCTCCAATCATGGTGTATGCCAAATTAATTGATAAATTGGACCTAGCCCATCGCCAAGTCCAATGTCGGCCACGCTTCCGCATTGCTTAATGTCACTAATCCATTGACTTTTTAACCCCATGTTTTCTAATACACTTGAACTATAATATCCTAATGCATGTGCATAGAGTTCAGCCGCTATTCTTTCTGCATCCATACCATTACAAGTAAAGTGATTTCCTTCCGTATTGATAATATTAATAGCAAATCCAAGGCACGCCAATTTTGACATATATTTTGGCTGCATGGGAACCGCAATGTTATCTTTGCTATATGAATATTCTATATTATTTTCTGTTTTTGTTGCATTTTCAACCTGTTGATCACCATCAGACTGGTTTATGTCACTTATTCTTCTCAATCTATATAGCCTGTCATATATAGACTGATATCTGTCCCTCTCCAACTCCAGTTCTGAGATTTTTGCAAGGAGCGCCCTTCTCCTGGCCTCTTCAGCCTCCCTTGCAATCCTCTCAGCTTCTAACTGTGCTGCTTCTAAATCATCCATACATTCACCTTACTATTATCTGAATTCAACACATAATTAACATTTTTCTAATAACTCAATTTAATACTTGTAATTTTTTGTGTATCCTCATCATAGAAAAATTTTGTCAAAACACCATCTATATACAATTCATAGCATGGATCACCGCCCTCCTCAGAAGGCGTTTTATCAATATCCTTAGGGTATGCATCAAAGACGTCTTGTACGCTTGAGCCTACATGCAGACCAGCCTCCTGTATATACACCGTTTTTCTAAATGATGCAGGCATCGGGTAAAAGGTAACGTGCATGCCATTAGGCAACTCAATTAGCGCTTCTTCCCCTTTTGAAATCTTATCAAGAATCTTTTTCTTGTACTCCTCCCTGCGGGCAAAGTAGCTTGCGCTCTCGTGCTCGCCTTGCATGAGGAAGTTCAGGTAGGTGTTCATCTCATCGACCTCCCGGAATTTCCTTTCTACTGTCTTTTCCTCCTCATCAAGTTCTTCCTCGCTTACATATATTTCATTTAGATTATCCGCCTTACTACTGCTCCCTGCTATTTTGGCTGTCCTAGAATAAGTCTAATAGCTTATCGAGTCTGTAAGGCTTTCCAATATCGACGATGCTTCCTTCAGTTCGGCCCCACTAGACTCAAGCCCCTTTTTTAGTGCAATTTCTGCCAGCCCCAGGTCTTCATCAAGGGTTTTTATCGCCTTGTCAACCCTATTCCCATATTCCTCGAAGGCATACTTAGAAATCTCACGCATAGTGTCCCTGCAAGAATCTATGAATGCATGATCTTTTAGGTCAGATGGCAGCAACTCTGCTGCTTCAACCATATCAGTAGCGATTTCACCAATTTCCTCCAGCCCTATCTGCACGGCTGTAAAGCACCTCTTAATACTGAACCCCTTCTCTAATGTACAGCCCGGATTAAAGAAGATGTCGTTTTCTAGAAAACTCCTCATATCTTTCCTTCCTTTTCCCTTTCTTCCGAAGCTACCCATTCCTCAGGCTTTATTTCAAGCATAATAATTTCAAGATTGCCCATATTGTACCCTTTCCATTATATAAGCACGCCTGCAAAATTCCGCATACGAACTGTGTGTTGCATAGCTATTCAGGAATAATTATTTTTCATAATGCCCATCTAAGCTGCCAATGCAATACTTCTCTTCGCCTAATTTAATTTAATGTATGAGAGTCCCGAAAGAATAGTAATGAATTTATACTATTATCTGAATTTGCCATTGTCAAGCGGCCTAATGTAAAATATATGCAAAATAATACCCTCTTTACTGGATTTGATTTATCCAGTAAAGAGGGTACTAAATAATCATTTATCGTTTTTTTCAAACTATTCCTTCAAGGTCTTCTACAGTATCGATAGAAACTGCCGTGTATGCGTCCTTATCGATTTGAAGCGCTTTTGCCGTTTTATTTACAAAACCTGTAAGCGCCTTGCCGGGACCTATTTCTATAAAGCGTGTCACACCTGATTTGAAAAGATATTCAATATCCTTATCCAGCCTTATCGGCTTTTGAACCTGCTCGACAAGCAGTTCCGGGATACTTACATCATCTGAATATGGCCCGCCGAGGAAGTTTGAAAGGACTGTGCATTTTGGCTTTTGAAATTCTATGTTCTTAAAATATTGATTCAATTTGTCACCGGCTGGCTTCATAAGTGCTGTATGAAATGGACCTGAAACTGAAAGAGGAACACAGCGCCTTGCTCCGCCTTCCTTGGCAAGCTCCGTTGCTTTATCTACAGCTGCCTTTTCTCCTCCTATTACGATCTGCCCAGGGCAGTTGTAATTGCAGATTGAGACGTAACCTAATGCAGATGCTTCTTCACAGCACTTTTTTATCTCCTCCTCAGGAAATGAAAGAATGGCTGTCATCCCGACATCAGGCCCCTTTGATGCTTCTGCCATGGCCTTTCCTCTGAATGCTACTGTCTCAATTGCAGTCTTTGAATCAAATACGCCTGCACTATGAAGTGCTGAATACTCACCGAGAGAAAGTCCAACTGTGAAATCCGGAACTATTCCTTTATCCTTCAGAATCGCATCTACACCGCAGGCAAAGGCAACAAGTGCAGGCTGGGTGTACTGCGTCTGTAATAATATGTCGCCGGGATTTTCAAAGCAGGCCTCTTTGAGGTCAAAATCAAGCTCTGCCGAATCAAATTCTTTTACAAAATCAGGAAAGGCTTCATAAAAGTCCTTTCCCATTCCAGTCTTCTGGCTTCCCTGTCCTGCAAATAAAAATGCTGTTTTTCCCATTATTTTTTTAACCTTTCAGTTATGTGACGGGCGCTTTACTGTCTTTTCCTGCTCTTTTTCAATACATGAAAGCGCATGATAGAATTCTGACCATTCCTTATCAGACATGCTTTCACGGCAGTTTTTTAAAACTTCCGAAACATATGAAGCGCTCACATTATAATAATTAATATATTTTTCGGTGACCTGAAGATGGTATTCCCTTTTGTCTGTGTCTGACTGGACCTTATTGAGATACCCTTTCTTGATCAGATTATTGATCTTGTATGCGGCGTTCGGTGAAGAAATTCCGATAAAGGTCGCAAACTGATTGACCGTCGGATTTCCAAGCGCATAGATTACTTCCATGCAGAAGGATTCGACAGTCGTGAGCGTCGCTTCACGGCTCTCGAAATTCTTGAAAACCATCTGATAGAAATGCAGTTTGAAATTCAGATAGACATCCTCGAAGAGCTTTTCTGTGACGCCTTTTTCAAGGGCTATCCTGTCTTCTTCCGGAATATCACTTTTTCCGATTTTTTCTGCCTTTGCTGCAGCTGTTTCAGCGCTGTTCTTTTTCTTTTTATCTTTTTTATCTTTCATTGGATTCCCCTCAATGGCTTTCCACTAACTTAAAATATTTAGTTAAAATACTTTATTTAATGAAAATTGTCAATGATACACACAATTGATCTAAAACCAAAAATCCTAATATCAATCTGTGCCGGAAATCGCAAATGTAAGCTCGGCATTTACTGCGACTTCACCATCAACTTTGGCGACTGCCTTGCCTACACCGACTGGGCCTTTTCTGGCGATGATTTCGCAGTGAAGGTCTACAACATCACCGGGAACTACCTGGCGTCTGAAACGGGCATTTTTAATACCGCCGAAGAGGACGATTTTTCCTCTGTTTTCTTCTTCAGAAAGTAATGCGACAGCACCGGTCTGGGCAAGTGCCTCGATCAAAAGCACGCCTGGCATAACTGCTTTCTCAGGAAAATGTCCGCAGAACTGCATCTCATTGACAGAGACACATTTTCTGCCATCGGCAAATTTGCCGGGTTCGTAATCTAATATTTTGTCCACCAGAAGGAATGGGTAGCGGTGGGGTAAAATCTTTTTGATTTCATCTGAATTCAGTTGCATTTTGACTCCTTAATATGCTCTATGCACACGCAGAAAAGTTTTCACTTTCGGCTTACAATGAATGACGAATTCATGCTCTCTTGAATACCAGTGTGGCATTGTGGCCGCCGAAGCCGAATGAGTTGGAAAGGGCGTAGCGGATTTCGTGGTTGTAGCCCTGATTCGGAACATAGTCGAGGTCACAGGCCGGATCCGGGACTTTGTAGTTTACTGTCGGCGGGAGGAACTGATTTTCAACACCGAGCGTTGTGATGACGGCTTCAACTGCACCGCTGGCTCCAAGAAGATGTCCGGTCATAGACTTTGTCGAGCTTACCTTTACACGCTTCGGATCGTCTGCGAAAACTCTCTTAATGGCTGCAGTTTCACGCTCATCGTTCATCTTTGTGGATGTGCCGTGGGCGTTGACATAATCAACGTCGTCTGGTGTGATGCCAGCATCATTAAGTGCGAGGCGCATACATTTTTCTGCACCGACGCCTTCTGGTGAAGGAGCTGTGATGTGATATGCGTCGCAGTTTGTGCCATAGCCTGCCATGATTGCATAAATGTGTGCGCCACGCTTTACGGCATGCTCATATTCCTCGAGCACAAGAACGCCGGCACCCTCGCCCATGACGAAACCGCTTCTTTCTGCATCGAAAGGAATGGAAGCTCTTGATACATCTGTAGCATGCGTAGTTGCCATAAGCGAAGTAAAGCCTCCTATTGCAAGCGGCGTGATTGCTGACTCGGCACCGCCACAGAGCATGATATCTTCATAGCCGTCACGGATATTCCGGAAGGAATCACCAATAGAATTTGCAGCAGATGTGCAGGATGTGACGATGCAGCTGCAGTAGCCCTTGAGGCCGTATCTGATAGCGATGTTTCCTGCTGCCATATTTGAAATTGACTTTGGAATGAAATAAGGAGAAACCCTGTCATAGCCCTTGTTCATGCCTGTGACTTTTTCTTCTTCGATTGTCTGTAAGCCGCCGATGCCGGAACCCATGATGATGCCCCAGCGTTCCCTGTCCTCATCGAGCTCCTCAAGACCTGAATCCTTCATTGCCTGAACTGCTGCGACCATGGCATATTTGGAAAACATATCCATCTTGCGAAGTGACTTCTTGTCAATATAGTCATCATAGGTTAAGCCCTTGATTTCTGCTGCAAGCTTAACCTTCTGGTCTGTGCAGTCATACCTTGTGATAGGTGCGACACCGGTCTTTCCAGCCTTTACTGATTTCCAGACCTCTTCCTTATTATTTCCGATTCCACAGACGATTCCAAGTCCTGTGATTGCTACTTTTCTACCCATGATGTTTCCTTTCCTGAGCACTAATTTTTTCGACTTCTAATTTTATAGTTAAGACGAATGGTATCATTTCGTTAAGAAAATTACATTCCACCGTCAACACCTAGAACCTGTCCAGTGATATATGATGCTTCCTCACTCGCAAGAAATACGACAGCATTTGCGACTTCTTCAGGACGTCCCATTCTTCCAAATGGGATTTCCTTCAGGATTTCAGACTTCTGCGCATCCGTTAATTTTCCAGTCATGTCTGTCTCAATCATTCCTGGAGCGATTGCATTTACCGTAATATTTTTCTTTGCAAGCTCCTTCGCAAGTGACTTCGTCATTCCGATGATGCCAGCCTTGCTTGCAGCATAATTTACCTGACCCGGATTTCCCTCAACACCGACGATGCTTGACATGCTGATGATTCGTCCATACTTCTGCTTCAGCATGATTTTGGAAGCCTTCTTCATGCAATTAAATGTACCGTAGAGATTGACCTCAAGCACTCTGTCAAAATCTTCAGGCTTCATCATGAGAAGGAGATTGTCTCTCGTGATTCCGGCATTATTTACCAGAATATCGATTTCACCGGTCAGCTTCAGTGCCTCGGAAAACATCTTATCGACATCTTCCATATTTGAAACATCAGCCTTCAGGATAAAGGTGCGAGCATTCTGATTCGCTTCCTTGCAAAGCCTCTCGGTCTCTTTTGCGCCGTCTTCATTGCCCGAATAATTGATGATTACATTTGCATTATTCTCTGCAAACTTCACGGCAATCGCACGGCCGATGCCTGCGCTCGCACCTGTGATCAATGCTGTTCTATTCTTAAAATCTAACATTATTATTTCCTCATATGCTCGCTCCCGCACGGACAATGCTGTCTCACGCGAGTCGCCTCTCGGCTCCGTGATTTTTGCTTGCGTTACTAAACTCACACTGCGTCTTCCGGCTTGTGTTCGTTAAGTAACGAGTAAAATCAAGGCTCGCTTTGAGACAGTATTGCCGTGCTCGCGCTCGAAATTGCATCAGCCTATAGTAGATAAATACTTTAATGTCTCTTCAGTCTCATCAGATAGTCTTGCGAAGATGTCTGCGACGGGCTCAATCTTGTGAAGCTGCCCGCAGACCTGGCCTGCCATGAGTGAGCCCTCGTCGGTGTTGCCATCGAAGACTGCCTTGCGGAGGGAGCCAAGCGTGAATTTCTCAAGTTCTTCCTGTGATGCGCCTGCATTTTCTTCCTTGATGTAGGCACGGGCCATCTTGTTTTTGATGATACGGACCGGCGCATTGACTGAGCGGCCTGTGACGACTGTGCTGTTGTCTTTTGCTTTGAGGACTGCATTCTTGTAGTTCTCATGGATCGGGCACTCTTCACTGACGAGAAGTGCGGTTCCCATCTGGACGCCGCAGGCACCGAGCGCATATGCTGCTGCAATCTGTCTGCCGGATGCAATACCGCCTGCTGCGATGACTGGCACATCAGGACCAAGTGCATCGACCATCTGCGGAACGAGCGTCATCGTTGTCATCTCACCGACATGACCGCCGCTCTCTGTTCCCTCTGCAATGATGCCATCGACGCCGTCCTTTACAAGTCTGGCAGAAATGAGGCATGAGCCCGATACCGGGAATACCTTGATGCCGGCATCCTTCCACATGGCAAGATATTTTGCAGGATTTCCTGCACCCGTCGTTACGATTTCGACATGCTCTCTTGCAACGATTTCAGCCATATCATCCATCTCAGGATTCATGAGCATCATGTTTACGCCGAATGGCTTGTCTGTTAATTTCCTTGCCTTTTTGATATTATCCTCGAGGCTCTCTGCCGTCATACCGCCTGTTGCGATAATGCCAAGTCCTCCGGCATTTGAGCAGGCTGCGGCAAATTCGCCAGTTGCTATGTTTGCCATGCCGCCCTGAATAAATGGATACTTGATCCCGAGGATCTCATTTAGAAACTTCATCGATGCTCCTTTCAAATATTTCTATATTTCTCATACCTTTTTGCTATTAGTTCATCAGTCGGAATTTTAATTAATTCCTGCATTTCTTCAATCATTTGACCGTCCAGCATTTTGATAAATCCATCAAAATTCTTCTGGATTCCGCCTTCAGGCTCTGGGATGACTCTGTCAATCATTCCTCCATCAAGAAGGTCTTTTGCCGTCATTTTCATGACCTTGCAGGCCTCCTTATTTTTCTTTGCATCCTTCCAGAGAATGCTGGCGAAACCTTCGGGAGATAATACGGAATACACTGAATTTTCAAGCATCCAGATTTGATCTCCGACTGATAATGCTAAAGCGCCGCCGCTATTTCCTTCGCCTGTTACGATGACAAGGACTGGCGTCTTCAGTGTGCTCATCTCTGCAAGATTCTCTGCAATCGCAGTGCTCTGGCCGTTCTCTTCCGCATCCTTTCCAGGATATGCTCCCGGCGTGTCAATAAAAGTAATTACAGGACGGTGGAATTTTTCGGCTTCCTTCATCAATCGAAGTGCTTTCCTGTAGCCTTCTGGCTCTGGCATTCCGAAATTCACCGCCATATTTTCCTTGATATTTCTGCCCTTCCTGTGGCCTATCACCGTAACCGGAATATCATGAAAATAGGCAAGTCCACCAAGGATCGCCTGATCATCTTTTCCGAGCCTGTCGCCGTGAAGTTCAGTGAAATCTGAAAATAATGCATCGACAAAATCCTTTATCTTCGGCCTGTCCTTGTCACGGGCGATCATCAGACGGTCGTACGGCTCAAATGGCTTGTCTGAAGATTCACTATCCTCGATCTTAACCTCAGATATTGTTCCTGCTGAAGTTTTCTCAGTCTCCGATTCAGCAACAGCTCCAATGGATTTTGCTTTTTTGAATTCCGTTTCAGCTAAATGATCAGCGGAATTTTCAGTATTTTCTTCAGCAGAAAGCTTTGTGCCAAATCCATTCAGTCTGAGCAGATTCGAAATTTCACTTTTCAGATTTTCCCGCTTTACAATCCTGTCCACAAAACCATGCTCAAGCTGAAATTCAGCACGCTGGAAACCCTCGGGAAGCTTCTCGCCTATGGTCTGCTCTATGACTCTCGGTCCTGCAAAACCAATAAGTGCCTTCGGCTCTGCCAGAATAATATCACCAAGATTTGCGTAGCTGGCCGAAACACCGCCGGTCGTAGGATGCGTGAGGACTGAAATATAAAGCCCGCCGTTATCCTTGAATCTCTTGCAGGCTGCAGAAGTCTTCGCCATCTGCATCAGGGAAAACATGCCTTCCTGCATTCTCGCTCCGCCGCTCGCAGAAAAGATAATGACAGGACATTTCCTCTTATCGCCTTCCTCAAAAGCAAGCGTAAGCTTCTCACCTTCGACAGATCCCATCGAACCCATCAGGAAATTCTTGGAAAGCTCCGCACCGACTGCCTCGATTCCGTCAATCGTTCCAACACCACATTTCACAGAATCCTTTGCACCGGTGACATTCTGATTCTCACGGACCTTCGCTTCATATCCATCGAAAGCAAGCGGATTCTTCGTCTCCATCAGAGGCTCAATTTCCTCAAAGCTTCCCTTATCGAAGACCTCATCTATCCTCTCTCCGACGACCTTCCTCTCCGTCCGCTTATTCCGATAATTCCTGTACGAAACCAGCGTCTGACGCTTTTCGGAAAATTCAGTTTTGTTTTCAACTACTGCACTATCCATTAGTACTTCTCACTTTCCCGATTCCAGCGGAGTATCGCCTCTGTATTCTTCTCGAGGAAGCCGGTATCATAATTTCCCATCACGAAATCTTCATTGTACATAATGAGATACTGGAAATTGAGGTTCGTCTTGATTCCCTTGATTGTGAATTCCTCGAGTGCAACACGCATTTTTCGGATGGCTTCAAGCCTTCCCCTTGCATGAACGATGACCTTTGCGACCATCGAATCATAATACGGAGAAATCCTTGAATTCGGATAAAGCGCGCTCTCGATTCGCACGCCATTTCCATTTGGGAAATGAAGGAATGTAACATCGCCAGGACATGGGGCAAATCCTCTTTCAGGATCTTCCGCATTTATCCTGCACTCGATTGCATGTCCATTTATCTTGATGTCGCTCTGTTTTATTGAAAGCGGCATACCAGCTGCAACCCGAATCTGCTCACGGATGAGGTCAACACCTGTCACCATTTCAGTCACCGGATGCTCGACCTGGATTCTCGTATTCATCTCGATGAAATAGAATTTTCCTGTTTTATCGAGAACAAACTCTAATGTTCCGGCGCTGTAGTAATGCACGGCTTTTGCCGCTTTGAGCGCTGCCCTGTACAAAGCTTCCCGCTGCCTGTCTGTAAGTATCGATGCCGGACATTCCTCGAGAATTTTCTGGTGGCGGCGCTGCATCGAGCAGTCTCTTTCGAGAAGATGAATAATATTTCCTTTTTTATCTCCAAGAATCTGGACTTCGATGTGGTGGGGATTTAAGATCAGCTTTTCAAGGTAAAGAGAACCATCGCCAAATGCAGAAAGTGCTTCTGCGCCCGCGCTTTCGTATGCATCTTCGATTTCACTTTCGTCGTGGGCGACTCTCATTCCTCTTCCGCCGCCTCCGGCAGAAGCCTTTATGAGAACAGGATAGCCAACCTCTGCTGCGACCTTCTTCGCTTCATCGAGATTATTTAATATTCCATCGGAACCTGGAACAACAGGGACACCATGCTTTTTCATAAGCGTTCTTGCCGCATCCTTATTTCCCATGAAATGAATCATCTTAGCCGATGGTCCGATGAACTCGATTCCTTCCTTTTCGCATTTTCTTGCAAAATATGCATTTTCAGAAAGAAATCCGTAGCCTGGATGAATCGCATCGCAGTTATATTCTTTTGCTGCTGTCAGGATAGCATCTTCATTAAGATAACTCTGCTGAGCCGGTGCAGGTCCAATGCATACAGAATATGTCGAAAACTGCACTGGCAGGCTGTCCTTATCCTCGGACGAATAGATGAGAACCGTTTCAATTCCCATCTCCCTGCAACAGCGCAGTATTCTCATGGCAATCTCGCCACGGTTTGCTATCAGAATTCGTTTGAACATTTTATCTAAATTCTTTTAACTAAAAATATCGTAAAATTTTTGCCGATTTCTCAATCGGCATTTTGTTAATCTTTCTCAATTTTCATAATCACGCTGTCATATTCGGCGAACTTTCCATCTTCTGCTTCAATAGAAAGTACTTTTCCATCGCACGGAGAGGGGATTTCGGAAATCATCTTCATGGCTTCCATCAAACCTACTGTGTCGCCTTTCTTGACAGTCTGACCAGCTTCAACATAAGGCTTTTCATCTGGCTTTGAGGCTCTGTAGAATACGCCGGCAAGAGGTGCCTTGAGTTCTACTGCATTCTCTGAAACAGCATCTGATTTTTTATTAGCTGCATCTCCAGACTTTGCTGCATCCGCTTGAATACCAGCATTCTTTGTTGCCACATCCTTACCTTCGCCAGCACCCGACATGGCAGTCTCAGTCGCTGTATCAGCATTTCCTGCCGGATTCATCTGATTCCCAGCTGCTGAGCCCACTGGAACACTATTCGAAGGCACAGAACCTATATTTTCTACAGCATTCCCCTTCTTAAGTTCCAATCCTGAATGCCAGCCCGTGACCTTAAGTTCAGTCAGATTAGAAGCCTCAAATTCATTAATGAGCTTTTCAATCTGTTCAAATGATAAACTCATTCTCAGGCTTCCTTGTGTGCGTCAATATACTCGCAGACATCCTTTACTGTCTTCATGTTCTGAAGCTCTTCGTCAGGAATCTTTACGCCAAAGTTCTCTTCAACAGCCATCATAAGCTCTACGACGTCAAGAGAATCAGCCTTAAGGTCATCTGCGAAGCTTGATTCAGGCTTGATCTCGCTGTCATCAAAATTAAGTGTATCGATAATAAGCTGCTTTACCTTGTCAAATGTCTCTGTTTCCATTTTTCGTCTCCTTAATAAAACTATTTAGTTAAATTTTTTTAACCTTATTGACGGCATAAATATAATACCCAGTAAAATATTTGTCAAGTATTTTATCTAAATTTTTTGAGATTTATGTATCGACATTATCTTACTATTTTATATTTTGCGTACTTTCCTGACGATAACTTCTCTGCCTTTCCTGATTCTACCAATTTGGAAATAATATTATAAGCCTTGTATGATGGAATATGTAGCAGTTCGGAAATTTCGTGAGTTGTAAAGACATCGTTTTGTTTCTTTGCGAATTCAATGATCTGCTCTTCAAAATCTTCATCATTAATTTTTACTTTTCTAACTGACTTTGCATTTACCGAAAACCATGAATATGTTTCATTTCTTCCAGATTTATTTTTCCTAATCATCCCATATTCAGTCAATAGATTTAGAATCGTGTGGGTTCTTGCAGAATTTATTTTTGTTCTTTCAGAAATTTCAGCCACTGACAAAGCCGAATTCTCCCGCAGCACTGATAAAACAAGAAGATAATTTATTGCAAAATGCATATTATTCTTCCTTTGCACTTCCAAAAGCTGCCTTGTAAATTCTATATCTGGATTGGCTCTAGGGATGAAAAGCGTGACCCTGTTTTCTGCTGATTCTGAATAATCCGGCCAGGGTCTTCCAAATTCAATTGAACCAGCGAATATTTTGTCAATTCCCCTGCCCGTCTTTTCAGCAAGGCCTATCCTCTTCATAGCATCAGACAAAGTCTGATTCCTGCCGTGAGGCTCAGTATTGATTAGATTATCTAATGAGACGCCTTCAATAAATCCTCCGGGACTGGATATCGTAATGCCTTCATCGTTTATTGCTACCCTGATCCTGCCGAGCATCGTATAGTCCCTATGAGCAAAGGCATTCAAAAGACCCTCCCTGAATGCGCTTTTCGAAAACTCGGGTATGCCTATCCTGAAAGGACCGTCTTCAATTTCCTTTTCTGGATTCCAGGGTTTGAAATATTCATCAAACAATTCGGCAGTTTTAATAATTGGCTTCGTAAATGACTCATTTATCTGAACAGCAGTACCATGTAATACCTGAAAATCTGACCTTACTGTAGGCATCAGCCTCTTTATGCTTTCTTCCCTGCCAACCATGAGAATTCCTGCAACCGTAGGACGAATTTCTCCTGTCTCTTCAGTCTTTACAAAATGAAGAGCCTTTAACAACTCATCATCTGATAACTCCAGGAGCATCTTCTCTCCTCCTGGATTATTCGCTATCGTATCCTTTAGTCTCTTTACTTCGTCTGGATCAAGATCGTCAAGTTCCGACTCCGCGAGTACTTTAGCGGAATAATCAAGTAATCCAAGTTCTGAAAGCCTTGAATTTATTTCAAACGGATACATGGGAATGTTTTCAGGGGTCCCGTCTGCCTTCAGCCTCCTCCTAAGGATCCTCCCATCAATACTTGCAACAACGGCGCTGCTCTCTGGAATCTCAATTGCCATAACGGGGAGACCATTTTCTTCTATGATTTCTGCACGAACAGAAATAGAGGGAACTGTTTTATTTGCTATCATGGCTGCTGCGCCAAAGATATCATTATGTTTTTTATTCAATCCTGAAACACTTCCATCATCTTCCACGCCAAGATACAGGGTGCCGCCAGATGTATTCGCCATACCTATTACGGCATTTATTATTTCTGAATCAGGATATTTTTTCAGATCACTTTTAAATTCAACAGTCAATGATTCTTTTTCTGGTATATCACTCATCCTATGCTCCAAAATCATCAAATCTAAAGTTAATTCAACTATTTTGCATTTTAACTCTATTATTGAATTAAATCAATATTTTTAATTCAATAATTGAATTAAAATTGAATTAACTTCCTGTCTGTATTATTGTAACCTGCCCACACTCTACGGTGCAGAAATATGGAAAATCATAATGTCAAGAATAAGTTAAGCTCGCAAACCGCTGTTTGCGAGCTATAAAATCATGCCGTTCTGTCAAATTAGTAGATTTATTACTTGAAGAATGTCACCAGCCCGAAAATAATCAGGAAAGCAATAAGCACTGGGAGAATAAATGTGCAGTAGAACCGCATGCCATGAGCAACCTTAAGACCCTTGCCTTTGTTTGCTTCATTTAGGAAATTATCCCAGCCCCAGCCGATTTTGTTCCAGGTACAGAAAAGAACGAATACGACTGCGCCGCCAGGCAGGATCAGGTTTGAAACGAGGAAATCCTCTAAATCCATAATGCCTGTACCTTTACCGAAAGGCTGAACAAAAGACCATACATTAAAGCCAAGTGCGCACGGCATTGAAAGTACGAGATAAATCAGTACGAAGAATCCGCCGCCGTACTGCCCGACAAGCCATGGAAATTTCCAGACATTTCCGATTCCGACTGCGCAGCCCACGCTGATTAAGATAAAGCCAAGACGGCTTCCTAATGTTTCCCTCTGTTTCACTTATACTCACCTATTATTCTGTAACTTATCACTAATAATTTGCGGTCAATCAATATTTTGCAGTTTTTTCATGTCCTACAAAGAATAAAACCAACTGATTTTCCCACGCCAAAAATTTTATTATTATTTTTTGTCTATACAGTTCAATTAATTGCTCATATATTTCAAATTATTTTTCAGACCAATTAACTTTGAATTATTTTCTATCATTAACCCGCTCGAAAATATCCGTAATTTCCTTCTCCGGCGCCTTCGTAGCGAGACTTACGATTACGTTAATTACAAGAGCCACAATAAATGCCGGAAGAAGCTCATAGATATCAAGCGCCCCGCCGAGTGGCCTGAAAATAAATTTCCATACAAAAATCATGATTCCACCGGAAACCATGCCGGCAAGCGCGCCGTATTTATTTGATCTCTTCCAGAAAAGCGCTAGAATCATGACAGGTCCGAAGGTTGCGCCGAAGCCTGCCCATGCGAAGCTTACGATCTGGAATACTGACGAATCCGGATTCCATGCAAGGATAACGCCAAGAACACCGATGAGCACCACGATTGCCTTGGAAACAAACATGTGCATCTTCTCACTGATTTTTGCATGGAAAGTGCTGACTAAAATGTCACTTGAGATAGAGGATGACGCAGCAAGAAGCTGTGAATCTGATGTTGACATTGTAGATGCAAGAATGCCTGAAAGAACTACGCCTGCAATGATGGCAAACAGCACGCCGTGCGTTGAAAGAAGCTTTGAAATCTGAACGATGACTGTCTCTGACTTCGAACCCTCGAGAAAACCGATCTCGCCCTCTGCGCTCATGCCAAGACCGATCATGCCAATGAGCATGGAAACGAACATCGAAACAAGCGCCCAGACTGAAGCAATTCGCCTTGATGTCTTTAATTCTTTTTCATCCCTGATTGCCATGAATCGAAGAAGAATATGCGGCATACCAAAGTAGCCGAGGCCCCAGGCAAGCGTCGAAACAATCTGGATGATGTTATAAGGATGTGATGTTCCCGTCGCCTGGTCGTATGTACTTACCATTGAAAAATAACCCGGAAGCGACTTCGCATTTGTGACGACATTTTCCCAGCCGCCTGCCTTCATGGCGCCAAAGCAGAGGATGATGAAGAGCGCAATCGTCATGATGATGCTCTGTACAAGGTCAGTTGTCGATGCGGCAAGGAAGCCACCGAGCGTGGTGTAGAAAAGAATAACGATAGCACTTATGAGCATGGCGACATGATAATCGATGCCGAAAAGACTATTGAATAATTTGCCGCAGGCAGCAAAGCCTGAGCCTGTATATGGAATGAAAAATATGACAATGATGACTGCTGCGATAAATGTGAGAATATTTTTCTCATCGCCATAACGGTTAGAGAAAAATGAAGGAACCGTGATGGATTTCGTCGCCTCGGTATAACGACGAAGTCTCTTTGCCGTGAAAAGCCAGTTTAAATATGTGCCTGCTGCAAGACCGATGATGGTCCAGCCAACCTCTGCGCAGCCTGAAAGATAGGCAAGTCCAGGAAGTCCCATGAGAAGATAGGAAGACATGTCCGATGCTTCCGCGCTCATCGCTGTTACGACTGGCCCAAGTCTCCTTCCACCGAGATAATAATCCGAAACCGAATTATTCTTCTTTGACTCGATGACTCCGATGACGATCACGAAGACTAAGTATGCTCCCATTGTAATCAGCATTATGATATTTGAGGCTTCCATTGATTCTCCTAACTTTTTTGCAAAATAACTTTGTTAGTATATCAGAATGGAAGAATTTTGTAAAATATCTTATTATGTATCCTCGTTATTCACATATTCTTTACATGCTTCTTCCAACAGCAAAAACGTGCAGCTGTTCTTTATCAGTTCTGTGTCCTTTGATTATGATATTCTACATTTGGAACGCAGGTAAATCCCCTTGCCGAGATCTCCTTCTCCTTCAAATATTTTATATAATTTTCATGTAAAATTTGAATCAGGAAATGCAGTCACGATTGGAATTATTGCTGCTGCGATCGTTCCGAATATGATCAATAAGATGCCAGTAATCCTCTGTATGACATCTTCGAAAGATGCCGATTTGAGTCTGTCAAAAATATTGTCATACTGAATGTCCCAGCAATTATAAATATGCCTTGTTTTCGGGTATTGCAGATTCTCTTCAAGATAGAATGTTGCCGCCTTATGAATCGGATGTACTAAAGGACAAATAATGAGGGCGCTTTTCCCATCAATATGTGCTCTCAGGTAGGCAGTCCGGTACATTCTTCCACGCCTCCCGAATTCACCTTTATATTCAATCTCGAACTCCTCCGGATTCAGATGAACGGTTATACGCTTTGGTTCACTCTTTCTTTCGGAATATCCCTTATGTTTCTTTGCACACCATTTAATAAACTGGATCAGTGGCAGTACTCCCGCCAGACCTAATAGACAGAAATCCCCTTCCAAATTATAGTCTCCAGTCAGACCGTGAGGATGAATCAGCGCAAAAACCAATTTCAAGGCAAATGCAGCAAAAGCAGCATCTGACAACCCGTATGCGATATTCTCCCCGTTATATGGATTTTTGTTCCAGGTGCGTATGATGTGTGTGAGAAACAGCACTGAATAAAACAGGCACAGTGAGTTTTGCCTGAGGAATTCTTGCAGCATTATTTGCTAAAAGCGCACGTCCTTTCTCCGTAATCCATATTTTGGTTCCGTTAGCAACCGGCTTTCCCTCTGCTACATGCACATGTATTGGCTCAAGAGGCATACCTTCATTAATCCAAAAATAAACAATATATGTACCAACCTTAAAAACTTGAGGCATTATCAAATCCTCCGTTTCTTGCCAGACGGAAAATAATATGAGCAAGGGAAGAAATCAAATCCTGAAGTTTTCGAATTTCAATTTCCGAAAATCCATTGATATCCTGCCAATCATACGGCACTTTTGAATTTTTTACATATCCTCCATTTGATAATTCTATTTTGTTATCGATTTCAAAGTAATACCTTCTCCGCTTCGAAATATACGGTCTGAAACTCAATTGTAGATTTAATCACAATTTGCAATTTCTAGTAAAACTTTATCTACACTATCAAACTTATCTGGCAAATGGGAACCATCACCTGTAAAACCTTCACATGCAAAAAATGTGCCGTCCTTATATTCAAAAACCATCTTCCACCCAAATGAGCCAGTATTTGGTATTTCCTTTCCTTGATAATCTTTTTCCCAACTAATAACGCCTGCATCAGCGTATGCGGATTTTATTTTTTCCTGCTGGGCTACCATAGCTCTTTTAGTGGGGTTAACTCTCAAAGTGAGTTCTGTCATCGCATCAAATGTTTCCTCATCATTCTGAAAATGGTATGTAATCATTTGCATTCTCTCCTTTCAACAAAAGGAAAATTCATCTAATAAACTAATAATCAATATATTATTTTATCTCTGATTTTGTCAATGTTTATGTGTAATATTTGTAATTCTTCACGGAAGCCCATTCCCTGCTGCAAGATAAAGTGAGTACCAGTCTTCCCTGGAAAGCGTGATTTGAGATGCGCAGGCAAGGTCTTTTAAATGCTCAGGCTTTGTAGTCCCGACAACTACATTTGTAACACCTGGAACCCTTAAATCAAATGCTAATGCAATCGCTGACTTTGAAGCAGAATATGTTTCAGAAAACACATCGAGCCTTTGATTCAGCCTTTCATATTTATCGTTTTCAAGGAAGGTTCCCTTGAAAAAGCCGTGCTGCAGCGGTGACCATGCCTGAATGCCGATTTTATGAAGACGCAGAAATTCGAGTAACCCGCCAGTATTCTTCGCATTATCATGGTTCATGTTCACATTCACCCACTCATTGATCATGCCGGTATGGCCGAGCGAGAGCTGGAGCTGGGAGGCTGAAATATGATATTTCTGAGTGTCCGGGAAACAATGCGTTTCTGCGGCTGATGCCTCTGCATTTGAATCCGAAATGGATTTTCTCTGAAGGGCTGACATGATAAGTTCAGTCTGCCCGGCACTCATGTTGCTGACGCCGATGGCGCGTATTTTCCCAGCATTCTGTAACTCAGCAAGTGCTTCTGCAACCTCATCTTCTTCCATCAGCACATCCGGCCTGTGCAGGAAAAGCATGTCAAGATAATCTGTATGCAGGCGCTTAAGACTGTCATCAACTGAAGAAAGAATATGCTCTTTCGAAAGGTCATAATAGCCTTTGCAGATTCCACATTTCGACTGGATATAGATTTTTTCACGGAGATTCTGATGCTGTGAAAGAAATGCGCCGAACTTCTCCTCGCATTTTCCGTAAGCATAAATGTCGGCATTGTCAAAGGAATTAATGCCGAGAGAAAGTGAAGTATCAATTAATTTTTCTAATTCTGCTTCGGAGAGAGAATTGATTCTCATCATGCCGAGAATGACTTTTGTGGGTACCATTTTGGAATACCTCCATTTGATAATTCTGAATAGAAAAATGCTGTTACCTGATAAAAACATAACAGCATTATTAAATGTTCATATTGATTATGTCGTCAGATTCTGTTGCATCCTGATGATCGGTATCGTGTTCACAACAATCGAGCGGATCTTGTCAGCTGTTTCCGCTTCGCTTTTTGACATGATTTTCAGCTGCTCCCTTGTCTGCAAAGCTACGGTATGGGAAATCTTCATATCGGAAAGCTTCTTCTCAAACTGCTGGATGTACGCGGCGTCAGGATTTTCCATTTTCTTTTCTTCGCCGGCGCGGATCAGAAGCTCAAGCTCACGAAGATTTTCCTCATTTTCGGCATTGAATCTGTCATAGAGTGCTACGTCTTTTAAGAATTTCACCTGCGCCATCTTTAGGTCATTTTCAATGAGGTCAATATCTTTAAGCTCGATTGGCTTTTCTTTTTTCCTGAAAAGTCCCTTTGGCTTCTTCCCGGAAGATTCGCCTATCGCATTATTTATTTTTTCAATCAGCTCATTTGCATGATCAATATCCTGCTTTGCCGTATTTTTTAATAGCCTGTCTGAAAGATTGGCCATTTTCTGCTGAAGTGCTGTCCCGAAAATACTGATGGACTCCGGGCTGTCAAGGCTCAGGCTTTCTTTATATTTTTCTATTTTTTCAGATTCTTCTGTTGAAAAATCAAGTCGTTCCATTTCAGAAAATTTCCATCAAACTATCAAAAGATTGCCGTTCTGCCACAATCAAACCTGCTTAGATCAGCCCGTCCTGCTTCATCATGGTTTCCATTGCAGCCATGTCGCTCATCACATCGGAAGTGTCGATTGTCGTCATATTTTTTAGAATCGTATCAAATGCTTCATTTATCGAATCTATCGAATCCGAAATCTCTTTAAGCGAAGCCTGCTTCTGCGCTGCAGGATTATTTGAATGCTCAAGCTTGATGTAACTGTTTACAAGCTTTACAGTCGTCGGAAGATAATACGACTCGAAAGTCAGAACCTTCTTTACATTTTCATTATCCTTCTTCACATTTGAAAGTATGGCTTCGACAAGCGAAATCGTGTGATAAAGCTTCTGTGTCATCTCCTGATTCTGAACCTGTGAAGCAGAATCCCGAAGCTCATTTAAGCTCTTCTCAATATTTGAAATATGAACGCCGTAATTTTTCCTGTATTCTTCATTTTTCTGATAATAGTCTGCTGCATTTGCTGAAAGAAGAAGCGTCTTTTCATCGTCGCTTAATTTTGCCTGTGGAAGAAAACCATTCTCAATGAAAGTCCCGACATCTTTTACTGTTTCCTCGTCGCTTTTCCTGACCGTGAGCGCCAGTCTGTGAATACTTACAAATTCCGTCTGGGAGCTGATGATGGCACCTCTGTAAATATTATAAGTCGTAGAAACATTGTAGCTTTTATGGCATTTGATAAATCCAAAAACGCTTGTGCCACAGAAGGCGGCAAGGATAATGCCGGCAACTGTCGCACCAGTCATGTGCCCTGCCAGGCCAACTGGCAGAAAGACCAATGTCATAATAGCAAAGAAAATACCAAGTATTGCAGAAATAGCACTTCCCACGCCCATTCCAATCGTTGACTGCTCACCTGCAAGGTACTGCATATTGCGATAGGGGTTTGGCGCAGTATTATAAAGCGGCTTATTTATGCCAGAAACGATCGTGCTGACAGAATTTCTGATTTCATTCGAAAGTCCCCGGAAATCTCCTGTCGCTATCGCATTCTGCACTCTCATGCCGGAAGCTTTTAGCGAATCCATCGTACTCTGGTAGGTATTTCTATTTGCAGCATTCGAATTGCCCTGACGGTACTGCTGGGCACCTCTTGGACCATTCTGCCACTGCTTCCCATTTCGTATATATTGTGAGCCCTGCCCACGGTAATTATTATTTCCGTACATAATTACTCCTGATTGAATAAATATGCATTCATTATAAAATACATTTTGTTTCCACACAATGTATGATTATTGCTTCAAAATATAAAAATAAGACTGTGCCCATTGTCACAGTCCAAGAAAAATAATACAGAATATAATTTATCCAATAGCATTATCAATGAAGCTCTTTAATGCCGGCTTTGGAGCAAATCCGACCTGGCGGCCTGCTTCTTTTCCGTCCTTTAAGACAATCAGGGCAGGGATGCTTGAGATTCCATATTTAACTGCAAGATCCTGATTCTGGTCAACGTCTACAGAATAAAAATCAACCTTTCCCGTGTATTCATCTGAAAGCTCAGAAAGTACCGGTCCAAGCATCCTGCACGGACCGCACCAGACAGCGTTAAAATCTATGACTGCAGCGGCCTTTCCCTCTGCTTCTGAAAATTCTGCTTCATTTATCTTCTTTACCATAGCTTACTCCTTTAAGATATTCTAATAATAATCATCGCGCCAATATACTTATTCCCATTAAACTTGAACTAATATGAAAAGCTGTTGACTCTTCAATATTGTTCTGAAATATATCAAAAATCAGTCAAATTATCAATTCCAGCAAGGCTACAATATGACTGATTAGTTTATTCTAACACGCCATAATTGATAATTTCTCACTAGCTGTCGTTCCTGCCTTTGAGCTCCGCGTTTGCAAATCTCGTGGTCTCAGGCATCCATGCCAGACGGACGGTTCCGACCGGGCCATTTCTCTGCTTAGCAATAATAAGTTCAGAAATTCCCTTGTCCGGACTGTCCTTGTGATAATAATCGTCCCTGTAGATGAACATTACGACATCGGCATCCTGCTCAATCGCACCTGAATCACGCAAATCCGAAAGCATCGGCCGCTTGTCATCTCGCTGCTCAACACCCCGGTTCAACTGGGAAAGCGCTACGACAGGCACATTCAGTTCCCTGGCAATTGCCTTTAATGACCTTGAAATCTCTGAAATTTCCTGCTGCTTGCTGTCAATATTTCTGCCGACAGTCATGAGCTGCAGGTAATCGATCATTACCATGGAGAGATTATTCTCAGCCTTGAATTTCCTGCATTTAGTCCGCAGCTCTGAAACCGAAATGGCAGGTGTGTCATCAATGATGAGATGAGACTTTGCAACTGCGCCTGCACCCTGGAGAATCCTGTCCCAGTCAGCTTCTTTAAGATTTCCGTTTCTAAGCCTCTGCGCATCAACTGTTGACTCGAGTGCAATCAGCCTGTTTACAAGCTGCTCCCTTGACATCTCAAGTGAGAAAATCGCAACTGTCTTCTGCTCCTTCAGTGCGACATAATCTGCAATATTAAGGGCCAAAGCGGTCTTTCCCATTGATGGTCGTGCTGCAATCAGAATAAGATCTGATGGCTGAAAACCTGCTGTCTTGTAATCAAGATCAATGAATCCTGTGGCCACACCTGTGACATTTCCGTCCTGCTCTGATGCTGTCTGAATCTTGTTCAGAACATTTATGACGACATCCTGAATCGGAACTTCATCAGCGATTCCACGCTCGGAAATAAGCTTTGAAAGATCCTTCTCAGCCCCATCAAGAATATCTTCGATCGGCTTGTCCTGCTTGTAGCAGTCAAGCTCCATAGCCTGATTCATCTTAATAATGCTCCGGAGCATCGCCTTATTCTTGACTGCTTCGCAGTAATCACGGATATTGATGCTGGCAGGAACTTTTGAGAGAAGTAAATTAATATACTCCACATTCGCATAGGAATCAGAGAGATTCCTGTCATGGAATTTTGCCTGAATCGTAACGGGATCAATAGACTTGCCTTCCTGATAAAGGTCGCTGATTGCCTGAAACAGATACCCGCACTGCTCAAAATAAAAATCCTGTGCAGTCAGCATCTCCGTTGCCACAACAATGGCATCCCTGTCCATGATCATCGCACCAATGACAGACTCCTCAGACACTCTGTCACTCGGCATCGTCCTCGAAACACTGCTCTCACCCGCAGGCGGCAGAGCATTCCCCTCAGGAATATACGGCTCCTCCTCGTCTTCCGGCGGCGCAAACTTCATGAGCTCCTCGTCAGAAATATTCGGTTGTTCGTTTGTAAAATCATCCATTAATTTCCACTGACATGTACTCGTAGTGTTGCGGTGACGGTCGGGTGCAGCTTTACTTTGACTTCGTGCACGCCAAGCGACTTGATCGGTTCTGCGAGTTCAAATTTCTTCTTCTCGATGTCAATAGCAAACTGCTTCTTGAGTGCTTCAGAAATTTCCTTAGATGAAACGGATCCAAAGACCTTGCCATTTTCACCAGTCTTGATAACTGTCTCGACCTTGAGCTTTTCCAGTTTTTCCTTTAGTTCAACTGCATCAACACGTTTCTGCTCAGCGACATCAGCCTCATGCTTCATCTTCTGCTTCCAGCCTGCAAGGTTTGCAGTAGTCGCCTCCATAGCGTCACCTTTTTTGATCAGGACATTCCTTGCATATCCATCAGAAACTTCAATGATGTCTCCTCTTTTTCCCTGTGGGCGGACATCCTTTAATAATATTACTTTCATTGCAAATCCTCTGTTAATTCTTCATGATCGAGAGCTTTATCTCTCCATGATCAATCATATCGTCTAATATTTCTTTAATGTGTCTTCTCACTTCTTCTATTGATGCGTCTTCAATCTGCGCACCTGCGACATTCTGGTGACCGCCGCCGCCAAGACGCTCCATAATGCCTTGAACATCGATTTCATCTATCGAACGCGAGCTGACATAGACCTTGCCTCTGTAATTTGTCAGAACAAAGGAAGCCTTGATTCCAACTATATTCAGAAGCTCATTTGAAGCCTGTGCGCCAACAATGGTCGGGCTGTCAATATTGTCCCCATCACAGACAGCAATTGCAAAAGCATTCCTGTAAACCTCAGCATTCCTGATGATATCAGCACGTGCCTTATATGCAGTCATGTCTTCACGGAGAAGCTTTCTGACATGTGTGACATTTACGCCGCAGCGCTTCAGATATGCAGCGGCCTCGAAGGTACGGACACCTGTCTTCGTAAGGAAGTTGTTCGTATCAATAAGAATGCCGGCATACATGCTCTCTGCCTCTTCCTGCGTGAGATGGATATTCTCAGAGAAATACTGAAGTACTTCTGCGATCATCTCGCATGAAGAGGATGAATAGGACTCAATATAGGAAAGCGTCGCATTTTCTATACGCTCATTGCCCTGACGGTGGTGGTCGATGACGACAATGCTCTTTGTCTTCTCAAGAAGCTCCGGACACTCAGTATAGGACGGCCTGTTCGTATCTACGACAACCAGCAGACTGTTTGCGTCTATTTCCTCCAGTGCCGTATCCCCCTGGACAAACATATCGTAAGGATATTTCTCATCATCGAATAATTCAATAATTGGTTTCAGTGATGATGTGATGGTATTTAATACGATATGACATTCCTTGTCAAGATGCTTTGCTGCACAGAAAACTCCGATTGCTGCCCCGATTGCATCAGCATCAGAAATCTTGTGTCCCATGACAAAAATCTTGTCCTTGGTCTCCATCAGTTCGCGGAGTGCTTCTGCCTTGACACGGGCTTTGACACGGGTATTCTTCTCGATTTCCTTGCCTCGTACGCCATAATAGGAAATAATTGCATTATCCTTTATGACGACCTGCGAACCGCCACGGCCCATTGCCAGATCAATCGCCGTTCTCGCATACTCAGCATTCTTCTGGTAAGAATTTCCGTGTATGCCAATGCCGATTGAAACCGTAAGCTCTTTGTCATTTCCAGCCTTTGTGGCCTTCATATCCTCAAGGATTGAGAACTTATTCTCCTCAAGCTTTGACAGGTATTTATACTGGAAGATAATGAAATATTTATCATCATCCGTCTTCCTGATAATCGCATCCGCTTCCTGGAAATAACGGTTGATCTTCCTGTCGATGATGGCGGTAAGCAGTGAACGTTTTACATTGTCAATCGACTCGACTGTCTCATCATAGTTGTCAATGTCAAGCAGTGCCACACAGATCTTCTGCTCTTCATTCTCCGCGCGAAGCTCTTCAGAACTTGAAATATCAATGAGTAATAATGTAAAAAGCCCGCTTTGTGATTCGCCCTGGGAAAGGACCTCATCCTTATTCAGTGCCTCATAAAGATTTACCCTCGTGAAAAGCGCATCATAGACTTTCCCATTATATTTGATAATGCAGTCGAAATCCCTGTCATTTTTCTTCTCAAGCCATTCCCTCGTAATCTCTGGGAATATGGTAGTAATCGACTTGGAATAATGCTTTTCTTTCCCGGAAAGCTCCTGGAAATTCTCATTCTGCCATAGAAAATGTCCGCCTGCATCAAGCAGTGCATAAGGAAGCTGGAATTTCTCAAGGAATTCCTTCTGCATCGTGGCATAGCTCGTCGCGATCGTCACAACCTCTTCCGCCAGCGTCTTCACATTCTTCCTGTAGAGCGCAAGCGTCACAATTCCATATACAATGACAATGACTGTCGCAATGACACCGATTGTCGTATTATAAAAATATATGAATATTGTGCCAATCGCAAACACAATGATCATATATAAAGGGAGCTGGAGATATTTCTTCACGCCGCCCTGGTACTCAAGTGCATCCATACAAAATCAGAAGACCTTCCTTCTGCCTCCGAAACACGAATTTGTCATATTATACCATATACCCAATTTAATTGCACCATCATACCATTACTTGCAAATCACTAGTGCGCGAGAAGGCACAAACTATCTAAGAAAAAGTCTTGATTTTACTCGTTACTTAACGAACACAAGTCGGTAGACGCAGTGTGAGTTTAGTAACGCAAGCAAAAATCACGAAGCCGCAGGGCGCCTTTTTCGTGATAGTTTGTGTCTTCGGGAGCACATATTTTTAGGATTCGTGATTTTGACAAAAGAATAAAATTTTTTTTGGTGAATATAATATAGCGAAAATCCCCCTCAAATCCTATAATGCAGATTGTAAGTAAAAAATGCTATTTTCTATGAAAGGGGAAAAAAAATGGCAAATATACAGTTAGAGCACATTACCAAGGTTTATCCGAATGGCTTCCAGGCTGTTAAGGATTTCAACCTTGACATCAAGGATCAGGAATTCATCATCTTCGTAGGTCCTTCAGGATGCGGAAAATCTACAACACTTCGTATGATCGCAGGTCTTGAAGATATCTCAGGTGGTACACTTAAGATCGATGGCAAGGTCATGAACGACGTTGAGCCTAAGGATAGAGATATCGCAATGGTTTTCCAGAACTACGCTCTTTATCCTCATATGTCAGTATATGACAACATGGCATTCGGACTTAAGATCAAGAAGGTTCCGAAGGACGAAATCGATAAGAAGGTTCACGAAGCTGCAGCTATCCTTGATCTTACAAAGCTTCTCGACAGAAAGCCGAAGGCTCTTTCAGGTGGTCAGAGACAGAGAGTTGCCATGGGCCGTGCAATCGTTCGTAACCCTAAGGTATTCCTCATGGATGAGCCTCTCTCAAACCTCGATGCAAAGCTCAGAGTACAGATGAGAATTGAGATTTCAAAACTCCATGACAGACTCGGTGCTACAATGATCTACGTTACACATGATCAGACAGAGGCTATGACGCTTGGTACCAGAATCGTCGTTATGAAAGATGGCGTTGTTCAGCAGGTTGATACACCTCAGAACCTCTATCAGAATCCTTGCAATCAGTTCGTCGCTGGTTTCATTGGTTCTCCTGAGATGAACTTCCTTGATGCAAGACTGATTAAGAGTGGTGATACACTTCTTGCTGATGTTGGCGGCACAAAGCTTGTTGTTCCTCCTTCAAAGGCTAGAGCACTTGAAGAGCAGGGTTATGTAAACAAGACCGTTGTATTCGGTATCCGTCCAGAGGATATCTACGACAGCCAGATCATGGTTGATTCTATCAATCCTCAGAATGTTATCACAGCAAGGATTCACGTTTACGAGCTTCTCGGTGCTGAAGTATTCCTTTACTTCGATTATGACAACACAGAGATCACTGCAAGAGTTGATCCTCGTACTACTCTTCGTACAGGCGATACAGCTAAGTTCGCTTTCGATATGGAGAAGGCTCATTTCTTCGACAAGGATACAGAGCTTACAATTGTAAACTAATTGCGTGTGAAGTAATTAATTATATTGGCACAGGTTCTAAAGAGCCTGTGCTTTTTTTATAAACATTTTTCATGATATTTATATACCATTATCTCTAATTTTTTGATAAGATAATTATCGTAATTGATGATTACGATGAATTTTTTTGATTTGCTCAAGAATAGCATCAGTGTTTCAGTCATTACATGATACTATACTGATAAGGAAATTATTGAAATGTCAGAATCAAATGAAAAGATAAATACCCTTCTCACAGAGCTTCAGAAGATCAGCGGTCTCCCGCTTACTTTAGCTTCTTCCTCTGAGACAAATTTAAGCGAAAGCGTAGCTGAAAAGCGACTTTCAGAGCTCATTGATTTATGTAAAAATGCAGATGAAAGAAATTCATTCTATACAAATTTTCTCAGCGGTTCGCTTACTGACGAAGAAATCGAGCTTGGCTGTGCGAAATATCATATCTCTATGAATTCTTCAAACTGGTCTGTATATGCTATTGGCTTTAAGAATCCATATTCTGATATTGTCACCGAGATTCTGACCGGTCTTTTCCCTGTTTCCAAAAATATCATTGTCCGAATCAATCGTACTTTTATTGCTATCATCCGGTTTGATGCTCCTGAAATAGATGAAGACAGTGAAAGAACCACTGCGATGATGATCGTTGATACCTTAAGAAGCGAGGCTATGACAGATGCAAAAGTAGGATTTGACCGCCCTGTCAAAGAATTCAATAAGCTTTCTTCTGCTTTCCAGAATGCAGTTTCTGCTATAAAGATTTCTACGCTTTTTTCTCTTGAAGATAATGCCATTTCATATAGAAACCTTGGTCTGAATAAGCTTCTTGCAAAAATACCGGAAAGTGCCATTGAAGAATATATGGAAGATGAATTCCATGGCTTTTCTTTTTCCGACCTTTCCACTGAAAGCACGAATACAATCAAGACTCTTTTCGACAATGGTCTGAACATCGCTGAAACTGCCCGTGCCCTCTATCTCCATAGAAACACATTAGTTTACCGGCTAGAGAAATTCCATAAAGAATCCGGCATGGATCTAAGGCTTTTCGATGACGCAGTAAAATGTAAAACCGGCATGATGCTGAACGAACTGCTAAAAAACAAAAAGAAATACTGAAAGAATAAGTACAAATACGAAAAAAGTCCGGCTGCCTATACATGGCAGCCGGACTTCATTTTGTGGCCTGATATCCTGAATTTCTAAGTCAATAGTACAATTAATTACTCTGCTACATATGGCATAAGTGCTAAATGTCTGGCACGCTTAACTGCCGTAGTAATCTCTCTCTGATGCTTTGCACAGTTTCCTGTAACACGGCGAGGAAGAATCTTTCCTCTCTCAGAAACGAACTTTCTAAGTAATGTAACATCCTTGTAATCTACAGTAGCATCGCCATTGCAGAAAATACAAACCTTTTTTCTTCTTCTGATCGGTCTTCTTCTAGGTCTGTCTGAAGACTTTGAATTATTCTCAGGCATTCTGATACCTCCTGTTAGTATCGTAAAGCAAAAATTTGCTAAATCTAAAAATCTTTATACATAATGTTCTAACGAACCATCATGCATTATGAAAACGGTAATTCGTCATCCGTTCCGTCCGGTATGCTCATAAAACCATCACCAGCATCAGCAGATGGAGCTGCATTGCCTGTCGTGCCAATAGATGCACCACCTGACGTTCCGCCCTGGGCATTCTTTGACTCAGCGAACTCAATGGTATTTACGGTAATCTCCATAGAATACTGTTTATTACCATTTTTGTCAGTATAGTTATTGTTGTGGAGTTCTCCATCAAGAACAACTTTTGTTCCCTTGTGAAGATACTTTTCAACAAACTCGCCGGTCTTACGGAAAGCTACACAGTTAAAGAAATCTGCTTCCTGCTCGCCTTCTCTTTTGAATCTTCTATCTACTGCAATTGAAAATCTGGCAATAGCCATATCATTTGAATAACGGACTTCTGGGTCCCTTGTGAGGCGGCCCATTAGGATAACCTTGTTCATCTTATTTCTCCTTATTTTTCTCGTCTTCGTCCTTTGAGACAATAAGGAATCTGAGAACGTTGTCCATGATACGGACTTCTTCTTCGATCTGGGCAGGTGCTGTAGGCTCTGCATCGAAGTCTACAAAATAATAATAGGCTTCTGTCATCTTGTCGATTGGGTATGCGAGCTTTGTCTTTCCACGCTCATCTACGCTTGTCACAGTACCGCCATAACGTGCAATGTATTCCTTTGCACGCTCGAGAGTAGCCGTCCTTACGTCGTCCTCTACCTTTTCAGAAAGGACGAGAGCTAACTCATATTTTTTCATCTTGTACCTCCTTTTGGTCAGATGGCCCCGGTTCTCCCGGAGCAAGGATATTCATATACCACGGTTCAAGATAATATCATGGCAGAAAAAAAATTGCAAGCAAAATTCATCATTCTTAATATATAAATAATCTATAAACTTTTGGAAATCCTGTATTTCTGGCATTTATTTCTTTGCGATGCGGGATGTAGTGTAAAATATTAAATTTTTATAAACTTATAAACAAATTATAAATTTTTCTATAAAGATTATATTTCTAATTTCTGCATATTTTTATGCAATTAATACTTGTAACTATTTTCCATAAAAAAGGGACCGTGAATAATCACAGTCCCTAATATCTATCATTATCTATATTTTCAAGTTAAGCTTGTAAATATATCATTTATGAGAATTCCTTCATAACAGCATCCTTCAGCTCATCAAGCTTCTTCTCTGAATCCTCGAGAGATGTGCCCTTGACGCCGAAATAGAACTTGATCTTCGGCTCTGTGCCTGAAGGCCTGATGCAGCACCAAGCATTATCAGAAAGAGCATAATAAAGAACATTTGAATGTGGAAGTCCGGTCGAACCTGTCTCACCAGTTGCAAGGTCTGTCTTTACATCCTTGCCATAATCTGAAACTGAAAGAACTGTCCAGCCTGCAAGCGTCTTTGGCGGATTGCTTCTGGCCTTGTCCATAAGGGCTGCCATATCTTCAGCACCCTTCTCACCCTTCATGGTAAGTGACTGCTGGCCTTCTTTGTAGTAGCCGTATTTCTCGTAGATATTGATCATCTGATCCCAGAGCGTAAGACCCTTGCTTCTATAATATGCTGCAGCTTCACATAACATCATGCAGGCAACGACAGCGTCCTTGTCACGTGCATACGTGCCCACAAGGCAGCCATAGCTCTCCTCAAGACCAAATACATAGTTGTAGGTATTTTCTGCCTTGAAATGCTTTATCTGCTCTCCGATGTACTTAAAGCCTGTGAGAACCTCAAGGCAGGTAACACCGTATGCAGATGCAATTGCCTTTACAAGATCAGAAGTAACTATCGTAGTAACTACTGCTGGATTTTCAGGCATCATCTTCTTCTCAGATAGCTGATCTAGAATATATTCCATGATAAGGGAACCTGACATATTTCCTGTGAAGGAATGCCACTCGCCCGTCTTTCCATCCTTTGCCCAGACACCAAGTCTGTCTGAATCAGGGTCTGTAGCAAGAATAAGATCGGCATTTACCTCATCAGCAAGCTTTCTTGCAAGTGTATATGCTTCCGGGAGCTCAGGGTTCGGGTAAGGAAGTGTAGGGAAGTTTCCATCGGCAGCTTCCTGCTCCTTTACGACATGAACATTCTCGAAGCCGATTTCCTTTAATACACGTCGAACTGAAAGATTGCCAGCACCATTGAAAGGCGTATAGACAATGGTCATGTCCTTTGCCTGTTCGCGGACAATTTCAGGATTGATCTGCTGCTTCTCTACTTCTGCAATATAAGCATCATCAACGTCTTTTCCAATCGTATTATAAAGTCCCTTTGCCTTTGCATCTTCAAGAGACATTGTCTTTACTTCATCAAAAGATGTGACCTTCTTTACCTCATCCATGATGCCTGTATCATTTGGAGGCGTAACCTGTGCGCCATCTTCCCAGTAAACCTTGTAGCCGTTGTATTCACGGGGGTTGTGAGAAGCTGTGACATTAATTCCAGCGATGCAGCCTTTGAAACGAACGGCAAATGAAAGCTCAGGTGTAGGCCTAAGTGTATCAAATCTATATGTCTTTATGCCGTTTGCATTAAGAACAAGTGCAGCTTCAAGAGAAAATTCAGGTGAAAAATTCCTTGAATCAAATGCAATGGCTACGCCCTTGTCTTCACCATGGTTCTTTACAATGTAATTTGCAAGTCCCTGTGTAGCCTGACGAACTGTGTACTTATTCATTCTGTTCGTACCAGCACCAATAACACCACGAAGACCGCCAGTACCAAATTCAAGATTCCTATAGAAACGGTCCTGAATCTCAGCATCATTGCCTTCCAGAGACTTAAGTTCAGCCTTTGTCTCTTCATCAAAATAAGGATCTGTCGTCCAAAGCTTGTACTGTTCTTTTGCGTCCATAAAATGCCCTTTCACTAATATAAGAAAACCTCGTTTTCGTTACAGAGTGATAATTATAACATTTTATCGCAATATTAGAAATATTAAATTAAGGAAAATTTGATTAAAAAATAAGTAAATTACGGAATAAATGCCGCAAAATATAAAATTAAAGTTTAAGAATGAAAAAATAGCACTGCATTGCAGTGCTATAAATGATGCCTAGACTCGGAATCGAACCAAGGACACGAGGATTTTCAGTCCTCTGCTCTACCAACTGAGCTATCTAGGCATAGTTGCGGGGGCAGGATTTGAACCTGCGGCCTCCGGGTTATGAGCCCGACGAGCTTCCAGACTGCTCTACCCCGCGATGTCGTCGCCGAAAATTTTATTCTGTTCCCCACAAAAGTGTCTATTTGAAACTTTCGTAGGCTTAGTGGGTGGAGATGGATTCGAACCATCGAAGCATGAAGCAGCAGATTTACAGTCTGTCCCCTTTGGCCGCTCGGGAATCCACCCAAAACACATAAACACATTTTTCAGTATTCGCTTCGCGAATCAGCTGTGGACTCATACCATATATCAAAGCAAATACATTTTTAAGTATTCGCTTCGCGAATCTGGAGTGGACTCATAGACTGCTTCGCAGTCTATTTCGTCACTCCAGATTTTCTCGTATATGTTGGCGCAGCCGTGCAAGCACGTCTGCGCCACATCTACGGAAAATACTTAAAAATGGAAGTTACAGGGTTCGAACCTGTGACCCTCTGCTTGTAAGGCAGATGCTCTCCCAGCTGAGCTAAACTTCCATAAACGACCCGAGAGGGGATCGAACCCTCGACCTCCGCCGTGACAGGGCGGCGCTCTAACCAGCTGAGCCACCGGGCCAATTTACGTACCCTCAAAACTTCATACAGCAAGCGAACCGATTCGCTTTCGTGTTTCGCTTCTCCTCCGCCTTGGGATGGCCCTCCGGATCTCTCCTTCATGCCATCCCCCGGCCTTGATCAACCCCTCGGTCTATTAGTGACAGTCAGCTCAGGAGCTCGCACTCCTTGCACCCCTGCCCT
>Ga0256406_1000057_pt1 | contig 191047 bp, 151 predicted proteins | sample RumenRJG_03DNA_FD_185986 | JGI IMG/M metagenome (GOLD analysis project Ga0256406, IMG submission 185986) | Bovine rumen microbial communities from Lethbridge, Alberta, Canada - RJG_03 | ecosystem: Host-associated > Mammals > Digestive system > Stomach > Rumen | place: Canada: Alberta... | reverse complement strand
CAATGTTGACTGTATGTGCGGGATCTGGGTAAAGAGAACCTTCAGGATGTCCATCCGCTATACAAACAAAAAATGATATGTTCATGAGCTCATTTCTTTGGCTCACAAACATATCATACGAGGAGGAATTGTGATGCAGGCTAAGGACTGTGAAAAGAAAATCATTCTGACTGGAGATCGTCCCACAGGAAAGCTTCATCTCGGGCATTTTGTGGGCTCTTTAAAAAGACGTGTTGAGCTTCAGAATTCCGGGAAATTTGATGATATATATATTCTTGTTGCTGATGACCAGGCTTTGACAGATAACTGGGATAATCCTAAGAAGGTGAGAGATAACATCATTGAAGTAGCTCTGGATTATCTTTCTGTAGGCATTGATCCGAATAAGTCCAGTATTTGTATTCAGTCTGCGATTCCTGCATTGCATGCGCTGACTTTTTATTATATGAATCTTGTGACGACGCAGCGTCTTTCCAGAAATCCTACCGTAAAATCAGAGATGAAGCTCCGTGGCTTCTCGGGTGAGGATAATGATGACAACGAACAGGGTCTGCCTGCTGGTTTCTTCACCTATCCTGTTTCACAGACAGCGGATATTACTGCCTTTAAGGCGACGACAGTACCAGCGGGTGAAGATCAGATGCCGATGATCGAGCAGGCACGTGAGATTGCGCGCCGCTTTAATACAATCTATAAAAAGGATATTCTAGTTGAACCGGATATCATGCTGCCGGAAAATGAGACGCAGAGAAGATTACCAGGTATCGATGGCAAGGCAAAAATGTCGAAGTCTCTTGGCAACTGCATCTATCTGTCGGATGGTCCGAAGACGGTCAAGACAAAGGCCATGAATATGTACACGGATCCGACACACATTAACATTGCAGATCCTGGTCATGTCGAGGGCAATATGGTCTTTACCTATCTTGATGCATTCCTGCAGGATGACAGTCAGTTTGCAGAGTATCTTCCGGAGTTTAAGAATCTCCAGGAAATGAAGGAAGCCTATGAAAAGGGCGGCCTTGGTGATATGAAGTGTAAGAAATTTCTTCTTAAAGTTATGGAGGAATTACTTCAGCCGATCCGGGAAGAACGGGCAAAATGGGAAGACAATATTGGGGATGTGTATGATATTCTGAAGGCCGGCACCGATAAAGCAGTACGTACGACCAACAATACGCTTCGTGAAGTTCGAGAAGCCATGCGCATCGATTATTTCGATGATCGGGAAACGATTCTTAAGGATTGGGACAGCTGGGTGAAAGAGAGCCGAGAGGCCTGATGCATGGGAACCTGGAAATCGAGAGGCCTTCGTGGCTCTCAACTTGAGGATCTCATCAATATTACCAATGAAGTATATCTTGAGAAGCATCTTGCTTGTGTGCAGAAGATTCCGACGCCGATTACGCCAATCAATATGAATGAAGATCATACACAAATCACACTGGCATATTTCAACCAGAAATCGACGGTTGACTACATCGGTGTTGTCCAGGGCATCCCTGTGTGCTTTGATGCAAAGGAATGTGCTTCCCGCTCGTGGCAGCTATCAAATCTTCATCCGCATCAGGTGCGTTTCATGGAGGCATTTGAACAGCAGCAGGGCATCAGCTTCATTCTTCTTGATTTTACCTCTTTACATGAAATTTATTATATCCCCTTTAGAGACATCCGGTATTTTTGGGAAAGATGTCAGAATGGAGGACGTAAATCCTTTTCTTATGATGAAATCGATCATCACTATCTGGTAAAAAGTGAAAAGGAGATGCTGGTGCATTATCTTGTACCTTTGCAGAGGGATTTAGATCAGCGTGATCAGACGGGATCTGAAGCAGAAGACGCAGATTAACAAAGAAAAATTTATACCAGCGAAATCATGATGGCTCAGAAGAAGATTCGGTCTGATTTTTTTCGTGTACCACTTGGAGGTTTTTAGATGAATATTATTGTCGTTGGCTGTGGAAAGGTGGGACTCACACTGGCCCGTCAGTTGAACCAGGAGAACCACAATGTCACGATCATTGACAATGATGAAAAGGTCTTACGACATGCGGTAGATTCTCTGGATGTCATGGGAATTCATGGCAATGGCGCCATGCTGAAGACCCAGCAGGAAGCTGGTGTACATAATGCTGACGTCCTGATCGCAGCCACCAACTCAGATGAGATTAATATGCTTTGCTGTCTGATTGCGAAAAAGGAAGGTAACTGCAACACAATTGCAAGAATCAGAAATCCGGAATATTCTGAGGAAATTACCTATCTTCGTGATGAACTGAATCTTGCCATGGTTATCAATCCGGAAATGATTGCTGCGCGTGAGGTGGAGCGTTTGATCCGTTTTCCGTCTGCGACAAGAATCGATTCCTTCTCCCGTGGAAAAATTGATATGATTCGTACGCGAGTTCCATCTCATAGTGTGCTTTGCGGCCGAAAGCTCTATGAAATTTCAAAGCTTCTTACGGTAAGCGTACTCATTTGCTCGATTGAACGTGGTGATCAGGTGATCATCCCTTCCGGCTCGGATGAAATTCTCGCTGACGATATGATCAGCTTTATTGTGAAGCCGCAAAATGCCAATGATTTCTTTAAGCAGGTTGGGATTCAGTATGCGCCGATCCGAAGCTGTATGATCGTGGGTGGCGGTAAGGTTACCTACTATATTGCCAAGTATTTGCAGGAAAATCATATGAAATGCCGTCTTAAGATCATTGATATGGATAAAGACCGCTGTGATTTCCTGGCAGATGCCTTTCCTGGTGCTACGATCATCAATGGCGACGGTACGGATCAGGATCTTCTGATTCGTGAAGGCATCGAAAATACCGATGCGTTCTGTGCACTCACCGGCTTCGATGAAGAAAATATCATGCTGTCTCTGTATGCCGGAAAGCTTTCTTCTAAGGCTCGTCTGGTAACGAAGATTAACCGTATTGGTTTTGAAAATGTAATTTCAGAAATGAATCTTGGTTCTATGATTTATCCGAAGCTGATCGTAGCGGATTACATCGTGCAGTATGTACGCGCGCTGCAAAATTCGCAGGGTTCTAACGTAGAGACGCTATATAAGATCGCAAATGGCAAAGCGGAAGCGCTTGAATTTAAAGTTAAGGATGATCCGGAACTTGTAAACCATACCTTTATGGAGCTTCATTTTAAGCCGAATGTGCTGATTGCTGCAATCATGCGGAATCATCAGATGATCACGCCAAAGGGCCAGGATTACATGCTGCCTGGTGATAGTGTCATCGTGATTACGACAAATACAGGTTTTAACGATCTAAAGGATATTCTGCAGTAATTTTGATGCTGTTTGTGCCTTTATGATGGCGCAACGGATGTAAGCATTATTATTTTGGGAAGGTAAATCGGTCTTTCATGAATATTGGAATGATCATTTATGTGCTGGGTTATGTGCTGAAGCTTGAAGCAGTAGCTATGGTACCGGCTATCATATGTGGTTTCGTTTATAAAGAAAATGTGATTCCGCTTCTTGTGACTACCTTTATCAGCTTTTTCCTGGGGCAGGGCATGAGTCTTAAGCATCCGAAGCGTACGGATTTTTACGCAAGGGAAGGCTTCGTCATCTGCGCGCTGAGCTGGATTGTGATGTCTGTCATCGGCGCATTGCCATTTTATATCAGTGGAACGATACCACATTATATTGACGCTTTATTTGAAATTGTTTCAGGCTTTACGACGACAGGCGCCTCTGTTTTATCTGATGTAGAGCATCTTGGACACGGGCTTTTGTTCTGGCGTTCCTTCAGTCACTGGGTCGGCGGTATGGGTGTTCTGGTGCTTGTTCTGACGATCCTTCCACTCGGCGGTGGCTATAATATGATGATCATGAAGGCAGAATCTCCGGGACCGGATGTTTCTAAGATGGTGCCGCGTGTCGCAGATACGGCAAAGGCGCTATACCGCATCTATGTAATCATGACTGTCGTGACCTTTTTCCTCTATCTTTTCAGCGGCATGACTGTCTTTGATTCGTTCTGTATCGCCTTCGGATCTGCAGGTACTGGCGGCTTCGCTGTACGGAATAATGGCATGGCCGATTATTCATGGTTTTCCCAGTTCCTGATCACGGTGATGATGATTCTGTTTGGCGTGAATTTTAATGTTTACTACCTTTTGCAGAAGAAAAAATGGCACGATGCCTTTCATTGCGAAGAGGCCCGAGTATATTTTGGCATCATTTTATGCGCAACGCTTTTCATCACCTGGAATATTCTCAATGTTACGCCAGGACATCCTCTGTATGTTTTACATCATGTTTTCTTTACAGTAGGTTCGATCATCACGACGACGGGTTATTCGACGCTTGACTTTTCACGGTGGCCGCAGGCAAGCCAGATGGTGATTCTTTTTCTTATGTATGTGGGCGCCTGTGCCGGCTCAACAGGAGGCGGGCTTAAGGTGTCAAGGCTCATCATCATGTTTAAGGAAATTTTCAAGGAAATGCACATGCTGATTCATCCGGAGGCTGTGAAACGTATCCGGTTGGAAGGAAGGAGCCTCGAACATAATGTGGTACGGTCGGTAAACTGTTACCTCATCATGTATAATTTTATTTATCTGATTTCTGTTTTTATTATTTCCTTTGACGGTTTTGATTTTACGACGAATTTTTCGGCGGTTGCAGCAACGTTCAACAATATTGGACCAGGCCTCGGATCAGTTGGTCCGGTTAGCAATTTCGGACATTATTCAGATTTATCAAAACTTGTTTTAATATTTGATATGCTTGCAGGAAGACTTGAAATTCTGCCGATGCTGGTACTCTTTGCCCGTAAAACGTGGAAAAGAGTCAATTAAACAAGAGTTTTTCACATAGTTGTTGACAAAATCCCACTCCCGTCCTAAGATAAAATCCGGGAGGCAGATTATGGCGTTACGTTACAATGAAGAAGTCGATAAAAACAATACCTTAAAATTACGAAAGATGTTGGCAAATCTTCCGGAGTCCTGCAGTACATTTATGCGTGGCATCGAACAAAGAACTGAATCCAGAACCAGGATTGCCTATGCCTATGATCTATCTGTTTTCTTTACATATTTACGGGATGAGGTTTCAAGATTTCATGGAAAACAGCTAACTGCGTTTACGCTTGAAGATATTGAAAGTATTAGTGTACTTGAGATTGAAAAATATGTTGATACATTAAAATATCGTGTTCGGCAAAATCCCGATGGTTCAGAAACAGAATTACTGAACTCTCCCTCTGGCATCAAACGGAAACTTTCCTCATTAAAAAGTTTTTATCGTTATCTTTACAAAGATCAGCTGATTCAGAAAAATCCTGCCGAGCTTGTTGATATGCCGAAGCTCCGTGACCATGACATTATACGCTTTGATGATAATGAAGTCGCCGATTTTCTCGATGAAGTTGATTCCGGAGATCAGTTGACGGAACGTCAGGCGAAATACCACGCAAAAACAGGCCGCAGGGATTCTGCCATGATGAATCTCATGCTGGGAACTGGAATCCGGGTATCCGAATGTGTCGGACTAAATATTAATGATGTTGATTTCAACAATGACGGTATCCGTATCCACCGTAAGGGCGGCAAGGAAGTTACTGTATATTTCGGTGATGAAGTCGAACGTGAGCTTCGCTCCTATATGGAATACAGGAAAACGATTACGGCTCTCCCTGGTCATGAAGAGGCACTCTTCCTGTCGATGCAGAAAAAACGTATCAGCGTGAATGCCGTAGAAAACCTTGTTAAAAAATATGCAAAAGTTGTGACACCGCTAAAGCATATTACACCGCATAAGCTCCGTAGTACGTATGGTACAAACCTCTATAAGGAAACAGGCGATATCTATCTCGTCGCCGATGTACTCGGGCACAATGACGTCAATACAACAAAAAAGCACTACGCTGCGCTCGAGGATGAGCGCCGCCGCAGTGCTCGTAATAAAGTCCATCTAAGAGAAGACTGAGTATATTAAAAGCTATATCTGAGGGCGAAGCACCATGTCTACACTCTTGAAATCGTGCTTCTAATCATCGCAGTGACTGTCCCTAATATGTCAGGCATTTCCATGACGATATCCTCCTTAGCATGACCCCCGCACTTCACAAGCAGACCTTTTTCTGTATGAAAAACCTGACGTATCATAGCAGAAGTTTCGGTGCGGATCAAACAAAGTGCGCCATCCTCAGGCGGTTCATCCATATCAATCAAGAGGCGGTCACCGCGCAGATATCCCAGATCTTTTAGAACATCATTGGTGAGCATGACCATGCAGGTACGTCCACGTCTTTTTATAAGAGAAGCATCGACCGGGAAATATTGGGAGACATTCTCTTTAACAAGCGGATTTCCTGCTTTTGGAATACCGGAAAGAAATGGTATAAACACAATTGATTCCTGTTTTCCTGTTTTAAAGCAAGGCTTCAAAACGATGATGCTTCGTGGCTTATCCGGATCTCGGCGGATGAATCCAAGATGCTCAAGCTGATTCAGATAATGAAATACGCCTGATGTAGACTGAATTCCTGTTTCGACACAAATCTCCCGAACAGATGGTGCATATCCTCTTTCACGAATATAGGATCGAATATAATCATATACAATCTGCTGTTTAAAGTTAAGCTTCTTACTCTTCGATTCCCGGCTCATAGCTCGTCAATATTTACGATTTTCTTCCCATCGGACCATATTCTTTCGAGATCATAGAAGATTCTCTGCTCTTTGTTAAAAATGTGTATGATGACATCATTGTAATCAAGGAGAATCCATCCGGACTCAGGTGTACCTTCCTGCCGACGCATGGGATACGAAAGTTCCGCCATTTTATCCTCTACAGCGTCAGATAATGCGCCAACATGTCGAATATTATCGGCGGTTACGATGATAAAATAATCCGCTACGATGGAGACATTGGAGATATCCAGTACAGTAATATCCTCTCCCTTATGGTCTTCCAGGACATGATAAGCGGCTTTTGTCATTTCCTTTGACATATCAGCTGTCATGAAAACTTCCTCCTTTTCCTATTTCCTTCTTTTCTGTCAGTTTTTTATAATAGTCGTATGTTTCAAGAGTATCCTTACAGATTGGCGCTCCGATTTTCTGAAGATAATCGATGGTATCTTTATTGATCTCATATACCGTACGATCCAGATCAATGAACGCCATCTGCCGAAGCTCCGTAAGTCTATCTGCTTTATAACGACGTGCCTCAATATAATCAGCCGTAAATACGATTTTCTCAAGCGGCGTCATCGCCGGCCTACCCAGTGTATGATAATAAATGGCCGATAGAATGTCTGGATCTGTAATGCCAAAGGCCTGTTTTGCATAGACAGAACCATAAACTGAATGAATGACCTGCGGTGCCTGCAACATCTCGATGGAAAGCTCAATCCCATCCTTTTCACAGCGCTCGACAAGCTCTTTCCCGCTAAAATGCTTCGCACAATCATGTACCAGTCCAGCGACCTCTGCCTGGTGAAGCGGAACACCATAGCGCATCGCGAGACAAACACAGGTAAAGCTTACACTTAAAGAATGTTCATATCGTTCCGGCTTCAAAAGAGCTTTTAGTTTTTTTCGATAAAATGTAATATCCGAAAGATCAGGCTTCCTGGCATCTTTTTCAGACAATTCCGTGCCTCCTTATTGATAAAGCTTCTTTTCTTTAATATAAGCTAAAACTGTATCAGGGACAAGCCCGGAAACATCCTCTCCGGCTTTAAGCTTCTTCCGAATTTCACTGCTGCTTAGCTTTTCCTCCTCAAATGGAATAATGCTTACATCAGCGCCGAAGTTTTTCTTTAAATAATCAGCCTGCTCTGACAGAGTTCTATCATGCTTGACACCGGGCCGGCCAGCTGCTGCCAGGGATGCATATTGAAAAATTTCCTTAGGTTTATACCAGGTTTCAATTTCGTACAGGATATCAGCGCCACAGATAAAATAAAAATGATATAAAGGCCATTTTTCATGAAAAGCAAGAAGAGTATCGGCGGTATATGTATTACCTTTCTGATGCAGTTCATAATCAACAGCCTTAAGGCCCTGAAAATCTTTGGCAGCAAGTGTAGTCATTTGAAATCGATCGGATGCAGCCGTAACGTGATGATCGTGCTTAAAATAAGGATCCCCTGCCGGAAGCAGCCAAACCTCATGAAGCCCGAGCGCTTCCTTTGCAGCTAAAGCAAGTCTTATATGCAAAATATGCACCGGATCAAAAGTGCCGCCAAGAATCCCAATTTTATATTCAGACGTTATCATACTCTTCATCAGCTTCTTCGACGATCCGAAGCTCTGTTTTACGCTTTTTCTGAGAAGCCTTGGCCTTTTCAGCCTTTATCTTCTGCTCTTCTTCCTTCGTCATCTCATATTTCCGTTTCTTGAAATCCGGATCAGGCTTATACAGAACGATCTTTCGTCCAATCACCTGTACAACCTCCGACTCCGAACGACCTGCCAGTGTATAGGCCAGTTCCTTCGGGTCATCATCGCAATTCTTGAGAACACTAACTTTCACAAGCTCATGCTTACGAATATATTCACTGACGGCCTTTACAAAATCAGGTGTCAGAGAATCCTTACCGATGGAAAAGGTAGGATCCATGTCCATCGCTGCACCCTTCAGCTTTGCACGCATCTTGCTGTCTCTAATATATTTCTTCATCTTCTATCCTCTTTCTCATCCTCGAGTCCGCCAGGAATATCTCCGTCGTCATAATCCTCTGTGTCATAATATTCAAAGGTATGACCATATACCTTGATGGTATCGCCTTCCTTCATACCCAGCTTCTTCAGTTTCTTGATGACACCCTGATCTTCCATAAAATTCTGGAAGAACTCAAAGCCCTTTTCCGCCTGCAGATTCGTATAGCCAAGCATCTTTTCTATCTTTGTCCCCTCGACAGAATAAGTTTTATCATCAAGCTTCTTCACATCGATGGCCAGAGCTTCCTTTTTGCCAATGCTATCGAGATCCACCTCGCTCGCATACACCTCAGGCTTTTCGGCCCCGGCTCTTTCAACATATTTCCAGGCCCCTTCCAGAAGCTCTCTAAGCCCCGTATTCGTGGCTGCGGAGATCGCATAGACATCTATACCCTTTGGCTCGTAAAGCTCCTTAATTCGCGTCACAGGGCTTCCTGTGCCCGGTTCATCCAGAATGAGATCTGTTTTATTGCAAGCAATGATCATGGGCTTTTTTAAAATAGACGGATCATATTTTTCAAGCTCCTCATTGATGACTTCAATATCCTTCATCGGATCACGTCCCTCAGAGCCTGAAGCATCCACAATATGGATGAGCACTTTACAGCGCTCTATATGACGTAAAAACTCGTGACCTAATCCGACGCCCTCTGAGGCACCTTCAATCAATCCCGGAATATCCGCCATGACGAAGGACCTGTCGCCCTTTAATGTCACGACCCCAAGATGAGGCGTCAAGGTTGTGAAATGATAATTCGCGATTTCAGGACGGGCATTTGAGCACATAGAAAGCAAAGTGGATTTTCCTACATTAGGAAGTCCTACGAGACCAACATCCGCAATGACACGAAGCTCCAGCGTTACCCATAGTTCACGAGCATCCTGCCCGGGCTGTGCAAATCTCGGAGCCTGCATGGAGGGCGTCGCAAAATGCATATTGCCGAGGCCTCCCTTGCCACCCTTTAAAAGCACAATCCTCCTATTTTCGCCAGACATATCGGCTATGATCTTTTTTGTTTCAAAATCCCGGATGATCGTGCCTTCTGGAACACGAAGGACTTTATCCTCGCCATCACGTCCATGCATTCGCTTGCCGCCGCCCTCTTCTCCGGATGTAGCGACAAATTTACCACAGTTTCTAAAATCCTCAAGTGTATTTAAGCCACTGTCAACCTCGATAATAATATCACCGCCGCGTCCGCCGTCTCCGCCATCCGGGCCACCGGCCGGAACATATTTTTCACGGCGGAATGACACATGACCGTTACCACCCTTACCGCTTTTTATGAAAATCTTTGCTGAATCAACAAACATGAAGCCTGCTCCTTTCCTTGAGAAGTCCCTGCGCCTGGAATCATTTCAGGTGCTGTTCTTAAGAGACACAAAACTAAATAGAATATCGGAATAATAAAAAATGGATAGCACAACTATACCATAGATTAACTTCTAAAAAAAGAAAGTCCTGCACCAAATGGTACAGGACTGGGAAAGCAAAACCAAGATTACTGTGCGTCTCTTTCGATGACAGAAACCTGCTTCTTGTCTCTTCCAAGGCGGGAGAACTTTACGACTCCGTCAACCTTTGCAAAAAGTGTATAATCATTACCAAGGCCTACATTCAGACCCGGGTGAATTCTGGTTCCGTTCTGCTTGTAGAGAACATTGCCGGCCTTTACAAACTGACCATCCGCTCTCTTCTGTCCAAGTCTCTTCGATTCGGAATCTCTACCGTTTTTGGTAGATCCCATACCCTTATGATGAGCCATGATTATCTTCCTTTCTAAATATTCTAAAAAGCTACAATCAGCCGATAGAATCGATCTTTACTTCTGTAAAAAGCTGTCTGTGACCGTTCTTCTTATGATAGCCGCTCTTACGCTTATATCTGTAAACGACTACCTTCTTCGACTTACCATTTTTCGTAACAGTTCCGGAAACCTTGGCACCGTCAACTACCGGTGTACCGATCTTCATGGTACCATCATTAAGAACAAGCACCTGATCGAAGGTAACCTGTGCACCTTCCTCTACCGGAAGCTTCTCAACTCTAATGACATCGCCTTCGCTTACCTTGTACTGCTTACCACCTGAAACGATAACTGCATACATTACGAGGGTCCTCCTTTTTATCATTACTCGCTGGCTTCGGTGTCCGGCCTATCCGGCTCTTATACCTCGTCAAGCGGCATACCCAAATATATTACTCATGTGATGGCTTAGTGTCAACAGTTTTTTTGAATTTATTATGTAATAGATTATGTAATAAGGCTTCTGTAATACGGATAGTTTGCAGTGACTTCATTGACGGAAACATTGTTTGCTGTACCATTCTCATGAATCGCAATCATATTGCCATTTTCAGACCATTCAAGGAACATGACGACATGAGAATCGGCTCCGGGCCGAATGATAATGTCTCCGGGCTGAAGATCTGCACGATTAATCCTGACGCCTGCTGCGATTAACGTAATGGTTCCCTCCGCGCCGCCAAGATTATTACCGATTGCGGAGCGGTATACCCAGTTGACCCAGCCCGAGCAGTCAAGCCCCCTGAGGACGCGTCCCTTATAATCAGGAGAAACTACGGTTCCGAAGCCATTTTTATCATATCCTGCATAAGCAGCCTTCCCGCCCCAATAATATGGAATTTTCCCGACAGATTCCAGGGCATACTTTACAACTTTTTTCCGATTCTCCGAAAGATCATTTGGAAGTCTCACCATATATCCGGAGATTTCCTCTTCGGTCAGCGGTTTCTTTGTGTTGATCGTCGAAATAGAAAGGCCATATTTCTGAAACCAGTCCTGAGAAATGAGCTTTTTTACGTTACCAATTTCCTTCGGTGTCCATCCGTGCCAGTTTGAAGCATGTGGATCCTCTTCATCGATTGCGTCAAGCTCCCTTGTCGCATCAAGATTAATCGAACGAAGTCCTTTATCATCCTCAAATCCATAGATTGTGACACGCACATATAGATCGACATGACCCGGGCAGTAATTTTTCGCATTGACATCATCGACGTCGCTGGATGTTTTTTTATCCTGCTCCTGCGCTAATGAAGATTCCAGAAGCTTTTTTAAGCTCGCCTGGTCCATCGTCGCGAGCTGGTCACTTGTGAAGGTGCCAAGTGTGATCGAAGCTTCGGTGGAAGCTTCGCTTAAAACGGTATTCCCATCTGAAGACTGTTCAGAAGACGCTGAAGCTGCCTCTTCGAGAGACGAAGCATCCATCGAAGCCTTTTTTGCATCCATCGAAGCATTGATTTCATCTATGCCATGACCTGCTTCATAATTCCAATATTTTTTGGTACTTTCCTCAGTATCAGAGGTATCCGATGTGTTTGTCATAGCATCTAAACCGGAAGCATCCTGTGCGGTGGTAAATGCTTCTGTCGATGCTGCAGCGGTTTCGGGGACAGTATTTCCGCCATTCTGAGAAAGATCCAGTATCTGTTCAGAAAGAAGTGAGGCTTTCATCCCCTTTGCATAAGACGCATTACCCTCTGGATAATCAGCAAGAATCTGTGAATTATTTTCTGTTTCGGTCAATTCCTTAGAAGCTTCAGCAGCAGCCGAAGGCGATACATCAGTTGTAGAACCAGTTGATGGCAGCATACCGGTCGTCTCAGGCTTCGCCGATGAAACTTCTGTGTCACTGGTACCAGAAGAACTGTCATTAACCGTCGCGCTTTCACTAGCCTGCGTGGTATGAAAGATGATGCCTTTTCCGGCGGAATTTCCATAGGCATCCGTCTGTGTTTCATAGTTTTTTGTTTCCGCGGTCGTGTCTGCCAGAGAAGTATCCGACGAAATCGATGAGGTAATATCCGGTGAAAGATCTATCGCACCGGTTTCTGCAGCCGTTGTTGACAAAAGCCCTTCCGTTTTACTGGTAATCGCCCGGAGACTCTCGGTCAAGGCATTTAACGCAGAATCAATACGCTCTGCATCTTTTGCTTCTTCCTCTGCGGATTGATGAATACATCCGTCATCATAGTAAACATTTCCAATGCTTACAGTATATGACCTTGATTTTTGATAGAGTTCCCGGCATATTGCAGTGAAGGTATCAACATCCTCATAGTTATGTTCATAGCAGTAAACCGATGCCATTGCCATGATATCCTTCACGTTTGAATATTCATTGACCTGCTGGCCATCCGCATTATAGAAAGAAAAGTTTACGTTTTTAAAGTTTGGAATAAACCATGTGGAAGGATCATCCTTGTTTTGCCCCTGCGCAGTCGGATTATATTTGCCAAGTACATTATTCGTATTGAGACCAAGTTTTTTCGCCATGCTGTATGGTGTGATACCGGCCTCGTCATAGATGCCAGCGATGTATTCATTGTCTTCTGTCATCAGCTCCTTATATACCTGACCGGCATAGGAATTGATCGTATCAGACTGATCGGCGCCGTCCGGATAGAAATAAGCGAGGTTAAGAACATCCTCCTTCGGCTTAAAGCTATTGTCATCCGTATCGCCAAGATTTGCAAGGGAAGAACGCACACCGCCAAACTGAATGTGCGTTTCATCATCCGTAGAGTTCTCCGAAGGCGTTTCTGAAGTGTTTTTCGCTACTTCCGATTCAAAGTTCAGATACTCCATCGAAAGTCCTGATATGATCAGACTGCTGGCTATGAGAATTACTGCTGCTGCCCGCTGCTTCTTTGAAAAAGCAACATTGTGAAGTTGCTTTCTAAGCGTTTCCATACTTCTAAAATTGTGACTTCTGAGGGTGCCTTCAGCTCTATTAAAAAATTTTTGAAGCAGTTTGATAAGAGAAGTATGTAGTTTTTTTAGTCTCTCGGCGAAATTGGCGGATCGTCTTTCTTTACGATGTCTTTTCCTTGAACGTAGTGTTCTGTTAGCTGCCATGAAGTTCCTTTATTGTTTACGATTTCTAAGTATCGTTAAAAGTTTTTCAAAATATGCCGGATATGGTGAATCAAATTCGATATACTGACCGGTTCCAGGATGAATAAAGCCAAGCACCTTTGCATGTAGACATTGTCCTTCCAGGTCAAAAGGACAAGACCTTGGTCCGTACACATCATCACCAAGCACAGGATGCCCGATGGATGCCATATGAACACGAATCTGATGGGTACGACCTGTTTCAAGCCTACATTCGATCAAGGTATAATCACGGAAGCGTTCTAGTACATGATAATGTGTGACAGCCTCCCTCCCATTTACCGGGTCGATGGCTTGCTTCTTTCGATCTGTACGGGATCGTCCGATTGGGGCATCGACAGTACCATCATCTTCACGGACATTACCACATACAATCGCGACATACTTTCTCGTGATAGAATGCACCTTCAGCTGCGCTGCGAGCGACTGATGTGCCTGGTCATTTTTACATACGACGAGAAGTCCCGTCGTATTTTTATCAATTCTGTGAACGATACCAGGTCGCAGGACTCCATTAATAGAGCTAAGTGAATCACCACAATGAAACATGACTGCATTGACCAGTGTGCCCTCATAATGTCCGGCTGCCGGATGAACAACCATTCCCTTCGGCTTGTTTATAACAAGAATATCTTCATCCTCATAAATGATGTCCAAAGGGATATTTTCCGGTTTCACTTCAAGAGGAACCGGCGCCGGAATATCAGCTGTGACAACATCTTCTGTTTTTACATGTATAGAAGCCTTACCTTTTATTCCATTCACCTCTACCAGACCCTCTTTAATGAGCTTGCCTGCATAGCTTCTTGATAAAGAGAGCTCGTCAAGAGATGAAAGGAACTGGTCTAACCGTAGTCCATTTTCACCTTCAAGAACCGTGAATGACCTAATCATTTACGCACCTTCAAAAAATCGAGCTCATGATCGTTGTAAAACAAAAGGAACAGAAGCACCATTATGATTGCCCCGGTTGTGACATAAATATCAGCAACATTAAAAACCGGGAAGTCAATCGGCTTAAAATATATGAAATCTACCACATATTGCTGCCGTACTCTGTCAATGAAATTGCCGATTGCTCCTGAAAAAATCAAAACACAAACGATATAAAGAGGCACATAACGCTTCTCATCCGGAAGCTTCCTTAGAACATACAGAATGAGAAACAATACGAAAATAGTGATGAGATAAAAAAAGATCTGCGCACCCTGTAAAAATCCAAAAGCTGCTCCTCTGTTTTCAATGTATAGAAAATAGAGAACTGATGAAATAACTGGTACCGGATTCTGCCCCTTAAGATACCTGACCGCAATGGCCTTCGTATATTGATCAAGAAATACCAGAAAAAGGCATATAATTATAAATAAAACAATACGCATCCTCTTTTTCATCCGCTTTTATACATCCTCCTTCATGATGCTTTTTAATGAAGACTGCATACGCTCCTTTGTAACATGATCATCGACGTAAGCGTCACCAAGCGCTGAGAGAAGAATGAAATGGATCCGGCCATGGTCCATCTTCTTATCTTTTTTTACAGCGGATAGAATATCATCACAGGACATCGGGCGAAGCACCGTTTCGAGGCCACTTTTCTCCATCAGTGTTTTAATGCTTACATCCTCTTCTTCTGTCGTTACGTTTGATAGCTTTATAGCGCATAGACATCCGAAGGCAACACACTGACCATGGGTATAGGAAAAGCCGGAACATTTTTCAATTGCATGACCGAGAGTATGCCCGAAATTAAGTAATCGGCGCTCCCCCTGCTCCTTCGGATCTTTTTCGACGACGGCTGCTTTAATGAGATTACTCTGATAGACAGTTTCCATCAGAGTCTCCGCGTCTCTTTCACAAAGTTTTGTGATATTTTGTGAAAGATAGGTGTAATACGAGCGACTTTTAATCAATGCGTGCTTGATGACCTCACCCATACCCGAGGCGAATTGTACATCATCCAGCGTCTTCAGAGAAGACATCGCTGAATAGACCAGAGAAGGCATGTGAAAAGCGCCAACCATATTTTTATAGGAACGATAGTCAACACCGGTTTTACCGCCGATGCTGGAATCCACCTGTGAAAGTAGTGTGGTTGGAATCTGAATGAAACGAATTCCCCTCATATAGGTGGCTGCAGCAAATCCAGTCATATCACCAATTACACCACCACCGAGAGCAAGAAAAAAATCCTGCCGGTCGAAGCCATCCACAATAGCCTTTTCATAAATTTTTCCAATGGAATCCGTATTCTTATACTGTTCCCCGGCAGGAAGTATGATGTCATCCACAAAGGAAAACTGATTTTCACAAATAGATCGAATTTCATCAAGATATAAAGGATCTACATTTGTATCGGTCACAATCAGTGCACGACGATTTCCGGGATCAAGTGTGTTCAGGGCTTTGCCTAAATTTGCATAATTTTCCTCAAGAAAAATATGATAGGAAACCTTTCCATCATAATGGACGTCCAGTCCTCTTGCCATATAAACTCCTTTCAAATTCTTATGCATAAAAAAGGCATAACTGCTTCCGTCGGGAAACAGATATGCCTAAATGTCGCCAAAACAGAAAAGCTTATACCCTGAGATTCAAGGTGCTGACATTGTTTACATCTGCATTGCCTTGCAAAATATTCTGAAAATCGCCGGACAGAGCAACATCCTCAGGGGTCGCAATGAAAATATAATTAGATATCTTCTGTAAATTACCATTCATGGAATAAGCTGCACCAGAGGTAAAATCGATGATCCGCTGTGCAATCTCCATATGAAGTCCTTCCATATTGAGAACAACTGCCTTTCCATCCAGAAGATAGTCGCAGATATCACGAGAATCATCCATCGATGTAGGTTTTATCATCGTAAGCTCCATACCTCTTTGCTCCTGATAATCTCTCTGCGGCTGTTTCTTAAAAAGTGTCGGCCTCGGACGATCTTCTTCAGCCGGTGCATCATTATTTCTTCTGAAAAGTCCCGGCTTCTCACGAGGCTCATCCTCGTACTCATCTTCGCCTTCATCCTGGAAATCATAATCCTCATCCAGATTATAATCGTCATTCTGATTGAGACGCATACTTTTCATGATATTACTGACAAAACCCATGATTTTCTCCCCTTCTCCGCATCCGGACTTTTTATCCTGATACGATCAGGTTTTCTTTAACCTAATAAGAACTATTCTAAACAAAATGAAAATATTGTCAACATCCTATTCGAAACAGAATTTATTGATAAACGACCTGTCCCTCCTTTACAGAGGCAGCATTTAAAACAATATGGTCATATACAGAGATACCATATTCTGTATTTTCCTGAACAATCATATAATCCGCATTCTGCTCGATCGGAACGATCTGCCGGAATATGCAATAACCTTTATTGATATTATAAACCCCATCTAGCGATTTGACAGGCCCTACACGATACGCTGTTCCATCACTCTCACGAAGGATAAACTCATTCAGCTTCAAAGCATTCGTCTCTGCTTCTGTAGGAATATTGATGTAACAATACTGATCATCCATACGGTAAATTTCAGTCGGAACAAATTCAGAACCGGTCACACCGGCTTCATTTGTCGTCTGACGATAGAAACCATTCTCACCACCATCTCCGGTGGCAAGAAAATCCTTCGGTATAATGAAGAAATCCTTTTTAGTGATAGCAGAAACCGGGATTTTCAATCCCTGGTTATCCGTATTTCTAATTTCGAAGGAAATAAACCGGTCTTCTGCAAATATTTCCATGAACTCATGCATGGAGAGGATACCATACGTTGTGCCGTCCTTACCTGTCATCGTATTGAAATCAGCATCTGTAGAAAGATCTTCTGAAAGAAAATGAATGCTGAGTTTTTTCTTATCCTGAAGAATCTCTTTCATATCATTTTCAATCGGAAAAACAAGCTGCCAATGGTCAGAGGTAATCAGCCTGTAAACAGGCTTCCCGGCTTCTACCATGTCGCCTGGCTTCACAACCGTTTGCTTGTAGTTGTTAAGATCAAAGAGTGCGCTTGTAACATCATCAGCTACTAACTGTTCATCACCATCGGTGGAATAAGAAATAATGCCGGCAGTATCAGTAGAAATACGGCTGAAACTGATTCCCAGCTTTGAAAGGATGCTGTCAAGATCTGTCGCACTAGATAGTCCGGCATACTCGAGTGCGGAGGCATCCATGGAATATTTCAAATCATATAGTGCAAGAAATTGTAGATTATCAAAAGTTTTAGAAAAACTCGATAGAGAATATTTTACCTGTCTTATTTCATCATCGGTCATTTCCGAAGACAACTCCGGATGATCCGAGAGGTAGGCTTCAAGTGAACCGGTTTCATCCATGGTGTAAACATTGGAACCTACAGCGGCTCTTTTCCCTTGCTGAATATAAAAATGCACATAGCCGCTTTTCTCAGCATTGACCGCCTGTTCCTCACGGATAGCGATGCCAGTGAAGCTGGTTTGCCGAACGAGAGTTCCTTCGGGAACCTCATAGAACTTCACCTCTTGTCTCGTTGCATAAGAATATACACTAAAAACAATGTAGAGAAAGATAACCATAAAGATTATCATCCCTACATTGAAATGGAAATGGGAGCGCGGGCTCCTGTCATATGAAGCTTGTTTAGTATTTATCTCTTTGTCAGACATTGGTAAGATCAGAGAGCAATCGCAATATCCTTCTTAATGCTTTCCGGAATATCCTGTGCATCCATGGAAACACTCAGAACAAAGGTTACCTTATACTTATCAGAAAGAGCTTCAAGCCGCTGTACGCATCCGGAAATATCCTTACCTTCGAGACCGGAAAGCTTCAGGAAGCTATCCATAAACATATATTCAAGATCATGGTCCTGAGAAATGACACCGCTGACAAATCCTACGAAAGCATCCTCGGAATCAACAGGGAACTCATTGACATTAATGAGACGAATCCGATTATTCAGCTCATACATATGCTGTGCCGACTTATCCAGGAAATCAACGTTTCCATTTGCTTCCTTGATGACTGCATTTGCCTTATCGAGAAGCTGCTTGGTCTTGCCCTTCCCTCTCTTACCAACGATCAACTGTACCATATAGAAGTACCTCCTAACTTTGATGGTTAAAGTATACCGCACAAAATGCTTTAATTCAATGAAAGAAAAAAGAAATGGGCACTCAGTGAATTTTTGAAAGGAGTGTCGTCATATTCGTATATAAATCATCATGAGAATCTGCCTTCATGACAACGGCAATATATTCGCTGTCATCAGATGATTTTTGAACGCCAATGGTAAGACAGTAGCCGGCAGCCTTCGTAGTCCCAGTTTTACCGCCCAGAATAACAAGTCCCTGCGGTGTTTCCCGTTCGCCAGTCAGGTATTGGTCTGTATTTTGCCACTCCTGCGTCTTTTTTACACCGTTTGAGTCCTTATAAATCGCCGTATAGCTGGCGCTAGAAACAATTTCACGAAAAGCATCATATTTAAGCGCTTCCCTTAGAATGAGATAAATATCATAAGGTGTAGTATAATGCCGCTCATCAGGCAGACCGTTCGGATTAATGAAATGGGTTCCGGTACATCCGAGACGCATGGCTTCTTCATTCATCATCGTGACAAATTGCTCGACGGAGCCTGCAGTCGCTTCCGCCACAGCTACGGCGGCGTCATTTCCAGACGGCATCAGCATACCATACAAAAGATCCTTAATCGTCAAGGTTTCCCCAACACGAAGATTTGCTGTAGAAGAACCAGAAACATGGATGACCGAGCTTTCCGTGATTGTGAATTCTTCAGAAAGATCTGATTTATTCTGCAGACATACAAGAGCCGTCATAATCTTCGTAATGCTAGCCTGATACGTTTTTACAAATGGATTTTTATATGCGATAGACTCCGGCTCATCCTGCCCGTTTGTGACCAAAAGGCACGCTTCGGCGGTGATATCCTCTGCACTCGCTGTGCCATCCTCCGGTAGCGCCAGTCCCCTAGAAAAGCCATCAGCATGATTTATTTCCGTATAGGCGGTATTCAATGCATTCATACGCCGTATGCCATCGTGGATGCTGTAAGGCTTTTCTTCTTTTCGCTGACATCCGGTAAAAAGCATGAGACATAAAAGAAACGGAAGAAGCCGCATTTGGCCTCTTCCGGAGGAAAACGCTTTATGTTTTGTCATAAGATACCTTCCACTCATAAAACTCTAGAACGCTTATTCCTTCAATGAAATATTACTCGATATTACGCCATTCAAGATCACCGCGTTCCAGTGCCTTGATCAGAAGCTCTGCGGTTGCAAGATTCGTAGCAATAGGAATATTGTAAATATCACAAAGTCGAAGAATCGAGCTGACCTCTGGTTCTTTTGCTTTTGCATGTAAAGGATCTCTCAGAAAAATAATAAGATCCAAATTGCCCTGTTCAATCTGTGATGCCAGCTGTCTCGTACCACCTGTTTCGCCTGGTAGAAATTTGTGAATTCTAAGATTAGTAACCTCTTCTACAAGTGTGCCAGTAGTTCCTGTAGCATATAGCTCATGTCTGCTCAGGATTCCCCGATAAGCTATGCAAAGATTCTGCATAAGCTTCTTTTTTGAATCATGTGCGATCAGACCGACCTTCATATCTATTTCCCCCATATATGAAATTTCGTATACATGATAATCTATTCAATAAACTGGTTATCGCTTTCGCTGAAGTGCGACATTAAGAACGACTCCCATCCCCGTGTAGACAGAAATCAGTGAGCTGACGCCTCGGGAAAAGAATGGTAATGTGATTCCCGTATTTGGAAATATACCCGTAGCTACGGCTATATTTGTATAGGTCTGAAATCCAATCCATACCATCATGCCGACTGCAATCAGACGTCCACCAATCGTTTTTGCCTTTGAAGCTATTATAAGACATTCAAGGATAATCAACAAGAAAAGAATGATAATTAACAAAGAACCTCTGAAGCCAAGCTCCTCCCCGATTACAGCAAAAATGAAGTCATTATCCTGTTCTACCAGAAAGTCTCCGTTTTTTACAGAAAAAATCGAATGGTTATTTAACCCTTTTCCTGTTAGTTTCCCGGATCCGATTGCCATAATAGAATACATCTGCTGATAATACGTTTGTGTATTCTCTGACGGATTCAGAAATGTAAGAATACGTTCTGCCTGATAACCCTTTAGAAAAGGAATTCTGTCATATAATCCAGACCGGAATAAATATATAAACACAACCGTAACCGGTACAAAAGCGATCAGAACGCCCAGAATCCATTTCATGCTGATCGGCGATGAAAAAATCATGCAGGCCACGATGACTGAAATAATAATTGCAGTAGAAAGATTCGGCTGCAGAAGAATCAATGCCGTGGGAATCGCATACAATACAAAGGCCAGCAAAACAACCTGCGGCATATTGATATCTCCCTTTGCCTTTTGAAAATAAGCCGAAAAGAACACAATGAGTCCAATTTTTACAAATTCCGCCGGCTGAACTTGTCCGAGGATCGGAACCTGAATCCATCGCACAGCACCATGTCCGGATGCAGTACCATACACAAGAACGCCCGCAAGCATAAAAACACAAATAATATAAATGAAATTTGCCTGTTGCAAAAGCTTCCGGTAATCGATAAAGGATACAATAACACAAATCGCAAGCCCTGCCAAAGAGCCGAGAATCTGACGTGCAACCTGCGGATCTCGATAATCCGGCGCATCAAGTGCAGAACGTATGATACAAATTCCGATGATATTCTCAAGAATGATATAGATCAAAAGACGGAAATCATAGTTTTTTAGATTGTAATCAAATTTCAAACTGCACTCCTATCTTTAGTCTGATACATTGACTGTGCCAATATTAGAAGCATCACTGGCAAGTATTGCGTCGAGGCTTTCTTTACCATAACAATAGTTATAGACATCGTTTGCCAGCACTGCAGCATTACCGGACGAATATCCGTACGGGATCTGTACCGTAACCGAAATCTCCGGGTTATTATAGGGCGCATAAGAAACGAATACGGCATGGTTACCACGATCCTCCCGTTCCTGTGCAGTACCGGTCTTGCCAGCCACTGGAATATCCTGGTCCTTAAAAACGGCCTTCGCTACGCCGTCTGTGATTACTTCTCTTAGTCCGGTATGGACAGCGTTCCAGGTTACGGGAGATAAGTTCAATGTATCAATAATTTCCGGCTCCACGGTTTGGAGGAGAGAACCATCTGCCCCGGTAATGTGATCAAGAATAGATAAATCAAACAGCGTTCCATTATTGGCAACAGCCGTGATATATCTGGAAAGTTGTACATCATTATACGCATGATTGCCCTGTCCCATCGCAGAACGCTCCGGATCATAATCTGATATTCGTGGATTACTTTCATCGAGTTCTACGCCGCTTAACCGGTCTAAGCCAAACGCCGCAGCCCATTTTTGTATCCGGTCGATACCAAGCTGCTGTGAGTAATTACCTGCTTCATCTGTTGCTAGTTTATGTCCTACCTCTGCGAAGAAGAAGTTACAAGAATTTTTAATACCATCGACAATATTTTCTTCTCCATGCTGATATGGATAAATCCAACATTTAATATTCGGAGTGACTTCTTCGTATTTACCAGTACAATCGATAATCGTCGATGTATTGATTACGTTTTCCTCTAGTGCAGCAATCGAAGTAATCGGTTTGAAGGTTGAACCCGGAGCAAGTTGTGTCTGAGTCGCGCAGTTAAGAAGTGGGAGACTCAGATCGGAATTACATTTTCTCAAATAATCCGGATCTGTGATCCGATTATTATCAAATCCAGGATAAGAAACTAGTGCGCGAATCTTACCAGTTTTAACATCTGTGACGACAACAGAACCGTTACATGGATCCAGTGCAAGCTGTGCGGGGGTTATCTCAATGGAACGAATCTTATCGATTAGAAAGGTATAGGCAAAATGCGTATCTCCTGCTGCAAGTTGTTGATAAGAGGCAGGATCCTCATGCAGTACACCCTGTTCAAACAAAGCCATCAAAAGAAGATTTCCAGAGATTGTACCATCATTGATAGCATACCGATATAAAACCTTACTGAAATCCGTGTCACTCGTAAGATGTGTCATGATTTCTGCAACAAGAAGCTGAAATATTGCATCCTGATCGTAATAATCTTCGCTAAGAGAAAGCTTTCCAGTATTGATAAAAGAATCCTCGATACCTGCTTGTATAAAATCATGCAGACTGATTGTATCAGCCTTCCAGGCACTATAAGCATCTGACTGAAGATATCGCTGATCCGTCGTATCAATAAGGCCATTTTCTTTATCCGTGATGTAATCATAGATATAAACCATATAAGCCTGCATGTCTTGCGGAAGATCCTTCAGCGTTTTTCCAGTTGTACTAAAAAGCTGATCCTGTATTTCACTAAGCTTTTTAGTTTTGTTGGCTTCAAATAAGGCTTGTATCTCCTTTTCTGCAGTGCCAGCAGAGGATGCACTGAAATGTGTGCTATCAAGAACATTATTATTGATTAGCTGAAAATATGCATTTTTGACAGGAATTGTAATTTCTGATTGCTTTACCGTATGATCTAATTCCTGATCCGGTTCCTGCTCGGTAATCTTAGAGGACAAGATGCCTGCAAGCTCCTGCTCCAACAGATGATAGATTGCAATCTGGTCATTGGCAGATATCGTCGTGTAAATATTATTACCAGCCTGGGCTGCCGTTTCTGATACAACCTCCATGACAGAACCGACAGAATTGAGGTACATCTTTTTCAAGCCCTTCTGTCCCTTAAGTTCAGATTCCATGCTCTTCTCGAGTCCCCATACACCGACAGTATCACTAAGCTCATAATCCGGATCTGTCTTCTTGAGCGAGTCAAGCTGATCTTGACGGATCTGACCTGTATAGCCAACAATATGAGACATATATGGTGCATAATTATATTTTCTTACAGAAACATCTTCGATATCTACGCCCTTAAGAATTCCTTTATTTTCCTCAATTTCGGCCATACACTCAGATGAAATATCACGGACAATGGTCGTCGTCTGATAACGTTGATAGGAGGTTAAACGTAATGTATAAAAGATGTTGATCATATCAAGGGCAGTCTGATCATTTAATATGATTGGATTTCCGGATGCACTTCGGATATCATCAAAACGATACCGTGATTTACTTAGTGTAAGAACATCAGCAGCATTGACCGCAAAATCTTTCTCCCTGAGCTGGTCGATATCCTTGCCTCGCGCATTCGCAATAAAACGTCTTCTCTCCGTTTCTGAAGTTGTCGTGAAATATGGTTCTCCAACCTCATTCAGCTTGATCTTATACTGACCGTCTATTGCATATCCATACTTTTCAATAATCTCTGCAAGCGTATAAAGCATATAATTACGAGCATTGATGCCAGCTTCTGAAGTATCATAGGCGCCATTATCGGCAATCGTAATATTATACTGGAGTTCATTATAGGCAAGGAGTCTTCCATCTCTGTCATAGATATTGCCTCTGGTTCCTTCTGTTGTTACTTCAGTAAGCGTTCTTCCTTGATATTCAGTAAGATATTCATCACCTTTAAGAATCTGTAAATGAAAAAGGCGGATCACAAGTACAGAAAAAAGCGTGGTAAATACTATCCCCAGAAAAAATAGTCTGGAGCTAAGAAAACGTGACAGGATTTCTTTGATGGTTTCAAAAACTTCCTTTATGTTTCTAAGCAAAAGGTTCACCTCTAAAAGCTACAGTCTCTTTTCAACCCTTCTGACAAGACTATAATAAATTCTATATACCAAAAGCGTCACGAGAAGTGAAAAAACTATTGACGGAAATACGATATGTACAAAATAATATCCGACATCAAAGCGTAAACGGATCAAAAAACGAAACAGATAAATATACAAATGATAGATGATTTCACTGAATAAGCAAAGAACCATCGGAATGACAAGATATTCTTCGTAGAAAAATCTACTGAACATGCCATTTAAATATCCTATCAGCAAGTAAATCAAAGCATAAAAGCCAAAGGGTCCCGAATAAAAAAGATCAACTAGAATCCCTGTAAAAAGTCCATAAAACATTCCCTGAAAACTTCCATGAATAAAACTAAGTGAGAAGCACAGTATGAGTAAAAGATTCGGCGTGGCGGATAAAAATGGAATCAGTGGAAAGATACTGGTTTGAATGAGAAAAGCCAGGACAAGAAGCAGAATATTGATGAAAACAGATAACCGGGTTCGGTGAATCGTATGAATATGCAGTCTTTTCATGATATTCATCCCTCTTCCGCTGAACCGGCTAATGAATTTCCTGTAGCTTCGGAAGATGCCGAAACGGTCGTATCCTGTGCAGTACCATTCAGTATTTGATTAAGCGGCGTCAGGCCTTCCATACCGGACCAGCTGGGATCAATAGCCTGCGTCGTTCCATCGGTTTCTACGGGAATATCGGCCTCTGGGAAAGAATCCGTTGTAGTTTCCTGCACAGAACTTTTACCCGTATTTTCCAAAGCAGTTTCAGCAGCTGTAATATCGGAGGTTTCAGCTTCGCCAGTATTTTCATCCTTGAAACTGTCTGATTTCACATCAAGTATAACCAGCACTTCTGACAGATCATTAAAATCAGCAGCAGGAATCAAATACCCGTTTTTTGTAAGACGTTTTTCATCCTCTCCGATATCTACGGCATAACCAATCAAAATTCCTGGCATGAACTTGGAGGAAATATTGGAAGTTACGATCCTGTCTCCATCGTGAATAGAGGAATCCTTTCGAATGTCACGAAGGCGTAGTCTGCCCTCCTGATACAATGTAAGATCTCCTGCTACGATACAGGTATCGCTGGATTGAATCCCCATCGCTGAAACACGTGATTCATCATCAATGATGGATCGTACTGTCGCATAATTCAAACCGACATCTGTAATGATACCGATAAGACCACCATTTGCAATCACATTCTGGTCAACGCGGATACCATCCTTTGAACCCTTATCAATTCGAAAGACCTGAAACCAGTTTTCAGAATCCTTCGCGATGATTCTAGCCCCTGTTTTTTTATATTGACCATAGGTTTCATCCAGATCATACAAAGCACGGAGACGTACCAGCTCCTCCTGATCCTGTGTAAGACGGTTGTTCTCTTCGGTTAGGAGTCCTATCTTTTCATTCAGACTTTTATTTTCATCGCGAATTTCCTGAAGAGAGCGACGATCCTCCAGATTCTCATACAAATGAAAGCCAACCCGATTGACGCCTGATTGCACTGGTACGACTACTGATCCAATCGTGTTCCTGATTGGATTCATAAGGCCGTCCTTCACAGAGGAAAGGACGATCATCATGATGCATATAAGAGAAAGAACAATAAAAATATATTTTGTCTTTTTATTCTCCACCAATGATTTCCTGCTCCCGGAAGCTGTAATAAGCATTGTCACCGATGATAACATGGTCACACAGGGAGAGCCCTAAAAGCTCTGCACCTTCATACAGCTTTTCCGTAAAAATAATATCCTCCTCCGATGGTGAAGGATCACCACTCGGATGATTATGCACTACGATAAAACAGACTGCGCTGATACGAAGAGCTTCGATAAAAATATCACGTTGCGAGATGGCTGCCGTATTACAGGTGCCTTCTGCCATAAGCCGCTCCTTCATGAGCTGCTGATGGCTGTCGAGAAAAAGCACCTTTACAACCTCGTGGTCAAGATATCTGAGCTCTTCCTGATAATACGCTGATACGATCGATGCGCTGCTAAAAACAAGATGCCTCGTTCTTTTCTGACGATTCCAGATTCTCGAAGCGATTTCACCGATACAGCCAAGCTGAATCGCTTTCACTTCTCCTACACCACTGACGCGTAAAAACTCTGACCAGTCATAGTGCATGAGACTGACCAGACCATCAAACTGCGGATTAAGGTTGAGAATCTTATCAGATACAGAAAGAACAGAGCTTCCCTTTGTCCCTGTACGTAGTACAATGGCAAGCAGCTCTGTATCACTCAGTGCTTTTGGTCCCAGTCTTTTAAAACGCTCCAGCGGCATATCGGCCGGCATCAGATCATGTAATTCAAAACTCATATTTTCTCCTGTCTACGGGAGAGAACATGAAACCCACGTCGCCTATTGTACCATATAATTTTCAAAAGGGAATAAACGGATATAGGGCAGTTTTCTTACGGAAGTTTAACGAGCCCGTGCTCTACCATCTTTTCCAGTGACATCATGATGCCAAGCTTGGCATGCGGCCAGGTGAGTCCACCCTGGAAATAGATATTATAGGGTTCACGGATTGGTCCGTCAGCAGAAAGCTCCATGGAAGATCCCTGTACGAAAGCACCTGCAGCCATGATTACCTTTGAATCATAGCCTGGCATATCATCAGGATATGGTGTCACGAAGCTATCGACCGGCGCAGCGGCCTGTATACCCTGACAGAAGGCAACCATAGCCTCTTCAGAGCCCAGGGTAATTGCCTGAATAATATCATAGCGAGTGGCAGAAGCCTTCGGGTGACACGAAAAACCGAGATGCTCATACACCGAAGCGGCAAAGATAGCGCCCTTTTCAGCAGCTGCCGTCATCGTCGGTGCCAGGAAAAGCCCTTCAAAGAACAACTTGTTCGTATCGAGAGAAGGACCAACCTCTTTGCCAAGCCCAGGCGTTGAAAGGCGGACAGCACAGCGTTCTACACAATCACGCGTTCCTGCAATATAACCGCCATCCGGAGCCAGTCCGCCGCCCGGGTTTTTGATGAGAGATCCGACGACCATATCTGCACCATACTGTGACGGCTCCTCCCGTCTGGTAAATTCGCCATAGCAGTTATCGACCATACAGATGACATCCGGCTTAATGTTCTTCACAAATCGGATCAATGTGCCGATTTCCTCGGGAGAAAACGTATTTCTGGAATCATAACCCTTTGAGCGCTGGATCTCAACAAGATGTGTTTTCTCGTTAATAGCCTTTCGGATGCCATCATAATCAAAGGAACCATCCGAACAAAGATCGACCTGTCGGTAGGTTACACCATATTCGGCAAGTGATCCAAGTGAAGGACGAATACCGATGACCTCTTCCAATGAATCATATGGCTTACCAGCCGGGCAAAGAATTTCATCTCCCGGTCTCGTATTTCCAAAAAGAGCCGTAGAAAGTGCATGTGTACCGCAGATGATCTGTGAACGGACTAAGGCATCCTCCGTTCCGAAAACATTGGCATAGGTTTTTTCCAGTGTATCCCGTCCGATATCATCATAGCCATAGCCTGTTGTACCATAGAGGTGCGCCTCGGAAAGCTTTGCATCCTGCATCGCCTTAATGACCTTCAGTTGATTAAAGTCTGCAATCTCATCGATTTCCCGAAATCTGTCAGATAAGCCATCAAGCTCCTTCTCGCAGAAGTCGTAGACCTCTCCCTTTATTGATAATGCTTCATACATTGCTCTGTTATCCATGCTGTTATCCTTTGCTTGTCACGGGAAAATTCCCCGATATTGATATAGATCACGTCCCGTTCCCGCCGAAACCATGTCAGCTGTCGTTTCGCATAATGCCGCGAATTAAGCTTTATTTTAGCGACAGCGTCGTCCATTGTAGCACGTTTGTCACATACGTCAAGGAGTTCGCGATATCCGATACCCTTAAGCGCCGTCGAATCCGGAGGCAGTTTTTTCTCATATAGCCATTTGACCTCCTCCATGAGTCCCTGCTCCATCATCCGGTCGACACGCTGATCTATTCTCTGATAGAGACTTTCTCTATCATCTGTCAGTACGAAAAACATACTGTCATATCGTGCTCTCCGTGCATGCTCCTCTTCATTATGAAGAGAGATCGGGCTATGATGAATCCTGTAAAATGAAAGTGCCCGGATGATCCGACGGATATTATGCGGATGAATCTTTTCACAAGAAGCAGGATCTACGGACAGAAGCTCCGCATACAGTCGTACGGCTCCCTCTGGCATCTCCGCTTCTCGTTCAAGTTCTGCACGAACATCCGCATGAATAGCCTCCGGTTCCTCGGTAAAATCGATGCCATATAGAAGAGCCTGTATATAAAAGCCCGTCCCGCCGACAAGAATCGGTATATGCCCGCGTTGATAGATCTCTTCGATTGCTTTCTCCGCCATCGTTTGAAACCTGGTAACATCATAATTTTCAGTCACATCACAGACATCAATCAGATGATGCGGGATACCCTCCATTTCTTCGTTTGTGACCTTTGCACTTCCAATGTCAAGACCTCTGTACACCTGCACAGAGTCTGCAGACACGATCTCACCGTCGATTTCCTTAGCAAGTGCCACAGAGACCGCCGTTTTACCAACTGCCGTCGGCCCTGCTATAATAATGAGCGGCCGCCGCGAAAAATCCATATTCACTTCCCTTCGTCCGCTCCTTTCTTATTTGCCCAATGCCTACATCTTGATGTATCCATAAAGTCTGTTTAATCGGCGGGATAAAACAAGACGCCTTCTTTAGACAATTCGTTTAAACTTTTTCTCCATCTCAGTTTTGGAAATAGATATAATTGTTGGTCTCCCATGTGGACAGGCATATGGGTTATCAAGTGTAAGAAGCTCATCAATCAGTGCCTGCGCTTCCGAAAGAGACAGCCGGTTATTTCCTTTTACCGCAGCCTTGCAGGACATCGAGGCAATCTTATAATAAATTGTATCTGCCGTCGTCATACCGGTTTCCGTGCTGAGACCATCCAGAATTTCTAGGAGAAGCTCCTTTTTCTCAAGCTCCGGCAAATCCGCCGGCACTGCAGAGATGCTGTAATCTCTACCGCCAAGATTAGAGATTTCATACCCAAGCTTTTCAAAATAATCACTATACTGGTCAAGCATCAAGGCTTCATCAGGTGTAAGCGATACAAGGATCGACGGATTCAGATACTGGCTTGCCGGCGTTTTTTCCTTCAGGCGTTTCATCATCCTTTCAAAATTAACCTTTTCATGCGCCGCATGCTGGTCAATGATAAAAAGCTTATCATCATATTCCACAAGCCAGTATGTATCAAATACTTGCCCGATGATACGGTGCTGCTTTCTGGCTTCTTCAGATAGAAAGTTTTCTGTGAAAAGTGTTTCCTGTTCACCCTTCAGGAACGTCTCCTGCTTTTCTTTTTGCATCGAATTCTTAGAAACCGGAGCTTCATGGAGAACACTTCCGGAAATGCTCTCGCCATAAGAAGGTGCAGAAGTATCTTCATATACCTGTTCACCGGCTTTTGTTTTCTCCTGAGATGACTGCACTTCTGACTTGTGCATGCTGGAAGCATTGGCATCTTTCGTAGTTACCGGAAAATCCGGGGTCAATGCCTCTGTAAAACGATGTGCTGTGATTTCGCTTCGTTTCATCTCAAAGGGTTCGACATGTGGAAGCGACGACATTTCCTTAGACTTATCTTTCGAAGTATCACGAAACTCTTCGCCAGACAATTCCGAACGCTTCCCCATTGTTGTTTTCGCTGTACTAGGCTCGCCCTCTGGCGTCTTCCTATCCTTAATCGGGGAAGCTGTGTCAGAAAGCGTTTCACTTTGTATGAGCTCCTGCTGCCGGAGAGACAGATTAATACTGTCGACAATCGCATTATAGATTAGCATGCCATCCGAGAAACGTACCTCTAGCTTCTGCGGATGCACATTGACGTCTACGATGGATGGATTTACGTCGATCATCAGAACACAGAATGGGAACTTATGCTGCATGAGAAAAGCGTGATAGCCATCCTCAATCGCCTTCGTAATCATCGGATTACGGATAAACCGGGAATTGACAAAATAAATTTCAAAATTCCGATTTGCTCGCGTGATGACTGGTTTACCAATGAAGCCATGTACAGAAACAGCCGGAAGTCCGGAAAGCGGATCCTTTTCATACTGATGATTTACACTAAGAAGCTGTGTCGTGATATCTCGTCCATAGATGGAATAGATCACATCAAGAAGTGATCCGTTGCCAAGCGTTGCGAGTCTCTGCCGTCCGTCCTGCAAAAAGCGGAACTGCACCTCGGGATGCGCCAATGCTTCTTTCTCTACAACATCCTGAATCTTCGCGGCCTCTGTTTGTGGACTCTTCAGAAATTTCCGCCGTGCAGGGACATTCTTAAAGACATCCCTGACGATAAAGGTCGTTCCCTCCGGAGCACCGATTTCCGAAAATTCCTTTTCTTCTCCGCCCTCGATCACATAATGAGACGCCATGAGTGCGCCAGGTGTCTTCGTGATCAGTTCAACCGAGGCTACCGCTGCAATTGAAGAAAGTGCTTCACCACGAAACCCGAGCGTATGAATGCCGGAGAGATCCCGCGCATCCCGGATCTTCGAGGTGGCGTGCGGAAGAAAGGCTGTCCTCACATCATCATGATCAATGCCGGAGCCATTGTCCGTAATGCGGATTAGTTTAATGCCTCCATCACGAATCTCAAGCGAGACTGCGCTGGCACCCGCATCAATTGCGTTTTCCAGAAGCTCCTTTACGATGCTTAAGGGCCGCTCAATCACTTCACCTGCTGCAATCTGATTGATTGTTTCCTCGGATAAAACCTGAATTTTCGTCATAAATCTTCCTTCCGTTTACCAGGACTTTATTTTCTTAAAAGGCCTTATTCTAAATAATGAGAAGGTCTGATTAAATCTTAAACATCACGGGCGCCTAAAGCTTCATAATCTCTTTCAGTTCAAAGAGCCGGTTCATCGCATCGAGTGGCGTCATATGATTAAGGTCCAGCGCTCTGAGATAAGCGCTCGCCTTCTCAAACAAAGTCATATCTTCTAATTGATCTCGAACTCGAATACCCGCGCTATCTTCTGTTTTATCTTCCGTAGCCTTCATATTTCTTCCAGATGAAGTTTCCGCCACCATGGAAAGCTCCTGTGAAACAGCCAAACCTACTGTTCCTTCCAGCTTCCTGGCTGTCTTTAGGATATCCGCATCAGAAAGCTCCGTAGCGATTTCCTTTGCTCTCTTGATAACAGCCTCCGGAACGCCGGCAAGACGAGCGACATCGATGCCATAGGACTGATCTGCTCCGCCGCGAATGATCTTACGAAGAAAGACAATCTCATGATCATGATCGGTAACCGCGATACAATAATTCTTTACGCCCGGAAGCTTTCCCTCAAGTTCCGTCAGCTCATGATAATGCGTCGCAAACAGCGTTTTCGCACCAATGGACCTCGATATATATTCCACGACTGCCCACGCAATCGAAAGTCCGTCAAACGTACTGGTGCCGCGTCCGATCTCATCGAGGATGAGAAGCGATCGTTTCGAAGCATTACGCAGAATATTGGCAACCTCATTCATCTCAACCATGAAGGTAGACTGCCCCGATGCAAGATCGTCCGATGCACCGACTCTCGTAAAAATCCGGTCACAAACGGAAATATCCGCTTCCTTCGCCGGTACAAAGGAGCCGATTGCAGCCATCAGCGTAATCAGCGCGACCTGCCGCATATAGGTGGATTTACCAGCCATATTCGGTCCCGTAATGATGGAAATCGCATTATTCTCTGTATCAAGAAGTGTATCATTTGATACAAACATTCCCTCATCCAAAAGTCTCTCAATCACCGGATGACGTCCGTCCTTGATCCGGATGATGCCCTGATCGTTCATCTTCGGACGCACATAATTGTTCTCTGTCGCAACCTTAGATAAAGAAATGAGCACATCCAGTGCCGCAACGGCGCGACTCGTCTTCTGTATTCTCTGTACGTCTCGGGAAATCCTGTCACGCATCTCCTGGAACAGATCATATTCGATGGATTTAAGCTTTTCCTCGGCTCCCAGAATCTCATTTTCAAGTTCAGTAAGACGCTCCGTCGTATATCGCTCACCACCCGCCAGCGTCTGCTTCCGAATAAAATAGTCCGGCACAAGCTCCTTAAAGGTATTCGTCACCTCGAAACAATATCCGAAGATCCGGTTATATTTGATTTTTAGCGTCTTGATGCCGGTCTTTTCCCTCTCCTCCTGCTCGAGAGTTGCGAGCCACTGCTTCCCGTTCGTTTTCGCATCCATAAAATGGTCGACCTCCTCCGAGAAGCCTCTTCGGATAATGCCTCCATCACGGCTCGAAACCGGCGGGTCTTCGACAAGCGCTTTTTCAATCATCTCATAAAGATCCTGCATAGGATCGATATCCCGTGCAATATTTTTGATCATATCTGCATCAAAAGCAGAAAGACAATTCTTGATATCCGGCAGATATTGAAGCGACTGCTTAAAGGCAAGCAGATCCCTCGGATTTGCAGACTGATAGCAGAAGCGCCCCAGAAGACGTTCAAAATCATAGATGGAGCCGAGATATTCCGATAACTCTTCACGGTCGATAAAATGCTCTGACAGCGCCTCCACACCATCCAAACGATGATTGATTTCCTTGATATCGATCAATGGCTGCTCGATAAAGCGACGGAGTAAACGACCGCCCATCGCTGTTTTCGTCCGATCCAGCACCCAGAGAAGTGTTCCCTTCTTTTTCTTCTCACGAAGCGTTTCTGTAAGCTCCAGATTCCGTTGTGTTGCCGTATCAAGAATCATATACTGATTGACGGAATAATACCGGATATTCGAAATATGCGAAACAGAACCCTTCTGGGTATCATAAACATACTGAAGCGTCGCCGCTGCAGAAAGCTTTGCAAGCGGACGCTCCCGAAGTCCGATTCCATCAAGACTTGCATGAAAATGCTTCTCTAAAAGCTTTTCTGCTTTACCATCCGAGAAGTCCTCCTTCGGAAGCTCCGTAATCAGAAGATTGTAACGATTTTTGATGGCTTCCGTATCGACGCCTGAAATCATGAACTGAGGATTGACAACAAGCTCTGAGGGTTGAAACCGGCTCAGCTCATCCTCTACCACCTTTTCCTCTTCACATTCAGTTGTAAGAAATTCACCAGTCGAGACATCGAGACATGAGATTCCGAAGCCGGACTCATCACAGTAGATGCCCATCAGGAAATTATTTTTCCGTTCATCCAGTGCAGTATCAGATGTAAGCGTGCCGGGTGTTACAATCCGGATAACCTCCCGCTTGACCAGGCCCTTCGCGAGCTTCGGATCCTCTACCTGCTCCGCAATGGCAACCTTATAGCCGTTTGAAACAAGTTTCGTCACATAGCTGTCTGCCGCGTGAAAGGGAATGCCGCACATCGGTGCTCTTTCCTCTACGCCGCAATCCTTTCCGGTGAGAACGAGATCCAGCACCTCAGAGGCAATTTTTGCATCCTCATAAAACATTTCATAGAAATCACCGATCCGGTAAAAAAGGATACAATCCGGATAATCCTTCTTCGTTTCCAGATACTTCACCATCATCGGTGAAAGCTTCTTTTCAGACACACATGCCTCCGTTTCGAAAATGAGTGATCGGCTTATACATATTTTTAATGCATCCTTCTCTATGCACAAAGCACTTCAAATTTATAAAGTCCAGGCTTGAAAACTTTATCCTGCAAGCTCTCCAAAATAATAAAATCCTTTACTTTCTGTAAGACGCACGTTCTGCATCGTACCGATCAGAGAATCCGGTCCTTCAAAATGCACCAATGTGTTGTTCGAAAGTCTCCCTGTCAGATGGCCGGTCTGATTCTGGTCCTGCTCTTCGACGAGTACCTCCATGATCTTACCGATATCGCTGCCTTCATTTTCCCGGGAGGTTTCCTGGACGACAGAAAGAAGACGGTCGAAGCGCTCCTTCACGATATCCTCCGGAACCTGCTCGAAGTCGGCAGCAGGTGTCCCGTGCCGCTTCGAATAAATGAAGGTATAGGCGGAATCAAACCTTGCAAGACGCACCACATCGAGTGTATCCTGAAAATCATCCTCCGTTTCTCCGGGAAATCCGACGATGATATCCGTCGTAAGGCTAACATCAGGAAGTGTTTTCCGGATCTTCTCAACCAGTTCGAGGTATGACTCCTTCGTATAGTGACGATTCATCCGCTTTAAGACAGCCGTCGAACCAGATTGCATCGGAAGATGAATGTGCCGCGCTATATTCGGATGTGTCCGGATCACCTCAATCAGTTCATCTGAAAGATCCTTCGGATTAGACGTCATAAAGCGAAGCCGCTTAAGTCCCGGAATTTCAGCAACGGCCTTCAGAAGCTCAGGAAAGCTTGTAGACCCCGGAATATCATTGCCATAGGAGTTGACATTCTGTCCAAGCAAAGTAATTTCAAGACAACCGTCTGCTACAAGCTGTTCACATTCTTTCAGGATATCCGTCGCCTCACGACTCTTCTCACGTCCGCGGACATAAGGTACGATACAATACGTACAGAAGTTGTTACAGCCATAGCTGATATTGACAGATCCCTTGAACCGATATTTCCGTTCGCTCGGGAGATTCTCGACGATCAGTTTACTGTCATCAAGGACTTCGATCGTTCGTTTCCCGGTAATCAGTGCCTTATACAAAAGTTCCGCAAGCTTATAAATATTGTGTGTGCCAAACATCAGTTTCACATACGGATAATGCTTACAGATGCCCTCCACCTCGTCATGCTCCTGCATCATACAGCCGGTGATGCCGATGATCATCCCGCGACGTTTTTCATATTGATGCTTCAGCCGTCCCACACGGCCATACAGCTTCTCATTTGCATTTTCCCGGACCGTACAGGTCGTGAACAAAAGCACATCGCAGTCCCAGTCATCTAAAGTTTCTGTATAACCGCACCGCTCAAGGATACCCTTCAGCTTTTCGCCATCTTTAGCAGACATCTGACAGCCCATGACCTCCACCATGAAGTGTGCAGCATATCCCTCTTGCTTCTTGATTGCCACGAGCTCCTTCACCCTGTCCATGAAATAAAACTGCCGCTCCGGCTCTTCCACCGGAGCATTTTCAATGACTTCTTTTAAATCAATTAAATTCAACATATTATACGTAATTCCTATACAAACTAAGCATTCCGGAATGCGCCGCGTAGCCATTTTACAATGAATTATAATGCCTTACAAGTGCTTCGGCCGTCTTCATGCCATCCATGGCAGCACTCATGATGCCACCAGCATAACCAGCACCCTCACCACAGGGATAGATACCCGGAAGATTTGCCCTGAAATTCTCATCTCTTGGTATCCGTACCGGGCTAGAAGTTCTCGCCTCCACACCGGCAAGGATCGTATCATATCTTGAAAAGCCGTGCAGCATATGTTCAAAAGATTCCATCCCTTCGATGAAGCTCTCGTTAAAATCATTAAGAGAGACATATGGACTGTCGGGAGAAAACCGGAAGATTTGAGAGAGGTCGCGGAAGGCATATGCACCACGCATCGCCGGTTCGATACAATCTTGACCAACCTCCGCTCTCCTTGCCTTTGAAGCATCAAAACCACTTCTTTGTGCAGTTGATTCATTTTCTATTGCAGCATCCATGTGATCATTCTCTGATTGCATCACAGTATCTTTCGAACTATTTTGCTTCAAAATATCTTGTTTGAAATCACCGTATCGCTCTATAGGGATCTTTCCATTCGCAAGGTCAAAGGCTCTCTTTTCAAGCTCCTGTTGCAGCCGGATTCCGCCGAGCGGGTCCTTTTCTCCTTGATAATCTGTCTTTCGGATTGTGACAATGATGGCAGCATTAGCATTTCTTCCATCCCGGGCATGATAGCTCATGCCATTGACACAGAGCCTTCCTTCCTCGGAGGAGGAATTTACGACATAGCCGCCGGGGCACATGCAGAAGGAATATACGCCGCGTCCGGAATGTGAAGTATGCGTGACCTTATAAGCTCCAGGGCCAAGGATTCTCAATGTTTCTCTATCGATATCGCCATAAAGATCATGGTTGATGAGGCTTTGCGGATGCTGTACCCGGAAGCCCATGGCGAAGTCCTTTGCCTGCATAGTGAGTCCCTTTTTATAAAACTCCTCATAGGTGTCACGCGCACTATGCCCGATTGCAAGAATCACATTTTTCTCACCTTGATAGTGGTAGGTCGTGTGAAAATGAATTTCTCCGCCGAGTGCCGTGATTTCTTCCCGTATGCCCCGGACGATATCCATGAGACAATCTGTCCCTACATGCGGCTTCGCGTCAATCAGGATAGAGGGATCTGCTCCAAGCGCTACGAATTTGTTCAGAATAAACTGGTTTCTGCCATCCGTATCCTTCGTCACAGTATTAAGCTTTCCATCCGAAAAGGTCCCGGCGCCACCTTCGCCAAATTGTGCATTTGAATCTGTATGAAGGCTTCCCCGCTCCCATAGATCACGCACGTCCGCTGCTCTTTCTTCGACAGAGGCGCCACGCTCATAGACAATCGGCCGCATGCCCAGGTTTGCGAGAACAAGCGCCGCAAACATACCTGCCGGGCCGAAGCCTACGACAATCGGACGATTTTCCTCCTTCTGGAAGTAGGCTTCCTTCGGCTGGCCTGCGATGGAGGCATTGAGCAAAGGATAATGATAGATCACATGTGTTGTTTCCTGGATGTTTCTATTTTTAAGACGTAAAATCAGTTTCCTCTCTTCTTTCTCTGAAAGAGTCGTTTCAATGCGCACACTATAGCTAAAAAAGATGTCAGGCTTCTTCCTGGCATCAATGGAACGGCGAAGCACCGTTAGTGTTGAAATCTGATTTTCTCTTATGCGGAGAAGCTTCGCGGCCTCCGGCTTTAGGAGGCGTACATCTGCTTTAACCGGTAATTTCAATTGATTGATACGGATCATAGTTCCTCCATATGGCGGTTATTTTAGTCTCTATTTGGCAATACTGGCTGCACGTCCGGCGATCATCCCGGTTGCAAAGGCAAACTGCAGATTATAACCGCCGCATTTCCCATCGATATCCAGCAGCTCGCCCGCTAAATAGATCCCTTTGCAGCGCTTCGACTCCATCGTAAAAGGATCTACTTCTCTGGTATCGACTCCCCCGGCAGCACTCTGCGCCATGGAAAAATCGTTAACCTCTAAAGGCTTTGCCGTATAGTGCAGGATCACATGGCATAAAGCCTGAATATCCCTTTTCTTGAGCGTTGAAACCATTCGATCAGCGTGTAATTCAGTTTCGCTTAGAAAAAAAGCGCCCAACTTTTCATGAAAAAGTCCGGTAAAAAAATGCCCGATCGTCCTCTCAGAAAGCCGTTCTTTTCGACTGAAGAAATACTGCTCTGCCTCTTCATCTGTTTTGCCGGGAAGAAAATTGATTTCCACATAACAGGGCTTTTTCTCTAAAAGCGCCTTTGCGACAAAGCGTTCTATCTGAAACACCGGAATGCCGGATATCCCATAATCTGTCAGCTGTAGCTCGCCGGTATCAACGGCTGCACATAGATTCTCTACATAGCAGCTTACCGTAGCATCCGTACGGATGCCAGCAAGGGAAGCATATTGACTGCCATGACACCGTATCCCGGTTAGGGCAGGGACCACCGGAACGATATGATGCCCCAAATGCTCCGCCATCCTATAACCACTCCCGTCTGAACCTGTCGATGGTGCAGCCTTTGATCCAGTACACAGGATAACCGTATCGCCAAAAAAAATCCTTCTCTCAAAACGTTCCGGCTTCAACCTTCCTTTTTTTGGAGTTGCCTTCGGATAGATGGCTTCTTCTGCAAAAACAGTAAAGCGATATCCATCTTGGTCTGATCCATTAGCTTTAGGTATATTCTTTTTTGAAGAATGCTTCTTGTGGATGTCCTGGCCTTTCGAAGCTGCCGATTTATTCACACGAATATCCTTTACCATAATATTGCAAACAACTTGAACATCTAGTCTTTTAAGTTCATCACAAAGCGCCTCTGTCACAGACCTTGCTTCATCCGACTGAGGATAAGCGTAGGTATCCCTCCATTTTGTTTCGACGCCAAGTTCGCTAAAAAAATGTACTGTTTCCTCCGATCCGAAGCTGTCCAGAACTTTCCATGCAAAATCAAGATCATCTCCACGATAGACATCCTTAGTCATAGAGCGATTTGTGAAATTACACCGTCCATTGCCAGTGGCCGAAAGTTTTTTACCAGGCATCGGATTTCTTTCGAGAAGCACTACCTCTGCACCGTTTCTTGCAGCACTGATTGCTGATAGCATCCCTGCAGGGCCGCCGCCAATGACAAGAATTTTTCTTCTCATAAAAACCTCTGTTTCATCTCAAGCGCTACCGGACAAATCGCTTCAATCTGCCGCCCATCGGCATAGCATCGAGATCTTCCTTTGTAAACGCATGCATTGCAAGAAGACAAAGGAAATAGACGACAATGCCTACACACACGGCCGGGCAGAGGCGTATCGCGGAGCCTAATCTTCCGTCCCGCATGGATGCTGGAAGAACATGTGCGATCCCCTGATCTAGTACATAGCAGACAGCACCCATAATCAGTGCAGCAATGCACGGATATACATAGGTTTTCAAGATTCCCTGACGGAAGCGGACATGCTTGTGAATATCGATCTGGTTCAGAATACACATTAAGAACGCAAAAAGAATATTCGACCACATGACGGCATACAGATCAAGTCCTGCATACAGCATCGCCATTAACGATACGATATGTACCACCAGAGAAATAACAGCGTTTCGCAGTGGTACATGAAGATACCCAAGTCCCTGCAGAATCGCATTTGAAATCGTCGAAAGTGAATAAAAAAGGATAGCCACTGCACCCACTCTTGTTACACTAATCAGGGTTTCCACATTTTTGCTGGGGAAAAGCATGTAGCAGATTGGGTGAATTAACGCAATCATACCAAAGGTTGCAGGAATCGCAATCAGCATCGTAAACCGAATTGCATATCGCGTACGACGAATCGTATTGCGCCTGTCTCCCGCTTCGACAGCCTGGGTCAGACTAGGAATTAGTGAAGAGGACAAGGAATTTGCCAGTGCAACCGGAATATTAAATAAAATCCGATATTCACCGAAGACACCCCATAAAAGCACAATCTCCGTCTCCCGTCCGATTGCAGTCATAACATTGCCGAAGATATAGTCATCGACAACCGTAGACATATTATAGACGGTACTCGAGATAAGAATCGGCAGCATGGTTCCGCCAAGTACCAGTGCGATGTGCCGATAGCTGTCCGGGCTTGCAGGGTCCTTTCTTACCATACGACGAAAATGCCCGCGTCTGGTACGATAAAGAAGCAAAAGAAATATCAGCGCCAGAAGTGCGCCAGCTCCCGTACCGATACAACCGCCCTTAGCGCCAAAGGCATAGGCATAGGCATATTCATGATCCTGATAAAGGATGTCCGCTATCTGCCCTTTTTTATAGAGGATGTCTGCACAAAGCACAGAAACAATGGCATTGAGAATCTGCTCAAGAATCTGGGATATCGCTGTCGGCACCATATTACCGGTACCCTGAAAGTAACCCCGCGCAATTCCAAGATAAGCCATGATCCATACGGTAGGCGCCAGTGCCTGAAGAGAAAAACTGACGTAAGGCTTATGCAGCATATCTGCCAGACGATCTGCGCCAAAGAACAACACGGAAAACATCAAAAAGCCGATCACGGTTGCATAAACTAGCGCGGCTCTCAGTACACGGACAATATTTTTATATTGATTTTTCGCGAGATTCTGTGAAATTACTCTGGAAAGAGAGGTCGGCAGAGAATAGCTTGATAAAATCAGCAGTAGAGAATAGATGCTAAAGGCACTGGTATAATAACCATTCCCTTCTGTACCAATGATTGCTGTAAGGGGCACCCTGTAAATCATCCCGATGATACGGACGATGATGCCAGCGATGGCTAACAGTGATCCCTGAAAAACGAAATTCGTTCTTCGAAGATGAGCGCTATTCTCACTTTCTCTATCAGATGAGCCCTGTATTTTATCGTACTGATGAAAAGTTGAGGGCCTGTTTGTTCTTTGATCTGAGGAAGGTCTTAGGCTTCCTCTTTCATGATATCCTGTCATCTGAAATAGCCTCTTCCTTCCAGGATTTCACGTTGACGGCGTTCCATCTCCAAACGCTCTGCGTCCACCATATGATCATAGCCCATAAGATGCAGCATGGAATGGGCAACAAGGAACGCAAGCTCACGACGTTCAGAATGCCCGTATTCCAGAGCTTGCGACTGTATTCTGTCTTGATTCAGGACGATATCGCCAAGCAGGAGTTCTCCTGTGTCCGGATTAAATAGAGAAGGATCCTCTTCATCAATATCCTGAAAATCTGAAGCTTTCATATATTCAATCATCGGAAAGGATAGAACATCTGTAGGCGTATCGATGCCACGCTCCGAAAGATTAATCTGATGAATACCTTCATTATCTGTAATCAGTACGCTAACCTCACAGTCATAGGGACAATGCTCATACTCAAGTGCGGCTTTTACGATTTCCTGAATGATACCTTCAAAATCAAGATCCAGCTTCTTTTCTGTTTCAAAATCTATATTAATAGTCATCCGTTCTCTTTTTATGTGATGCGGCACGCCGTTCTCCATATTCACGTGGCGAAAGGTTCCCGCGCATCGATTCCTTTCTTTTTTCATCCTTTTCATAGGCATCGACGATACGCTGTACTAAAGGATGCCGTACAACATCAGCGCTTGTGAGCTCGATAAAGCTGATATCCTCTACATGGCGAAGCACACGCATCGCATCCTCGAGACCTGATTTTTTTCCTTCCTCGAGATCCTTCTGGGTCAGGTCGCCAGTCACGATTACCTTGGAACCGAAACCGATTCTGGTGAGAAACATCTTCATCTGTGCCGGCGTCGTATTCTGCGCTTCATCAAGGATGATGTAGGCATTGTCGAGTGTGCGGCCTCGCATATAGGCAAGCGGCGCAACTTCAATCAACCCCTTGTCAGCGTTTAGCTGATACTGTTCTGCGCCCATGATTGAATAGAGTGCATCATATACAGGACGCATATAGGGGTCGACCTTTGACTGTAGATCTCCCGGCAGAAATCCAAGTTTTTCACCTGCTTCGATGGCCGGTCTTGTCAGGATGATGCGCTGTACCTCCTGAGAGCGAAAGGCTGTAATCGCCATCGCCATACCAAGATAGGTCTTACCAGTGCCAGCAGGACCAACACCAAAGGTGATCATATGCTTTCTGATTGCATCAACATACTGCTTTTGTCCGATTGTCTTTGGCTTAATAGGCTTCCCGAGTACGGTTCTTGCGATAATATCTTTATCAATTTCTACCATATCTAAAGAGCTTGTCTTCTCGGAAAATGTCAGGGAAATTGCATAATCCACATTTTGCTCCGTGATCGTATTACCACGTTCTGAAAGTTTAAGAAGATTAGACAAAACATCCTTTGCCTTTTCTGTATCCTTTTCTTCACCGATGATTTTTAGAACACCATTTCGGTCAATGATTGTCACAGAAAACGCACGCTCCAGCTTCTTAATATGGCTGTCGAGCTGCCCAATGACATTCCGCTCATGCTCGACGGGTATATCAAATATTGCTTCGATAGTAGCCAAATAAACATCCTCCATGATGAAAAATTAACTTTAATATTATAGCAGTTATGCTACTCCCATAGCAAGCGCCGTACTCTCGGATAACGAAAAAGACATCCTTCAGCGCAAAACGAGGCATTTCAGAAAAATTGAAAAGGTCCTGGTTCAAACCTGAACCAGGACCAAAGAATCTTTATGATGATTAGTTGAACTTACGCTTTCTAGCTGCTTCAGACTTCTTCTTACGTCTTACAGATGGCTTCTCGTAATGTTCTCTTTTACGAATCTCCTGCTGAATACCAGCCTTCGCACAGTTTCTCTTGAATCTACGAAGTGCACTATCCAGAGACTCGTTTTCTTTTACGATTACACTAGACATCTAAAACCTCAACCCTCCCTTCGGGTGCAAACTAGACTATATATTAGCACAGCTGTGGCGGATGTCAAGAATTATTTTATGTCTTACTTAATCTGAGACTCCGCAACTTCCTTTGCTTTTTCAAGGGCTTCTTTAATCTTCGAGGCATCCTTACCGCCGGCCTGCGCCATATTCGGGCGTCCGCCGCCGCCACCGCCAAGTACAGGTGCGACAGCCTTGATCAGGTTGCCGGCATGTGCGCCAAGCTTCACGGCGCTATCGGTTGCCATAGAAACAAGTGAAACCTTACCATCCTTTTCAGAAGTCAGTACAATGATTGCATTGCCAAGCTTCGTCTTAAGATCATCGCCAAGTGTACGAAGCTCGTTCATATCGACATTCTTCATGTCCGCAGCAAGGAATTTGACGCCCTTGATGTCAATTACCTTATCCATCACACCGGAAAGAGCGTTCTTTGCTTCCTTCTGCTTCATTGCCTCATTCTCTGCCTCAAGATCTTTGATCTGTTTCTGCAGTGCTGCAATATGGTCTTTCAGAGTAGCCGGAGTCGCCTTAACAAGCGCCGAAGCCTCATTCATCTGCTCCTCCAGTCTCTCGTAATAAGCCCTTACATTATCACCGGTAAGCGCTTCTATACGACGAACGCCTGCAGCAACACCGCTCTCGGATAAAATCTTAAACTGGCCGATCTCCAGTGTATTCTTCACATGCGTACCACCACAGAGCTCCTTCGAAAAATCGCCCATCGATACAACACGGACAGAATCACCATATTTCTCTCCAAAAAGAGCCATCGCACCGGTCTTCTTTGCTTCCTCAAGCGTCATAATATCCGTCTTAACCGGAAGTGCCGCTTGAATCTCAGCATTGACAAGATCCTCTACCTTCTTCAGTTCTTCCTTTGTCATAGCCTGGAAGTGAGAAAAATCAAATCTCGTTCTGCCGCTATCCTGATAGGAACCGGCCTGCTCAACATGTGTACCGAGTACCTCACGAAGCGCTTTCTGAAGAAGATGCGTTGCAGAATGATTCCTGCAGGTAGCCATCCTCTCCTTCTGGTCAACCCGGAGGGTCACAGAATCAGAAAGCTTGAACATGCCTTTTCTTACGACACCAATATGTGCAATCTTATTACCAGCAACATGTTCTGTAGCACGTACCTCGAAGACTGCAGCGCCCTTGCCAAGTGCAGCACCTTCCTTGGCATCCTCGGAAGCATCGTCAGAACCAAGTACAATAAGACCAATATCGCCAACCTGACCACCCATCGTACCATAGAAGGGTGTTTCCTCTGTAATGATGGCACCGGTCTGTCCATCCGAAAGAGCATCCACTAGCGCATCCTCGTCATCTGCATCAGCCGGATAAAGCGCAGCCATCGCTACAATCTTACTCTTCGTCTCAAGTGTATCATAGCCGGTAAACTTCGTCGTAATATGCGCATCAATGTTCTCATATACGGTAGCAGCAGCGCCCATGTATTCATCGTTCTTTCCAGATTTCTTACGATCCTCGCGGGCAGTTTCCTTTTGCTTCTTCATCTGCACATTGAAACCGTCTTCATCAACAGTAAATCCCTGCTCCTCGAGGATTTCCTTCGTATTATCAATCGGGAAACCATAGGTATCATAGAGACGGAAAGCATCCTCACCGGAAAGCTCTGTCTTACCGGAGCTTCTAAGCGCATTCTCCATCGAGTTGAGAATTTCCATTCCCTGCTCGTAGGTCTTCTCGAACTTATCCTCCTCGGACTTAATGACACTAAGAATAAATGCACGCTTCTCCTCAAGCTCCGGATAGCCATCCTTTGAACCATCGATAACATTTTCCGCAAGCGTCGGGAGGAAGGATCCCTGGATGCCCAGCTTCCGGCCATGACGCACGGCACGGCGGATAATACGGCGAAGTACATAACCACGCCCATTGTTAGACGGCATGATACCATCCGAAATCATAAACGTCATCGCACGGGCATGGTCTGTCAGAATACGTACCGAAACATCCGTCTTTTCCGTACCCGGTTTCTCATATTCGATATTTCCCGCCAATGCACACACCAGATCACGAAGACTCTTCAGCGTGTCGACATCAAAGATTGACCCCACATCCTGCACAGCAACAGCAAGACGCTCAAGTCCCATACCAGTATCGATGTTTTTCTGTACAAGATCTGTATAATTTCCATGACCGTCATTGTTGAACTGCGAGAAGACGACGTTCCAGACCTCCATGTAACGGTCGCCCTCACCGCCCATGACATCCTCCGGACCATTTCCGTACTTCGGACCACGGTCATAATAAATCTCGGTACAAGGGCCGCACGGACCTGAACCATGCTCCCAGAAGTTATCTTCCTTTCCGAATTTATAGATGTGATCGGCGGGAATATGCATATCATTCAGCCAGATATCATAAGCCTCCTGATCATCGACATAGACAGAGGGATACAATCTCTCCGGATCCAGTCCGACACGCTCCGTAAGGAACTCCCATGCCCAGGGAATCGCCTCCTTCTTGAAATAATCGCCAAAGGAAAAATTGCCAAGCATTTCAAAATATGTACCATGTCGAGCAGTCTTTCCGACATTCTCGAGGTCACCGGTACGAATACACTTCTGACAGGTTGTTACTCTCCGTCTCGGCGGAATCTCCTGCCCCGTAAACCATGGCTTCATCGGTGCCATACCGGAATTGATGATCAGAAGAGAGTTATCATTGTGCGGAACCAAAGAAAAGCTGTTGAGTCTCAGACATCCCTTCTCTTCAAAAAAGCCGAGGAACAGCTCACGCAATTCATTAACGCCTCTGTACTGCATTGTATTTATTATCTCCTAGGTAGAATTTGCTTCGTGCGATACACGTTGCACTAACTTTTGAAATATAGCACACGAAACGAGGTTTTACAAGAATATTCACGCCTTTAATAGTTCATCGCACCGATCAGCCGTCAGCATAGCATAGCGTTTTAGATATGCTATGTTTTCAGTCATCCCATGTTCTGAATCCCCGACAACTTTCATGCATTCATGATCCCGTGAAGCATAAAATTCTGCCATTTCTTCATGAAAACGATTCTTTTCTGCATGCGACAACAAAGAGGCTTTCATCGCAGAAGCAGCCTCAAGTTCCTGATCAAGGAGACTACAGATTTGCTCCCAATCCTCCCGACTCTGCTCCGTTTCCTCCAGAAGCTTAGGGTTCTCCATCAATGTCCGGATTTCTTCTGCATGTTGCCGGAGATCTTCTATCGTTTCCGTATGGTCTTGCAACTGAGATGGGGATGAAATACTCGTGAAGTAAAAGTCCGCATCCGTTTCCACTGTTTTTGTTTGTACGTTGATACTCATGTACCCTTGAACCGAACGGTTGATATAAGCCCGAATCAAAACAGTGATTAAAATAAGCGCGATAGAAAGTCCAAATATTTTTTGTATGATTCTTATCCTGTGCTTTTTTGACATATTAAAAGGCTATCGAGATGGATAGCCGTAAAACTTATATCATCGAATCCACTTACTATACAGATTATCAATCTGTGCAGTAAATTTTGCAAGGTCCTTATTTGCACCGCCATAGTTTGCTTTGATGGCAGAAAGAAGTCTTTCATAGGAGTCCATGAGACGCTCATACTGCTGATCGGAGGACTTTTTCCTTCCGGATATCTTCCCGGATGCTCCAGAAGTAGGAACGGATACAATCGCCGGACGTACCACCTTGACCGGCTCCTTAACCTCCAGCCATTCACCTGTTGCGAGATCAAAGACAGATCCGGAATATGGACAATCTACCTGTAATCCATATTTTTCATGAATCAGCGAAGACAAGGTTTCCATCGAATCATCATCACCATGCACGAGGAAGACACGGGCAGGCTTTTTCTCCGTATAATTTCCAATCCACTCAAGAAGTCCGTTCTGGTCCGCATGACTGGACATCGACTGCATCTTTGCAATTTCCGCCTTACATACAACCTCTTCTCCAAACATCTTTACCGTTTCCGCGCCATCCTCAAGCATCCTTCCGAGTGTCCCCTCTGCCTGATAACCGGCAAAAACAATCGTCGATTCCGGACGCCAGAGATTGTATTTGATATGGTGACGGATTCGTCCCGCATCACACATGCCCGATGCAGAGATTATAACCTTTGGCTCTTCATCATAATTGATTGCCTTTGATTCATCAAGTGTGATGGAAAGATTGAGTCCTTTGAAAAAGATCGGGTTATGTCCTTCCTCTACAACCTTTCTTGTCTCATCATCATAACATTCCAAAAGATTTTTGCTGAAAACATGTGTGGCTTCGACAGCAAGAGGACTATCGACGTAAACAGGAAAATTATCATGATTCTTAATCAGCTTCTGCTGCTTAATCGCACGATACATGTAAAGGAGTTCCTGCGTCCTGCCGACGGCAAAGGCAGGAATGACGACATTACCGCCCCGATCGAGTGTTCTCTGCGTAATAGAAACAAGATCTTTAAGGTGATCTACTTCCGGATCATGAAATCTGTCACCATAGGTAGATTCCATCAGAACATAATCTGCGTCCTTGATATACTGCGGATCCCGGATCAGCGGCTTATTTTTGTTACCAATATCGCCGGAAAATACAATCTTTTTTTCGATATCTCCCTCTTTAATCCACATCTCAATTGAGGCTGATCCAAGAAGATGTCCGGCATCCGTAAAACGAACACGCAGTCCATCCGCAAGCTCTGTCATTTCGCCATATTTTACGCCACGGAAATGTTCCAGCGCCTTCCCGGCATCATCGTAGGTATAAATCGGTTCAACTGGTTCACGTCCTGCTCGCTCCCCCTTCCTATTCTTTATTTTTGCATCCGATTCCTGAATATGTGCACTATCGAGAAGCATGATTTCGCAAAGATTTTTCGTCGCATTCGTGCATAAAATAGTGCCATTAAAGCCATCCTTCACTGCGAGCGGGATGAGTCCAGTATGGTCTATATGGGCATGCGTCACAAGAATATAATCGAGCTCTGAATATTTCACCGGGAGTCCGGCGGAAACATAAGGATTTCTTCCCTGCTCCATACCACAATCCACGATCAGCTTTATTCCACAGGCTTCCAGATAATGCAGAGAGCCGGTCACCTGATGATCCGCTCCAATAAATGTAAGTTTCATATCCATGCCTCCAGTAAAAAAAATCCCCAATTACTGATTTCATTATATCAGTGATTGGGGAAAAAAGAAGCATACAATGTCTCAGATAATGTCTATTAAATCACTTAGGTAAGGTAAGCAGCCTTCACCTTCGGATCGTTTGCGAGGTCAGACGCTTTGCCTTCGATCGTGATTTTGCCAGTCTCGAGAACATAGGCACGATCTGCAATAGCCAGTGCCTTGTTCGCGTTTTGCTCCACAAGTAAAACAGTCACGCCGTCTGCATGAATCTTTTCAATGATTTCAAAGATTTCATTGACATAAATCGGAGAAAGACCCATAGACGGTTCGTCCATGACGATCATATGAGGATGACACATCAGTGCTCGTCCCATTGCAAGCATCTGTTGTTCACCACCAGAGAGTGTCCCGGCCATCTGGTTCTTTCTTTCCAAAAGTCGAGGAAATCTGTCATATACCATGTTTAGCGTGTCCTGAATCTCACCCTTGTCCTTTCTTGTGTAAGCGCCAAGCATCAGATTCTGATATACTGTAAGACTTGCAAACACACGACGTCCCTCCGGTACATGGGCAAGGCCTTCGCTTACCAGAATATGCCCCTGTGTATGTGTGATGTCTTTCCCATTATACATGATCTTACCGGAACGGGATGGAATAAGTCCGGTAATTGTATGAAGTGTAGTCGTCTTTCCAGCGCCATTTGCACCAATCAGCGTCACAATCTCACCCTGATCTACATGAAAGGAAATGCCTTTCAGAGCTTGAATCATCCCGTAATATACATGGAGATTCTCTACTTCTAGTATTCTATTACTCATCATATCCTCCCTTAATCACCGAGATAAGCCTTGATGACGGCAGGATCATGCAGTACCTCCTGCGTTTCACCCTGCTTAAGAACTTGCCCGAAATTAAGAACTGTAAGTCTATCGCAGATTCCTGAAACAAGCTTCATATCATGCTCAATGAGTAAAATAGTCATATCAAACTGGTCACGTACGAGACGAATCGTATCCATGAGCTCCTTTGTTTCCGAAGGATTCATGCCGGCAGCAGGCTCGTCAAGAAGAAGGAGCTTCGGCTCCGTAGCCAATGCACGCGCAATTTCCAACTTTCTTTGCTGACCATATGGAAGATTGGAAGCCTTGTATTCACTAAAACCATCTAATCCGAAAACCTTTAAAAGACGCATGGCTTCCTTATTCATGTCTGCTTCCATCTTCCTGAATTTAGGCGTACGGAAAATACCACCCGCTGTGGAATAGACATAGTGGTTATGAAGTCCGGCCTTAACATTATCAAGGACAGAAAGATTCGAAAAAAGCCGAATATTTTGGAACGTACGGGCGATTCCCTTTTTATTAATATCTATACAATGAAGTCCGGTAATATTTTCGCCATCGAGGATAATCTGTCCGTCTGTCGGTTTATACACACCGGTCAACAGATTAAAAATCGTCGTCTTGCCTGCGCCGTTTGGACCAATCAGACCATAAAGTTCATTTTTTTCAATCTGAACATTGAAATTATCAACCGCACGAAGACCACCAAAGGAAATACCAAGACTCTGTACATCAAGAACCACAGCCATTATGCTTCCTCCTTTCCGTCTTCATCCGTCTTCCTCTTACGAAATACCTGGGTAAGCTTCTGCCGGTACTGAATAAATGCAGGTGCAGAGGTAAATAGCATCATAAAGATGAGGACGATGGAATACATCAGCATACGATAGTTGTTGAGACTACGTAGAACCTCCGGAAGCAATGTGAGTATCACGGCTGAGATCACAGAGCCTCTTATATTACCGATGCCACCCATAACGACAAATACCAGAATCATAATTGACTGGTTATAACCGAAGTTTTTTGGAAGTGCCTGCAGAGAGCTTAAATTATGTGCATAAAGCACACCTCCGACACCTGCAATGGCAGCTGAAATGGTAAAGGCAAGCAGCTTATATTTAGTCACATCAAGGCCAATCGATTCCGCTGCAATCCGGTTATCACGGATTGCCATGATCGCCCGTCCTGTTCTTGAATGAATAAGATTTAACACAATAAAAAGTGTAAGTAGAAGCAGGACCACACCAATCGTAAAGTTTGACATTTTCGGAGTTCCAGTAATGCCCTGTGCACCATTAATAATCGGTTTTACACCTTTTTCCAGTCCAAGGCTCAGAGAATCCTTAAGAGAAAAGTGAAGCCCGTTGCTATCAATGCCAAAATACAGGGCATTGATCAGGTTCTTTATGATCTCGCCAAATGCCAGGGTTACAATCGCAAGATAATCACCCTTCAGCCGCAATACCGGGATACCGATTAAAAAGCCAAAAACAGCCGCCACACAAGCACCAATAAAAATCGCAATCAGAAAGCTTACGCCAGCCGGCATTTTGTCTTCCATCAGATTCGACCAAAGTGCAGAAGAAAATGCTCCAAGACACATGAAGCCAGCATGTCCAAGTGATAGCTCACCGGAGATACCAACAACAAGATTCAGACTTACCGCCATAATAGAATAAGTACATAGCGGAACAAGGATGCCCTTCATGAGCGAACTGATATGACCTGATCTTACAAAAATCTCAACAATCAGATAAGCGAGGATAACCATCAGATACGTACAGGCATCACTCTGTAAAAAATTCTTTTTAGAAAGCTTATTTTTTCCCATACCGTATCACACTTTCTCCATAATCTTCTTTCCAAGAATACCTGTCGGCTTCACAAGAAGTACAATGATAAGAACAGAAAATACAATCGCATCGGAAAGCTTCGAGGATATATATGCCTTAGAAAGATTTTCGAGGATACCGAGGATGATGCCACCGATGAACGCACCCGGAATCGATCCAATCCCTCCAAGAACGGCTGCTACGAAGGCTTTGATACCGGGCATAGCGCCTGTTGTCGGCGTCAGTGTAGGATAGGCCGAACAAAGAAGAATTCCGCCGATGGCGGCAAGTGCAGAGCCAATAGCAAAGGTAAGAGAAATTGTACCATTTACATTGACACCCATCAATGTTGCGGCGCCCCTATCCTCGGAAACAGCAAGCATAGCCTGGCCGGCCTTCGTTTTATTGATGAACGTAACCAAAACTCCAACGATAATGAAGCATACGATGATTGTAACGATCGTCGTCGCAGAAATCGTAAGCTGCCCTCCTGCAAGCTTCAAAGGTTCAAATGGCACAAAAGTTGTAAAGCTCTTTGGATTTGCAGAAAAGATAAGCTGTGCAAGATTCTCCAGAAAATAAGAAACGCCGATGGCTGTGATCAGAACTGACAGAGAATTTGCTGTTCGAAGCGGCTTATAAGCTACTCTTTCAATCAAAACACCAAGGAGTGTGCAGACGATAACTGCAATCAATGTCGCAACAGGAATCGGAAGTCCGGCCTGATTAAAGGCAAGAAAGGCTGCATAACCGCCCACCATCAGGATATCACCATGAGCAAAATTCAGCATCTTAGCGATACCGTAAACCATGGTATATCCTAGTGCAATGATTGCATACACGGCGCCAAGACTGATGCCGCTCAGCAGATACGAGATAAAGCTCAACATTCTTTTACACCTCTCATGTTTCTTATTTCATGGAGCTAGTTCCAGAAGCTATCTTTTATTATAGCAAAAGAATTAAAATATTATGAAAATACTCTAACATTTAAAACTTTTAAAGAGAATATAGCTTCTTTAAAAAATCTTCTAGAAAAAGCAAAAGGGCTGCTCCATTGAAGCAACCCATTTTGCTCTCATCAAATTTCAAGTTTACGGAATGTCAATTAGTCAGCAGAAACGTACGCGCCATCCTTGATGACAACAGCCTTCGGCTCCTTATCAACATCACCAGTTTCATTCCAGGTCATGCCTACACCTGTAAGACCATCATACTTAACAGATGACATAGCGCCCTCAAGCGCTGTACCAAGTTCGTCAACAGACATATCCGGTGTAGCATTAGCAGCTTCAACCGCAGCCTTTACAATGTATGCTGCATCATAGGAATCTGCAGCAAACTGTACAGGAACTTCATTGTACTTATCCTTGTAAGCAGAAACGAACTTCACAGTAAGGTCATCGGTTGCATCAGCAGCAAACGGTGTAAGAAGCATCGTACCCTCTGCAAGAGAAGCATCAAAGTTCTCAACATTCAGGATACCATCAAGTCCATCACAACCAAAGAAAATTGGCTTGAAGCCCATGGTGTTAGCCTGTGTCAGAACAAGAGCGGCCTCGGTATAATAGAACGGAAGGAATACAAGCTCAGCGCCAGCATCCTGCATCTTCTGAAGCTGTGTGGAGAAGTCAGTCTTAGAATCAGCTGTAAACTGTTCGTCCGCTACGATTTCAAGTCCATAGTTTGCAGCATCTGCAACGAAAGAATCATGAATACCGGAGGAATAAACATCCGATGAATCATAGATGATACCAATCTTCGTAGCAACCTTGTGCTCACCGATATACTGTGCAGACTTCGTGCCCTGTGCAGGATCGGAGAAGCAAACTCTATAGATGTTCTTCGGAACAGTACAATCAACAGCAGAGCCTGATGGCGTAATCGTGAAAAGGTTATCCTTCTCAGATTCAGCACCAACAGCGATAGTCGGCATCGAAGTGGTCGGTCCGATCATAATCTGCATGCCCCAGTCCTTTAAGGAGTTGTAAGCGTTGACTGCCTTTTCCTGGTCATGCTCATCATCTGCTTCCTTGTATTCAACCTGTGCACCATTGATACCACCGGCCGCATTGATCTCATCAAGTGCGATTTCAGCGCCACGCACAACGGCTGTACCATAAACAGCTGCACCACCGGTTAAAGGTCCCTGAAGACCAATCTTCCAGGTCGCACCGGAAGCGGAAGCAGCGCCTGCATCAGAGGCAGCAACAGTTGTCTCTGCAGCAGCGGCAGCAGTTGTCTCTGCAGCAGCAGCGGCTGTCGTCGAAGCAGAACCGGATGAAGAAGATCCACAAGCTGCAAGTGATGCAACCATGGAAGCAGCAAGAACTGCACTTAAAACTTTTTTCATAATGTACCTCCTCTTTCAGCCCACAATTGGACTTTTCAGTATTATAAAGAATTAAAGTGAGGCTTGTCAACGCGATTTATAAGTTTGAAGCAAAGAAAACAGGGACTTCATAACTGAAAGTTATCATCAATATAAAAAGTCCAGCTTCTGATTTTCCAGACGTCTGTCTCGTTCCATTAATGTCTTCACGGCATCTCTTGCAGACATATCCTCGAAGAGAACCTGGTTCATCGTCTCTATGATCGGCATAGACACATCATACTTTTTTGCAAGCTGAAGACCGGATTTCGCAGCATACACGCCTTCAACCACCTGTCCGATCTCCTGCATGACTTCTCTATAGTTTTTGCCTTGTCCGATCAGGATACCGGCTCTTCGATTTCTGGAATGCATAGAAGCGCAGGTTACGACAAGATCGCCAATTCCGCTTAACCCTGCAAAGGTTTCCTGCCGGCAGCCCATTTTGACGCCTAGCCGCGTAATTTCGGCGATGCCTCTCGTAATAAGCGCTGCCTTCGTGTTGTCACCATAACCAATTCCGTCAGCCATACCTGCCGCAAGCGCCATGACGTTTTTTAGAGCCGCGCCTACTTCAATTCCTCTCATATCAGGATTTATATAGACCCGGAAGCAATCACACATAAAGATATCCTGGATAAATTCTGCTGTTTTTCTACTATGAGCTCCTGCCACAATGGTGGTCGGAATAAAACGAGAAACCTCTTCTGCGTGCGATGGCCCTGACAGAACGCCTACATCTGCCTGCGGGAGTACTTCTTCGATGATATCCGTCATTGTCAACAGAGTATCCTCTTCTATTCCTTTAGCGCAGGATACGATGACCTGATTCTGGCGGATAAAAGGCTTCATGCGTTCTGCTGTTGCCCGAATATAGATGGATGGCACCGCCAGCACGATGAGATCCTTGTCTTTGAGTGCTTCTTCCAGCTTTGCTGTGCCGCATAAGCTGTCTGGAATGACAGCGCCAGGAAGATTTTTATGCCTTTTTTCCTTAAGAATTTCATCTATCTCTGATTGCAATCTGGAATATAATGTTACATCATGTCCATTATGTGAAAGAATAATGCTTAACGCGGTTCCCCATGTTCCGGAACCAATCACGGATGCTTTCATTTACCATGTCTCCCGTTATTTTAATAATAATCAAACAAACAGCATACGTACAGAATTCTTCCCTCTGATGGTCATCTTCTAAAACGTATGCTGAAATATTTGATTCATTTTTTAAAATGGAACTTTGATTCTGTGCCGGCACGAAGTCTCTTAATATTACTTCGATGCTGCCATACTGCAAGGGCACTGATCAGAAATACGATCAGTACGCAATAAGGATAAGCTGCCTTTGTAAACATTAGGAGATCAAAATATCCTAAAACCGCTGTCAGAATAAAAAACATCGTTACAGCAGAAATCGATCCCACACTGACATAGCCTGAACGCCAGGAAACAAGTAAAAAGAAAGCAAAAAGGACGATAGCAAGCCGCCAGTCAAAAGCGATAACCAAAGCACCCGTACAGGCGATCCCCTTTCCGCCATGAAGTCCCGGAATCACAGGGAAATCATGTCCGACAATAGCCCCCGCGCCTGTGACAAGTGTAAGCATTGTCGTTTGGTCCATCGTGACAGGTTTCCATAGGAGTGACATAAAAAAAATCGGAACAATCGTTTTTGCGATATCGAGAAGCAGTACTGTGGCACCTGCTCTTTTTCCGAGTGTCCGCGATATATTCGTACTGCCGGGATTGCCGGAGCCTACCTTGTAAATATTAACGCCCTGCGATTTAGCATAGAGATAGCCGTTTGGAATCATTCCGAAGCAGTATCCTGCAATAACGCAAACGAGAAATTCTCGTATGGACATCATGATTTCATTTCCCATAATCCGTCAAAGGACTTAATCGTCCTCTTCACCCTTTCCTGGTTTTCTTTCACGAATGATAAATTTTAATGGTGTGCCCTCGAAGCCGAATGAAGCCCGAATCTGGTTTTCAATATATCTTGTGTAGGAAAAATGCATAAGATTCTGATCATTCACAAAAATGACAAAGGTAGGCGGTTCAACACTTGTCTCCGTCATATAGAAAAGCTTCAGTCGTTTTCCCTTATCAGACGGTGGCTGTTTCATCGCGACAGCCTTCATCATGATGTCATTGAGAACACCTGTCCGCACACGTAAGGTTTGATTTTCGTGAATCCTGTCTACCAGCTCAAAGATTTTCTGCAGTCTCTGCCCTGTTTCTGCGGAAATAAATAAAAACGTGGCATATGGCATATAGGAGAAGGAAGTTTTAAGCTTTTCCTGAAATTCCTTCATCGTCTGATCCGTCTTATCTGGTACCGCGTCCCATTTATTAACTGCGATGATCACACCTTTACCGGATTCATGTGCAATGCCGGCAATCCTCGCATCTCCTTCTGTCACACCCTGCGTTGCATCGATCAGAACCAGGCAAATATCCGCACGATCAACCGCAGCCACGGTTCGAATGACGGAATATCTCTCGATGTCATCTTCTACCTTTCCCTTGCGCCGGAGGCCTGCTGTATCGATAAATGTATAGGACTTTCCATCATGAATGATTTCAGTATCGATCGCATCCCGCGTCGTACCAGCAATATCAGAAACGATAACACGATTCTGCCCTAGCAGCTTGTTGACAACAGAGCTTTTTCCGACATTCGGTTTGCCGATCAATGCAATGCGGATAGTATCCTTTTCTTCTTCCTCTACAGCTTCGAGTGGGAAATGTTTGACAACCTCATCCAGAAGATCACCGATTCCGAGTTGGTTCGCAGACGAAACGCCGAAAGGATCTCCCAAACCAAGATTATAAAATTCGTAGACATCATTACCGAATTTCTTAAAGCTGTCCACCTTATTGACGCAAAGAACGACTGGCTTATGGCTTCGGCGAAGCATGTCCGCTACCTCATAATCCGCATCAACAAGTCCTGTCCTTACATCCGTCACAAAAATGATCACATCAGCAGTGTCAATCGCAAGCTGTGCCTGATTCCGCATCTGTTTCAGGATGATATCCTGTGAATCCGGTTCGATACCGCCAGTATCAACAAGTGTGAATTTGTAGTTTAACCATTCGGCATCCGCATAGATTCTGTCTCTTGTAACGCCAGGCGTATCTTCAACAATCGAAATCTGCTTTCCTGCAATACAATTAAATAAGGTCGACTTTCCGACGTTTGGTCTACCGACGACCGCAACAATGACTTTACGCATATATACTCCATTTCAACGCTAACATAAATCACTTTATTCTAGCATGAAGACAGAATGAAATCAAATCCGCCGGGACTCTATTTCCTATGAATTATCGTAGGTTCAATATTTCTTTTGAATCAGCTATAAATAGTAACTTTCTTGGAAGTAAATGCATTATCTTTTTAACAAAAAGGCGGATCCACTTTCGTGGATCCGCCTTAGATTGTTCATACCAAGACGAATTATGCGTTGTAGAGATCAATCAGCTTCTTCAGATGATCGTATCTAGCCTTCGACTCAGCCTGGTTCTTCTCGTCAAGAGCCTTTGCTCTCTCCGGATTCTTAAGTCCAAGTGAAAGGTAACGAACCTCACCCTTCAGGAAGTCCTGATAGCCTGTGAAATCCGGCTCCTTGGAATCAAGGGTGAACTTCTTGTCGCCGCCAGCCGGGTTGAACCGGAAGTTGTTCCAGTAGCCAGTTGTCAGAGCAAGCTTCTCCTCAGTCATAGCCTTAGCCATGCCCTTCTTGATACCATGGTTGATACAAGGAGCATAAGCGATGATGAGTGAAGGTCCCGGATAAGCCTCAGCCTCTGCAATAGCCTTAACAGTCTGCTGCATATCACCGCCCATATCTACATGTGCTACATATACATAGCCATAAGACATTGCGATGCCCGGAAGATCCTTCTTACCAGTGTCCTTGCCGCCTGCTGCAAACTGTGCTACAGCACCGGTCGGCGTAGACTTCGAGGACTGTCCACCTGTGTTGGAGTAAACCTCTGTATCGAAGACCATAACGTTGATATCCTTGCCGGAAGCAAGAACATGATCGAGGCCACCGAAGCCGATATCATAAGCCCAACCATCACCACCGAAGATCCACTGGCTCTTCTTAGCAAGGAAGTCCTTGTTCTTAAGAAGATCTACAGCGAGCTCGTCAGTCTTTCCTTCGAGAGCCTTAACCAGCTTTTCGGTAGCAGCACCATTGGTAGCGCCAACACCGAAGGTATCGAGCCATTCCTGTGCAGCATCCTTAACGGAAGCATCTTTCTCCATGAGCTCGGTAACTTCTCTCTTCAGTCTGTCACGGATTGCATTCTGTGCAAGAAGCATACCATAACCAAACTCAGCATTATCCTCAAACAGAGAGTTATCCCATGCAGGTCCCTGACCCTTAGCATTTACTGTGTAAGGAGTTGACGGTGAAGAGTTGCCCCAAATGGATGAGCAGCCTGTAGCATTGGCAATGTACATTCTGTCACCGAAGAGCTGTGTGATGAGCTTAGCATATGGTGTCTCACCACAGCCAGGACATGCGCCTGAGAACTCAAGAAGCGGCTTCTTGAACTGAGAGCCCTTAACGGTTGTCTCCTTGAACTTAGCAACAACTTCTTCCTTCTCCGGAAGCTTTACTGCATAGTCAAAGAACTTCTGTCTGTCAAGCTCCTCTGCGATCGGCTTCATCGTAAGTGCCTTCTCACCCTTCATGCCAGGGCAGACATTTGCGCAGGAGCCGCAACCGGTACAGTCAAGTACAGATACCTTGATGCCGAACTTGTAGCCTGTAAGACCATTGAGCGGCTTAAATGCATCGCCCTCCGGAGCCTTAGCAGCTTCATCATCCGTGTATGCGAAGGTTCTGATCGCAGCGTGCGGACATACATAAGAACAGAAACCGCATTCGATACACTTATCAGCATCCCACTGCGGAACATTAACAGCGATACCACGCTTCTCATATGCAGCTGTGCCGGACGGTGTTGTACCATCAACATACGGCTTGAATGCAGATACCGGAAGAGAATTACCTTCCTGAGCGGATACGAAATTCTGGATGTTGTTGACGAAATCAAGAACGTCCTTCGTGCCTTCTGTCTTATCCTTGAACTCAAGGCCTTCATCAGCACAGTTCGTCCACTCAGCCGGGATATCGATCTTCTCGAAAGCATTAGCGCCGGCATCAATAGCTGCCCAGTTCTTCTTTACGACATCCTCGCCCTTACGGCCATAGGTCTTCTGTGCAGCATCCTTCATGAGCTTGTTAGCTTCTTCCTTCGGGATGATGCCTGTCAGTGTGAAGAAGGCGGACTGAAGGATCGTGTTGATTCTTGTCGGGCCCATGCCTGTCTCAATACCAATCTTTACACCATTGATGATGTAGAAGTTAATCTTGTGATCAGCCATGTATTTCTTAACCTGGCCAGGAAGATGATCTGCAACCTCGTCCTTTGTCCATACGCAGTTAAGAAGGAACGTACCACCGTCAACGAGCTCCTGTACCATGTTGAACTTCGTAAGATATGCCGGATTATGGCAGGCAACGAAGTTTGCTCTGTGGATGAGGTAGGTTGACTTGATCGGCTTCTTACCGAAACGAAGGTGAGACATCGTAACACCGCCGGACTTCTTCGAATCATAATCGAAATAAGCCTGTGCATACATGTCTGTGTTATCGCCGATGATCTTAATGGAGTTCTTATTAGCACCTACGGTACCATCAGCGCCAAGACCCCAGAACTTACAGTTGATCGTGCCTTCCGGAGTTGTAACAAGCGGAGCGCCCACCTTAAGAGACAGGTGCGTTACATCATCATCGATACCGATTGTGAATCTCTTCTTATCTTCGTTCTCAAATACAGCAACGATCTGTGCCGGTGTCGTATCCTTCGAACCAAGGCCATAACGGCCGGAAAGAATCTTTACATCCTTGAACTCAGAACCTGCAAGTGCAGCTACGACATCAAGGTAAAGCGGCTCGCCAACAGAGCCCGGCTCCTTCGTTCTATCAAGTACAGAAATGGTCTTAACAGTCTTCGGGAGAGCCTTAAGAAGAGCTTCCTTGGAGAACGGTCTGTAAAGTCTAACCTTTACAACACCGACCTTAGCGCCCTTTGTCTTTACGAGATAATCGATGGTCTCTTCGATGGTATCGTTAACAGAACCCATAGCAATGATCACATGCTCGGCATCTTCAGCACCATAGTAGTTGAAAAGCTTATAGTCCGTACCAATCTTAGCATTGATCTTATCCATGTAATCCTGAACGATGGCAGGAAGTGCATCATAATAAGGGTTGGAAGCCTCACGTGCCTGGAAGAAGATATCCGGGTTCTGTGCGGAGCCTCTCTCAACCGGGTGATTCGGATTCAGTGCATGCTTTCTGAACGCATCAACTGCATCCCAGTCAACGAGGTCACGAAGATCCTCATAATCCCACTGCTCGATCTTCTGAATCTCATGAGAGGTTCTGAAACCATCGAAGAAGTTAATGAATGGAACATGGCCCTTCAGTGCAGAAAGATGTGCAACCGGTGTAAGGTCCATAACCTCCTGTACAGAGGACTCACAAAGCATAGCAGCACCTGTCTGGCGGCATGCCATAACATCGGAATGATCACCGAAGATGGAAAGTGCGTGGCTTGCTACAGCACGGGCAGATACATCAAATACGCCCGGAAGCTGCTCACCAGCTACCTTGTATAGATCCGGGATCATGAGAAGAAGACCCTGTGATGCAGTGAATGTCGTCGTCAGAGCACCAGCAGCAAGAGAACCGTGTACTGCACCGGCAGCACCAGCCTCGGACTGCATCTCGGTTACCTGTACGGTCTGTCCGAGAAGGTTCTTCCGTCCTTCTGTTGCCCATTCATCAACATGCTCAGGCATGACGGATGAAGGAGTGATAGGATAGATTGCGGCTACTTCAGTAAATGCATATGAAGCATGTGCAGCAGCCTGGTTTCCATCCATGGTTTTCATTTTTCTTGCCATAAAGATTCCTCCTTAAAAAATGAATCACCACATGAATGCGGTTGTTATATGAATCCCAACTCGTGGGAATATCATACCGTATAGAAGTATAACATTTCTGATTTAAATTGCAAAGAAATTTGGCCGCGTTCATGTAAAAATACAATCAAATTCTACAAAGGAATTAATTCCCACTGAATTACTATAGTATAGATTGCACAAAAAAGAAAAATCCTGCAGGATATCCTGCAGGATGTATGAATTTATATACCTGGTTCTGGAGAAAGCTGTGCCCCCGGCTCGTTTGCGTTTGAGGTTTCCGGCGCCTTTGTCTCGCCGCCAGCCGGCCCTTCAATAGTAGTCTTAGTTTCTTCCTTCGTCTCCGCTTTTGTTGAATCTGCCGCTTCCGTCGACTTTTCAGCTCCCTTTGTTTCCACTGTCGTTTCAACGAGACCTGGTTCCTCTGGTTTACCCTCGGCTGTGGATGACTCAGTTTCACTGCCGCTCTCGCCAGATTCCGAGGTTTCTTCCGTAGATGCTGACTCTGTCATGCTTTCTGCATATTTCTTCGGTGTGTGACCCTTGTATTTCGTATAATGATCCTTTTCCTTCGTCACAACGCCATTCGTCGTGATAACCTTATAAGCCTGCCATTCGCTGCCGGCAGAACCATTGGACTCTGTGCCTTCCTCAGGTGTAATAATAACCGGATCCGGAACAGGAAGATCCTTCACCTTTTCAGAAGTAAGCTCCCAGGTCACACCCTCCGGCAATACACGCACACCGTAAATGGATACACTGCAGATATTGTCTTTATAATAAGCACGGATACCGATCGCATGTGATGAATCATTGACAAACTTATAATCCGGTCCCGGCCATGAAACCGTCGCATCCTGACCCGGCGTAACATAGTTCGGTGCAAAGGTATGTGAACGGCGATACGTCGTCGTTAGTCCGGAACGGAACACAGCGTTAAAAAGCGTAGTGGATACCTGGCATACGCCTCCACCTACCTCCTGAACTACCTCGCCGGCATTATAGGCAGGAGCAGCCCCATAACCTTTTGCCTCCGTACGTTGTCCTACGGTTCCATTAAACGAAAATTCCTCGCCGGGCTGCAGGATTGTTCCATTAATAGCAGCAGCAGCCAGCTTTACATTACCATTACGAATAGCATTGTTCGTCGTTTTTGTCTGATAGGAACCAATCGTTGTATAATTTTCCTTCTGTGATGAAGCTTCTACACTCGAGCCTTCGCAATCGATGCTCTCTGTGAATTTTCCAGCCTTGATGGCCGAAAGCACCTTCTCTGCAGTTGCTTCCGCATTCACGCTATACCCATTCACTGAGCCGCCAAATGTAAATTCACCAGTCTGTGCATCATAAGCATTTATGTCACCATTCTTCGGTGCCATAGCCCAGACGGTGGCAAGCTGGTTCATATAATCATTAATGATGTCTGTAAAATCAGGAAGCGTCAAAGCATAATCCGCATGTGCCTGTGTGCCCTCCGGTATCGAAGATCTGCTCTCTGTGCCGCTCGTGTCAGCATTGGACACATTTGAAGAAGCAACATCTGTAACAGCTTCTATCGTCCCCTTTTCAGCATAGTCCAGGAAAATCTGTTCGATAAAGCTATCAAGATTTTTCGCAATCAGATCCGGAATCAAAAAGCTAGCCTTGTCTGGTCTGATTGAAATATCTGCATACTTGCTTGCAACCTTTTGTACCTGCTCAGTGCCTTCATTATCCACCGAATCAGATGCATCCGCCATGGTGGTCTCCGCTTCTGTCAGCTCCGGCATCTTGAAGCTGTCAAGTGAAGGATTTGTATTATTCACCACAAGCTTCCACTGGTAGGTTGCTTCAAGAGCCTGCTTCGCCTGCTCGCGATTCATACCACTCAGATTGACGAGACCGCTATCCGGCGAAAAGCTCGAAACATCGACATAAACATTGCCCTTTATAGTATCAGGATCAAATGCCTCCGTCGCGACTTCAGTGGCCTTTTCGGTCATCTCTGTCTCCGTAGGCTTTTTGAACTTTCCGGAAACTGCTAAACCTATCGCTGCAATAAGGCAGATGGCTAAAACGCCACCCAATGGTAAAATCCAGTTCGTTTGATCGTTATGATGGTTACTGTTTCTTCCGGAACGACTGCGACTGTTTCTCGTATAATTTTCTTCATACCCGGATCTTCTTCCGGTGCTATATTGCCCATTTCGTCCATTTTCACGAGACGAAGCTCCCTGGGAACGGGATCTCGACTGTCCTCTCGAGCGGGATCTTGATTGTCCTCTGCTATATTCAAATGAATCGTCGTATCTTTGTGCCATTTTTCTTCCTTTATTTCTATCTAAAGACCGCGACTCTTATCTTAACAGTTTCATATCAGTTTGTATATCGACAAATTTATAAATTTACGGTCAAAAAATGTTAAAGGAAATGTATAATATATTCCTATGATATGGAAAATTGGATGGAGGAGATATCACGCATGTCCGAATTTATCATTGAAGAAGAACTGAAAAAACTGCCGGATATGCCGGGCGTCTATCTGATGCATGGCCCACAGGATGAAGTGATCTATGTCGGGAAGGCAAAAATTCTAAAAAACCGTGTGAAACAATATTTTCAGAAATCCTATAAGAAATCTGTCAAAATACAGCAGATGGTCTCCCTCGTAAAGCGTTTTGAATATATTGTTGTTGACTCCGAGCTGGAAGCTCTGATGTTGGAAAACAATCTCATCAAAGAATACCAGCCCCGCTATAATACACTTCTAAAGGACGATAAAACCTACCCGTATATCAAGGTTACCAGTGAAGCCTTTCCTCGTATTCTGAAAGTCCGGAAGCGTCTCACTGACAGAGCAAAATATTTTGGTCCATATGCTTCAAATGAACAGGTCAATGAAGTCATCGAACTCATCCGAAAAACCTTTCACATCCGCAATTGCAGCCGATCCTTTACGGAGGATCATCTTTTGCCGAACAAATGTGTGTATTATGACATGCATCAGTGTGATGGTCCCTGCATCGGCAAGCAGACGCGGGCTGAATACCAGCTTCGTATCGACCAGGCAGTCGATTTCCTAAATGGAAAATATGAGGATATCATAAAAGAGTTGACGCGTAAAATGAACCGCGCTTCCGATAATCTTGATTACGAAACCGCCATCGAAATGCGCGATCTGATTCGTTCGATTGAAGCGGTACAGAACCGCCAGAAAATCATTGCCTATGATTCTGAGGACCGCGACATTATCGGCATGCGTCGTGATTGGTCTGACTGTATCGTACAGCTTTTCTATGTACGGGATGGCAAGATCATCGGACGCGATCATCAGTTTATCAGTATCGATCGGGAAGAAAGCGACGCCGATATCCTGAGTGAATTTATCCGTCAGTACTACAATGGTTCACCTTTTGTGCCTAAAGAGCTTTTCATTCAGACAGAACTTCCGGATAAAGATATCCTCGAGCAGTGGCTTTCACAGGAAAAAGGAAAAAAAGTACATATTCTGACGCCACAGATTGGAAAGAAAGAAAAGCTGGTGGAGCTTGCTGTCACAAATGCCGGCATCCTGATGAACCGGTATAAACAACAATATCGTGAAATGGATCAGAAAGCCGCAAAGGGACTTTCCGAGCTTCAGGATATCATCGGATTACCCTCTCTTCCGCATCGTATCGAGTCCTATGACATTTCAAACACCTCGGGTGTCCTGAATGTCGGCTCCATGATCGTCTATGAAAACGGAAAACCGAAAAATTCAGACTATCGGAAATTCCGAATACAATCCGTCCAGGGCTCTGATGATTACGCGTCCATGCACGAAATGCTTACACGACGCTTTGAGCATGGACTTCGTGAGATGGAGGAAAATGCTTTAAATGGCAAGGATAACTCGCTAGGTTCCTTCTCTAATCTTCCGGACTTAGTCCTAATGGATGGCGGTAAAGGACAGGTCCATATCTGCGAAGATGTGCTTATAGACCTTGGAATCAATTCGGTCATTGTCGCCGGTATGGTGAAGGATGACCATCATCGTACCCGTGCTCTCCTCTATCATGATGAAGAACTCCCGATTGAAGAAGATTCCGAAGCCTTCAAGCTTCTCACACGCATCCAGGACGAGGTGCACCGTTTCGCCATCGAATATCATCGTTCGCTGCGCTCGCAAAACCAGATTCATTCCCTTCTCGACGATATCAAAGGCATCGGTACCGTCCGAAAGAAAAATCTCATGAAACAATTCGGCGATATCGACCACATCCGCCAAGCCACCCTTTCGGAGCTTCAGCAATGCCCGTCGATGGACGATTATTCCGCCCGTTCGGTCTATGACTTCTTCCACAACAATCCTGATACTGCCGTCGGGACATTCAAGATTGGTTCAAAAACTTCATAAGCTGTTCCTCGGAGGATGGTTGTACAAGCCAGACGCCGGAGGGGCAGTCCGTATGCTCATAAAGCCGAAAGTCTCAGCTAGCCAGCCACCATGAACAGGGTAAAAAATTCGGGTTACAACCCCGAATTTTTTAGGCCCATTGAAGGAAAAATCCCTTCAAGGATTTTTCCTGAATTGGGCCGGCCCAGTTCATGGTGGTTGGATAGCGCTTAGACTTTCGAGCAGAGCACTAGGGCTGCCCCTCCGGTGTCTGGCTTGTACAGCCATCCTCCGGGGAACAGCCCCAGTGTCTGATGTAAGCATTAAATTACCTTACGACGAAGTTCAAAATCTTCCCCGGAACGTAAATTACCTTCACGATATTCTTACCATCGAGTGCCTTTGCGACGGAAGCGTTTTCCTTTGCGGTTGCGACAGCTTCCTCCTGCTGAGCGTCGCGGGCAATGTCAACATTGCCCTTGACCTTGCCATTGACCTGAACACCGATGTTGAGAACGGCATCCTTTGTTTTCTCTTCAGAATAGTCCGGCCAGCTGGAAAGTGTCAGAAGGCCTTCACCACCGATTTCGCTCCAGATTTCCTCGGTAAGATGCGGTGCAAAAGGATGCAGGAGCTTAATGAATACGACGAGATCATCTCGTGTAATCGTGCCGGCATCCTTGAAATCATTGATGAGCGTCATCAGTGCAGCAATTGCTGTGTTAAACTTCATCTTTTCGATATCCTCGGATACCTTCTTGATGGTCTTATGCACCTTTGATTCCAGCTTCGGATCTTCCTTTTCACGAGTCGCAACGTCTGTCAAAGCGGCTACACGGTCAAGGAAACGCTTCACGCCACGAACCGATTCATCACTCCATGGCGCTGATGCAGTATAGTCACTCATAAAGAGGACATAGGTACGAAGGGTATCCGCGCCATACTCATCGACGATATTCAGCGGATCAATGACATTACCCTTCGACTTTGACATCTTCTCACCATCCGGTCCGAGAATAAGTCCCTGATAGGATCTCTTCTTGTACGGTTCATCGCAAGGTACCTCTCCGATATCATAGAGGAACCGATGCCAGAAGCGGGAATACAGAAGGTGTCTCGTGACATGCTCCATGCCGCCATTGTAATGATCTACCGGCATCCAGTACTTCAACTTCTCTTTATCTGCGAAGGCCTTGTCATTGTGCGGATCGCAGAAGCGAAGGAAATACCAGGAGGAACCAGCCCACTGCGGCATAGTATCTGTCTCTCTCTTTGCCGGACCGCCGCACTTCGGACAGGTACAATTTACAAAAGAATCAATCCTTGCAAGAGGGCTCTTACCATCCTGTCCCGGCTCGAAGTTCTCTACATCCGGAAGTGTCAGCGGAAGCTCATCCTCTGGAACAGCTACCGTACCACAGTTCGGGCAATGAATCAGTGGAATTGGCTCACCCCAATAGCGCTGACGGTTAAAGGCCCAGTCCTTCATCTTATACTGCACGCCCTTATGCCCGATGCCCTTCTCTTCAAGATACGACAGCATCTTCTTGATCGAGTCTTTCTTGTTTGTAAAGCCGTCAAGGAAGCCGGAGTTCACCATTTCACCGTCTCCGGTGTATGCTTCCTTTGAAATATCTCCGCCCTTGATGACCTCGATGATCGGAACGCCGAATTTTTTTGCAAAATCATAGTCGCGCTGATCATGCGCTGGCACTGCCATAATTGCACCAGTACCATAACCCATCATGACATAATCCGCGATAAAGATCGGAATATTTTTACCTGTAATCGGATTGATTGCGCTCAGTCCTTCAATCTTCACACCGGTCTTATCTTTTACAAGCTGTGTTCTCTCAAACTCCGTCTTCTTTGCGCATTCTGCGCGATAATCTTCTACCGCGTTCCAGTTAGTAATCTGTGCTTTATATTTATCAAGAACCGGATGCTCCGGTGCTACAACCATAAATGTAACACCGTACAGCGTATCACAACGAGTCGTATAAATCTCAAGCTTTTCATCCATCGGTTTTTCGTTTTGATCAGAAAGCTGGAAGTTCACGAAGGCACCGGTAGATCTTCCAATCCAGGCCCTCTGCTGCTGCTTGATTGATTCCGGATAATCCACTTCATCAAGTCCTTCGAGCAGCTTATCGGCATACTGTGTAATCCGCAGATACCATACATCCTTCGGGAGCTGGATGACATCATTATGACAGATATCGCATTTACCGCCCTGCGAATCCTCATTAGAAAGGACGACCTTACAATGAGGGCAATAATTTACAAGTGTTTTTGCGCGAAATACTAGTCCATGCTCAAAAAGCTTCAAAAAGATCCATTGCGTCCATTTATAATAATCCGCATGGCTGGTTGCGATCTCACGGCTCCAGTCAAAGGAAAATCCGACTCTCCTCATCTGATCCTTGAAATGCTCGATATTTTTTTCTGTGATCACATGCGGATGTGTATTTGTCTTGATGGCGTAGTTTTCTGCCGGAAGCCCGAAGGAATCAAATCCCATCGGGAAAAGAACATTGTAGCCCTGCATCCTTCTCTTTCTGGCAAGAACCTCGACACTAGAATAAGCCTTGATATGTCCGACATGCATGCCAGCACCTGATGGATATGGAAATTCTACCAGACCATACCACTTCGGCTTTTTCGCAAAGTCAACCGCTTCAAACGCATGGGCTTCCTCCCACTTTGCCTGCCACTTCGGCTCAATCTTCTTAAAATCATATTTCATTTCAGTCACCTGTCATTCTCAGCATCTGCTGAATGTCTAATAAAAAACAGCAAACACGATTATACATAGAATGCTTTCAATCGTCAACGAAATGCATCCCACTGGTAATTGTTTGAAGCGTTCCAGATCAGCCATTCATCATAGCCTGCATCATAGACCGCCTGTATTTCCTGACGAATTTGCTCAGGGCCATAAGAAATGTAAGAAGAAAGATAGGATGCAGTAAAACCCTGGAGCCATGGACGAACAATTGCCTTATCAAAGCCGCTTTTATCGAGGGAATAAGCCTTTAGCGAAGATTGGCATGCAGCAAGGATTGCTTCATACGGATGCGTATCAGGTACATCCAGGCCGAAATTGCCATTAGAATAATGTGATGGATAAATCATGGGCGACATATAATCAACGGCCTGCGCCATCGTGACATATTCCTGCCCGACAGATTCCTGATCGACATAGGAACCGATGATGGTTCCGAAAACATCGCAGGACATAAAAATATTTTCTTCTGAAAGACGGTCGGAAGCCGTTTGAACAAACGCAGTAATAATATCCGTCTTTCCAAGTCCGCCGGTTTCCTCTTCTGGATAAACAACAGCCTTCGTTCCAGCCTCTGTACAGAAACGCACATAATCAAACTGTACTTCATCGAAACCATCAGCAGCACATTGCTCTGCAACCGATATCTTATAGTTCCAGGCTTCTCTGTTATAGGGATCTACCCATGCGTTACCTGAATTATCATGAAAAACAGCACCATCTGTCGTTTTAACCATCCATTCCGGATGTACTGTTTCGAGGTAGGGATCTCTGAAGGTAACGATTCTCGCAATGACATAAAGCTGATGTGCCTTCAGATTATCCAAAAAAGCGTGGATATCAGGTATTGTATCCGTCGTAGCACCGGTTGCAGCAATATCCGGATTATCCATACGGTATGAAATTTTACCATCATCAGAAAGAACATCCACGACGACCGCGTTAAGGCTCGTGCCCTCCATATGAGAAAGGATATCTGCCATCCTCAAATCACTTCCGGCCGTAACTGCCGTAAGATAAATGCCTCGGGCCTTCACAGCTTCTCTCTGCAAGGGCTTCTTTTGCCATACTGCCTCTGTTTCCTGCTCAGCACTTTCCTGAGCCGCCAGGCTTTTGGCTTCCGCCAATGATTCCTGAAAGCGTGATTCCTCCTCGGACTCTGATTCATATTCTCTTAACTCAGGCGACTTATTTATATTATAAACAAGTGGCTGTTTTTGCTGACAACCGGCCAGTAGTATACTGATCAGTATGAGAGCAGCAAGCTTCTGCTTCATAACTTAACCTCATCATAATGGCTTATTACGGGAACATTATACCACTTTCGCTAAAATAAACAACTTTTAATGGGATGAGGTCACACAAATGCAAATTTCGCAGCGATTCGCGGATCAAGAGAGTGGCAAAATAGAGCGAAATAAGAAATCCTCGCAAGCGCGATACCCCGGGATAACTAAAAAACGATCCGATGTGTGTCATTTAAATGACACCCACCGGATCGCTTCAACTTCACTTTATTTGTTTCAGATAGAAAATTAGTCCTCTACCTTAATGATCTCACGCTTGTTGTAAGATCCACAAACCTTGCAGACTCTGTGAGGCATAACAAGAGAACCGCACTTCGGGCACTTTACAAGATTCACAGCACCCATCTTCCAGTTCGCTCTTCTAGCATCTCTATGAGCCTTAGAATTTTTATTCTTAGGACAGATTGACATTTCAACACCTCCTTCGTCATACCGGGTAAATCTTACGGCTGATTTATGTCAAGCAAATACGAATATTCGCGATTGCACACTCGAGATACTATACACTACCATGAACGAGAATGCAACCACTTTTTTCTTAAGCTTCTACCAGACGAAGGGTATCACGCGCAATCGCAAGCTCTTCATTCGTCGGAATCAGGAAGAGCTTAACCTTGGAATCATCCGAAGAAATCAGTGCTTCCTTTCCGCGAACATCATTTCTCTTATCATCGATCTTCGCGCCGAGATAACCAAGATACTGCTCTACGATAAGCTTTCTGGTCTTCTTGTCGTTTTCACCGACACCAGCTGTGAAGGCAATCGCATCGACACCATTCATAGCTGCTGCATAAGCGCCGATATACTTGGCAACTCTATAACGGAATGCATCAAGAGCAACCTCTGCCATATGATTACCCTCTTCCGCAGCCTTTTCAACATCACGGAAATCAGAGGAAACACCGGACATACCGAGAACACCGGACTTCTTATTGAGAATATTCAAAACTTCATCAACGGTCTTGTGCTCATGATTGCAGATGAACTGAACCACTGCTGCATCTACATCACCGGATCGTGTTCCCATGATGAGCCCTTCAAGAGGAGTAAGGCCCATCGATGTATCAACGCCCTTTCCACCGATTGAAGCTGAAATCGACGCACCATTACCCAGATGACATACAATTACCTTTGCCTTCTCCGGATCCAGATGGCCGAACTTGATGGTCTCGTGGGATACGAAGGTATGGCTGGTACCATGGAAGCCGTAACGGCGGATGCCATACTTCTCATAATACTCTGTCGGGATTGCATAATAATATGCCTTTTCCGGAAGTGACATGCCGAAGGTTGTATCAAATACGGCAACATTCTTCTTACCAGGCACAACTTTCTCACAAGCTTCGATACCAGTGAGGTTTGCAGGATTATGCAGTGGTCCGAGATCGAAGCAATCACGAATGACCTTCTTTACATGCTCATCCACGATGCAGGACTCGGTAAGCTTCGGGCCGCCATGGAGAACACGGTGACCAATCGCACCGATTTCATCAACAGAAGCGATAACACCGTGTTCCTTGTCTGTCAGCGCATCAAATACAAGCTGTACAGCCTTTGCATGATCCGGCATCGCCGTCTCAAGTTCAAAATCATCTTTACCAGGAACCTTATGCGTTAACTTCGAGCCCTCAATACCGATTCTCTCGCAGAGGCCCTTTGCCAAAACGGACTCATCCTCCATATCAATCAACTGATACTTAAGCGATGAGGAACCACAGTTTAATACAAGAATTTTCATGGAAATGACTCCTTTATGATTTATGGATCAGGCATTCTGCTGAGCCTGTACAGCAGTAATCGCTACAACACCGACGATATCTTCTGCAAAGCAGCCTCTGGAAAGATCATTGACCGGCATGCTGAGTCCCTGCAGAACCGGGCCATAGGCATTGGCCTTAGCAAGTCTCTGTACGAGCTTATAGCCGATATTACCTGCCTCAAGAGACGGGAATACGAGTGTGTTCGCATGACCTGCAACCTTGGAGCCCGGTGCTTTCTGCTGACCAACAGATTCAACCAGTGCGGCGTCAAGCTGCAGCTCACCATCAAGCTCAATTTCCGGATGCTGCTCATGTGCAAGCGCTACCGCATCAGCAACCTTCGTCACATCATCATGCTTTGCAGATCCCTTCGTGGAATACGACAGCATAGCAACCTTCGGCTCATCACCGGTCAACATCTTAAAGGACTCTGCAGAAAGATATGCAATCTCAGCAAGCTTTGCAGAATCAAAATCAGTATTGACTGCACAATCTGCAAATACAAACTTACCGTTGTCACCAAATTCACAGTCCGGAACCTCCATGAAGAAGAAGCCGGAAACAGAGTGGATACCTGGCTTGCACTTCAGAAGCTGAAGGGCCGGGCGAATAGTGTTACCAGTAGAATGGCAAGCACCGGAAACAGCGCCATCTGCATCACCGCACTTACACATAAGACATGCATAGTACATGTAATCCTTCGTCATCTGCTCCTCGGCCTGCTCAGGTGTGAGGCCTTTCTTGGCACGAAGCTCTACAAACTTATCGATGTACTTCTGTCTGTTCGGATCTGTAAACGGGTCTACAAACTTGCAGCCGGTAAGGTCAAAGCCTTCGCTGTTCTTCTTGATCTCATCCGGTGTGCCGATGATCACAAGATTCGCGATACCCTCCTTCAGAATCTGCTCTGCAGCCGCATAGGTACGCTTGTCCATCGACTCCGGAAGAACGATTGTTTTCTTGTCTTTTCTTGCTCTGTCCTTGATAGTGTCAATAAATGCCATACTGAACTCCTCTCATGTATAGAAAATTTTTTAATTCCAAAGTATTATCCCTCGGAATTATGTATACAATATAATGACCAAAGACCATTATACACAATTGAAAAAAGGCCGCAATATTTAAGGATGCATTAATTAAAAGACAAATGCATCCTTCAGAATCCATGCTTTAGTATTTTTCAAACCGTTCGAGATTCACGACCATAATGGTGGCACCGCCCACCTCAACCTGCATCGGCATCGTCGTATAGCTAACCATCGACGTGCCGGAAACATAAGGCATATTCACAGTAATCTTCTGCCGCTTGCCACATTCCTTTTTAATCGCTTCAATCGCAGCATCAACCCGTTCATCATCGGTAGCAATCATGAGGGTAGAATTTCCTTTTTTTAAAAAGCCTCCTGTAGTCGCAAGCTTCGTCACCTGGAAGTTAGCATGCATCAGTGCATCCATCACATCATCTTCATTATCATTACGCACGATAGCATAGATCAGCTTCATTACGAAACCTCCTGTCAACAAATATAGTTCTATTATAGAATGAATTTAGATTTCTTGCAAAGCAATTTGTCCGGGCGTTTACAATACATGAAGTCTTGAAGACAAATGAGGAAATTTCTGTTCTGTACCTGCTACAGCGTTATATAAGGCGGCTGCAAAAATATCATTCTCTAAAAGAGTCATCGCATAGATATCCTCTTTTCTCCCCTGCGATGCCTTGCATTCAATTTTTCTTCGATAATTTTCTACAGTCGTAACCGGTTCTGAAAGAAAACCACCGAGGCAGGGCTTCATATCCTTGCGAAGCGCTAGTACCTGAAGATATGGAAGCGGCATCGTCGTATTGCACGAATCAGATTTCTCCATGCCGAAGCAGCTATGACGGAAATATTCTGTCGTATCCTCCTTAATATCCAGAAGAATATGAAGCAACGCTCTTGAAATTCTGGAATAAGTGAAATTTCTCGTTTTCAAAGACATGATCCGGTCACTGAAGCATGCTGCTGTAAAGAGTTCCTTTCGAATCGTCTGGGCAAGTTCAAGTGATACCCCTGAAAAAGCGCTAAGATTCTCTTTTTCGCAAACCAGACTTAGGATACGGTAGGTAAGCATTGTAGAAAAATCGTCAAGAAAAACCGGACCTTCCGTATCGTGAGTGCTATTCTTCCGAATTTCATCCCGAATCGCATGTGCACTCTGATAGCTCTGATCCCGATGAATCATAACCGGCTTAATATCAGTCTCCTGCATATGAAGCGCCTTTAAGTATTCAACACCGAGGATATCATTTGGCCAGAGTATCTCATCCGTTTCAAGGAACTGTGTGAGGGCAAGACTTCTTGCACGTGGATAAGATAGACCCTTTTCCAGTCCGGAACGGATCAGAGCTTCATATACTTCCTCTTTTTCACTGCTTTCCAGTGCGGCGATTTTCTCGAGAAGCTCCTTATTCTCAGATTCAACGCCGAAGGCAATATAATCCACACATCCTATGCTTCGGAGCGCAGCGATGCCGCCTGCTGCAAAATCAGCGGCTGCTGCTGTAGAAAAAACGGTTGGAAGCTGTACGCACAAATCAGCCCCATCAGAGACAGCTTCTTCTGCTCTTTGAAATTTATGGAATATGGCAGGTTCTCCGCGCTGCACAAAATCCCCTGACATCACCACAACGATGATACTATCCGGGAAGCTTTCTTTAATATTCTGAAAAAGATATCTGTGCCCGTCATGAAACGGATTAAATTCAGCGATTACGCCAATTACAGGTCTATTGTCGAACATATCTCATCTTAAAGCAATTAATTCTTAAAGCTGTGAATCGGTGCAGGGATTCGACCGCTCCGTTTTATGAACTCCTCACAGCCATATTGATTTACCCTCATAATCGGAGCATGACCGAGCAGTCCGCCGAAATTCACTTCATCACCAGTTGTCTTTCCAATAACCGGAATCACTCGGACAGCCGTGGTCTTCTGATTCACCATGCCAAGTGCAGCTTCATCTGCAATGATACCGGAAATCGTCGACGCCGGTGTATCTCCGGGAATCGCGATCATATCAAGACCTACTGAGCATACACAGGTCATCGCCTCTAGCTTTTCAATATTGAGGGCTCCTGCTTCAACGGCATTGATCATGCCCTGGTCTTCAGAAACCGGAATGAAAGCACCGCTTAGCCCGCCGACTGAGCTTGACGCCATGATACCACCCTTTTTCACCTGATCGTTCAGCATAGCAAGAGCTGCTGTTGTGCCTGGCGCACCCGTTTTTTCAATGCCCATCATTTCTAGGATATCTGCGACAGAGTCACCGACAGCCGGAGTCGGTGCCAGACTAAGGTCAATGATTCCGAACGGCACGTGAAGCTTTCTGGATGCTTCATTTGCAACAAGCTGGCCAACTCTCGTAATCTTAAAGGCAGTCTTTTTTATCGTTTCAGCTAATGTAGCAAAATCCTTCCTCTTTGCCTGTTCCAAAGCATTTCTTACAACGCCGGGGCCGGATACGCCGACATTAATGACACAATCGGGTTCTGAAACGCCATGAAAAGCACCTGCCATAAAGGGATTATCATCTGGTGCGTTACAAAATACAACAAGCTTTGCACAGGCAATGGAATCAAGCTCTTTTGTACGCTCTGCAGCCTCTACGATCATCTCTCCCATGAGACGGACGGCATCCATATTGATGCCTGTTTTTGTCGAACCGACATTGACACTTGAGCAGACAACTTCAGTCTTCGAAAGTGCCTCCGGGATTGCCCGCATAAGAAGCTCATCTGCCGTTGTCGCTCCCTTCTGACAAATAGCGGAAAATCCGCCCAGAAAATTCACGCCACAGGTTTTAGCGGCCCGGTCCAGCGTTTCTGCTACCTTGACAAAATCCTGTGACGAATGACAGGCGCTTGCACCTGCAATAGCAATCGGTGTAACAGAAATCCGCTTGTGAACGATGGGAATGCCATATTCGCGTGAAATCTCTTCACCCGTTTCTACCAGCTTCTCTGCTTTTTTTGTGATTTTATTATAGATATGATCACAGAAGGCATCAACATGTTCTGCGCCACAATCCAAAAGTGAAATTCCCATCGTAATGGTCCGGACATCCAGATTGTTATGCTCGATCATCGCATTGGTTTCAGAAACTTCCTGAAGATTTACAATCTCGTTATAATTTGCCATGGCCTACCCTTTCCGGTTCAATCAGATACGATGCATCGATGTAAAGATTTCTTCCAGCTGCATCTTGATGAGAACGCCGATCTCATTACCAAGCGCTGCAAGTCCATTGTCAATTTCATCAAGGGAAGACGAAGTAAGCTGGAGATCCACAACCATCATCATGTTGAAATATCCACCCGTAATCGTCTGTGAAATATCAAGAATATTGATATTTTTCTCTGACAAATAGGTACATACCTTTGCAATGATACCAACAGAATCCTTGCCGACTACTGTAATGATCGCTTTTTTCATGCCATAACCTCCCATCCCTGGTCAATGCGTACTATTGTATTTTCTGTATCGGTTGCATCAGGATACCGGTACATTATTCATAAAAATACAGGAAAATGCCCCAAAATACAATACATATGTTTTTTATGGGCGGACAAAATCTTAATGATTCAGCTTCTAACCCTCTTAAAAATAAACGGTCATCTGTATTACATACAGTCAAATCAAAAAATATCAGAACTCGATGATTTCCGAGTGCCCATCTCTTTTTGCGACAGAAATATCAAAATCCTTACCATGTAATCCGCGTTCCGAACCGTCAATTTCCTTGATAACCGTTTCAAATGCAAGCTCTGGCAGATTATTTTCTTTACTGAGATGGCCAAGGAAAACGTGTCTTGTGTGCGCATTGAGCACCTTCGTAAGAAGCTCCCCGCAGGAAGCATTGGAAAGATGACCCTTGGCACCGAGAATCCTTCGCTTGAGAGATAAAGGATATGGGCCACGGCTAAGCATCTGTATATCGTGATTGGCCTCAATGATCATGGCATCGAGGTCTGTAAGATGCGATAGAATATACTCGTCATAATGCCCCATATCTGTCGCTACAGCGACTGCTTTTTTTCGTTCCGTTTTACCAGGAGTGTCTGTATCTTCTTCTATTCTGTATCCTACAGGATCCGCCGCATCATGATAGATGCTAAAGGGAAGAATGGAAAGCTCTCCAAAGCGTAACGTTTGATCCGGCAGAATCGGATGCAAAAGTTCCTTCGGAATCTCACCCACGGAGGATACCAGCAGAAGCTCCTGCAATGTCGTGAGCGTCCCATATACAGGGATATGATATTTTCTTGCAATTGTACCGACGGCCCGGATATGGTCGCTATGTTCATGAGTCAGAAACAATCCCTGAATATCTCTAAGGTCAAGCGAGAGGCTGGCAAGCTCCTCATTAATGGACCGCATCGTGATACCGGCATCAACCAGGATGTGGGTATTGTTTGTTCCGATGTAGGCAGCATTGCCACTTGAACCACTGGCAAGACTTGTAAATCGCATTTATTTGATCCTTTCCAACAGAGTGCTTAACTTTTCCTCAGTTTCCTTGATTGTACCAGAATTATCAATTTCCAGTGTAGCAGCCTGTCGGAACCACGCGTCAGTATGCTGACTGCGAAGTATTTCCTGAGCACGCTCTCTCGTATAGCCGCGCGTTTCCATGAGGCGTTCTATCCGGATCTCCGGTTCTGTAAAAACATACAAGATCTCATCACAAAGACTTAAAAATCTCCCCTCCGGAAGCGCTGTTTCTATAGCGATCTGTATATCGTTCTGTCTATCGCTCGTTTCTTCGGACTGAAGCGTCTTTATAGTGTGCTCCACCTTATCCCAGACAGCAGGATGTACGATTGCATCTACCTTCTCCCGGAGGGACCTATTTTGATACAATTTCCGCGCCATCTCATGAAAATCAGGTTCACCACTGCCATCCTCTTTTAAAATATCTTTGCCAAACAGAGGCAGAAGCTTCTTCCAAATCTTATTTTCAGGAACATAAAAGGACTTCGCGATATCATCAGTCCGAAGCAATGTGAAATGGTATTCTCTTTCTAAAAGATCAAGTATTGTCGATTTTCCGGCACCGACACCGCCGATTACACCGAGGATCAAAGCTTCGCCCACTCCCTCCAGGATATTTTTTCCTTTGTCCAATCCTTCTCACTTGCCTTTTGATTCAGCCATTCGACAGCCTCTCTGATGCCGTCCTCAGAAAATTCAAGCTCCGTTTTTTCTTTCCTGTCCTCCGGTGTTTTATCATAAGAGAAAGGCTCTGGCCAAATCGTCAGAAGAAGTGAATACCTCTCCTCTGGCTTTTCCTCCGTTCCCTCCTGATACACCTTCTTCTCCATACGAAACCGCATCCCGTTCATGGACCCGGTAAACTTTTCTTTTTTGAGAAAGCTAATATGCATCACATCACGTATTGAAAGAGTTGTCATCAGTGCGCTTCCTCCCAGTTCGAGCCGATCTTTGCATCCGCAACAAGCGAGACTGCAAGCTCTGCCGCATGCTCCATCTTATCCTTTAGAAGTTCCTGTACCATCTCCGCTTCTTCAACCGGTGCCTCTACCAGAAGCTCATCATGAACCTGCACGACGATTCGCGCCTTTAACCCCCTGTCCTTCAGAGCAATGTCTACATCATTCATCGCCTTCTTCATGATATCGGCTGCTGTACCCTGAATCGGTGAATTCATCGCAACCCGCTCAGAGAAGGAACGGCGCATAAAATTCTGTGCATTGATATCCGGAACAGGACGACGACGCCCAAACAATGTCGTGACATAGCCGTTTTTATGTGCAAATGAAACCTGTTCGTCGAGATAACGTTTCACGTCAGGATAAGTTTGAAAATAACGCTCAATATATTCCTTTGCTTCTGCACGACTGATGCTTAAGCCCTCAGAAAGGCCAAACGCCGAAATACCATAAACGATGCCAAAATTGACAGCCTTTGCATTCCGACGAAGATCAGGCGTCACCAGAGAAAGCGGTACATGAAAAACCTGGGATGCCGTCACAGCATGAATATCCTCTGCATGCCGGTAGGCCTCGATCAGCTTCTGGTCGCCGGAAAGACTCGCAAGAATACGAAGCTCGACCTGCGAATAATCCGCATCGACAAAGACACAGCCTTCCTTCGGCACAAAAACCGTACGGAAGCGTCGTCCAAGCTCAGTACGAATCGGGATGTTCTGAAGATTAGGATTTGCTGAAGAAATTCGCCCTGTCGCGGTCACCATCTGATTAAATTCTCCGTGAATCCGTCCGTCCTCAGAAATAAATGGCAGAAGTCCCTCTGCATATGTAGAATTTAATTTACTGAGCGTTCGATACTGCAGAATATCCCGGACAACCGGCTGATCCTCCGCCAGCTTCTCCAGCACATCTGCAGCAGTAGAATAACCGCTTTTTGTCTTCTTGCCACCCTTAAGACCCATGTGCACGAAAAGCACCTCTCCAAGTTGCTTCGGAGAGTTAATGTTAAAGATCTCACCAGCCTCTTTATAGATTTTTTGTTCAAGCTCCTGAATACCGGTTCTCAGTTCCTCCCCATAAGCCGTAAGCTGCTTCTTGTCGACGAGTATCCCGACTTCCTCCATATTGTGCAATGTGTAAACCAGTGGCATTTCGATCTGTTCATAGAGCCAAGCCCCGGAAAGCGAAGAAAGCTTTTCAAAAACAGTTTTTTTGGAAAGCATCGATACGACCGCTGTAAACGCCGCACAGGCGTCCCCACCAGCCAGTGCATTCATCTCCTCCGTGATATCCTTACCGGATGGCAAAGTAACAGATAGATAGTCCTGACTGATGTCTGCATAATCATAGCTGTCCTTTAAAGGATTTACGATATATGCTGCGAGACTAATGTCCTTAATATGACTATCCCGCGAAAACATAACGCTCTTTAGCTGTTGCTTCAGTCCCATCGTATAGAGAAAAAAATTCTTCTCTTTCGAAAGCGAAATAAGCGCCTCACGGAAGTCGAAACCATGGAAGCAGTAATTTCTGTCATGCTTAAGTGCCATATAAAGTGCGCCGGTTTTCGCCGAGATAAAGAAGCCGGCCTCACCCTCCGCCGCTGCATCACGAAAGACAATCTTTGCCATAAAAGGATCATCAACAGACTTAAAGCTATCAAGCTTAATGGCAGAACCATCGTTACCGGATGGAAGTGGCACAGCAGAAAAACGCTTTTCTAGAGATTTAAGGCCATAAGTCTTGATCATCTCATACGCCTCCGGATTCAACATATCCGAAATATCCGCGTCATCAAGTGAGAAATCAATCGGCGCCGTCGTACAAATCGTTGCCAGTGTCTTCGACATTACCGCCGAATCCCAGCTATCGATCAGCATATCCTTCGCCTTCGGTTTTCTCGGGACCTTAAAATCCGGATCATCCGAAAGCGCAGCTTCATGCGCAGCCTCAATCGTATGGTATTTTTCAATAATCCACTCTGCTGATTTCGGTCCTAGTCCAGGCACACCCGGAATATTATCGCTCGTATCACCCATCAGAGCCTTTAGATCGATGAACTCCTCCGGCGTGGCATGCCACTCCCGTACGACATCCTCCGGATAATATTGATACACTGTCGTAACGCCCTTTGCCGTTTTCGGAAGGATGATCTTGATGCCCTTGTCCGAGAGCTGTAAAAGATCCCGGTCTCCTGACATAATGCTTACATCGACGCCTGATGCCTCCATACGCTTGCCAATCGTACCAAGGATATCATCGGCCTCATAGCCTTCCTTCGTAAGAATCGGCACATGCATCGCCCGGAGCATATCCTGCATCATCGGAACCTGGAGATGCAGCTCCTCCGGCATCGGTTTGCGCGTTCCCTTATACGCCGCATACATTTTATGACGGAAGGTCGGCGCCTTAAGATCAAACGCAACTGCAAGATGCGTTGCCTTCTCTTCGTCTAAAACCTTAAAAAGGATATTGAGGAAACCATAAATTGCGTTCGTCGGCCGTCCCTGTCCATCCGTCAAAGCCGGAATCCCATAAAATGCACGTGAAAGGATGCTATGCCCATCGACCAGCAAAAGCTTCACGGTCTTTGCTTCGCCATCCCGTATCTGTACGCTGTTTCTATTCTCAATCTCCGACATCCGTGCTTCTCCTATATCAGTAAAATTAAAAATCAGATATCATCATCCAGCCTCTACCCGCGAAACCATATCCTAAGCTGTAAAAGCAAAATCAAAAAGACTGACCAGAAGGCCATAGTGTCCACCGCATACCGCATCACATGCAGCATTGACAGCTTTAAAAGATAATGCTTCGACCGGATTAGAAGCCGTTTAAAGGATGTTTCAAAATCCAGGGTGCCGCTTTCTGCATCATCCAGTGATTTTGCACCCGTATAGACCATATGGGTAATCTTAAGCTCCTCCATGCACTCCGGACAATTCTCGACATGCTCCATAAATTCACGAAGCTCCGTATCCGATAGATCGTCATTGAGATACGCATAAATTCTCTTTCGAGCCAGAAGACAATTAATCATAGTCCCGTCCTTCACTGCATAATGACACACGAAACATCACTTGAAAATACAAATAAAATATGTTACCTTAAATAAGCATTTGTAAGCCGCCATGGCGGAATGGCAGACGCGAGCGACTCAAAATCGCTTTGGTTTTACCAGTGCCGGTTCAAGTCCGGCTGGCGGCAGCGTAGCAAAACGCATCAAGCGTTTTGCTTTTTTTGTAATAATATACTTTAGTGCAATTCCCTAAGAAACGTAAATGGAACACCGGAGCCGGCAGGGGCGATTTCAGCGTACTGCCGCGTCCCGGCGCTTAGCGACCCACGACACGTTTTACCGTCGTGGGAGCTTAGCGTCCGTTGGTCAACGCGGCCTGTAGGCGAGAGCCGGGCGATGGAATCGCCCCTGCCGGCTCCGGTGTTCCTCCATGACCTCCACTGGGAATTGCACCATGAGAATTATTTTGTACCAAAAATTCGATCCCCGGCATCGCCAAGTCCCGGACAAATATACGCATTCTCATTGAGACACCGATCGAGATTTCCGACATAAATCTGCACATCCGGATGCTCCGTCGCCACCTTCTTGATACCCTCTGGTGCGGCAATAATACAAATAAACTTGATCTTCCGGCCACCATGCTGCTTAATCAGCGTGATGGCATCCGCAGCAGATCCGCCAGTTGCACACATCGGATCACAGATGACGATGGTACGTTCATTGATCGGATTCGGCAACTTGCAAAAATACTCTACCGGCTCATGCGTCTCAGGATCGCGATACATGCCGATATGGCCAATCTTAGCCGACGGAACCAGTGCCGTAAGACCGCTGACCATGCCGAGACCCGCCCGAAGGATCGGAACGATGGCAAGCTTCCGGCCTGCAAGCATCTTAACCGTCGTTTTCTCAATCGGTGTTTCAATCTCGACATCCTTCGTTGGAAGATCTGCGAGCGCCTCGAAACCCATCAGCATACCGATCTCCTCAACCAGCTTTCTGAACTCATTCGTGCCGGTATTCTTATCCCGAAGAAGAGAAATCTTGTGTGTAAGAAGCGGATGATTGAGAATCGTTACATTAGGGCCAAACTTGTTTTCCATACTTACTCCTTTTCTCCGTGCACAACACGGTTAACACATACTATGCTATAAGCGGCCTCGTGCAAAAAGGCTAGAGCACTAAAAACTTACGATACATAAAAGCGTCAGCGTTTCTTCACGATCTCACCCTGCGCCTTATAAATTGAATCCGGATCAACACAGCCCCGCACAGCACTCAGCGGATAAATGTTCGTATTTCTGCCAATGCACACACCAGGATTCAAAACCGAGCCACAGCCGACCTCCACATGATCAGACAGCATCGCGCCAAACTTCTTTAAGCCTGTTTCGATATCGCCATCCTCAGCATGAACCATCACAAGTTTTTTATCCGAGCGGACATTTGAGGTAAGACTCGCCGCACCCATATGTGACTTGTAGCCAAGGATAGAATCTCCGACATAATTATAGTGCGGTGTCTGCACAGAATCAAAAATAATCACATTCTTTAACTCACATGAATTCCCGACGACACAGCCGGCGCCGACGATGATATTCCCTCTTAAAAAGGCACAGTGCCGGACCTCGGTTTCCGGCCCTATGATGATATACTCTGCAAAATACGCCGATTCAAAGACCTTCGCTGTCTTATGGATCCACACATGCGGCTTCACCTCAGTATACTCCTCCTTAGGAAGCTTTGGTCCGATGGCGGCGATAAAGTCGTGAATTTTCGGCAAAGCTTCCCAAGGATACGTTAACCCTGTAAAAATATCTCCGGCTATTGTATGAGACAAATCATACATAGCCTGCACCGTAAGTTCTTCCTTCTTCATGCAAACTCCTATTATTTTTAACATCTGCCTTTCTGATCAAACAGATATATTATTTACCCTTCATTTTCAATTGTCGATTTCTATATTTCTATACTGGTTATAAATTTCTGATTTTCTCTGTCTTTTCCCGCACAAATTGCTCAAGCTTTTCCATATATTCCGCTTCCGTCAGCGTACCCTCTGCGACCTCGGAAAGTCCCATTTCCCAGGAAGCTGTCAGCTTCGGATTGAGAAGATGCGGTACACTGCACTTCACATAATAAGCAATATATTCGCCAAGCTTAGTCGGTGATAATATCTGGGTTTTCTTATCTAGAGAAATATATTTATCTACAACCAGCTTTGTGAGGATGCCGGCTCTTGTCGCGCTAGTACCAATCCCGGCGCCTTTAATCTGTGCACGTAGATCCTCATCCTCGATGAGATTTCCTGCATTCTCCATGGCTAAAATCATAGAACCAGAAGTATAACGCTTCGGCGGTGCCGTCTCACCAGGCTTCACGGAGAGCGTGATCAAGGATACATGCTGTCCCTTTCGAAGCCGTAAAAGCGCCTCTGACAGCCGTTTCGCATCGTCCACACTGTGATCTCCGAGAGTGTCGCGGGAAGTCTTAATTTTGTTATTCTTCTCCACTACTGCATCTTGTTCATTGCCTGCCATGACTACGTCATTACGCTCTCCATAGGTGGGATTAGCTGCGACGAGATATCCAGGCGTTTTCAAGGCACGGGTATTTACAATAAATAGCTCCTCCTTCACGAGAAATACAGCCTGCAGCTTCTCATATACCGCACTGTCCATAAAGATAGACAGAAACCGGCGGACGATGAGCTCATATACCTTTTTAGATAAAGGACTGAGCGACGCAAATTCTCTTTCGCCCTGTCCGGTCGGTATGATTGCATAATGATCAGAAATTTTCTTATCATCTGTATATTTTGTTTTTACGATATTCTTAAATCGTCCCTCCGTAAGAATCTGTTCCGCTATATCCTTTGCCGGGGCAAATCCTGACACACCACGAATGTTTTTGTCGATTTCCTTTGCAACAGCACTGGATAAAACTCTTGCATCCGTTCTCGGATAGGTCGTCAGCTTCTTTTCATAGAGCTCTTGTGCGATCGCAAGCGTCTTGTCCGGATCAATCTTAAACAGCTTTGCGCAGTCATTTTGCAGCTCCGCAAGATTATAAAGCAAAGGCGGATTCTTGGTTTCACGTCGTTTTTCTATCTTAAGAACGACAGCGTCATCCGGGAAAGGCATAAAGCGCTTCATGAACTGAACTGCCTTCCCTTCAAGAAGAAAGCCCTTTCCATCATAAATATCCGTCCACGGGTAAAACTTTGAATTCTCAGACGGTTTCCAGTCGGCTGTGATATAAACGGCACCTGGACCACCCTGCTCTATAATATCGAATTTACCCTGAATTCGGTAAAACGTCGTTTTCTGGAAAGCACGAATTTCCTGCTCCCTTTTGACAATCATCCCAAGTACACAGGTCATCACACGTCCCACCGCAATCACAACCTTTTCCTTTGGCCCGATATTCAGTTGTTTTTTTAGATTATTCCGATATTTCAGTGTCAAAGCACGTGAAAAATTGATGCCCATCAGATAATCTTCCTTGGCTCTCGAAAATGCAGCCTCCGAAAGATGATCATAGGCACTGTCCGGCTTTGCTTCCCGGATACCGCGTCTGATTTCTTCTCTCGTTTGTGAATCGATCCAGACCCGACGCCTTTCTTTTGAAGGATCGACCTTTGCCATCATATCCACAAGACGATAAATATACTCGCCCTCTCGTGCAGAGTCCGTGCAGACATAAATCGTATCGACATCTGACCGATTGAGAAGACCAGCTACAATTTGAAATTGCTTTTCCGTCGACTTGGAAACCTCATATTTCCATTCCGCCGGTATAAAGGGGAGTGTCGAAAAATCCCACTTTTTTAATGCCGGATCATATGCCTCCGGATAACTAAGCGCCACCAGATGTCCTACGCACCATGTGATGATAAGCCGGTCTGTTTCGATATATCCGTCATGCTTCGGCCATTTTCTTGTGTCCACATCCATAGCCGCAGCAAACTGCTGTGCAACTGACGGTTTTTCTGTAATAAATAGCTTCAAAATACCTCGTTTCTTTCCCCGAAACGTATCAGCCCATACCCTGATGAAATTCTAGTTACTTGTTGTCTGTTGAGAAGGCAAAAACCGTCGTTGTATCGTAATCGGTACCAGCCTTTACGATAGAAGAAGGCCAGGTTTTCTCATGAAGACAATCCGGATAATACTGTGTTTCCATGCAGAAGCCGCTCCGATTCCCGTATACATGGCCAAGCTTACCATGTGCATCCGAAAGGCCATTCGCCGTATAAAACTGCATTCCCGGAAGATCTGTGTACAAAGACAGCTTAATCCCCGAGCTCCGGGATTGTGCTGTCGCTGCAAGACGAACTGTACCATCATACTGGTCAAGCACAAAGTTATGATCATATCCGCCTGCAAAGCTAAGCTGGTCAAATTCCTGTCCGATATCCTGGCCAATCCGCTTAGGTGACGTAAAATCCATCGGCGTCCCTTCTACAGCATCAATCGTTCCATACGGGATAGACTCTCTGTCGGCCGGCGTATAATGAGAAGCATTGATCCATACCAGATGATCAAGGACATCACCGCTGCCCTCACCATTCAAATTAAAATAAGCATGATTCGTCATATTAAAGACGGTATCCTTGTCCGCATTGGCAAGATAATGAATCGAAAGCGCATCATCCTCTGACAGCGTATAGGTTACAGAAACATGCGCATTACCAGGGAAGCCCTGATCGCCATCCGGGGACACAAGACTAAACATCACATAGCTTCCAAGGCCGGCATCTGCATACTCTGCAGTCCATACCCTCGTTCTCCAGTAATCCGGTCCCGAATGAAGGCTGTTTCTCTCATGATCATTCTTCGCAAGCTGGTATGTCTTCCCATTGATTTCAAAGGAAGCCGTACCGATCCGGTTTGCATTACGACCTACCGGCTCGCCCATATGACCTGCGTTTGTGAAAAGCGTCTCAACCGTATCATGTCCAAGCACAACATCCCTGAAATTTCCGTCTCTGTCCTTCACCAGCATCGACATCAGAATACCGCCCAGATTCGTAAACGAAGCCTCCGTGCCGTTTCCATTCTTCAAAGTATAGCAGGAAACCGTCTCACCTGTCGGGAGCTTCCCAAGCTCATTTACCTTTACTGACATTTCATTTCCTCCATCAAGGGTTTAGCCATTACAAATTCAACTCATTATATCATCGATTACGCTATGAGACAAATCAACATTAGTTATAAAAGCCGAAAAAGAAATTGACGCTGAAAGGATCCGGCCGATTGCATTTACATGCCATCGGCCGGATCCTTTTAGCGTCAATTTTTTATTACTTTCTTGTGATGTATTCCTTCGCGCAGAGATACTCGGCGGCTTCTACCCCACCACCGGCTGCGCCGCGGAGCGTGTTATGGCTTAATCCGACGAACTTCCAGTCAAAGATCGTATCCTCCCTGAGCCGTCCAATGCTTACACCCATGCCATGTTCGTAGTTTACATCAAGCCGCACCTGCGGACGGTCATCCTCCTCCATATACTGGATAAACTGCTTCGGAGCAGACGGAAGCTTGAGCTTCTGCGGCTCACCTGAAAAACTCCGGAGAGCATCAATCAGCTGCTCCTTTGTCGGATGCTGACGGAAGGATACAAAGCAGGTTGCCGTATGTCCGTTTAAGATAGGTACACGGATGCACTGCGCAGAAATCAGCGGCTCTACAGCCGTTTCGATATGATCTCCCTCGATATGTCCGAATACCTTCAGCGGCTCCTTTTCTGACTTTTCTTCCTCACCGCCAATATATGGGATGATATTGCCGACCATTTCCGGCCAGGATTCAAAATTCTTGCCGGCGCCGGAAATTGCCTGATACGTAGAAACGATTGCCTTCACCGGTTCAAATGGCATCCATGCAGCAAGTGCCGGCGTATAGGACTGAATCGAGCAGTTCGGTTTAACCGCGATGAAGCCTCTTGTTGTACCGAGTCTTTTTCTCTGCATCGGGATGATATCATAATGCTGCGGATTGATTTCCGGAATCACCATCGGTACATCCGGGGTCCAGCGGTGTGCAGAGTTGTTCGACACAACCGGCGTCTCTGTTTTCGCATAAGCTTCTTCGATTGCACGGATCTCATCTTTCTTCATATCAACGGCTGAAAACACGAAGTCAACATCCTTTGCAACCTCTTCTACCTTCGATACATCCTTTACAATCATCTTTTTTACAAAAGAAGGCTCTGGGACATCAAGCTTCCAGCGTCCATCGACAGCCTCCTCATAGGTCTGTCCTGCACTTCTCGGTGAAGCAGCAAGTGTCGTAAGCTCAAACCAGGGATGATTCTCAAGAAGTGTGATGAAGCGCTGCCCGACCATACCGGTAGCACCTAGAACGCCGACTTTAAATTTTTCCATTGGATTCCCCTCCATGATAAATTGCATTGAATCGTTTCATCGATCTAAGCCTTCTTGAACGGACATCTTAAAACGAATGGCTTCCATAGTTTCAGGCTAAGGCGCCTGTATGTCCGTACAGAAAAGACAATTGATCTTTAGAAAAACACTTTCCCCTTTATAACGCTTACACATCAAATAAGCAAGGCAATTAAAGTCATATCAGCTATAACTTCATCATGCAAAAGATACCTAAAAGACGCACAGTCTATGTATCTGCAACCTATGAAGAAAAGGCTATCATCATTAATGCTAGTGTTTCGTACCCTTCCCTGCTCTATTGGAAAGCTTCAGTCGATTAAGGGACAGCGGCTTTTTATTGACTGTGATGTCCACCGGCTCTGTACCCAGCAAGTAAAACGTCTTCAGATGGTCGTCCTTTGACAGCTTGATAGCCGTGACGCCCTTCGCTGTCTTTTTCTGGACCGGTATATCCGAAAGGGAGCAGCGCAGGAAGTAAGCATTGTCCGTTTCAAAGACGATATCCGTTTCATAGCCCATTAGCTGAATCGATGCAACCTTTGCCTGATCGTTCAGCTTAGTCGCAGTCACAAGACGGTTCGCGGTATCAAATTCTTTTGCTTCTACAATTTTCACGAAGCCATCGGTTGTCGCAAAAATGAGCGAACGTCCCTGGAGGCTTGCTTTAACCGCTGCAAAAAGGATTTCCTCGGCTGATGCGCTGTACTTGCTGATATTATCGATCGGTACGCCCTTGTCCCGGTATTTTCCAAGCGGCACATCCTGGCACTTAATCTGATGCATATTGCCGCTGTCCGTGAAGAGAAGAATATTATCTGTATTCTTACACTTTAACACAAAGCGATACTCGGTATCGACGGCCTCCTGATTTCGCTGGTAGGTCTGCTCATCCATCAACTTACAATAGCCGAACTTATCCTGTAGATAATAACAGTCGATCTCAGCCACCTTCGTTTCATCGAAAACTGCTTCTTTACTATCCTCGATCAGCGTTTTCCTTGGCTTCCCGTATTCCTCACGGATCAGCATAAGATCCTGTGCGAGCACTTCATTCATCTTGTCTCTGGAGCTGAGAATCGCCCGATATTCCTTCATCCTGCGAAGCGTTTCTGCATGCTCCTTTTTCAGCTCGAGAAGCTCGAGATTGATGAGCTTTGAAAGCTTCATATCGAGGATTGCCTGCGCCTGTCTCTCTGTGAAGGAAAAGCCCTCGATGGTTTCCTTAAATTCTGCATCTCTCTGACGGAAGCGAATGTCTTTTACATCACCGGTCATCAGAGCCTTCTTCGCATCAACCTGTGAATTTGAACTTCGAAGCAGCGCGATGATTGCATCAATGAGATCAACTGCCTTGATGAGACCATCCTGGATTTCCTTTTTATCCGTCTCCTTCTGGAGGAGATTTTTATACTTGCTGTCGAGAATCTGATACTGGAATTTAAGATAAGCTTTAAGAATTGCCCGAAGCGTCATCGTTTCCGGCCGACCCTCATTGATTGCCAGCATATTGACACCAAACGTGTCCTCCAGCTTCGTCTTTTTATAAAGGATGTTTGTGATCCGCTCGATATCTGTACCCTGTTTAAGATCCAGGACGATCCTTACACCATTTTTATCGGACTGGTTCGAAATATCTGTGATTTCAGGAAGCTTCTTATCCTCGACAAGCTGCGCGACATCCGACATAAATTTACTGATACCGGCACCAACCATCGTATAGGGAATCTCTGTTACGACAAGCTTATCCCGGTCCGAGCGTCCCTGCTTCTTTTCATATACCAGCTTCCCGCGAAGCTTCAATCTCCCGCTTCCCGTCCGATAAATATCGACAAGCTCTGATTTATTGGCGATGATACCTCCGGTTGGAAAATCCGGTCCCGGCAGATATTTCATCATTTCCGCCGTTTCCATCGCAGGATTACGAAGATAAGCAAGAATCAGATCGATGATCTCCGAAAGATTATGGCTTGGCGTCGAGGTCGTCATACCGACTGCGATACCCTCGGACCCATTCAGCAGAAAATACGGAATTCTCGCCGGCAGCACAACTGGCTCCCTGAGCGTCTCATCATAGTTCGGCTGGAAGGGCACCATGACATTCATGTCCTTAAGCATCGTATCATCGGTGAATTTCTCGAGCTTCGCCTCAGTATATCTCGGAGCAGCGGCAGAGTCACCTTCGATGGAACCAAAATTTCCCTGTCCGTGCACCAGCGGCTGCATCCGCTTAAAATCCTGCGCCATCACAACCAGTGTATCATAGATGGAAGCATCACCATGCGGATGATACTTACCCATCGTATCACCGCAGATACGAGCCGACTTATAGGTTGGATGATCATGTGTTGCATGCAGTTCATTCATGTCATAGAGTACACGCCGCTGCACCGGCTTAAGACCATCACGAATGTCCGGCACGGCTCTCGATGTGATGACACTCATCGAATAATCGAGATAGCTCTTCTGCATCTCCTCAGAATATTCTGTCGTTAAAATCTGTTCTGCCATAGATAATGCCTACTCCTTGCGACTGCCCGTTTGCTTTCCGTCAATAAGACGTTCAGCAAAGCTTGCAGCCGATTGTTCATATTTCCATCTATCATCTGATGAAGCATGTTGCAGGATAAAAGTTGCTTCTATTTCTGTCAGCTGTCGATCTCCGCCTCATTGGCATGATCATGGATAAAATCCTTACGAGGACCGACATCCGTGCCCATCAGCATAGAGGTCACCTCAGACGCAAGACGCCCATCCTCGATCTGTACCTGTTTAAGAACCCGGTTCTCCGGATTCAGCGTCGTCTCCCAGAGCTGCTCCGGATTCATCTCACCTAAGCCCTTGAACCGCTTCAGCGTATAGCTTCCTTCCTTATGATCCTTCTGATAAAGAGAAAGCGCCTTCTCATCATAAAGATACTGTGACGTTTCCTTTTTGTTGTTCGGAATCGCCTGATAAAGCGGCGGCATCGAGACATAGACATGCCCCTCCCGGATCAGATCCGGCATGAAGCGATAAAGAAAAGTCAAAAGCAGTGTATCAATATGCGAACCATCGACATCGGCATCCGTCATCAGAATAATCTTATTATACCGAAGCTTCGTGATATCGAAGTCATTGCCGTAGCCTTCGGAAAAGCCGCAGCCGAAGGTATTAATCATCGTTTTGATCTCAGCGTTTGCGAGAACCTTATCGATTGATGCCTTTTCAACATTAATGATCTTACCACGGAGCGGCAGGATTGCCTGCGTATGACGGTCACGACAGGTCTTCGCAGAACCGCCGGCCGAATCACCCTCGACGATGAAGATTTCACATTTCTCCGGATCCTTCGAGATACAGTTTGCAAGCTTGCCATTCGAGTCGAAGCTATACTTCGACTTCGAAAGCATATTCGTCTTCGCCTTCTCCTCCTGCCGGCGGATCTTTGCAGACTTTTCCGCACAGGAAATAATCGCCTTCACGACCTCGACATTCCGGTCAAAATAATGCTGCAGCTCCGTATCGATAATGGCTGCAACCGTCTTCGCCGCATCCTGCGAAGCAAGCTTGGTTTTCGTCTGTCCTTCAAAAATCGGATCAGGATATTTAATGGCTACAACAGCCGTCATACCGTTTCTTGTATCAGCGCCGGTAAAATTCTGATCCTTATCCTTGAGGATGCCGAGCTGTCGTGCATAAGAATTAATAAGCTGCGTAAATTTCGTCTTGAAACCGACGATATGTGTGCCACCCTCCTGTGTGAAAATATTGTTACAGAAGCCGAGCACATTTTCCTCAAAGCTGTCCTGGAACTGGATGCAGCACTCAAGACTCGTTCCTTCCTGCTCGCCCTTTATATAAATCTCGGGTGTCACATGTTCGACATCCTTATCGAGTTCCCGTACGAATGCAATGATGCCATCCGGCTCATGATAATCGATGCACTCCGGTGTTTCTTCTCTCTCATCCCGATAATGAATCGTAAGAGCCGGATTCAGGTAAGCTGTTTCATGAAGCCTCGACTTCAGCCATTCCTCCCTGAATCTCGTCTTCTCAAAAATCTCCGGATCCGGAATAAATGTCGTCTCTGTGCCAGTTTCCTTCGTCTTCCCGACAACCGGTAACAACCCGTCTACAAGCTCCTTCGTCGGAATACCACGAGAAAACTCATCTTCATAGATCTTTCCGCCCTGATAAACCCGAACCCGCATATACGTAGAAAGAGCATTGACGACAGACGATCCAACACCATGAAGACCGCCGGATGTTTTATAGGCTTTATTATCGAACTTGCCCCCTGCATGAAGCGTCGTCATGACGATACGCTCCGCTGACACACCCTTCTGATGCATCCCAACCGGTATGCCACGTCCATCATCACGAACCGTACAGGAACCATCCTTACCTAGCGTAACAAATATATTTTTACAATATCCAGCCAGATGCTCATCAACCGAGTTATCGACGATCTCATAGATCAGATGATTAAGCCCTCTGGATCCGACCGAACCAATATACATACCCGGTCTCTTCCGAACCGGCTCCAGTCCCTCCAGCACTGTAATCGACGACGCATCATACACTTCCGCCATGAAAAACACTCCTTACTCTCTAAAACTTCGCAATCGTGAGCTATGATACCACAGGATGCCATTAAATTGCAAACCCCTCATAGGCCGTCGTTCAAAGTTGTAAAAAGCAGGGACTGCCGTGTGACACTGGACTACATGTCCGAACCGCTGAGGGGCGCTCTCAGCGGTTCGGACATGTAGTCCAGCGTCACACGGCAGTCCCTGCATCAAAATCTACAAGCGACGGCCATGTAAAATTTTATTCTTAAGCGGTTGTCACGGTTTCCTTCGGTGGCTTTCGGAGATCCGTATCGCGGATCAGCTTCCTGAGCGGCAGGACGGATACCGGGTTCACACTCAACTCATCGATGCCCATCCGGAGGAAGGTTCCCGTCAAGCTCCGGTCCGCGCCGAGCTCACCGCAGATGCCAACCCAGATACCATGACGATGACCTGCCTCAATCGTCATCTGAATCTCACGAAGAACAGCAGGATGATGCGTGTCGAGGAAAGAATCAAGCGATGCGTTCTGACGATCGATTGCCAATGTGTATTGTGTCAAGTCATTGGTACCGATGGAGAAGAAATCGCAATCCTCGGCAAGTGAATCGGCTACCAGTACCGCTGCCGGTGTCTCGATCATGATGCCGACCTGATATTTACCAATCTGCACGCCCTTATCTTCGAGCTCCTTCGTACACTCGGCGAGAAGCTCCTTACATTCATGAAGCTCTCTGGCCGAGATGATCATCGGGAACATGATGCCCAAATTTCCATAAGCGGATGCCCGGAGCAGTGCCCGGAGCTGGGTCTTAAAGAAATCCCGGTGTGTAAGGCACAAACGAATCGCACGGAGACCCATCGCCGGATTATCTTCCTTCGGCATATTCATATAGTCAACCTGCTTGTCAGCACCGATATCACAGGTACGGATCACGACGAGTTTCGGCGCGAGGGTCTCGACCGCCAGGCGGTAAGCATTGAACTGTTCCTCCTCGGTCGGATAATCACGACTGTTGAGATAAACGAACTCAGAACGGAACAGTCCGACACCGCCGGCATCGTTCTGCTGTACAAGTCCGATATCCTGTGGTCCGCCAATATTCGCGTAAACCTGGATTGTCTTTCCGTCAATTGTCGTATTCGGCTGACCCCTCAAGCCCTTGAGCAGTGCTTTCTGCTTGATGTCCTCCTCCTGCTTTTTCTTTAAGGTTTCCTGAAGATCCGGCGTCGGATCTACATAGACACAACCATTGTAGCCATCGATGATGGCATCCTGTCCGTCCCACTTCGAAGCAACATCTGCACACTTCACAAGCGCCGGGATGCCCATCGAGCGGGCAAGGATTGCGGTATGGGAGTTAAGCGAACCTTCACGCGTTATGATACCGAGAAGCAGCGACTTATCAAGACGTACCGTTTCGGACGGCGTCAGATCGTTTGCCACCAGGATACAAGGCTCCGTACCTTGCATCGACTCCGGATCGATGCCAAACAGGACATTGAGCACAGCCTGCTGGATATCATAGATATCTGCAGAGCGTTCCTTCATGTACGGATCGTCCATCTCCGCGAAGACTCGCGCCTGGTTGTTAAATGCGATCTTCACGGCATATTCTGCATTGTGCTTCTGTGTCTGAATGATTTCCTTCGTCGCATCAACGAGGTCATCATCATCGAGCATCATGGCATGCACAGAGAAAACCTCTGCGCTATCCTCGCCAGCATCGATGACAGCCTTTTCATAAAGCGCATTTTGCTGATCGATAGCCTTCTCCCGAGCATTCTCAAAGCGCTGGAGCTCCTTATCGACATCCTCCGTCAGGGCTTCACTGATTTCAACCTTTGGCGGTGTATAGACCTTGATTTTTCCGGTGGCGATACCATTCAGAACACTTTTTCCTGTTGCAACCTGCATATCAGAAGTTCTCCTTCAGTGCATCTAGAAGCGTCTTAGCGCAAGCCTCTTCGTCATCACCTTCAACCTGAATCTTGATGGTATCTCCCTGCTTGATGCCCATACCCATGAGCGCAAGAAGCTTCTTCATATCACAGTTCTTATCATTCTTAAAAACAGTAACCTTACTTCCGAAGGTCTTCAAGGTCTTCACGAGAACGCCTGCCGGACGTGCATGAATACCATTCGGATCTGTGATTTTATACTCGATTTCTTTCATTTTGTACTCCTTCTGCCGGAACCCCGGCGATATAAAATTATTTGTTCCGGATTCTCTCCGGGATAAACCTTGTTTAGGATGCCAATGCCTCCATTAGCGTTTGCATCTGTACGGATTGGCATCGGTATGTTGATCTGTCCTTCGAAGTACTTGTTACTTTGAAAAACCGTTTTATGCCTTTACTGAAACATCTTCAAAATCATCGCTGTTTGTGAGCAGTACGACGACAACATCCGGATGACCGGCTGCCTTGATTTTTTCCTTCGAGAAATGAAGAATCGGTTGGCCCTTCGTCACATGATCGCCTTCCTTTACAAGCGGCTCGAAGCCTTCACCATTCATCGCGACAGTATCGACACCGACATGGATAAGGATTTCCATGTCATTCGGTCCTGTAACGCCGATTGCATGCTTTGACTCAGCCACAGAGGAAATCTCACCGTCGCATGGTGCGAATACCGTTTCATCCTCCGGCTCGATGCCAAGCCCTGCGCCAAGTACGCCAGCGGCGAAGGTTTCATCCGGGATGTCCTCCTGCTTTACGAAAGATCCCTTCACCGGCTGCAGTACCTCACCAGCCTTACATGTGATAACCGGAATCTGATCAAAGGCTTCCTTCGCAGGGGTATCAGCCTTTTCTTCCTTAATTTCCTTCTCAACCTTCTTCTGATCCGGTTCATCCTCGTGCCAGAACATCCAGGTGCCTGCAAAGGCTACACCACCGGAGATCAGGAGAAGAATCGTATAAACAAGCGGATTGTTGATTGTAAGATATCCAGGAATACCCGTTACACCATAAGCTGTTGCACCGATACCGGAAATCGCGCCAAAGATAGAACCTACGGCACCACCGACCATGCCGGCGACAAACGGCTTAAAGAAACGCATGTTCACACCGAAGATTGCCGGCTCTGTGATACCGAGGGATGCAGATAGTGCGGATGGAACCGCTACAACCTTCGTCTTATCCTTCTTCGTCTTGAGACCAACTGCAAGGCAGGCGCCAAACTGTGCGAAGTTTGCAGCACTCGCGATCGGCATCCAGGTGTTCAAGCCAACAGAAGAAAGCATGCCTGCTTCGATGACATTGTACATATGATGAAGACCCATCACGACGGTTACCGGATAGATGGCGCCCATGATCATCGCACCGATCGGATTATGCACGAGAATCTCCGCGCCATGAAGAACGAGGGTCTCGAGATTCGAGAAGATCGGTCCGATGATCGTGAAGGTAACAAGCGCAGTGGAAAGAACAGTGCAGAGCGGCGTGATAAAGAGGTCGAGCATCTCCGGCACATGTTCATGCAGCCATTTTTCAATCTTGCACATGAAGAAGACCGCCAGCATAACCGGGATAACATGGCCCTGATAGCCAGAACGTGTGATCGGCAGGATAGGTCCGAACAGGTGCCATTTCGGGATGGCGATACCATTCGCTGCAGCAAGAGCCTTCTGGGCATCTGCCGAAAGTGCAGAAAATGCAGCCCAGTCATAGGCATATGGACTCTGGCCTTCCATCGTAAGACCGAAGAACTTCGCGATCTGCTCATAGGAACCGACATTCCATCCATTCAGGAGACTGCCATGCACCATCATGAGGCCGATGACAGCACCGAGGAAAATATTGCCACCGAACACACGGGCTGCAGACACAGCGACGATAACCGGCAGGAACGCAAAGGCTGTATTCGATGCCATATCAAGGAACGCATACCAGTCTGAGCCGGCAAAGCCAGGAATCGCTTTACCTAAGGCTTCGACGAGACCCATCATGAGACCGGAAGCGACGATAGCCGGAAGAATCGGCACGAAAACATCGCCAATCGGCTTCAGAAGTCTCTTCCAAAGCGGCTGTTTCGCGGCAGCAGCTGCCTTGACATCATCCTTTGTTGCTGCTGTCATACCGGTAATGTCAAGAAATTCGTCATATACCTTGTTGACGGTGCCAGTGCCGATGATCAGCTGCAGCTGGCCATTCGACTCGAACATACCCTTTACGCCTTCGACATTATCGAGGTATTCCTTGTCAACCTTCGAGTTGTCCTTGATCACGAGTCGTAATCTTGTTGCACAATGCGCCGCCTGGGCCACATTATCACGTCCTCCGATGTGGTCCACAATCTCCTGCGCGCATTTCCTGTAATCCAGTGCCATATTGCGCCCCTTCCTGCTGTCTCCTTTCTCCCGAGAACAGCTCACAAATGTTTATTTATTTTGACAGCAACCGCTGTAAAATACGATTCCAATGCCTACATCAGGCAAACAAACCAAGCTGGTCAAACGCCTTATAGAGTCCGTCATCCGTAACAGCCGGGCAGATGAGCTTACATTTTTCCTTGAGTGCCGGAGAACCGTTTTCCATACATACAGAGGTGCCGACGGCAAGAATCATCTCTAGATCGTTCATACTGTCGCCAAAACCGTAGGTATCGGACATCGGAACATGATAATATTCCGCCGCACGGACGCAGCCCTTGCCCTTATCAAATGCTCTGTTTACGAGCTCACCATTTACGCAGCCATGTGCCGGTACATCCTGAAGAACAAACTGGAAATCCTTTTCAAGAAGCGCCCTGCATTCATCGAACTGGCTGAGGTCTCTCGCCATCATCACAACCTTGTAAATCGGCTGACCATCATACTGACTCATCGGCTTGATGCCGAGATTTCCGGCCAGTGCCTTCCGCCAGCGTTCAATCTCCGAGTTACCGCCCTCCGTACCATCGAGAAAATCCTTCAGGTTTTCATCTCCGAAGGAGCCTGTCTTTCCCTCAATTGTACAAAATACGCCACTGTTATGAAGGGTTGTTACAGCGATTTCCTGCTGCTCTTTGGAGATTGGATGGTCATAAAGCACCCGATAATAGCCTTCAACATCCGGCAGTGTCTCCACATAGGTGCCAGCAGCTTCTCTATCCTTCTCTTCCTCCGGAATCCTTACGGCAACATAGCCGCCGGAGCTTCCGATGATGCCATCGAAGCCGTATTTTAAAAGCGGCTTCAGCATATCGACATTTCTCCCGGTACAAAGCAGAACACGATTGCCCGCCTGCTGTGCCTTCCGTATCGCCAGAAGGGCACTGTAAGGCGGCACATTTGTGCCGGCCGGTGTCAATGTTCCATCGATATCTACAAAAATCAGCTTGTTCATGGATACTCTCTTCCTTAATGGATTTATGATGACGACTCCATCCCTTCCCCTGACAAAGCAGGTAAAGGAAAATCGCTAACAATTCATTTTCTTTACGACAGCTTCACCATGAGCCAGGCAAAATCATAGCCCGGTACACCGACGGCTTTTGCTTCTCTGGGTTCTCCCGTCAGCATATCATGATATTCGCCGTCTTCATTGATCCATGCCGTCTCATCAAACGGAGAGAAGTTGAAAAGACCGATCATCTTTTCACCCATATAGTAGCGGCCGATGCCGAGGATGTGATCATTGTACGTTTCGACGACCCAGCAGTCCGCCTTTGAATCAAATACAGCCGTATTCTGTCGGATCTTGAGGAGTCTCTGGATGCCATGGAAAATCTGTCCTTCACGGGTGTTTGGATTATTTCTTTTCTTTGCAGCATCCCAGTTGAAATCACCACGGTGAATATATCTTGAATCATCCCATTTTAAAGCGTTCTCGTGATAGGTGTAGTCATTGAGCTGACCGATCTCATCGCCGGAATAGATGATCGGAATGCCGCTCTGCGTAAGAAGAAAAGCATGAAGCATCAGATCAAGCTTGATGCCACGCTGAAGCTTCGCAGGGTTTTTCTCATACTCCGCGGCCTCGATGCCACAGAGTGAAGCGGTTGTGCCGCAAAGTCTTGCATCATGGAGCTTCGGGTCATTGTTATACAGCTCGCCCCGTGCATCTGAGCCCGGATAGTAGCCCTGGAAGTAGTCATTGAGAAACTTTTTGTGGTCAATCTCGTCCACACCAAACTGCTTTAAGAAGGGATAGTCGAGGCCCCAGCCGATGTCATCATGGCAGCGAAGATAATTTAAGAATATATATTCCTTCGGCAGTGCAAATACCTGGGCAAGCTGATGCTTCATGAGCCGGACATCCTTCGTCGCCACCGTATGCCACGTGGAGGCCATCGTCGTGACATTGTATAGCATGTGACATTCCGGTTTCTCAACCGTACCGAAATATGGCACAACCTTCGACGGCTCCATGACGATCTCGCCGAGAAGCAATGTGCCCGGGCAGACGATCTCGGATGCCATCCGCATGATACGGACAAGGGTATGCACCTCGGGAAGGTTCCGGCAGGAGGTGCCGAGTGTTTTCCAGATATATGGCGTAGCATCCAGACGGATGATATCGATACCGTGATTGCAGAGATTCAGCATATTCGCGGTCATATCATTGAACACAGTCGGATTACGGTAATTGAGATCCCACTGATACGGATAGAAGGTCGTCATCACGACCTTTCCGGCTTCCTCACACCATGTGAAGTTACCGGGTGCTGTCTGCGGGAAAACCTGCGGTACAGTCTTTTCGAATTCATTCGGGATATTCCAGTTGTCGAAGAAGAAATATCGGTCCTGATATTCCTTTTCACCAGCCTTTGCGCGCTTCGCCCATTCATGATCCTCTGAGGTATGATTCATGACGAAATCCATGCAGACACTGATACCATTTTCATGGCACTTGCCGGTCAGATCTGAAAGATCTTCCATCGTACCGAGCTTCGGGTCGACCTTACGGAAATCAGAAACGGCATAGCCACCGTCTGATCTTCCTTCAGGACTCTCTAGAAGCGGCATCAGATGGATGTAGTTGGCGCCGGATTCTTTCACATAATCAATATGCTTCTCTACACCCTTCAGTGTATTTCCAAAGCAGTTGACATACATCTGCATCCCGAGCATCTCATTGCCGCGGTACCAGTCTGGTACGAGCTCTCTGGCTTCATCCCACTCCTTAAGAACCGCACTACGCTCGTTATAATATTCACGCAGCATAGAAACAAAATAGTCAAAGGCATGCTGATCGCCGTACAGCTCCATATAGAGCCACTTCATCTCATCATAATGCTTACGGAGCCGCTCCTCAAAGATTTCCTCTACACTGAGTCCACGTGCTTCAACCTCTACGACATCCGTCTCAGAAGCCTTTTCTGCTGACGTCTTTCTGTCAACCGCAGTTTTCTTTTCAACCGCTGATTTCTTCTCAGCTACTGGTTTCTTTTCAATCTCCAGTTTCTTCTCGACTACCGGCTTTTTCTCGACTACCGGCTTTTTCTCGACTACCGGCTTTTCCTCTGCTGAAGCCTTTGCCTTCAGGACATCCTTTTTTGGAACGACCTCCGTGACCTTACGACCTCTCTTCATGCGTGAAATATCTCCCCAATCTGTAAAAATGACAAAAGACAGGCAAAAAACAACCGTAATCTCTGTTAAACATATACAATAATTATATATTGTCGGAGGCAATATAACAAGAACAAATTGTCTTTATGCCAAGTGAAATCGGAAATAATTTTCGTTTAAATTAATAACAACACTGGCGACAAACATTAAGCCCGCACAGCAACATTTAAAAATGTAGCCGTGCAGGCCTGTTCTTAGTCACCAGTGTCTATAGCGTCATAGTATTCAGGCGATATAAAATTATTCTGCGTCTATAGCAAGCTTTACGCAGCCGAGGATACCCTGGTCATCATGAAGGCTTGCTGGTACGATGTAATGATCGATATCCGAGAGTTCTTTCGTCTTTAAATAGCCGTTCAGGTTTTCCAACGTCATCCTGCGGATCAACGGGAAAAGCTGCGTCTGATGCATCACTCCGCCGCCAAGGATGATGATTTCAGGGCTCAAGGTCAGAATCAATGTATGGAGTGCCTGTGCGATGTAGTAAGCCTCGAGTTCCCAAACAAAGGCATCATCCTTTAGCTCGATTGCCTTTTTCCCCCACCGGTCCTCAATGGCAGGCCCTGCCGCCAGACCCTCGAAGCAGGTACCATGGAACGGACAATGTCCCTTGTAGGTATCCTTCGGATGCACAATCATCTTCATGTGCCCGAGCTCCGGGTGCAGCATGCCATGCAGAAGCCTTCCATTTGTCATAACACCGCCGCCGATGCCGGTACCGATCGTCAGATACAGGGCATCCGTCAGGCCCTTTGCCTGTCCGAAGGTCACTTCACCAAGAAGCGAGCCATTGACATCCGTATCAAACCCAACCGGGACATGAAGTGCGCTTTTCATGGTACCGACGATATCGAAATTTGCCCATTTAAGCTTAGGCGTCGTCGTGATATAGCCGTAGGTCTCTGAAGCGGGATTCAAATCGACCGGCCCGAAACAGGCGATTCCCAGCGCCTTAATCTCCTTATCCTTAAAATATTCGATGATCTTCGGCATCGTAATCTCCGGTTCAATCGTCGGGATGGAAATCTGCTCATAAATCTTACCGGTTTCATCACCAATCGCGCACACCATCTTGGTACCGCCGGCCTCTAAAGCTCCATACAGCATAAACGCCTCCATCAAACTAATTTGTTAAAGCCAATGCTTTCTTCATCCTGCTTCCCGTATCGATAAACTCTTCTCCGTACTAAGTATCAACCGAAGCAGTTACAAAACAAAATATATATACTGCTATCTTATAGCGTCTTTATGAATCGGTCAAAGGCTTTCTGACCTTCCTCCGTTCTCTTATAGACCCCGGCATCCAAAAGTACTCTCATAAACACATCGCCGATCTCCGCCTTCAGGATCGCATCGACATTATCCTGTCCGATCACAATGCCTCTGTCCTGATACTTCCTCACGAAGCCCTCTGCCCAGTCGGCATGCTTTTCGAGTGCAGCATCAGATCTCAAATCCTTACCGTCCAGAATAGCATCTCTAAGCGCAAACATCTCATCCTTTAGTCTCGCCGGAAGCACGGCAAGTCCCATCACCTCGATAAGACCAATATTTTCCTTCTTGATATGATGGAGCTCTGCATGCGGATGGAACACGCCAAGCGGATTTTCCGGTGTCGTAATATTGTTTCGAAGCACGAGATCCAGTTCATAAACATCGCCGCGCTTCCTTGCGATCGGTGTGATCGTCGAATGGGGCGTACCATCAGTCTCCGCAAAGATAAAAGCATCCGGATCTGTATAGCCGCGCCAGCTTACAAGGATATGATCTGCAAGCTCTGCCAGTCTCCCTGTGTCCGTACCGCTTAGACGAATGACCGACATCGGCCACTTTACGATACCGGCCTTTACATCTTCATAGCCTTTTACCGTAAAGCTTCTTTCCACTGGTGCCTTCGCCATCGCAAACTCATAATGGCCACCCTGGAAGTGTTCATGTGCAAGGATCGAGCCACCGACGATCGGCAGGTCAGCATTGGAACCTACAAAATAATGCGGGAACTGACGCACGAAATCAAAGAGCTTAAGAAACGCGCTCTTGTCAATCTTCATCGGTGTGTGCTTTGCGTTCAACACGATACAGTGCTCGTTATAATAGACGTAGGGGGAATACTGGAAGCCCCACTCCTGCCCGCAGATTTCGATCGGGATGATCCTATGATTTTCTCTTGCAGGATAATCCACGCGGCCGGCATAGCCCTCGCACTCATGGCAAAGCTGGCACTTCGGATACCCGGTCTGCTTTGCTTTACCGGCAGCTGCAATCGCCTTCGGATCCTTCTCCGGCTTTGAGAGATTGATCGTGATATCGAGATCTCCATACTCTGTCGCCGTCTTCCATTTGAGATCCTTCCGTACACGATATCGGCGGATATAGTCGGTATCCCGTGAGAACGTATAATACCAGTTTGTCGCCTCCTCCGGGCTTTCTTCATAGAGTGTATCAAAACGTGCCTGAACTTCCGAAGGCCGCGGTGTCAGATCACCCATGAGCTTCGTATCGAAAAGATCACGGAACAGTGTCGATTCCCCATCTGTGAGGCCCTTCTCCACGGCATAATCATCGATGTCCTTAAGCACATGTTCAAGATAATCACCGCCCTCGATGGTACCGAGCGGATGAAACTTCTTATCCTCCTGCATCTCCGTAAGATCAAAGGGAATGCTGTCCGCTTCCTGAAGCACATCCTCTCTCGTCGCATCGACGGCATCGATTCCGAGCTCCCGGATGATCGTATTGAGAGCCCAGATGATATCTCCCTCCTCGATCAGTCCTGTCTTCACACTATACGCACACAAATCCTTGATTGCTTCCTGAATTTCCATAAGCTCTCCACTATATCAAAATTTAAATATTTGCGGCCAATGTTTTCACCGGCCGCATCCTCCCTGTACTCTACATATGAAAGCCGGATCTTATCAGGAATTGTAACCGTCCGGATTCTTCGACTGCCAGTTCCAGCTGTCACGGCACATATCATCGAGATCGTATTCAGCCTTCCAGCCAAGCTCCTTTTCCGCTTTCTCAGAGCTTGAATAACAGGTTGGTACATCGCCGTCACGACGCGGACAGATCTTGTACGGAAGCTCCTTACCACAGGCCTTTTCAAAGGCATGGATAACATCAAGAACGGAATAACCGTGACCGGTACCAATGTTACAGATGAAAACACCATCGTGTTTTGCGAGGCGCTCAATAGCCTTGACGTGACCTCTTGCAAGATCGACAACATGAATATAGTCGCGGACACCTGTGCCATCCGGTGTCGGATAGTCATTGCCGAAGACATTGATGCACGGAAGCTTGCCGATGGCAACCTGCGCAACATACGGAAGCAGGTTGTTCGGGATACCCTTCGGATCCTCGCCGAGAAGGCCGGACTTATGCGCACCAATCGGATTAAAGTACCGAAGCAGGATCACATTCCATTCAGGATCCGCTGTATGAATATCGGTAAGGATCTGTTCCTGCATCCATTTCGTCCAGCCATACGGATTTGTGCAGGTGCCCTTCGGACAGTTTTCCGTAATTGGAATCTCCGCCGGATCACCATATACTGTCGCAGAGGAGGAGAAAATGATATTCTTACAGCCGTGTTTCCGCATGACATCCACAAGCTTCAGCGTGCCGCCGATATTTGTCTCATAATATTCAATCGGCTTATGCACAGACTCGCCGACAGCCTTCAGTCCCGCAAAATGAATGACGGCATCGATCTTATTTTCTTGAAATACCTTCTCAAGCGCATCCTTGTCCAGCATATCATCCTGGTAGAACTTTACTTTTTTACCAGTAATGCTTTCGATGCGGTCAACTGCCTTTTTATTCGAATTATACAGATTATCATAAATGACCACGTCATAGCCTGCATCAAGAAGCTCGACGCAGGTATGACTGCCGATATAGCCTGCACCGCCCGTTACAAGAATATTCATGATTTCTCCTCCTCTTCAGAAATTGTAAGCTTTTCAGGGCCATCACCGATGCTGACAATATAGAATGTGCAATCATAGCCAACTGTCCTGCGATATGCATCCCCTACTGTAGCCTTAAAATCTTCAATTGCTTCATCCTTTACGATCGATACCGTGCAGCCGCCGAAGCCGCCGCCTGTCATACGGGAGCCAAGAACACCAGGTACCTTCCAGGCTTCTTCTGCCAGTACATCAAGCTCCGGACAGCTGACTTCGAAATCATCCCGAAGGGAAACATGAGATTCATTCATAAGCTTGCCGAAGGTTTCGAGGTCCCCCTTCTTCAGTGCTTCGACTGCCTCCAGCGTACGATTATTTTCATAAACAGCATGGCGTGCACGCTTCCGGATGACAGGATCTGTCAGGACGGATTTATTTTTCTCAAATTCCTCATTGGAAAGATCCCCGAGGGTATTGATGCCGCATGCATCATGTAAAAGCTTCGTCGCGGTCTCACATTCTCTTCTACGGTCATTGTAGGCGGAGCCGACAAGCTTATGCTTTTTATTCGTATTGGTCACAACAAGCTTCATGCCATTCAGGACGACCGGTGCATACTGATAATTTAATGTCGCACAGTCGAGGAAGATCGCATGATCCTTTTTACCCATAGCACTGGCAAACTGATCCATGATGCCGCAGTTCATGCCATTGTAATTGTTTTCAGAATACTGTCCGATGAGGGCAAGGTCCTGATTCGTAACCGTAAATCCAAAAAGATCACGAAGGATAAAACCAGTCAGTACCTCAAGAGAAGCACTAGAGCTTAAACCGGAGCCGTTTGGAATATTGCCGCATACGACCATATCAAGGCCGCTGTCAAGCTTCATGCCACGGCCCTCGAACGCCCAGATCACACCCTTCGGATACGCTGTCCAGCTGTCATCGTGCAGTGGTTTTAAGTCATCAAGTGACGTCTCGACGACACCGATACGGGAAAGATTCGTGCTGTAAAACCGAAGTTTTCGGTCCTTTCTCTTCTTCGCAACCGCATAAGTGCCAATCGTAAGTGCGCATGGAAATACGTGTCCGCCGTTATAGTCCGTATGCTCACCGATCAGATTGACACGTCCCGGTGCAAAATAGGCATAAGCTCCTTCCAGTGAACCGAACTTCTCCTGAAAAGCCTTCGCCGCCTCCGTAACAAAGCTTTGATCCATTTTGTCCCTCCTTAGCAGAGCGCTTCCATTGCTCTGTTATTTTTATCACAAACTTATTATAAAAATCGATCTCTATACCGTCAACGCAAAAACGACTGATTCTTATTCAAAATTATCTTCGATTGCTGAGAAAATCCTGATAGATCACATCAATATCCTGTTTATCCGGGAAGCTCAAAGAAAAAGCCGCAGCCGATCCGGTGGCAACACTATATAAAAAAGCATCCTCATAATTGCCAAAAACTTTTAAACCATATAGAAAGCCGGCTACCATACTGTCACCGGCACCGACCGCATTTACTGCCCGTCCCTTCGGCGCTCGTGCCGTATGCACAGCACCATTTTCATCGACAAGCACTGCGCCCCTGTTTCCTAGAGAAACCAAAACATTAACTGCGCCACGCCCCTGCAAGGTTCTGGCTGCATCCTCGATATCCTGTTCGAAGTAGAGCTCACGTGAAAAAAGCTCCGAAAGTTCGTCTTCATTCGGCTTTATGAGGAAAGGATGGTATGGCAGTGTATCAAGAAGTGCCTGCCCGGAGGTATCCACGAGCGTCATGATACCATGTTCCGGTGCTTCAGGCTTTTCCGTTTCAGGATAACTCGGGAACCAATGCGCACATCTGTCTTCATCCTGAACATTTTCACCGGCAATGCCCTTTGCCATCATGATGAGCTTTTCGTAGATATCAACCGGTACACCCGTCGGAATCGAACCGCCCAGCACGAGGACATCTCCATCACTAAGAGCAGAAAGTCCTGCCAACAAGGCATTAACGTCCTCCGGAGAAACCACCGGCCCTTTTCCGTTGATCTCCGTGCCCTCAAAATCCTCAAGCTTCACATTGATCCTGGAATCGCCCTCAACAGGAATCGGATTCGTAAGAATATCTGCGGCCTGCAAACGCTTGAGAATCTCAGAGCCGACGAAGCCTCCTGTAAAAAGAACCGCCTCAGAGGGAATCGAAAGCTTTCTCAGCATGATGGAAACATTGAGACCTTTGCCACCCGGCTGCATGTTCTCATGTTCCGTTCGATTTGTTTTTCCAAATTCGAAATTCTTCATCTTGACAAAATAATCAAGTGAAGGATTCATCGTGACTGTATAAATCATAGGATTATTTTCTCTTTCTACCGGTATGCCGCACGATATGACGCACATGGAGCCGTGGCCCCTTTTTATGATATTTTCTTTTCAATGACGGTGAAAGCGCTGTATAGTCTCTGTCAAAAAGAAGTGCGGAGATTTCCGGGTTAAGTATGTCCTCATCAACCTGTTCCAGAAGCTTTTTTGCGACAGCTCTTTTAGAAAGACCCTCATATTTGTATTGAAGATGCCTTGAAACGAGGGCATTCAGCTCCGACCGCCATAAAAGTGACAGCTTTTTTTCAAGACTGCATTTCGAATTTTCCCTTGGCGTACGTAGAAGATAAAAATCCGGTTTCCCCTCGATTTCATCGATGGTAATAATCCCCCAGTGGGTCGGTACATGCTCTGCGACATGCTCTGCATGATGACTGCCGACAGCGATAATATTCCGGTCAAAATACTGATCATAGTCCTTTACCTGACCGGGCAGTCTTTGATAGGTATCGGCATCCGATTTGATTTCGAGTCCGATGAGCTCTTCTTCTGTCACAATGACTACATCAGCCCGCGAACCGCCCATATTTTTTTCTTCGATAATACGTATCCTACCGAGTCTTTCCTCTAGAAAGAAAAAAAGCGGTTCGCGGATATCCTTGTCATACAGCATGCTTCACGCTCCATTTTGTCAGCTTCACACTACGAGCTTTTTTGAAAATTGTCAATATAAAGCAGGAGTGATCCGCACAGCGCCATCCTAAAATGTCACTGTTAAGATCACTCCTGTCAAGCATCAGGCTATCGCCATAGATTCCTTCACCCAGTCGAAAATTTTGCCATAAGGCCATAGCTTTGAAACACATTCTGCAAAGTATTAAGCGCCCGGACCAGCTGGTGCTGCCGCTGCAGTCGTTTCATCACCGGTGGCCGCCTCTGTTGTCTTAATCTTAATCTTAATCTTATTTCTGACGACAGACGTTGCATAGCCAGGGCGATCGGTGCCCTGGGATACCACACCGGCATCTTCCGTTTCGTTTTGAGAACTGTCATCTTCAAGCTCCCAAAGCTGACCGTCAGAAAACTCGTACTTTACACCATCCTTCTCGATGATCTGTCCCTCCTGATAGCCGCCAGCAGAAGCAGTGGTGGGTGCCGGTGCAGGCGCCTCATTTTCTTCATCAGAAACATCCGGACCGAATACGTCCTCTGCCGAGATACCACCGTCATCGGACGAATCATCTTCGGCGCTATCGTCATCAAGTTCTTCGGCACTAAGCTCCTTTACCTCCATCGATTCAAACTGGTCATAGGAATCCGGAAGTGTTACATTGCCGGAGAGAATAATCCCTGTGAAGGTGCCGGCTTCCTCCGGTGTGCCAAATACAACAGTAAGATGGTCCGTCGTGTTTAGATTGTCATTAACCGGGAGAATCTGCTGTGCAGCCTGCATGCCACTATAATCCACAGTATGCCGTCCGAAGGGCTCCCCGTCGGATGTGATATAGACATCATTGCTTCCAGTCAGATAAGAATAATCGATTCCAAGAACGCCCATGACAGGGTTGCCATCTTCATCCGTCATCATATCCGCTGTCAATTCATACGTTGTATCATTAACCTCTGTGAATTCTCCTGAGGAAATGTAGACAAAAGAATCCAGGGCTTCGACGCCCTCTGTTACCGGTGCGACCTCATCCGTAGAAACCGTTGCGCCCGCAGCTGCTTCTTCATCGATTTTTGCAAGTACTGCATCCGCCATAGCCTTCTGGCCATCAGCATTCTGATAAAGACCGTCCGTGCCGGCTGTCGATGCTGCATCCGAAAGCGTAGCGCCAAGATCGAGATATACTGCATGGTAGGCATCGGAAAGCGCTGCGATTTCACTCTTGTTTGCCTGTGCGTTGCCAGAAGCCGCTGTCACGGAAGACGGATCGGAAAGCATGATGAAAGCAGCCTCTGGTGAGGTCGTGCGTATTGCACGAAGCATAGCTTCATAAAATACCGGAAAGACTTCCGGTGTATCATCCATACCATAAGCAAGGATGACGGCGTCATAAGGATCAACCAGCTGCTTCGCTGTAACATAACCGCTGTATACGCCATTGCCCTTCGGGAATGTCTCAATATCAAAAGAAACATCTTCGTATTTCTCTGACATCGCTTCCTCGAGCATCGTGATAAAGGAGTTGTCCGCTGTTTCACCATCCGTGCCATTTAGGAAGCTGTCTCCAAGCACAAGTACATTAACAGACTCTCCCGCTGAAAGCTTCTGATAAAAGCCCTTGGCAGGTGCAGCCGCCTCCGTCGTTTCTACCGCACTTGTTTCTACGACGTTTTCAGATGCCTCTGTTTCCTCCACAGTCTTCTTGCCACTTCCAGAAAAAGCTGCTGCAAGAATCAAAACAAGTGCCAATGCACCAGTACCACCTGTAATCGCTACTCTATTTTTATGAAAAAATGACTTGAAATCAAACATACCCTTTTGCATAGTACTCCCTGCCTGTATGGCATGAAAAATAAGGTTTATTACGATAAAAGACTGCCACAAATCTGTGACAGTCTTTTCGAGCTACTGACCAGACTTGAACTGGTGACCTTCTGATTACGAATCAGATGCACTACCAACTGTGCTACAGTAGCATGTCCTTTTGCTTCCGAACAGCTTGTTTAATATAGCACAGCCTTTTCTGATTGTAAAGTTTAATTTTCCAGTGGCAGCGATGCCCCTTTACCTGAAATTTCAAGCCGACGGTTCAACCAGGCCGTCACTTAACATTTTAAATCGACGGTTCAATCAGGCCATCACTTGAAATTTTTATACCAGTGCTATCCGGGATTTCATCGGATATCGCTTCCATATTGCGGTAGAACTGTCCGATGGCTGCTTCATCGCTAAGTGCGCTCGTATAGCCTGCACCTGATTTTCCGGGAATAAGTTCTAGTGTCATACCCTTATCGACGCCAGACGTTGTATCAATCTTAGATCCGGATAGTGTAACCTTAAGGAGTGCTGTAGACGGAATCTGACTACCGAATACAAAATTGCCGAGGCTATAGACCACCGGTACACCACGATAATATTCTATGCCTTGCAGCACATGCGGATGTGCGCCGATGACCAGATCCGCTCCTGCATCTACCGCAGCATGTGAAAGCTCCATCTGATAGTCATTCGGGACGGTCATACGTTCGAGACCCCAGTGCATATAAACGATGACATAATCCACATCATTTCGAATTGCCTTGATTTCCTTCTGCAATTCCTTTCCACTATCATAGGCAGAAAAAACGCCTGCACTGGTCTTACTTGCTGCCCAGGAGGCATCGGGGATCACACGTGTAGCACCGATAAAGGCAATCTTTTTCCCATGCATGCTGACAGTCACAGGAGCTTCCGCATCCGATAGATTCTTTCCGGCACCTATATGCCGTATCCCTGCCTGATCAAGTGTTTCCAAAGTATCCAGAAGTGCAGTACTGCCGAAATCGAGAGAATGATTATTTGCCAGCGTCACGAGATCCAGTCCCATATCCTTTAGTAAGGAAACTCTGTCTGGTGGGACACGGAAGGTATACGTCTTATCCTGTGCAGTTCCTTTAAGACTAAAAGGAAACTCCTCATTTGCAACAAAGTAATCTGCATTTGTCAGAATGCTTAAATACTGAGGTGAAACGACACCCTGGATCCCGCCTGCGTCGTAGGCATTTAATACATGGCTGGATAAATAAATATCTCCTGAAAATACAAGCGATACCGGAGACTGATCCGATACGGACTCGGTTTCCGTTTCCTGCTCAATATAAAGCGGCGCAACAGTTTCTACGGACTCCTTAAGTGTCATGGCAGTTTCTGTCTGTGACGGACTTTCGCCTGTCGTTTCCTCTTCACCTGCGTCCTTTCTTAAAGCCGGCGTGTTTCTAAGCTTCCGCTCCTCGACCATCCTTTGATAAGATGGAAGCTGCTGTCGTAAGACATCAAGCGCCTCCGGGTTTGAACGAATCATATACAGTGCCAAAGACTCGAGACACAATACAAGAAAAAGGACGATAAAGACTGGCATAACGCTCGGCTTTTTCTTCCTTCTTTTTCTCGAATGTCCCGGGTTTTTAAACACTGGTGTCACGTCCTGATGCTTTCCTTCGACAGAAACTCTATGCGAGCTTCTAAGGAGTCTCGCACTACGTTCACCCTGATAACCACTTTTTCTCGTATTGAAAAAGAGATGGGTTCTGTTTCGAATATCCTCTTCCTCTTCATACGGAGAGCTCGTATTACGAAAATGTCCGTCCTGCGCGATCAGTTCATCCAGTGGCAGATTCTGACCGGTTGATTCCATGCCTGTCCGTCCCGTTACCCGGTATTCGGTCTGATAACGCTCCGTTCTTGTCGGAAGACCCCGCTTTGGCTCAGTTGCCTCCGGGGCTAGTTCTCTTTTCCGGCTTCTGAAGCGCACAGAGGGGCCCTTTACCGAGGCATCCTCCTTAGCCTCTTCGTATGCTTGTGTATGCTGAAATTGAGAGGGTAAAGGGCTAAGCCATAAATCCTCTTCTTCATCCATGAAATAATATCGTCTTTCCCCTCGATGCTGTCGTTCCGCCCGTGGTCCGGTATAATGACTCCTTCTGCCGGCTGAAACGTCTTGGTTTTTGGCTGCCGTTCTCCTATATCCCGTCGACATCCGTTTCGATCTGGTAATCGATACCGTATGTCCATTCGATGCCCTTCGAGAGTATGACGACGTACTTTTATAATTTTTCTGCGGTGTATGTCTCCGCTGATTTCTACCTGCCATAATTTATATAGTGTAAATTTCCAAGACCGTTTGTGTCAATAGCATCTTTTCTCAAAAGATGAAGGCCAAAAAAAGACGTCCTCCATCTTTAGAGATGGAGGACGCCTATGAAAGGAGAAAAGAGAAATCAGTTTATCTTTCAAGTCCTTTCTCGACGACACCATAGATTAAGTCTACACATTGATCCAGTCCGAGTGCGCTGCTCGATAGGGTCAGGTCATAATTCTGTGACTTGCCCCACTCCTGTTCAGTATAATATTTATAATTAAATTTTCTCTTTTTATCGATATCATTCAGCATCTTTTCCGTATGTTCAGGATCCTTGTAAATATCTGTGATGCGATGACGACGATATTCATAATCAGCATGAATAAATACGTTAAGAACATCGGTGCGATCCCGCAGGATGTAATCTGCACATCTGCCTACGATGACGCACGGACCCTTCTTAACGAGATCCAGGATAACCTCTCTTTGTTTCGCCCACAAATAATCCTCAGGACTCATACCATAGGAATTTCTGGAGGAGAAGGAATATTCCAGCCAGTTTCGCGCATTGGCATATTCACCCTGCTTTTTAACATATTCTTCTGCAAAGCCTGTCTTAAATGCAGTCTCCTCGATGATTTCCTTGTCATAGCACGGGATCCCAAGTTTTTCACTTAGCTTTTTTCCGATCTCGCGTCCGCCGGATCCGTACTCTCTTGATATTGTTACATAATTGACCTTCATAAAAGCCACCTCGATTTCTTTTCAATTATCTATATCATACCATTTCAGAAAAGAAGTTTCCAGTAGAAAAGGAAATAATTTTCTTTAAATCTGGCAGAGAAAATATTGTTGCTTGTTGGATATAAGCATCCAGCCCGAAAAATGTAATCATTGACCCTTTTGTATCCAGTAGTCCATTACCTTTTTCGCAATCGGCACTGCTGTGCGCCCACCGGTTTCTCCATCCTCTACGACAACACAGACCGCAATACGCGGTGAGGAATACGGAGCAAAGCCCGTAAACCAAGCATTTGTTTTTGTTATACCATCCTTTGTTACTTCTGCGGAGCCGGTCTTTCCAGCTGCCTCGTAAGAAGCATCCCTTAGTCTGGAGGCGGTGCCATCTGTCACGACCTTTCGCATGTAGCTTGCAAGAACAGAAGCCTCCTCTTGATTCATGAGCGTTTTTCTATTGCCATCCTGCCAATTGAAAGTACGCACGATTTCACCATCTGAAGATGTAATCTGCATGAGAAGCTGCGGTTCCATCGAGATACCGCCATTGGCGATGGCTGCTGTGATCAGTACACTGTGAAGCGGACTCATCATCGTATTTCCCTGTCCGATTGCGGTCTGCATCATAGTCCATGTATCGGTCGTCGCATCCACGGTAAAGCGGCTGCGGCTCTTCGTGAGCGCAATCGGCAGGTCTTCATTGAAATACATACTGTCGCACAGCTTTCGGAGCTCTGTTCGGTCGATGGTTGTTCCCATCTCCGAAAAAGCAGCATTACAGGAGTTTGCAAAGGCTTCAGAAAGATCCTCCTGTCCGTGCACTTCCCCATCAAAACAGTGTACGATATATTTATCATCAGACGGATCCTGATAGGCACCGGTGCAATTAAACTGAAAGCCCGACGGATCATCTCCATGCTCCCGAAGATATGCAAGAGTCATGAAAATCTTGAAGGTAGAACCCGGTGCATATAAGCCCTGGGTGCAACGGTTCAGGAGCTCACCGTTTTGATTCGGATCATTGACGATGGCATCCCACGCATCGACAATCGTGTTCGGATCAAAGCTGGGCTTCGAAACCATGCAGAGTATATAGCCTGTCATGGGATCCATCGCGATGACTGCGCCAGCATGATCTCCCAGCGCTTCATAGGCAGTTTGCTGAAGACCCGCATCGAGAGATATCGTGACATTATCACCCGGGCTTTTTGTCTCTGTAAGCTCATTTGCGACGCGGGCGACAGGATTCGCGCTCGATTTCATGAGATAGAAATTTGTGAGTGACTCAATACCGGTTTTTCCCTTCGTGGAATAACCGACTGCTTGAGCAAACACTTCACCGAAGGGATAAACTCTTTTTTCTATTGTCGTAGCATTACCGTCCTGATCTTTGTTTTCGGTTATCTCGGTTTTTGCCAGAATCTGTCCGTCGCTGGAAAGGATATTGCCACGGATAAACTGATCGTTAAAAACCTCCGTCCTTGCGTTATACGGATTACCCATGAGATCCGCTGCCCGAAAGCCGACAAAATAGACCATATAGGCGATCATCGCAAAAAATAATGCCGAAAAGAAATAGATGCACGCGACGATTTCATGATTTGATTTTCGTTTATTATTCTTCATCGTCGAACAATTCACTTTCTGATACCTGCTCTGCGCTGTATCCTTCTTGAGCAGAATCCGGTTCATCCATTTCCTGCTCTCGAGACTGATAGAGCGCTGAAAGCTCCTTCTCATCCTCATTGCCCTGAATGATGAACATTGCCTGAATGATAGCAAAAACCAAAAAGCTTGCAATCAAAGAAGAACCGCCATAGCTGATAAAAGGCAGGGTCACACCGGTAGAAGGAATAAATTTGATGGCACCGCCAATCGTAAGAAACACCTGCGTCACATATTGAATAGCAAGTCCTACCGCAATCAACTTATAAAAAAGTGATTCCATATAGGTTCCGATCATCATCATTTGCATGAAGCATCCAAGACAGATCAATATAATGGCAATCGCGGTAGCGGCACCAAGCTCCTCGGAAATAGCCGAAATGATAAAATCCTTTTCAACAATTGGTATCTTCTTAGGCATTCCCTGGCAAAGACCTAAACCTGTAAAACCGCCGGTTCCGATTGCAAAAAGAGACTGCGTAATCTGATAACCCTTATCCGAAATATCTGCCCAGGGATCAATAAAAGCAAACACCCTCGTCCGTACGTGGCTAAAGAAGTGATATGAAAAAACAGCCGCCATCCCCGCCGCCGCTGCTCCTAGCACAAGATATCTCTTTTGATTCGTCGCTATAAAAACCATAAAGATATACGAAAGGAAAAAAATCAGAGCCGAGCCTAAATCACGACATCCAACGAGAATGAGCACGTGAACGGCTGCAATCACAGTCGTGACACAAAGATCCTTGAAGTTATGTGCCTGATCAAGCATCCCGGCCATCGCAAGAACAAAAAGAATCTTCACAATTTCAGAAGCCTGAAAAGTGAAGCCGCCAATTGAAATCGACATTCTGGCTCCATAGCTTGTGACACCGATTGCCAGCACAGATAAGAGAAGGCCGATGCCGACGACAGCAAAAGCAAAGCGCCATCTCACCAGATCCCAAATTTTATCGATAAGATAAGGAATCGGAAGGGTTAAAACAGATGCCAGTATAACAATGACAAACTGTTTTACCGATTTGCTAAAGCCGAGTCTTTCCAGCATGATGAGCCCGTAGCAGAGAAATATCAGCGTGTTGTTCAGTAAAAGCCTGTTTATATTATGGTAAAAGTGTCGGCATAGCATCGGATACAGAAGAAAATATAGGAGCTCCGAAATATAGAGAAACACAGTTTCCTTTTTCATATCATGAAAAAAGAGAACCGCACTCATCAGAAAATGTAAGAGAAGAACGATTCTATACTGCCAGTCACAGAGAGGATCTGCATCCTCTTTATCCGGTATCGACAAATATCGGAAATTGCAGTAGGTATATAATCCTGCTAAAATCAGGCAGATATATTTCGTGATTGAGGTGAACAGCGTAAGCATACCTTATTGTATCCCGTTTTTGAAATGTCCTCTGGTGAAGCTTGCCGGTATCTGCCCGGAAAGGATCTGTCGTACCAGAGATGCCGACTCAATAGAAAAATCATAGCGCACAGATGCCGGTGAAAGCCGCTGAATCTCTTCTGGAAGATCATAGAGCACCAGTGGATCTGCATTGTAGATTTCATTGTAGCATGGCTTGCAATAGCACCGGACAGGCATGCTCTTCTCCATCCTGTCCTTGAGCCTCAGGATCCGGTTCTCATGATCACACGCATCTGTCGTTTTCCGAAGGCAGTTTGCAGAAACCATCATGGGAAGATGTCCATACACGAGCAGCTCATACTTATATGCAGACGCGGTCCCATCGTCCCGTCGGCATAAATGAAGAAGTTCGGGGAAGGTAAGCTCGATAGGGAAAGTCAGCTTATCCTGGCCTAAACTGCACAGAACATCTGCGGCTGCATGGTGATAGCCATACAGAGTATAATCAAACACAATTTCCGGGCGCTCCTTCAGTTCCATCTGAAGTAAAAGCTCTACTTCATCAAAGCTCCTTATAAGAAGCGCATCTGGCTTTGATTCCTGTGAATCTAAGAGTAAATAAATCAAATCCTCAAGTGGCTTACCAGACTGTATTTCCCTGAGTACGCGTGGCAAACGAAGTCCTGCCTTCTTTCCCGCGTGATGAACTTGCGCAACAAGCAAAGGCAGAGCATCATCCGAAAAAGCAGCAGCATCGATAAACACCGTCGAAACAGAAGGATTCGAAAGCACTACCATAAGCTGTTCTTCCCGTTCGATTGAAACGTTGACCGGTATCGGAAAACCGTCTGCAGAAAGGCCTGAAGATGCAAAGTTTCCCACAGCTTCAGCTTCCCTTTTCCCGGCCTTATCCAAGTTTCCATTGCGGTCTCCTTTTCTCTTCGGATTCGCCTTTCGATCCAGATATGTCCGCCGATCCTTCCCTTTCTTTTTCATCTGTTCTCTGGTTCTTCCCGAATCAGATCTTCCTCTTCTTTTATCACCATTCATTTATGACTCTCTCTGATTTTTTAAGGATACAGTCAGTCAGTTTCTGTATTGCATCTCTTCTTAGACGATTGATTGCAGAAACCGGAAGAAAACAATCCTCGTCCATTTCGATTATCGGTTCCATGATTGAAAAAGCAGTGCCACCGGTCTTTATAAGCTTATCAAAAACCACTTCCTTCGTGAGCGGACTGGATCCGGCTTTTTCGGCCAATGTATCTGACGAAACTTCCACACTCGTACCGTCAGGAAGATAAAGCATAAGCCTTGCCTTCTCTCCCTGATGAAGACTTAGTCTTGCCTTAACAGGAAGCTGCCTGTCCTTTTCAATAAAAGTCTTCTTAATATAATCCGTAACATCGATATCTTCTTCTCTGAATTTCTTTTCAGAGACTGCGATCATTTCCTGCCCGTTATGTCTGGTGAGATACTCCGTGACACCTCCGCGATCATAAATTGCATGTAAGATACGAATGTCCTGCGGATCAACTCTGTACTCCTCATGCATGCCTTTTTCATCGGCAATAGATGCCATAGCGAGGTCAAGATATTTCCGATATATTGCCGCCACACCGGCTGTATAAACCGGTGACTTCATACGTCCCTCTATCTTAAAGCTATATACACCTGCGCTGATCATCTCGGGAAGCAAAGCTACTGTTTCCATATCCTTCATGCTGAGATAGTAGCCCTGTTTCCCGGCTGCCTGGTACTCGAGTCTACAGGTTCCGGCACATCTTCCCCGATTGCCGGACCGTCCGCCGAGTAGAGAAGACATAAAGCATGCACCAGAATACGAATAGCACATGGCGCCATGGCAGAAAGCCTCAAGCTCCATATGCGTTTTCTCATAAATCTGCTTTATTTCTGAAAGGCTGAGCTCTCTTGACAAGACAACTCTCGTCATGCCTAAACGCTTCGCCATCTCTACGCCATAGGAACTTGTAATTGTCATTTGCGTGCTTGCGTGTACCGGAAGATCAGGAAACCAATGCTGTATCATTTTAGCCGCTCCGACATCCTGCATGATGAGGCCGTCAACGCCAGCCACATAATACGGCTTTATGAAATCCCGGAGAGCCGGCAGTTCGCTCTCCTTAAACAGAATATTCACCGTCATATATAATTTGACGGAGAAAAGATGACAGTAATGGATTGCCTCCATTACCATATCTTCCTCCGTCGATTCTGCGGATTCCGCATATGCACGAGCGCCAAACCGTATGCCTCCCATATAGACAGCATCCGCCCCGGCATTCACAGCCGCTTTCACCGACTGGAAAGACCCGGCAGGTGCAAGCAGCTCGACTTTTCTATTTTCCATCGTAATATCAGTCATTTAAAATTTTCTGCAGCGCCTTTGCCGTCTTCGACTCCTGCGCCTTATCCGTCGTCAGAACCTTTTCCTCCATGAGTTTTTTCGTTGCAGCCTCATCTTCATCTTTTTCACGCTGCTCCATCATGGCCTTTTCTCTTGCAAGCCTGGCAGCCTCCTTCGCTTCCTGGTCCGCAAGCTTCTTCTGCGTATTTTCAAGTTCCTTCAAAGCTGTCTCGAGCTTCATCTGCATATTCACAAGATCGTGCTTCGCACTATAAAGATCACGCTCTTGATCATCCAGATCCTGCTGCGATTTTCTCGTCCTCCTCTGCTCCTTGAACAAATCATCACAAATATTGATTTCCAGGAGCAACGCCTTCAGATTATCATCGAGCTTGTTGTAATTCGGCACCTGCTTCTTAAAATCCAAAATCTTCTCATTGAGATAACTTGCTACTTCATGCATATAGGCTTCTGATTCCGTGCCCATCAGCTGGTAAATCTTACCGTCAATGACAACCTCTACTATATTTTTATCTGCCATAGTATTTCCTTACCTTTCTCTGTCAACTGAGGTTAAGCGTGCCCTGAAAGGGAAGCCCCAGATGACGATATGCATTTTCCGTAGCCACTCTCCCGCGCGGTGTACGGTTGATTAACCCATTCATAATAAGATATGGTTCATAAACATCTTCTATTGTACCACTATCTTCTGAAAGTGCTGCAGCCAATGTTTCCACACCGACCGGCCCGCCATGAAATTTATCTATGATCGTCATAAGATATGCACGGTCATTCTGATCAAGGCCAAGCTTATCAACATCCAGAATGTCGAGTGCGTTATCGGCAACTTCCTTTGTGATCTTACCATCATAACGAACATCTGCAAAATCCCGCACTCTTTTTAATAGACGATTTGCCAGTCGCGGCGTACCGCGCGAACGAAGTGCGATTCTCTCTGCCCCGGCATCATCGATTGGTACACCGAGCACCTTGGCAGACCGGAGAACAATCTGTTTCAGTTCATCCGTCGTATAAAATTCGAGCTTTGCAATGATACCGAAGCGGTCCCGAAGCGGTGCGGACAGAAGTCCTGCCCTCGTTGTAGCTCCAATCAGGGTAAAATGCGGCAGGTCCAACCGTATTGAACGCGCCTGCGCTTCCTTTCCAAGCATAATATCGATGGCAAAATCCTCCATCGCCGGATACAGAACCTCTTCCACCTGGCGGTTCAGCCGGTGAATCTCATCCACGAACAGCACGTCTCCCTCTGACAATCCATTTAAAATTGCTGCAATTTCACCTGGTTTCTCGATGGCCGGACCAGAGGTGACCTTGATGTTCACTTGCAGCTCATTTGCGATAATATTTGAAAGGGTTGTCTTACCAAGCCCTGGAGGGCCATAAAACAGGCAGTGATCCAGCGATTCATGCCGGCTTTTCGCAGCCTCGATATATACCTTTAACATGCTTTTCAGCTTCGACTGTCCGATATAATCATCCAGTGTCTGTGGCCGGATTTTCGGTGTCAGCTGTTTATCTTCTATTGTTTCATCTGTATTGATGACACGACGATTCATGCAGTTTCCTTGCTATCTATCCTAGCGTATTGAGATTCTTGAGGCTTGCCTTCAGAATCTGATTGACGGTCATATCCTCTGTAATTGCTACCTTTTGTACCGCGCGGTTTGCCTCCATCGCCGTATATCCAAGTGCAATCAAAGCATCGACGGCATCCTTTGCTGTATTTTTGAGAACCGGCGTACCAGCATCATTTCCTGTACTGCCATGTTCCAACGCGGTATTGAAAACAGCCTGTGCATCCAGCTTATCTTTCAGTTCAAGGACGATTCTCTGGGCCGTCTTTGATCCGACACCCGGCGCGCGCGATATTGCCTTTGCGTCAGAAGTGACAATCGCCATACGAAGATCATCCGGACTAATCACAGAAAGAACGCCCATGGCAGCCTTCGGCCCGACACCATTGACACTGAGAAGCATCGTAAACATTTCCCGGTCTTCCGGCGTTAAGAAGCCAAAAAGATCCATCGATCCATCCTGACTGTTTACCCGGAAATAGGTATAAATCATGACTTCCTCGGAAATTCCGGGAAGTGCAGAAAGAGCAGTAGCCGGAACATGTATACCATATCCTATCCCACCTGCCTCTACGATAATAAAATTCTCGGATTTTTCACGAAGTGCCCCATGCACAAAACGGATCATATGCTTCTCTTTCCTGAAAAAATTCTGCTAAAAGAACAGCTTTTCGATCCGATACCCATCGAAAGCTCTATTCTGAAGATTTAGAATACCACATTCAAACCTTCTCTGCAATCCGTTTCGTAAGAACTGCTTTCTATGCTATAATGAGACGCGCGAAAGGAAAGAAATTTTATGCTTAAAACAGAAAAGAACATTGAAATAAACGAGGATTACATGCTCCTAAAACTAGGACGTCCAGAGGATATTATCTTTTTTGACATCGAAACAACCGGCTTAAGCATGTATAAATCACAGCTTTATCTGATTGGTCTTCTAACCTACGATGAAAGCAATGCTTGCTGGAAGCTAATTCAGTACCTTTGCGAAGAAGTTTCTGATGAACTGCCTGTGCTTGAGGATTTCTTTAAGCTTCTTTCCTCGAAGAAAATCCTCATCTCCTTCAATGGAGACGGTTTCGATATTCCCTTCCTCAGTACAATGGCACATCAGTATGGAATTTCCTCCGATTTTTCTGCCATTGAAAGCTTCGATATTCTTAAAAAAATCCGTCCATTAAAATCTCTTCTCGGCATGCCAGATCAGAAATTAAAAACCTGTGAACGTTTTCTTGGCATCGGCCGGGAGGATATCTTCAGCGGTGCCGAGCTCATCTACATGTATCTTGACTGGCAGAGAGATCACGATCCAAAAAAATTACGTTGCCTACTACTTCATAACGCTGAAGACATCGAAAATCTTCCGCACGTTCTTCCGCTTCTTTCTTATCTCTATATGCTGGAAAATCCGCTCCATGTAGAGCGTCAGGAAATCAAAACCTATCAGGATGGTTCCAAAACACTCTTTCTTTATTACCATTCGGAGGAAACCGTTCCTGTGCCGATTCACTATGAAGAAGGGCGCGCTGATCTATATTTCGAAAAAAATCAGATTATACTATCCATCGAACTCTTCGAAGGTGAATGTAAACTCTTTTTTCCGGATTACCAAAACTATTACTATTTACCGGTAGAAGACACTGCCATCCATAAATCCCTTGCAGACTTCATGGATGCAAAATATCGTGTGAAAGCCACCGCACGAACTGCCTACCAGCGTGTAAATGGTCTTTTTGTGCCGGAAAAAGATGACATTCTCACGCCTATTCTAAAAAAAGAATACAAAGGAAAAATATCCTATGTTCCATATCAGGCTGCATTGTTTATAGATGACAAAAGCTCCGGAGCATATCTCCGAAGCTTACTGCCAACATCACTTGTCCATCTGTGTCGGAATCGACAGGAAGGACTCCAGTGATTTTGAGGTATTGTTTGCATTGTATACAAAACCGATATTTCTGGACGGAATCGGAAGAGAAAGCGGAAGCTCTACAAGCGTACCCTCCTGAAGTTCCTTCTCCACAAATTCCCGGATCACACAGGCAATACCGATACCGGTCTTTGCAAACTCGATCAAAAGATCCATCGTACCTACTTCAAGGATCTGACCCGGTGTGATATTCATCGACTTAAAATATTCATCGACATGCTGTCTCGAAACATTGTTCGGCTCAAGCAGCATGATATTTCCTTCTTCAAAAAGATTGGCATTCTCTCCACAGATGGATCTCAGGTTTTCAAGATACTGTGGCGTTGCAATAAATACATCATGAATCTGACGTGAATGAACGATACGAAGCTCCGGACGCCTTACCTTCGGCTCCGCAATAAGACCAATATCGAGCTTTCTCTGTTCAAGAAGCTGAAGCGTCTGCGACGAACCATTCGTTGTAATAGAAATACGTATATTAGGATAAGCCTTTAGGAAATCTTTAAGATATGGAAGAAGCATATACCGGCAAAGCGTAGTGCTGACGCCAATATGAATATGGCCGATATTAAATTCCTTCATATGCTTCAGCTCAGTTTCTGCTGAATTAATATTTTCGAAAGCCTCACGGATATACTTGTAAAGGAGCTCGCCTTCCTCTGTTAAAGTAACGCCACGGGAATTACGATGAAAAAGCTTCGTATCGAGGCCATCCTCCAGCTTAACAATCGACTTTGAAATTGCCGGCTGCGATATATAAAGTTTCTTCGCTGCTTTTGAAATATTACCGCAGCTCGCCACCTCATAAAAAATTTTATACCCTGAAAGATTCTGATCCATACAAGGTCCCCCTCCATCTATGTTTACTGTTCGACAGATTCCGATGCCTATGTCAATGATTACATCATGCACATAAGCCTTATCCATAATCCACGAACATGACTACTATAACATATTGGGGTGCTATAACTCAATACCAAATAAAACTAATTCGTTATAACTTCACATATTACTTCCGGACGAAAACGAGCTTGCGCAGGGCGGTTTCATCGCCCGGCTCCCGCCTACAGGACGCGTTGACCAGCGGACGCTAAGCTCCCACGACGATAAAGCATGTCGTGGATCGCTAAGCGCCGGGACGCGTCAGTACGCTGAAACCGCCCTGCGCAAGCTCGTTTTCTGTTTATCGATATTCCGTGATTTTTATTATCCCAATGCTTCGACGGCCTTGACGGCGGCGTCGATTGGAGCGAGGTCTATCCCCTCGACAGCGCCGGCATCCATCATAGCGGCGTTCTTCGGATCCATCGGAAGGCGCGCAAGAACTTTCAGTCCATATTTCTCCGCGGCTTCATCGAGATGGCTCTCGCCGAAAACATTGATTCTCTCCCCGCAGTGCGGGCATACAAGATAAGACATGTTCTCTACGACACCGATAATCGGAATGTTCATCTTCTTTGCCATATTGACTGCTTTCGCGACGATCATAGAGACGAGATCCTGCGGTGATGTTACGATAATGATGCCGTCAACAGGAAGCGACTGGAACACGGTCAGTGGTACATCGCCGGTTCCTGGTGGCATATCTACAAACATATAGTCGACATCCTTCCACTCTGTCTCCGACCAGAACTGCTTGACAGCCTGCGCGATCAGAGACCCTCTCCAGATGATCGGATCATCTTCATTTTCAAGAAGAAGGTTTGATGAGATAATCTCGATGCCATTGGCCGAACGATCCGGCACCATCAGCTTTCCATCGTCTGATACGGCAAGTCCGTCATTGGATAGTCCAAAAGCCTTTGGAATCGAAGGTCCGGTGATATCTGCATCCATGATTGCTGTATGAAAGCCGTCTCTTCTGGTCCCACAAGCAAGAAGTGAAGTTACCGTCGACTTGCCAACACCGCCCTTGCCAGACACGATGCCAATCACCTTCTTGACACTGCAGCCCTCAGCAAGCTTTGCACGAAAATCAGGTGCGCCGCCCTTACGTGCGTTGCAATTTGCCGTGCAGGATGAACAGTTCGAAGCACAGTTCGAAGCATTTTTATTTTCTGTTTCCGCCATAGTTTCCTCCAAATCACTGATTCATCAAAAAAGCCGATCCTTGTCCGAATATGAAACACCCTCTCCAAGGCCTGTTGAAATTGCCTCGATCACGGTGTGTAGCGCTTCCTGTTCATCAGGTCCTTCACACGTCACACGGAGCCTCGCTCCCTTTTGAACACCAGCAGCCATGACATTCAAAACAGACTTCGCAATGATCTTTCGATCTCCATGATAAAGGAAAATATCACTCTTAAACTGTACCGCTGTCTTTGTCAAAACACCAGCCGGACGCAGATGAAGTCCTGCATCGTTCACGACTGTTACTTCACCTTCAACCATGCATGACCTCCTTTTTGATTTCGTAACTTAATAATCATAAATATAAATAGAAATCATGTCAACGGCTGAACTCACACCCACAAAAATTCTGCCGGTACAGATTGTACTCCTTTGAAAGAAGGATCGAGCGTTGATAGCCGCCCTTTTTCTTGAAATCAGAAGGCAGAAAACGAACTCCATATTTCGCCGCCGTTTCTTCTCCAATCCGGTTCAGAATTTCTGCACTTTTTAGCGGAGACAGCGTCAATGTCGTACAAAAATAATCGTATTCTATTCCTTCCTTTTCTGATAAGAGCATCTGAGCAGCCGTCTTTTCAAGTCTCTGCCGGTAACAGCGGTGACAGCGTTCACCGCGTTCAGGATCTCTCTCATGTCCACGGGCAATTTCTATAAACTCTCCGTGATCATACGGAGGAACCAAAATATCTACGCCCTTCGTAACGAGCTTCATCTCGTATACAAGGCGTTTCAACTCCGATGCCCGATGTAAGAATTCCTCCTCTGTTGAAATATTAGGATTGTAATAAAACAGCGTGATTTTGAAATCCTCCGCCAGTTCAGAAAGCACAGCGCTTGAGCAGGGCGCACAGCAGCTATGAAGGAGAAGCCTTGGTTTCTTTTCGACGCTTCTATTAAGCGCGATAATCTCCTCCATCATTCTCTGATAGTTTTTTGTATTTGGTTCCGGATGAATATATTCTGTATCCTGCATAAATCTCACATTTTATGTCCATACATATAAATGCAATGCAGGGAACATATCCTCCTGCATTGCACTCATAAAACCATATCAATATCTCTTTAATTCAGAAAATCTCTGATTCTTTTCGATCGGACAGGGTTCCGAAGCTTACGGAGCGCCTTTGCTTCAATCTGACGGATACGCTCCCTTGTTACATTAAATTCTTTTCCGACTTCTTCGAGTGTCCGTGGGTGACCATCTTCTAACCCGAACCTTAAGATAATCACCTGCCGTTCTCTCTCCTTCAGATCCTGTAGAAGCGTGCTGATATGCTCTCTCAGCATCACCGTCTCAACATTTCCCTCCGGAGACACGACATTTGTATCCGCAACGAAATCACCGAGGTTTGAATCATCCTCCTCGCCAATTGGAGTTTCCAAAGAGGCTGGTTCTCTTGCAATTTGCATGATTTCCTGCACCTTCTGCTCAGTCATATCCAGCCTCTCGGCGAGTTCTTTAATAGAAGGCTCATAGCCAAGCTCAAGCGTCAGCTTGCGTTGCATTTTCGAAAGCTTGTTGATGGTTTCCACCATATGTACCGGAACCCGAATTGTCCTTGCCTGATCTGCGAGTGCTCTCGTCACAGACTGACGGATCCACCAGGTGGCATAGGTTGAAAGCTTGAAGCCCTTTTCCGGATCAAATTTCTCTACGCCCTTGATGAGACCAAGGTTCCCCTCCTGTACGAGATCCAGGAAGCTCATACCACGTCCCGTATACCGCTTTGCGATAGAAACAACAAGCCTGAGATTTGCTTCGATCAGTCTCTGTTTTGCTTCTTCATCGCCCTGCTGTTTTCGGATGGCAAGCGTATATTCCTCTTCCGGACTTAGAAGCTGTACCGTACCAATCTCCTTAAGATACATCCTGACCGGATCCTCGGTCCCGACACCCTCCAGCAGGTCAACTGGATCAAGACTGGTATCATTTGCTTCCGTTTCTTCTTCCTCCAGTGCCGCCGCATCCGGATCCTCCATGAGATCGACATCCGAATCAAGATCAAGGTTCGGATTCACATCGGAAAGAACCTCTTCCTCCAGCTTTTTCAGTTCTTCATCATCTACCTCTTCATCCTCAGGTTCCAGGATATCGATACCTCTGTTCTCCAGGATTCTGTCGATACTGTCCATCTGATCATCTGTAAGAATATCCTCAGAAAAAAGCTCGACGATATCGGACTTGGTGATCGTGTTGGAGTTTTCTTCGGCCTTTTTTGTAAGCCGTTCGATATTATCAAGAAGCTCCTCCTTGCCGAGAACCTTTTTTTCTTTGCCCGTCTCCTTCTTTGAGACTGGTTTTCCATTCTCTTCTGCCATGAGTTTACCTCTCTTTCTTAAGTCACAGATGCACAATCAGAGCGCTGCACTCTACCAGATTGAAACGGCAGATATGATACCGATTATGAGCATCAGAAGTCCCGGTATCAATCCGACTGCCGCCTTCGTCACCTTCTTCTTTTCCTTCTCTAGTAAATAGATCAGATATCCCTGCGAAACCAGCTTGATGGCCGCCGCTGTAAAAAAGATCATTGGAAACAAAACCATATTGGTATTCGGATCAACAAATGCCAACACTGCCATCACGAGAAGCGCAAGTCCCAGCACAATATGAAAAAGATCAAGCCGTCTCGAACTCTGCCGGATGGTCTGGTTATATCTCGACATTATTTTCCTCCGAGTGTAGCATATACGACTGCCTTGATCGTATGCATACGATTTTCTGCTTCGTCAAAAACGAGAGACCGTGAAGATTCGAAGACCTCATCTGTCACCTCCATCTCCTTTAAGCCGAACTTTTCATAGATTGATTCGCCAATCTTTGTATCAAGATTGTGGAAGGAAGGCAGACAATGGAGAAATACAGCGTCCTTCTTGGCATAGGAAAACGCTTTTTCATTCACCTGATATGGAAGCAGTGCATCGATTCTCTCCTTCCATACTGCATCCGGTTCTCCCATAGAAACCCATACATCCGTACAGATCACATCGGCATCCTTACAACCTTCTTCGACAGAGTCCGTAAGCGTGATGGAACCACCCGTCTCACCGCATATCCTGTCACAGGTATCCACCAGTTCCTTTGCAGGCTGATACTCTTTCGGTGCACATGCCGTATAATGCATACCAAGCTTTGCACAAGCCACCATATAGCTGTTACCCATATTGTAGCGTGCGTCACCCATATAAGTCAGACGTACGCCCTTAAGATCAGACAAGTGAAAATGCTCCATGATGGTAAGCATATCCGCCAACATCTGCGTCGGATGAAATTCATTGGTTAAGCCATTCCATACCGGCACATCACTGTACTTTGCCAGTGTCTCGACGAGATCCTGCCCGAAGCCACGATACTCGATACCATCATACATTCTGGACAGCACCCGTGCTGTATCGGCGATGGATTCCTTTGTGCCGATCTGAGAACCGGTCGGACCGAGATACGTAGAGCCCATCCCAAGATCACTCGCCGCTACTTCAAAGGAGCACCGGGTTCTGGTTGAGTTCTTTTCAAAAATCAGAGCAATATTTTTGCCCGTGAAATTTCCCTGATGCAGCGGTTTTCCATCCTTCGATCCGGCTTTCTTCTCTTTCTTGAGCCGTTCTGCGAGATGCAGAAGATAAAGAATTTCCTCCGGTGTATAATCCAGAAGCTTCAGAAAATCACGTCCTGTAAGATCAACCATGTCCATCCTCCTTTTCGATAAAAGCTCTTTATGCCAATGCCTACAGCTTCCACATACCTGAAGTATCACGAAGTCCGACACAAACATACATCTCTAAAAACCTGTCATCTGATGCAATGCTATGGATTGCTTCGTTGCCGAAGCGCTTCATACATCAGCACCGCCGCTGCGATGGAAGCATTGAGCGACTCTGTCTTCCCCATCATCGGAATCCTGAGATAATCCGTCGCAAGTGCTGCAAGTGCATCGCTAAGTCCATTTCCCTCGTTGCCTATCATAAAAGCAGTTTTTCCACGATAATCAAACGAGTAATGAGGTTTTTCTCCACGAAGATGCGCGGCATAGACGGAAAAATCGTCTGCCTTGAGTCTCGATACGGCGGATTTTAAATCAGGCACAATCTGAAACGGCATGCGAAAGATTGCACCCATCGCAGCACGTACTACCTTAGGCGAGTACACATCGACACAGGTACTATCCATGATAATGCCGGAGACACCGGCGGCCTCAGCAGTCCGGAAGATGGTTCCCATATTTCCCGGATCCTGCAGGGTCTCTAACACCAGGAACAAATCGCCTGTAAGAGAATGTTCTTCTTCCATCCTGACGACGGCAAGTATACCCTGGCTTGTCTTCGTATCCGAAATAAGCTGCATCGTTTCGTCTGTAACCCGGAAAATAGAGGAGCTCTTCAGACCGCCGTTTGTCACATCTGCCGGAAGCTTGCCCTGATAATCTCTGGACAAAAACAGACGTTCCAGTCTTCCCGCTGGGATCTCACTGCACAGCCGTTCACCCTCGGCAATAAAAAGCTGCTTTTCCCGCCGTACCTTCGATTTTTTCTCAAGCTCCCGGACCTCTCGGATCATCCGGTTCGTCGGTGCCATGTATTCCTGCATATGCGCTCCGTTTCTTCATCACCTGCTGATTCTTTAAAACATGCAGGAATGCGAATCTTTTTTATTATAACATAAAGCCCCGCGGAATGCATCCTCCGCGGGGTCCTTTCATGTAACGGATAGTTGAATTAATCTTTATAGTTCCATCAAACCGGTTTCATTAAAGCGATTCAAGCTCCTTCTGCCAGAGAGAAACAACAGCATCGCTCGGCATACGAAGATCGCCTCGTGGAGATACTGCCACCGAACCAACCTTTGGTCCATCCGGAAGACAGCTTCTCTTAAATTGCTGTGAGAAAAATCGCCAGTAAAATTTACGAAGCCACTTGAGAATCGTAGCTCTATCATAAAGCTCCGGCTCCCTGATGCCGCTTAATCTCTGGTTTTCCTCTGAAAAGGCTCTCTCTGCCAAGGCAAAAACCTTCTTCGGCGAAAAACCGAAACGAAGAATCTGATACAGGAAAAAGTCATGAAGCGTATACGGTCCGACGAGATCCTCCGTTTTTTGAGAAATGCTTCCATCACCTGTCGGAGGCAGGAGCTCAGGACTCACCGGCGTGTTAAAAATATCCATGAGACATTTTGACAGAGCCGCGTCATCTGTGCTATCCGAAACAAATTTTACGAGATACCGTACAAGTGTTTTCGGCACACCGACATTGACGGCATACATCGACATATGATCGCCATTATAGGTTGCCCAACCGAGAGCCAGCTCACTGAGATCACCGGTACCGATGACGATTCCGTCTGTCTGGTTTGCAATATCCATGAGAATCTGCGTACGCTCCCTGGCTTGGCTGTTCTCATACGTCACCGAATGATCCTCCGGATCATGCCCAATATCAGAAAAATGCTGCAACACTGCTTTTTTGATATTGATCTCTCTTAAGGTTGCATGAAGCTCCTTCGTCAGCGTGACCGCATTATGATACGTGCGGTCTGTTGTGCCAAACGCCGGCATCGTCACAGAGATGATATTCTCACGGGATAGCCCCAGCATGTCAAAGGCTCTTGCCGTAACGAGCAGCGCAAGCGTAGAGTCAAGACCTCCGGATATACCGATGACTGCCGTTTTAGCCCCGATATGTTCTAGTCTCTTCTTGAGACCAAGAGCCTGCAGCGTGAAGATTTCATTGCAGCGCTCGGTCCGCTCCTTTTCATTGCCTGGTACGAAGGGCTTCGGATCCACAAACCGTTCAAGCGGCGCAATATCCTTTTCGGACCGATGGAAGCTGATCCGGGTATAATCCTCTGTTCCCTCCGCCGGCGCCGGAAAAGTCGTCATCCGCGCTCTCTCCTGTGAGATCTTCTGTAAATCAACATCTGCATAATAAATCCCGGTATGGAACCTATCACTTTCCGTGACGATCGAGCTATTTTCTGCGATGATATCCTGTCCGCCGAACACAAGATCCGTCGAAGATTCTCCGTCACCCGCATTGGCATAGACATAGCACGCACATAGACGTGCACTCGTGGCCGCGATCAACTGACGGCGATAGTCTCCCTTTCCAATCATCTCATCAGACGCTGAACAGTTCGCGATGATGGTCGCCCCGGCGATAGCATGTCTTGTGGATGGCGGATCGGCTACCCAGACATCTTCACAGAGCTCTGCCGCCAGCACGAAATAAGGATCATTATCCGCCTCAAGAAGGATATTCATCCCAAATGGAATCTCCTCAATGCTTCCATCAGGCATCCTCCATGGAAGCATTTGCACGGCATAGCTTCCCGGTGTAAACCACCTTGCTTCGTAAAACTCACTATAATTTGGAAGATTTCTTTTCGGAATGATGGCAAGGATACGGCCATTCTGCAAAATCACAGCACAGTTATAGAGCTTTTGCTGCACCATCACCGGAGCCCCGACGACAGCCACCACAGAGAGTCCTTTTGTAGCTTCCCGGAGAACATCCAGTGCCGCACGAGTCTTCTCGATAAGAAGTGTCTGATGAAAAAGATCCGCACATGTGTAGGCCGTAAGCACCAGTTCAGGAAATACGATAAGACTTGCAGCATGCCGCTCCGCCTCCTCGATACCGAGCCGCACAGCCTCTGTATTGTGTTCGATATCGCATACCTTTACCTTCGGTGTTGCAACCGCAATCCGGACAAAACCCTCTATATTCATAAAGTCCCTCCAAACAGAAAAGGCCGTGGCCATCGCCACAGCCTTTACAATTATAAGCTTTCTCAATCTGTATTTTCAACCGAATAGTTCGGTGCTTCCTTCGTGATATGAATATCATGCGGATGCGACTCTTTAAGCGCAGCGTTTGAAATCTTTATAAACTGTCCAGTTGTCTGCAGCGTCCGGATATCCTTCGCGCCACAATATCCCATGCCGGCTCTTAAGCCCCCGACAAACTGGAAGATCGTGTCTTCCACCTTGCCCTTATAAGCGACACGGCCTTCTACGCCTTCCGGTACCAGCTTCTTCGCATTGGCCTGGAAGTATCTGTCTGCAGAACCATTCTTCTGCTTCATCGCACCCATGGAGCCCATGCCACGGTAAACCTTATATTTACGGCCCTGATAGAGCTCAAACTCACCCGGTGCTTCATCGCAGCCAGCAAAAACAGAGCCCATCATGACGGTAGAGCCGCCTGCTGCAAGCGCCTTCACGACATCGCCGGAATACTGGATACCGCCATCCGCGATGATCGGAATATTATATTTATCAGCAACCTCAAAGGCATCCATAACCGCAGAAATCTGCGGCACACCGATACCGGCAACCACACGTGTCGTACAGATCGAGCCAGGTCCGATACCGACCTTTACGCAATCTGCGCCTGCCTTAATGAGCGCCTCTGTACCAGCGCCGGTTGCGACATTACCTGCGATGATCTGAAGATCAGGGAACTTCTCCTTCAGCATCGTCACACACTTAAGCACATTGGCCGAATGTCCATGTGCAGAATCCAGCACGACGACATCCACATGCGCATTGATCAGTTCCTGCGCTCTTTCCACGACATTCGCCGTGATACCAAGCGCGGCGCCGCAGAGAAGACGTCCCTGTGAATCCTTCGCAGCATTTGGATACTTCATCTGCTTTTCAATGTCCTTGATGGTGATAAGACCTTTAAGATTCCCTTCATCATCAACGATCGGCAGCTTCTCAACCTTCGCTCTAGCGAGGATGAGCTTTGCCTCCTCCATCGTGATGCCTTCTTTTGCCGTCACCAGATTATCACTGGTCATGCACTCCTTAATTTTCTTCGAATAGTCTTCTTCGAAAACCAGGTCTCTGTTTGTGATGATACCGACAAGCTTTTTACCCTCTGTGATCGGCACACCGGAGATTCTGAACTTGGCCATAAGATCATTTGCGTCCTTTAAGGTGTGCTCCGGAGAAAGATAAAAAGGATCCGTAATGACGCCATTTTCCGAGCGCTTTACCATATCCACTTCTTCCGCCTGCTGTTCGATCGACATATTCTTATGAATGATGCCAATGCCTCCATTTCGCGCCATCGCGATCGCCATCTGATGCTCGGTGACGGTATCCATGCCGGCACTGAGGAATGGAATATTGAGCTTGATCGATCTCGTAAGATGTGTGCTCAGATCAACCTCATTCGGAACCACTTCGGAATACTGCGGAACGAGCAAAACATCATCAAAAGTAATACCCTCTCCAATAATTCTGGCCATTAGAATCTCCTTTCATGTATGCGTTTCTAAAATTTTTTCAATACTATCATACGTTTTCTAATATTTCAACGAAAACAAGACGCTTAATACTCTTTAAACTTTGAAGGAGAATAGTATTTAATCTGTTTCTTTAGTTTATCGGTCATTTCAAAAAGCATGCAAATTTTCTGGCCGTTGAGCTGGAAGATGTAGCAGTAGCGGTCGCGGGGATTGCAGTCGCCGGAAACGTCTACGAGCTTAGCGCCGTTTCGGTTGTATTTTACATCATCATTATTCTCGGGACCGCAGAGGATGAGGTCTGAGAGGCGGGCGTCGACCATTTTCTTTCTCGTGTTTTTATGAAGGATACGATCGACGGAGAACTCGCCCTCTATGTAGAGGTATTCATATTCGACAGAAGAATTAAGCCAGATGAAATAAGTGACGACACTAAGTCCGATAAAAATCAGTATGCCAAAAAGATTGACTAACGCGACCATCAGAGAAAGCGCCGTACAGATCCCGGAAACGACAAGCAGCAGCTTCCAGTAAACCGGATCCTTTCTTTTTACGAGGTGCTCTACGAAATCTTCTCTGATTGTGTCCATATATAATGCTCCTTTAACAAAAATCCCGGGCGTTTCCGTCCGGGATTCAGTATAACATATTTTCCTTGAATATTCAGTCTGATTAAAAGCCTCAGAAGAATTAGTAGCCCATAGCAGGATTTGGTGCCGGAGCTGCCGGAGCCGGTTCCTTGATATCTGCTACGACTGCCTCTGTTGTAAGGAGTGATGCAGCGACAGAAGCAGCATTCTGAAGAGCGGTTCTTGTAACCTTAGCCGGATCAATGATACCTGCATCAATCATGTTGACATAGGTCTCATTGTAAGCATCGAAGCCTTCACCAGCCTTACGATTCTTTACTTCGTTTACAATGACAGCGCCCTCGAGGCCTGCATTGTCAGCGATGGTATAAAGAGGAGCCTCGAGTGCCTTGAGAATGATCTTTGCACCGGTCTTCTCATCACCTTCGAGAGAATCTACAACCTTCTGTACAGCTGCCTGTGCATGGATGTAAGCAGAACCACCGCCGGATACGATGCCTTCTTCAACTGCAGCACGAGTAGCATTGAGCGCATCCTCCATACGGAGCTTTGCTTCCTTCATCTCAGTCTCTGTAGCAGCGCCGACTCTGATAACAGCGACACCACCGGCAAGCTTAGCCAGTCTCTCCTGCAGCTTCTCCTTATCAAAATCAGAAGTTGTCGTAGAAATCTGCTGCTTGATCTGTGCGATTCTATCTTCAATATCCTTCTTCTCGCCTTCGCCGTCAACGATTGTCGTCTTATCCTTGGTAACCTTGACAGACTTGCAACGGCCGAGCTGCTCGACAGTCACATCCTTAAGCTCAAGACCAAGATCAGAAGAAATCACCTGACCGCCTGTAAGGATCGCGATATCCTGGAGCATCTCCTTACGTCTGTCACCATAGCCCGGAGCCTTGACAGCTACAACATTAAATGTACCACGAAGCTTGTTGACAATCAGTGTGGTCAGAGCCTCGCCCTCGACATCCTCAGCGATGATGAGAAGCTTAGCGCCCATCTTCACAACCTGCTCAAGAAGCGGAAGGATATCCTGGATATTTGAAATCTTCTTATCCGTGATCAGAATGTACGGATCATCAAGATTTGCTTCCATCTTATCCATATCAGAGCACATATACGCGCTGACATAGCCTCTGTCGAACTCCATGCCTTCTACCAGGTCAAGCTCTGTCTGCATGGTCTTCGATTCCTCGACCGTGATAACACCATCCTTAGAAACCTTATCCATCGCATCAGCAACCATCTTGCCGACCTCTTCGTCACCAGCGGAAATGCCGGCAACCTTTGCGATCTGATCCTTGCCCTTTACCTTCTCGGACTGCTTCTTAATGCTTTCAACCGCAGCATCTACTGCCTTGCGGATGCCCTTACGAAGAACGATGGAATTTGCACCGGCTTCGATGTTCTTCATGCCTTCCTTGACGATCGCCTGTGCAAGTACAGTTGCTGTCGTGGTACCGTCACCGGCAACATCGTTGGTCTTCGAAGCAACCTCTCTTACGAGCTGTGCGCCCATGTTCTCATACGGATCCTTGAGATCAATTTCCTTTGCAATGGAAACACCATCATTGGTGATGAGCGGTGCACCATAGCTCTTGTCGAGAACGACATTTCTGCCCTTCGGTCCAAGTGTTACCTTGACAGTATCGGCAACGGCATCAACACCGGCCTCCAGTGATTTTCTGGCATCTACGCCATACTTAAGTTCCTTAGCCATGTTAACTATCCTCCTGTTAAAAAATGTATGAATCTAATGTAAGTCAATCGGCAGTGAACACTTACGCGCTTCCGCCGCTTTTTTCTTTTTATTTCTCTACAACGGCGAGAATATCATTCTGCTTAACTACCGTATACTTGTGTCCATCGATCTCAACCTCGGAACCAGCATACTTGGAGAAAAGAACGTGATCGCCGGCCTTAACCTGCATCTTCACTTCCTTACCATCTACGACACCGCCCGGTCCTACTGCTACGACAACTGCCTGACCCGGCTTCTCCTTATCATCCTGTCCCGGAAGAACGATACCACTGGCTGTGGTTTCTTCCATCTTTTCCTTTTCAAGAACGACTCTGTCAAATAACGGAACTAACTTCATCTTGAATATCCTCCTAAGTTATTTTAAGGCTTTAGACCTTTCTTTCTAACAACATGACGTATTATAGCGCGGGTTATTAGCAGCGTCAAGACTCGAGTGCTAAATTATTTATAAACTTTTGACTCTCCTACGGAAATCGTGGAAAAGGGAGTCTGCACCTGAACCACACAACGCCGGCCCGCTCTCGCTAAAGTGCTCGGAGCAGCGGACGCTAAGCTCCCAGCACGATAAAGCGTGTGCTGGATCGCTAAGCGCCGGCCCTGTGCATTACCGGCTTTTGTGTGGGTCAGGTGCAGACTCCCTTTCCCATGATTTCCTTTATTATAAAAATTTAAAGTTTCTTCTTGATGTGCACTCTGATGTGGGCGATGGTTTCCTGATTCGGGGTGTCGCTCTTGACGCTTGAGCTGCGGCGATGTTTTTTGTCCTCATAAAGAATGTCATCCGCCTTACGAAAGATTGCTGTGACTTCTTCATGATCATCCACGGTATATTCATAGTAACCAATGGAAACCTCGACATAATAGGGCTTTCCGGAGGTCTGATTATAAGTATCACAGCGTTTCTCGACCGTATCCTGCAGTATCTCGCCGCTGATGTATTTTGTGGAGGTGATGCCCATAAACTCATCTCCACCGGTTCTCCCGAGCACAGCACCTTCACCAAGTGAAAGCCGGAGGATATCAGCAGCCACACGGATCGCATTATCTCCTTCTGTGTGTCCGAAGGTGTCATTGATTCCCTTCAGATGATCAAGATCCGCCATGACAGCGAGCATCGTTTCGCCAGGATGCGCCTTTTCATATTCCTTCATATGGGAGATCACACCGAGACGGTTATAGAGGCCCGTCAGGTTATCGTGATTTGCCGTAAAGCTAAGGAGTTCATTCTTCTCAGAAAGCTCCCGCTGCATCTCATTCTTTTCCTTACTGAGCAGATAATACCGGATGGCTGTACCGATCTCGATGGAAAGCATGTAGAAAAAGGGCACCATATCCCAATGTGCGCTAACCTCAAAAATGCCATACTGCTCCTCCGAGAAAAACAAGAGGAAGGACATCATACGAACCGGCTTTTCATGATGAAATTCATAATTCCGGATCTCACCATAATGGACAACCGGTGCTTCTTCTTTTGTGTAAGAATCATAATTCTGTCCGCTTTGCCTTAAGTAGAGACGAAGTGAATCAAACAGACGTATCCCTTCTTCCTGTTTTACCCTCTGTGGAGGGCTTAAAAGATATAGATAAGAGGAATCGATATTCAGACGCACCAGTTCCTGCCCGAGCTGCTCGAAGAAAACTTGTTCGGATCCACTATCGGTAGCCAGCTCCCGAAGTAAAATCGCGCCTGTCCAGATATGTGCCTGATCACGCTGGAATTGTCTGACCTTTTCGATCAACATATTCTGACGTTCTGCGATATTTGCCTTATCCATGGTGAAGAGCCCGCCATCGGATGTGCGCTGGATAAATCTGGTTGGAATAAAACGGTTTTCCGCTGCTTCGCCACGGATGAGATGAAGAACCTCCTCCGCTGCTGCATATCCGACATCATGGTAGTTCTGCCGAATCGTCGTAAGCGGCGGATCCATGAAGGCAGCAGTATCCGTATCATCGAAGCCGGTGACAGCGATTTCTCTGCCAGGCGTAAGACTATGCTTTCGAAGCACACGATAAATGCCCTTACACATTTCATCATTTGCAGAAACGATTGCATCGCAATCCGGATTTCTTGATAGAAGGGACTCCGCTAGCGCATCAACATATTCAGTGAAATCGCCACGCTGTACCATGTTCTCTGTTACGGTAAACCCGTGCAGCTTCATCGTGTCACGGTAGCTCTTTTCGCGAAGCTCTGCATCCCGGTTCCCTAGCGGACCGCCGAGAAAAAGGATTTTCTTCCGCCCCATGCCGATCAGATGATTCACCATGTCACGGATTCCCTTTTCATTATCAGAAATGACAAAAACACCCTTCTTCGGCTGCTGATCCGATTCGATCACCACCATAGGGATATCCGGCAGCTTAGAAAGAAACTCTTCCTGCGGAATATTATGATAATTTGTAATCGTACCGAAGGACACGATCATAGCATCGAGATCTGCAAAATGGGTATAGCCATACAGTGTCAGATACTGGTAATCGTAGTCGCTCCGGATTGAGAACGCATCTAAGAAGCCTGCGCTCTCTGTGCCGATATACATTCTAATGTCTACATTCTCCCGCTCCAGTCGCTCAAGAATGCTCTTCTCAATCTGCTCTGAATGATAGGTATGACTGTTACCGATCAAGATGCCGATCACCGGCCGGCGGCTCGTCTCCTGCATAAAACACTTCCCACTCTGCCGGCATAGCGCCGGCGCACACGATCTACTATATTCCTCTACTATACAGCATTCCCCGCAAAAACTCCACACAAAGAGTTTTCTCTCTGTCTAATTGAAAAAGGGCGCAGCAGATTCTGATTTTGTCAACACACCAACGCAAAGCAGGAGTACCCTGCACCGCGACATTTTAAGAATTTTGCGATGCAGGACACTCCTGCTTTGCTTCAGTATTTGCCAAAATTACATATTTGCTGCGCCCTTGTACTATTAGACAGTGTAGCCCATCAGATATTCGTCAACCTCATGCGCGCATGCACGGCCTTCGGCAATCGCCCAGACGACAAGTGACTGACCGCGGTGCATGTCACCGGCTGTGAAGATGCCTCGCGTTCTGTCGGCCGCGTAATGCTCCGGCTCGGTTTTAATGACATTCCGGTCGGTACAACCTATCTTAAAGGCATCCGGCACATAGGCTTCGCAACCTGTGAAGCCAGCCGCAATGATCAGGAGCTCACACGGAAGCTTCTGCTCGGAGCCATCCACAAGCTTATGGGTTACAGGATCCATCCGTTTTGTGGTAATGGAACGAAGCGTACCATCCTTCTTTGTCTCGACAGCAACAACTGTCGTTTCATAGATTCTCGGATCCTTTCCGAAGAGCTCGATGGCTTCCTCCTGGCCATAATCAACCTTGAGAACCTTCGGCCACTCTGGCCAAGGATTAGAGGCTGCCCGCTCTACCGGTGGTGCCGGCATGATTTCAAGCTGCGTCACGGTCTTTGCACCCTGCCGGATTGCCGTACCGACACAGTCATTACCGGTGTCGCCGCCGCCGATGATCACCACATTTTTCCCCTTTGCAGAGACAAAACCTGGTGCATCCTCATGAAGAAGAAGCTTCGTCTGCTCCTTTAGGTAATCGACGGCAAAATAAATCCCCTTTGCCTGCTCCATACCTTCTGCTTTAAGGCCTCTTGCCTGTTTAGCGCCACACGCCAGAATAACTGCATCAAAGTCCTTAAGCAGTTCCTCTGCTTTAACTGCCTTACCGACATCTACGCCAGTCTTAAATACGACGCCTTCCTCTTCCATCAGTCGACGACGGCGACTAATGACAGATTTGTCGAGCTTCATATTCGGAATCCCATACATAAGAAGGCCGCCGATCTTCTTCTCCCGCTCGAAAACCGTCACGCTGTGGCCTCGATGATTCAGTGTATCGGCCGCCGCGAGGCCTGCAGGTCCCGCACCGACCACAGCCACCTTTTTACCAGAACGAACCTCCGGGATCCTCGGCCGCATAAAGCCCTGGCTAAAGGACGATTCGATCAGAAAAAGCTCATTATCCTTCGTCGTTACCGGTGCATCATGCACACCTTCGATACAGGCCTTTTCGCAAAGTGCCGGACAGACACGTCCCGTAAACTCAGGGAAGTTGTTTGTTTTTAAGAGTCTGGACAGCGCATGTGCAACGTGTCCATTGTAAATTTCATCATTCCACTCCGGGATCAGATTATGAAGCGGACATCCGGTAAACATACCGGAAAGCTTCATGCCGGACTGGCAGAGCGGCACTCCACAGTTCATGCAACGAGCGCCCTGGGCCTCCCGCTCATCCTCTGACAGCCATTCGTGAAATTCCTTAAAGTTCTTAATTCTTTCGCGTACCGGAACCTCTCTGTTCTCTTCGCGATCATATTCCATAAATCCTGTTGGCTTTCCCATGATTCTTTACTCCTTCATCATGAAAACAGAGAATGGAATGCTTCAAGCTCCGCATTCTCATGTGAAATACCCTGCTCTTCAAAATGTGACACTGCCTGAAGCACCTTCTGGTAGTCATTCGGCAGAACCTTTTTGAAACTAGGAAGGAACATCTCGAAGTTCGAGAGAATCTCGGTACCAAGCTGTGAATTTGTTTCCTTGACGTAATCCGTCAGGATTTCCTTGAGCTCCCGGATATCATATTTTTCAGTTACCTCATAAAGGGTTACCATATCCTTATTCATCTTCCGGTAAAGTGTATGGTCCATATCAAGGACATAGGCGATACCGCCTGACATACCGGCAGCAAAGTTCTTACCTGTCGAACCGAGAATGACGGCGCGACCGCCGGTCATATACTCGAGACCGTGATCGCCACAACCCTCGGCAACAGCCGTTGCACCGGAATTACGGACGCAGAAGCGTTCTCCTGCAACACCCTCGATGTAGCACTTACCGCTTGTCGCACCATATAATGCGACATTTCCGACGATGATATTCTCACACGGACGGAACGGGCTCTCCTTCGGTGGCGTCAGAATCAGCTTGCCGCCTGACAGCCCCTTACCGAAGCCATCATTGGCATCTCCGCTTAAGTGAATCGTAACACCCTTTGGCAGAAAGGCGCCGAAGGACTGTCCGCCACCGCCCTCTGCATGCACGATAAAGGTGTCATCCGGAAGCTTACCACCAAAATGATCCGTCACCTCCGAGCCGAGGATCGTACCGAAGGTACGATTTGTACTCGATACTTCTACAGCTTCCTCGTGATGCTTTCCACTTGCAAGGAATGGTGCAAACTTCTTGAGAAGAATTGCTTCGTCCAGTGTTTTCTCAAGATGGAAATCGTACACATGTGCGGGATCGAAATGGCGTTCTGTTTCAGGAAGATTTGCATACTGCGGAGAAAGAATCTCGCTGAGATCCACCATTCCGGCCCGTGGCGTATACTTCTTAACCTCCTCAGAAACCGACAGACAGTCTGTACGCCCTATCATTTCATCTACTGTACGGAATCCAAGGGCTGCCATATGCTCACGCATATCCTCTGCTACAAACCGCATATAATTCTCGACATATTCTGGTTTCCCCGGAAAACGCTTTCTAAGCTTCTCATTCTGTGTTGCAACACCGAACGGACAGGTATCCTTCGAGCAGACACGCATCATCATGCACCCAAGTGCGATAAGAACCGGCGTACCGAAGCTATATTCCTCCGCACCGAGAAGCGCAGCGATGGCGACATCTCTGCCATCCATCAGCTTACCATCTGTTTCAAGAAGCACACGATTACGAAGACCATTCTCAATCAGTGCATGATGTGCTTCTGAGATACCCAGCTCCCACGGAAGACCAGCATTATGAATCGACGTGCCAGGCGCTGCGCCGGTACCGCCATCATAACCGGAGATCAGGATAACCTGCGCTCCAGCCTTTGCAACACCACAGGCAATCGTACCAACGCCATTTTCCGACACAAGTTTCACAGAAATTCTAGCCCGGCGATTTGCATTCTTCAGATCATAAATCAGCTGTGCAAGATCCTCGATGGAATAAATATCATGATGTGGTGGCGGAGAAATCAAGGACACGCCAGGCGTTGAAAACCGGATCTTCGCAACCCATGGATACACCTTTTTGCCCGGCAGATTGCCGCCTTCACCAGGCTTCGCGCCCTGTGCCATCTTGATCTGAATCTCGCTTGCTGAATTAAGATAAGCACTTGTCACACCAAAACGGGCGCTCGCCACTTGCTTTACAGCCGAATTTTTCTCTGTACCGAAGCGCTCCGGCGCTTCACCACCTTCACCAGTATTCGATTTCGCATTAAGATGATTCATCGCAATGGCGATCGTCTCATGTGCCTCCTGTGAAATCGCCCCGAAGGACATCGCGGCCGCCTTAAATCTTTTGACAATGCTATCGACCGGTTCAACCTCACTGATATCGAGCGGCTTGTTCACCGGTGTGAACTGAAGCAGCGACCGAAGGGTATGTGGTCTTGACGGATCGTCTACTCGTTTCGTAAATTCCTTGTATTTCTGATAATCGCCGCTTTGTACCGCACGCTGCAGATCGATAATGGTTTCCGGATCATACATATGATCCTCCTTGCCATCACCGGACCGAAGTGCATGGAAGCCAAGAGAATCCAATGCTGTATCGATGCCAAGTCCCATCGGATCAAAAGCATGGTCATGACGATATGCTACGTCCGCTTCAATTTCCCGGATTCCGATACCGCCGACACGCGAAACGGTACCAGTAAAGTATTTGTCGATAACCTCTCTGCTTAAGCCGATTGCCTCAAAGATTTTTGCAGATTGATAGGACTGCAGGGTCGAAATACCCATCTTCGCTGCGATCTTCACGATACCGCCAAGTACCGCCTTGTCATAATCCAGGATGGCCGTGTGATAATCCTTATCGAGGATTCCGATATCGATCATCTCGTTGATGCATTCATGTGCAAGATATGGATTGATTGCACGTGCGCCGAAGCCAAGAATCGTTGCAAACTGATGCACATCTCTTGGCTCACCGGACTCGAGAATCAAAGAAACCTGCGTTCTCTTCTTCGTTTCGACGAGATGCTGCTCGACGGCAGACACCGCAAGAAGGGACGGAATCGGCACATGGTTTTCATCGACGCCACGATCAGACAGAATGATGATATTATTGCCCATCTGATACGCCCGGTCCACCGAGATCATCAGCTGCTCAAGTGCCTTCTCGAGAGAAGTATTTGCATAATAGAGAAGTGAAACCGTCGTCGAATGAAATCCGGGCTGGTTCAGCTTCTTGATCTTCATGAGATCGACCCCGGTGAGAATCGGATTATCGACCTCGAGCACCCGGCAGTTATCCGCCTTATCCTGCAGAAGATTACCATCAGATCCGATATATACTGTTGTATCTGTCACGATTTTTTCACGAAGCGAGTCAATCGGCGGGTTCGTCACCTGGGCAAAAAGCTGCTTAAAGTACACAAACAACGGTTCATGATTCTTTGAGAGCACAGCCAGCGGCACATCATGTCCCATAGAAGCCGTTTCCTCAACCCCATTCTTAGCCATCGGCAGAATCGTGCTTTTGACATCCTCATAGGTATAGCCGAACTGCTTATACAGGCGGTCACGCATCTCCTGTGTATGTGTCGGGATTTTCCGGTTCGGAATGCTCAGATTCTCAAGATGCAGGAGGTTTCGGTCGAGCCATTCGCCATAGGGTGCACGATCCGCATAAAATTTCTTACATTCATCATCCGAGATAATCCGCTGCTGCTTCGTATCCACGAGAAGGATACGCCCCGGCATCAATCTTGACTTCGTGACGATATGCTCGGCCGGGATATCGAGAACACCGACCTCAGAAGCCAGAATCAGACGATTATCATCCGTGATATAATATCTGGAAGGTCGGAGACCATTACGATCCAGCGTAGCGCCGACCACATCACCATCCGAAAAGAGAATCGCCGCAGGGCCATCCCACGGCTCCATCATCGTCGCATAATAATGATAAAAGTCGCGCTTATCCTCTTCCATGAAGCGGTTATGCTTCCACGGCTCCGGAATCGTTACCATCATGGCAAGCGGCAGATCCATCCCATTCATATACAGAAATTCCAGCGTATTATCGAGCATAGCTGAATCGGATCCTGACCTCTCAACAACCGGGAAAATCTTCTCGACGTCCTTTTCAAGAAGCGGACTTGACATGGTTTCCTCACGGGCAAGCATTCTGTCGATATTACCACGGATCGTGTTGATCTCGCCATTGTGGGCAATCATACGATACGGATGGGCACGATTCCAGCTCGGCGTTGTATTCGTCGAGAAACGTGAATGCACGATTGCAATCGCCGTCTTATAATCCGGATCCCGCAGATCATCATAGAAAGCGCGAAGCTGCTTCACAAGAAACATTCCCTTATAAACAATCGTTCTAGAGGAAAGGGAACAAATATAAGTATCGTCCGAGGACTGCTCAAATTCCCGTCGAAGTACATAGAGTCTACGGTCAAAATCGATACCCTTTTCCGTATCCTCCGGACGCTCGATAAAGCACTGGCAGATATGCGGCATGCAGTCAAAAGCAGGCTTTCCGAGAATCGACGGTTCTGTCGGCACCTCACGCCAGCCAAGGAACTTAAGCCCATTCTTCTTCGTGATGACCTCGAACATACGTTTGGCGAAGGTTCTTTTCATGCCATCCTCCGGGAAGAAAAACATGCCGATACCATAGTCCCTCTCATCCCGAAGCTCGATACCCTCCTTCTTCGCAGCCTTCTTAAAGAAATCATGACTGATCTGCAGGAGAATGCCTACACCATCGCCGACCTTTCCGGTTGCATCCTTGCCGGCACGATGCTCGAGTTTTTCCACGATAGTCAGTGCATCGTCAAGCACCTTTTGATCCTGATGACCGTCAATGTTTACCACCGTGCCGATACCGCAGGCATCATGCTCAATTTGGAAATTTCTGTAATTCATAAACAACACTCCCTAAGGATATTTAAAGAAAGAGCCCCGGAAAAAGCTTCCGGGGCTTAAATCACTTTAACGAGAAGCAAACAGAAGCTTAGAATATGTCGGATACGGAAGATAGGTCTCCGGAATCATCGCTTCAGCAGCATCAACCGGTTTTCTCAGGTCATCCATATCCTTGAGAATCACATCATGATAGCTCTTGGCAAGCTCCAGAGAATCTGTGATCTTCTCAACCTTCTTAAGATCCTTTTCAAGCTTTTCAACACCAGTACCGATCTTCTCGGAATAGCCGTCAAGCTCTTTCAGAATCTTTTCCTCAAGCTTTGATACAGATTCCTTGAGAACAGCGTTCTTTCTTGCTGCCTCTGTCGCAACCGCATTCTCATAAGCGATCAGGCCGGTCGTGAAATCCTTCTTTACCATCTCACTCATCGTCAGTGCTTCGATATGAATGGTCTTTGAATAGTTTTCAAGATAAACCTCATATCTTGAGCGGATCTCTGTCTCTGTAAAGATATGATGCTTTTCAAAAAGCTTCATGTTCTTATCCGCTACGAGATAAGGAAGAGCCTCCGGAAGGGACTTCAGGTTATAAAGTCCTCTCTTCTCTGCCTCCTTAACCCATGCATCTGAATAGCCATTGCCATTGAAGATGATTCTTCTGTGTTCCTTCAGGAGATCCTTGAGCGTTGCTCTCAGTCTTGTCTCAAACTCTGGCTTTCCGATAAATTCCTTCACCTTGTCATAGATATCATCCAGTGCATCCGCAAAGGCCGTATTCAGAATGATGTTAGGGTCAGCGATGGAAAGTGAAGAACCAGGCATACGGAACTCAAACTTATTTCCTGTAAATGCGAAAGGTGATGTTCTGTTACGGTCTGTATTATCCTGCGAGAAGGTCGGCAGTACATGTGCGCCGATATCCATCGTCTTCTTCGCAGTCGCTGAGAATGCAGTATCTGTCTCAATTGCTTCGAGAACCCTCTCGAGCTCATCACCGACATACATAGAAACGATCGCTGGAGGTGCTTCGTTTGCGCCGAGTCTGTGATCATTACCGGCGGAAGCGACAGAGATTCTCATAAGGTCTGCATAATTATCAACAGCAGCGATTGTCGCCATCAGCATCGTAAGGAAGGTAAGATTGTTCTCCGGCTCCTTGCCAGGATTCAGGAGGTTTTCTCCAGTATCCGTGGAAAGAGACCAGTTGTTGTGCTTGCCGGAACCATTGACGCCCTCAAAAGGCTTCTCATGAAGAAGACATGCAAAATTATGGCGATCGGCTACCTTCTTCATCATCTCCATCGTAAGCTGGTTATGATCGGCTGCAACATTAGATGTTTCGAAGACCGGTGCCAGCTCATGCTGAGACGGTGCAACCTCATTGTGCTTGGTCTTTGCAGGGATGCCGAGCTTCCAGAGTTCTTCATCGAGATCGTGCATGAACTCGGCAACTCTTGGCTTCAGAACACCAAAATAATGATCCTCCATCTCCTGGCCCTTCGGCGCATTGGCACCGATCAGTGTACGGCCGCAAAGAAGAAGGTCCTCTCTATCCTTATAAAGCTCCTTATCAATCAGGAAATACTCCTGCTCAGAGCCTACCGTCGTCTGTACATGCTTAACCTCTTCATGGCCAAGTGCATGCAGCATACGAACTGCAGACTCATCCAGCGCTTCCATCGAGCGAAGAAGCGGCGTCTTCTTATCCAACGCTTCACCGGAATAGCTGCAGAAGGCTGTCGGAATATAAAGAGAGCCATCCTTTATGAACGCTGGAGAGCTCGGATCCCATGCCGTATAACCTCTTGCCTCAAACGTGGCGCGAAGGCCGCCAGACGGGAAGGAGCTGGCATCCGGCTCGCCCTTGACGAGCTCTTTGCCGGAGAAATCCATCAGCACGCCGCCATCACCGGTCGGGCTGATGAAGCTGTCATGCTTCTCTGCTGTAAGACCTGTCATCGGCTGGAACCAGTGTGTGAAGTGGGTTGCACCATGCTCAAGTGCCCAGTTCTTCATAATTGCTGCAACGGTGTTCGCTACGTCGAGCTCCAGATGCGTTCCATTCTGAATCGTCTTCTGTACTGCCTTGTACGTTGCCTTCGGCAATCTCTCGCGCATGACCTTGTCATTGAAGACGAGGCTGCCGTAGATTTCGGGAACTGATGTACTACTCATAAATCTCCTCCTTGTTTTTCGCTCACCCGGTTATCCGGATTTCAGCTATTATATCCCATAAATGTCCAGACGTCATAGTCGTAAAGTGAATGACAGACATTCATGGATTAAAAAGGGACAATGCCTCCGGCACCTACTACCGGAACGACATTGTCCCATTTTAATCAGTTATGTATTTACGATGATTCGTCCGTTTTCACGGATTACACGGATGGCAACTTCTCGTCTCGTCAGCCCCTGGTTCATGGCTGTATGCTCGAGATATTTATGTGCATCCGTCTCTGTCATCTGTTTCCTCTCGATAAGAAGTGCCTTTGCACGGCTAATATACCGTTCATCCTGTAGCTTCTTCTCAAGCTTTTCATTCTCGAGGCTAAGCTCTTTTAACCGCCTCTCCATAATAATAAGACATTGTACCGAAGACGTAAAGCTCTGAACAGAAAGTGGTCTCGGTAATACCATAATCCCGGCACTTCCGACACGATATACCGTTTCCTGATACGTTTCCTTCGGTACGATCAGGAGAATCCCCATGTAAGGAAATTTGGCAACCATCTCCATTGCCGTGTTTACACCCGAATCATCCGGCAACGGCGTATAAATCAAAAGAATATCGTACTGCTCCATAGAGAGCGTCTGCCGCACCTTCTGAAGAGATGACATGCAGGAGATTTTCGAAAATCCGCCCGGAAGTAAGCTCCGTATCTGGGCTGCAACTTTATCATTTGTCGCAGCAACCAGCAGACTTGCTTTTGTTTCTGGTTTCTCCATTAATGTCAACTCCTGTGTTCACGTGATATGTTCAGCTCTAAAGCTGTTTTGTACCGCATAAAATTTCAGAAAACGCGGCTTTACGCACTGGAAAATCAGTAAGGAATTCCTTAAAGCTCCGATACCTGTTTTCTTCTTGAATACTCTTCGATATAGCCTTCCGGCACAGCCTGCCTGATAAAATCAGACTGTCTCGCTGCATTAACGGCTTCATCGAAGCTATCCGGGATTCGTCTTAATGTATCCGTGATGCTTCTGTCCGCTTTATAAAGATTTACATCAAGCGGCTTCATCGGTTTCAGATTTCTATGTATGCCATCAAGCCCGGCCTGAATTAAAAGGTCAAAGGCAAGATATGGATTCGTCATAGCATCCGGTGACCGTAGCTCGATTCGCTTAAGCTTCGAATGTGTCGCCGGGATACGAATCAGTTGAGAACGGTTCTGCTCGGACCAGCTGATGTAACGTGGCGCCTTCATATCGCCTAGTCTATGATAGGAAGCCTCAACCGGATTCAGGAAAAGTGTCATTTCCTCTACATGCTCGAGAATTCCCGCCATAAATGACTCGGTATAATCCTTTCCGTCATCGCTCTCTACCGACATGTTAATATGCATACCATTTCCCGGCTTATCTGCAATTGGCTTCGGAGAGAAATCCGCCCATAAGCCATCGGAGATTGCCACAGAACGAACGACCCACTTGAAGGTGGAGGCATTGTCAGCGGCAGTCATAGGATCCGCATAACGAAAATCAACTTCATTCTGACCCGGGCCCATCTCATGATGACTCGCTTCAGGATGAATACCCATATCCACCAAAGCGAAGCTGATATCACGGCGAATATTTTCTCCGTGATCCTCAGGCGCGATATCCATGTACCCTGCCGTATCCTGCGGAATCATGGTACGCTGTCCATTCTCATCCATCTGGAAGATATAGAACTCCATCTCCGTGCCAAAATTCACATGGATTCCTTCCTTAGCGGCTTTCTCCACAGTCAGGCGAAGATTTCTTCTTGCATCCTTATCAAAGGGTGTCCCGTCCGGATATTCGATCTCGCAGAACATACGCGCTACACGGCCGTCAATCGGACGCCACGGAACGATTGCCATCGTAGTAGGATCCGGCCGGAGGAAAAGATCTGAGCGAACCTCTGCATCGAAACCGTCCACGGAGGATGCATCGATGCTGACGCCCTCTGTAAATGCTCTCTTTAACTCATCCGGCATCACCGCAATATTTTTCTGTACACCATAAATATCAAAAAAAGCCAGTCGTATAAATTTGACATTCTCTTCCTCCACAAAACGGAGGATGTCTTCATACGAATTCATATTGTCCAAGGGTAATTCCTCTCCAATCATTTGATACTCTTTATCCGCAATCTGAAGCGTACCGCTTCCTAAAACTCAAATATAATGTAGCCGACCGGAGTCTCATTTCATGCTCTTTACAAGCTTTTCAAAACGAACCATGGCTTCTTTTGTATTTTTATGAGTCGAAAAAGCAGTCAATCGGAAAAACTTCTCACCGGATTCGCCGAAGCCTGCACCAGGCGTACCGACGACAAAGGCTTCATTGAGAAGCTTATCGAAGAAATCCCAGCTGGACATATTGCCCGGGCACTTCAACCAGATATACGGTGAATTTTTACCGCCTGTATAATAAACAGAAAGCTTGTCCATGGTATCCGTAATAATCTTTGCATTCTTCCGATAATACTCGATATTTTCTTCAATCTGCTTTTCACCCTTCCGGGAGAAAACAGCCTCGGCACCGCGCTGGGTAATATAGGAAACACCATTGAACTTAGTCGTCTGACGGCGAAGCCACATATGATTCAGATTTCCATGGTTCCTCTCCAGAGTACGAGGCACTACCGTATATCCACATCTCGTACCGGTAAAGCCTGCCTTCTTTGAGAAGCTGCAGAACTCAATGGCTACATCACGTGCTCCTGGAATCTCAAAGATGGAATGCGGGAGGTCGCCAGTGACGAAGCATTCGTAAGCGGCATCAAAAAGAATGATGGAATCGTGTTCCCTTGCGAAATCAACCCATGCCTTCAGCTGTTCACGGTTATAGACAGCACCGGTCGGGTTGTTCGGTGAACAAAGATAAATAAGATCAGCTTTTACGGATGGATCCGGCATCGGCAGGAAGTCATTTTCCTCCGAGGACATCGCATAGACGATCTTCCGGCCACCCATGACATTGGTATCGACATAGACCGGATAAACCGGATCCGTCACGAGGACGGTGTTGTCTTCGGAAAAAAGATCAAGGATATTGCCAAGGTCGGATTTTGCGCCATCAGAAATGAAGATTTCATCAAGCTGCAGGGAAACATGGAAACCGTCATAATATCTCTGGATGGCTTCCTTTAGAAAATCGTAGCCCTGCTCCGGGCCATAACCACGGAAGGTTTCCTCGACGCCCATCTCCCTGACAGCCTTCTCCATCGCATGGACAACTGTCTTCGGAAGTGGTCTCGTCACATCACCGATGCCCATACGTATAAGCTTCGGCGCATCCGCAGGATTGGCAGCCTGCCAGGTGCGAATCCTTCTCGCAATCTCAGCAAAAAGATAACTCTCTTTTAAAGAAAGAAAATTCTCGTTGATATGTGCAGACATGATATACTCCCTTACCAAATATCATTTTTTCGTTAATGATAATTTTATCAATCCGACATGTCAAGCCAAAATTAAGAATAATTACCATTCCGTAATTTTTACGAATGAGGAATAGTTCCTATTCCGAAAAGTAATTTCCAAAAGGTTTTCGCGTTCTTGACATTGCGAAAATCCTTTGCAATAATCCGTTTAATAAGAACGGCAAAGGCGTCGCGTAGTGCTTCGCTATGCCGTTCTTTTTCTTTTAGGGGGTAAAATTTATGTGTTCTATTATTGGTTTCTGCGATAAACGCGCAGATTTTGAGGTCATGAAAAAGGCTTTAAGCCTGACGAAGTCCAGAGGTCCTGATGATACCGCGTACCTGGATACCGGGAACGGATATCTCGGCTTTAATCGTCTTGCAATCATGGGACTTACCGCTTCTGGTATGCAGCCCTTCTCTCTCGATGGCTATGGCGTCGTTTGTAATGGCGAGGTTTATGGCTTCCGCCCGATTCGTGAGCATCTGAAAAAGGATGGTTACACCTTCAAATCTGATTCCGATTGTGAAATATTGATTCCAATGTATCGTGAATATGGCACAGATATGTTCCGTATGCTGGATGCCGAATTCGCGATGATTCTTTATGATAAGGAGACAAACTCTTACATAGCCGCCCGTGATCCGTTTGGTATCCGGCCACTCTACTATGGTTATCTGAAGGATTCTGCTCTGACAGAATCTGTCTCATCAGAATCTGAGCGTCCGATTGCCTTTGCTTCCGAGCCGAAGAATCTTGTTGGTCTCTGTGAGCATATTCTTCCGTTCCCACCCGGATATTATTATAAGGACGGAAAATTCACCTGCTATTACGATATTTCTAAAGTAAATAAATATAACACACAAGACGATCTCGATGCCATCGCCACAAATATTCATGACAAGCTTATCAAAGGTGTTGAAAAACGTCTCGATGCAGATCAGCCGGTCGGTTTTCTTCTTTCCGGCGGTCTCGACTCCTCTCTGGTCTGTGGCATAGCAGCAAAGCTTATGAAGAAGCCTCTGGAGACCTACGCAATCGGTATGGATATCGATGCGATCGATCTTAAATATGCACGTGAGGTGGCAGATTATATCGGGTCAAATCATCATGAGGTCATTATCTCAAAGCAGGACGTCATCGATGCCCTTGATCCTGTCATCCATCTCCTTGGCACCTATGATATTACGACGATTCGTGCTTCCATCGGCATGTATCTCTGCTGTAAGTACATTCACGAACATTCTGATCTCCGTGTCATCCTGACCGGTGAGATTTCCGATGAGCTTTTCGGCTACAAATATACAGACTTTGCACCGAGTGCGCTCGATTTCCAGAAGGAAGCCGAGAAGCGTGTCCATGAGCTTCATATGTATGATGTGCTTCGTGCTGATCGTTGTATCAGCGTCAACTCTCTCGAGGCACGTGTTCCTTTCGGTGATCTTGATTTCGTAGATTATGTGATGCACATCGATCCAGAGAAAAAGCTGAACACCTATGGGAAAGGTAAATATCTGCTTAGACATGCGTTTGAAAAGGATGCCCTCATACCGGACAATATCCTCTGGCGTGAAAAAGCAGCCTTCTCTGATGCTGTAGGGCATTCCCTGAAGGATGATCTTGCAGAATATGCTGCATCTCATTATACCGACGAAGAATTCGAGGAAAAACGTAAGAAATATACTTTCGCTACGCCTTTTACGAAGGAGTCTCTTTTCTATCGGGAAATCTTCGAGAAATATTATCCGGGGCAGGCAGAAATGGTAAAGGATTTCTGGATGCCGAACCGCACGTGGCCGGGCTGCAATGTCGATGACCCGTCTGCACGTGTACTTTCAAACTATGGCGACAGCGGCAAGTAACCGCTTGAACCTATATACTCCCTAAAAAAGAAGGACCGGCCCGCATGGGCCGGTCCTTCTTTGCTTTTCCTTCAGTTTCCCTTTGTTATATCAGGCTTCAGTCTCTGGCTTCGCTTCTTCTGTCGCCTTATCGACGGCTTCCTTCGCTTCTTCCGGAGTGTCGATGTCCGTGTCCGTAGAGGTCGGCTGGGATTCTTTTTCGTCGTAGAAGGATACTTCTACGTCCTTGTCGTCTTCGGCGGCTGCTTCGTCTTCTTTATCAAGCTTTGCTTCTTCTGCGCCTTCCGGAGCAGTTTCATCGACGCAATCATCATCCTCATCCGATGCTTCATCATCACCGAAGTGTCTGTCGAGTGCATTTTTCACCGTTTTATAGGCATCCTTTGAGGCATCGACTGCAAGATTCTTGGTATCGATGGCAAGGTTCTTTGCGGCGGAGCCGATGTCCTTTGCGGCTGCCTTGATATTCTCCTTTTCATGAGAATCCTTGAGTGTTGTATAGGAACGCTTCGCAGATTCCTTCACATCATTGGCCGAATCAAGAACGTCTGTGAAGTCCTGATCTACCTCCTCTGAAAACTTCTTGTACTTATAAAGGTAGGATACGACTGCTGCGACACCACCGGCTACGGCTGCTGCACTGATGAGACCACCGAGGCCTCCTCTTCTCTTTCTGGACATTTGCTTTCCTCCATTATGCTAGATTTAGATGTAACAAGCTTTTCAGAACCTTCTATACATAAATTCTCGGCCAAATTGAGCCGGGAATAAATGGTTATTTAGAAACGAAACGTATGATTTTACGCCTTCGGTTGCTCAAGCTTGAAGCTTGACTTCAGTGTCACGATACGATTGTATACCGGATGCTCCTCTGTCGAATCCTTGCAATCTACAGTGAAGAATCCATTTCTTACAAACTGGAAGCTCTGATATGGCTTTACCTTCATGAGATCTGGTTCTACGTAAGCTTCTACGACACGGAGTGAATTCGGGTTGAAATTGAGCGTGCCGTCAGCATTGAGCTTGCCCTTTTCTTCATCGATCAACTGTTCATAGAGGCGAACGGTCACCTTGCCGGCTGTTGCAGCATTGACCCAGTGAATCGTACCCTTTACCTTACGTTCTGTGAAGTTAAGGCCGGACTTCGTCGCAGGATCATAAGTACAATGAACGACAGTTACCTTACCATCGGCATCAGTCTCATAGGACACTGCCTTTACGAAGTATGCAGACATGAGACGCACTTCATTGCCGACATAGAGTCTCTTATATTTCTTCGGCGGGTCAATCATGAAGTCATCCCGTTCGATATAGAGCTCTCTGGAGAATGGCACTTCTCTTGTACCGAGTGCTTCATTTTCCATGTTATTCGGAACCGGAAGCATCTCAGTCTGTCCCTCCGGATAATTATCGATCACAAGCTTAATGGGATCGAGCACCGCCATCATGCGGGGAACCTTCAGCTTCAGATCCTCACGAATACAATACTCAAGAAGGGAATAATCCGAAGAAGAATTTGCCTTTGAGATGCCGGACAGCTCGACAAATGTGCGAATGGACTCCGGTGTGTAGCCACGGCGGCGAAGGGCTGCGATCGTCACAAGCCTCGGATCGTCCCAGCCATCTACGACCTTATCCTCCACCAGCTTTTTGATATAGCGCTTGCCGGTAACAACATTGGTAAGATAAAGCTTTGCAAATTCGATCTGACGTGGCGGATTTGGAAATTCGCATTCTCTGACAACCCAGTCATAAAGCGGTCTATGATCCTCAAACTCGAGCGTGCAGAGTGAGTGTGTGATACCCTCGACGGCATCCTCGATCGGATGGGCAAAATCATACATCGGATAGATGCACCACTTATCACCGGTGTTGTGATGGCTGACATGCGCAACACGATAGATGATCGGATCCCGCATATTTAAGTTCGGGCTTGCCATGTCGATCTTCGCACGAAGTGTCAGTGTGCCATCGGCATATTTGCCATCCTTCATCTCCTGGAAAAGACGAAGGTTTTCTTCGATGGATCTGTTACGGTTCGGAGATTCCTTGCCGGGTGTATTGAAATCGCCACGATATTCCGTAATCTGCTCTGCTGTGAGATCATCGACAAACGCAAGACCCTTCCGGATGAGAAGCAGTGCCTTTTCATACATGACATCAAAGTAATCCGAAGCGAAGAACACTCTGTCCTCAAAATCTGCGCCAAGCCACTTCACATCCCGCTCGATGGCCTCGACAAATTCATTTTTCTCCTTCATCGGATTCGTATCGTCGAAACGAAGGTTGAACTTGCCGCCGTATTCCTTGGCAATACCGGAATTTAAGATAATGGACTTTGCATGACCGATGTGCAGGTATCCATTCGGCTCAGGTGGAAAACGGGTATGTACATGATCGTATACACCCTCGGCTAAATCCTGATCGATGGCTCTCTCTATGAAATTTTTGGACTCAACCGGCTTTTCCTCCGGTGTTAAGTCCTTTGTATTCTCTTCAGACATAAGGTGCCCCCCTTTTTTCTTTTATCTTTCTATTTTACTTTATCGGTGTTGATTGTCAACGAGGAAACTACCGGACGACCCTCCAAGGGAACGGGCTGTCGCGCATTCGTGCAACTGCCCGTTCCCTTGGAGGGTCTGATTTCTACGATCCTGCAATAAGGCTTTCATGTTGATCGTAGTACGACAGTAAAAGCTCAGTGACCATGTCGTAGGTTTTGGTGCCGGCGGGCTGGTTGTTGGCTTTTAGGTAGGTGTCGTTGACCTTTTCGTGGGTCTCGGCGAGCTTGCCACGGTATTGATCCCAGTAGGCATTGTTATACTGGAGGTCCCGGCGGGTACGAGCATTCAGACTGCCATAGAGCGTTGTGAAGGCTTCAGGGTTCTCTATTGCCAGGCTGTTTCCGACATAGACCCAGGCGGAAACATAGGCAGAATACTGAAAATACAGATTGTCGGAATCAGCGCAGGCCAGGATGCCGATGAAGTTTGCTTCATCCTCCAGCATGAAGCCACGGAGATGGCTGAGTTCATGACACATCGTGAAAGGCAGATCATAATAGGGAATCTCCCGGTTTACATTTGCTTCAAACGTGAATGGAGAATAAAAGCCGGTTGTCTGCTGTTCTGACCATATCTTCGAAAAGAGCACCGGCTTCGCCTTGGGATACGGACCGCTGAGACAGGAATACGTCTCACCAAGACGTGTCATCGCCTTCGCCGCTTCCATGCCGGTATACAGCATATACTCCCAGGTCGCGGTATTATACGGATTTGTTTCTTCTCCCTGCCCTACAACAGAATATATATTTCCGGAATCATTCATCGGAAAACGATAAGCGTCAAAAGCCCCTGCATTTGCCTTAGTCCATAGCTTTTCCTCAGTCTCATTCACCTCTGTCACGAGATAGCTGCAAAGCTTTTCAAGGTCCTCTGCCGAATGCTTGGACCGCTGGAGTCCAATCTCTACAGCGAAGCTGTCCCGCCGATAGCTGATCCAGCAATTAAGAAAATACGTGATGCCAATAAAAAGAAGCATCTGAATAACTCCACGAAGAAACCGTTTCCCGTGCTTCTTCATCCTGCCCGTATCATGTCTTATGGCAAAATAAAGAAGTGCCCCGAGCCGCCATACGATCCAAAGAACAGCAGCATACGCAAGCAGTTCCACCAGAGAAAAAGGGAGAAGCCCGGTGATGGTTCCGACAAGCTTCGAAAAGAAAGTATAAAAGGTTTTCGCATAAATCGTTGCAAAGCTCTGCACGATACCAGCCTTTCTTGTTTACCGGATATTGAGAAATAAAAAATTCTTTTGCCATCATAAACCAGACGATGCCCTACTGGATATCAAGAAACTCGATGAATTTTTCCGCACAGTCAACATGCGTCGTATTATCAACAATGCCTACAACAGGCTCCTTTCCCTGATAGTAGCCGCCATCCAGAAGTATTCGTGATGTGGCCGCTGCGACACCGATAGGAACCGGCTCCGTCATGCCGGCACGATCAGTCGAGATAACAGCTTCTTCCATCGAGGCCTCTTCATCAAGCTTCCGGAGTGTTTCCGAATCGACGTAATAGATGTATCCCCGATCCTCCAGACGTTTCAGCATATCATCCGGAAGAGCACTGCGAAGATCCATGAAAGCCCCGTTTCTCGCATAGTCATCAAAGGCTTCGGGATCAGCGCCGAGAATATCGATTTCTTTTGCGGCAAACAGCGCAGAAATCTTCGCGCGTACGGCAAGATCATATTGGGTCTCTGCCTGTAGGTTCAAAACATTTGAGCAATCGACATAAACGCTATAGGCATTTGTATCGATTCCTGCGGCTTCAGCAAAATCTGAAGCGAATTGGGCGTCATTTGACGTCACGGCAGTGCCACCTGCGTTCAGGAGGACAGCATTAAACGCAACCTCCTTATGAGAGACCACGGTCTGAATGATGGAGACAGTTAGCACGATGACAACGATGACAGCAAGAATCGGAAACTTATAATAATCAAAAATATACTGTACTCTTTTTTTAGGGCTAAGATGCTTCAGCTTTTCAAGCTCTGGATGCTCTTTCTTCGTACGCATAAAATCTCCTTGCACAAATGGATGCTTTTTAGTATAGCATATTTACGACATGGATTGAAATGAGGAGGGAAATATGACATCAGAGGAAGCGCTACACTTATTTGGTCAGGCTAAAACGAGAGATCGCTTTTCACTTTCAGATATGCGAAAGCTTCTAGAGCTTCTCGGAAATCCTGATCAAACACTCCGCTTCGTACACATCGCGGGCACAAATGGCAAGGGCTCGGTTTGCGCGATGACAGCATCGATTCTAAAAGCAGCCGGCTTTTGCACCGGACTCTATATTTCACCAAGCATCGACCATTTTAATGAAAGGATTCAGGTGAACGGGGAAGAAATCCCGGATAAGGAACTTCGGCGATGTACAGAAAGGGTACAGAACGCCTGTAAAACGATGAAGCTTTATCCAATCGATTTTGTACTGACAACAGCAATCGCGTTTCTCTATTTTGCACAGAAAAAATGTGACATCGTCGTCCTTGAGGTCGGTCTCGGCGGCGCACTCGATTGTACCAATGTCATCGACCCGCCTGTCGTTTCCGCGATCACCCATATCGGTCTTGAACACACGGAAATACTTGGAAAAACCCGCGAAGAGATCGCGATGCAGAAGGCTGGTATCATTAAGCGTGGAAGTGCCGTCGTCGCCTGTCGTCAGTCTAAGGAGGTGCTCCTCGTCATCCGGCAACAGTTTAAGCTTGTCAACAATCTGACCGAGTACGACCTGCCGCCACTGGAAGAGGCTTCTCCGGATGTTGTTGCAGCACGGAAGGTTAATGCGATTTCAGAACAGACTTTCCAGGAAATCGCCTCAGGCTCAGAACAGGCATGCCCATCTGTCCCTCCCCTTATCTGTACCACACCATCAAAGGTACAAGCACGATCTCGTTCTCTCGACGGACAGACCTTTATCTACCCGCCGTTTTCCATGCAAATGCTTACATTATCGCTTGCAGGCAGCTATCAGATAGAAAATGCACTTGTCGTACTGGAAATTATTCATTGTCTTCGTGAAAAAGGGTATCCCATCACAGACTCTGATGTACAGACCGGGCTTCTCTCCACCGTCTGGCCCGGACGCTTCGAAGTGCTAAAAAAAGCGCCGCCCGTGATTCTGGACGGTGCGCACAACCCGAATGGTGCACTGGCTCTCCGAACATCGCTCGAAGTCTATTTCCCTGAACAGAAGCTCATCCTCGTGATGGGTGTCATGGCGGATAAGGATTACACTGCCATGGTACGGATCATGGCACCGCTTGCCGCCTGCTTCATCGCCGAAGCTCGTCCTTCTTCCCGCGCTCTGTCTGCCGAGGCTCTGACTGCTGAAATCCGCCGTGATTTCTTCGGACCCGTCTACACAGCACCGAGCATCCATAACAGCATCGAGCTCGCCTTATCAAAGCAGGCTGAAGCCGGCCTTCCTGTTATATTCTTCGGCACGCTCCACCAGGTCGCTGAAATCCGCAATTATTTTAAAAACCATCTCAAAAATTAAATGTTTATTCCGCACAGGGGCTGTCACAGCAATGTATCAAATTTCGTCATCAAAATCTTCGTCATCCTCGGCATCGTCGAAGATGGTCTCGTAGTACCCCTTCGTCTCGTGCCGCCCGCCATCATCCTGGTCCTCGTGTGACGGATCTGCGAGCCATTCCTCGACGGCTTCGATCTCTTCAAGTCCGTGAAACCGGTCTCCGATAAAATAAAGCGTCAGCGTATCCGCGGTAAGCGACATGCCCGGGATCCGGTTTTGAAACATCTCAAGCACATTCCAGAGCGGAACCTCGGTATCATACTGCATATCGAGAAAAAGAACATCAAGCCGGTCCGGATCATAGTAGCAGGCTGCTTCATCTCCTACCGTATCCTCGCCGAAAAGATCCATATAGAGCTGCCGAATCGCTGTAGCATTAAGCCCGTCCGCGTCATTCAAATACTGCTTCGGATGTTCGACAACCATATGATAATGGGAAAAGCTTTCATCCTTTAGCTCTAAAAATTCAAAGGTATCCGCTAACGCGGTTTCTACTGTCTTATGGTTTTCCTCCGCATAATTTTTGAGAATATCAACGTATTCATCTGGAAAATCAAATTTAATGCTCATGCTCACTCCTCTATGCAAAAATCAGATATCCTTATGCTTTAAGCGCAAACAAAAAATCATTTCTAATCCTTAACTCTCGCATCATGCAGCTTCCGTATCCCAATGGAAATGAGATAATCCATTCCAAATACGATGATAAAGTAAAAAGCTGTCATAAAAAACGACTGCTCATAGATGTGGAAGAAGAAATATGGGCCGACAATCCTCCTTGTGATATTCATGATGATGATCGGGATAAAGTAGATTACCGTGGCAAGCACTGCAAAAAGCTCACTACCCTTCGGCAGCTTTATGTCATTCTCGAAGAAACACAATGAAATAAAGGACAGCACCGGCGCTCCGAGATGATCTATGATGTGTGCATTGCCGAGAAAGGCCTGCTGATAGCCCTCATTCGGGCCAAGCAGGAACAGCACGACGATAAAGGTAAGGCTCAGGCAGCAGGTCGCAATATAGCGGAGCAGCTTCACAAAGAACGGCACCACACCCTTATATTTCTTTACCATCTGGCCTGACACGATCCCACGCGCCCGGTTCTGCGATACCGCAGTCAGCGAAAATCCACAGTAAATCAAGGATACAATCCCTGCAAAAATATTTGAATCATGCGTATAGTACAGGAACATATCCATGCCGTTCAGCTTGTAATCATAATCTGTCGCCATCAGTTCAAACAGCACAATCAGAAGATTGATAAAAAGCGACAGTTGTAATTTCTTTTCCTTTGTCATTGAAGAAGCTCCATCGTATTAGCACGTTCATACCGTACTGATTTCTTATGTCCGACCTCAATCTCATACAGCGCATGCGCAGAAAGCTGCTCCGCTGCCTGTTCAAGGCCACGGCAGCCGGTTTCACTACGGAATCTGTCGATGATGGCATCGACGGCTTCTCCGGTCACCTCGATTTCAGACCGGTCCATATGAAGGCGTCTTAAAACCTTCGGCAGAGAAAACGCAGTAAATATATATTTCTTCTCCTCCGGTGTGTAATCAGGAATATCAATCACCGCAAAACGACTCATAAGCGGTGACGAAATCTTCGATTTATCATTAGCCGTTGCCACCGGATACACGCCACTGGTCGGGATCGTACATTCAATATAATTATCCGTATAGCCGAGATTGTCAAGCAGTGTCAGCAGCGCATCCGCCGGATTACCATTGCCACCGGCATGATCCGCCTTATCCAGCTCATTGATGATAAACACGATGTTCGACTGCCCTGAATCGGCAAATGCCTCCATGATACGCCCGGCCTTTGCATTGGCATACATACGCGGCGTACCGGTCAAGGCCTCCGGATCGTGGATGGCACTCATATCAAGTGAGGTCCACGGAAGGCCGAGAATGCGTGCCACAGAGTAAGCAAGCATCGATTTGCCGATACCGGCAGGACCCGCTAAAAGAAGGCCATAGGCCGGCAAGGTATGCGTCCGGTTGATCTGGATGATGGTCTCGATGATCCGCTGCTTTACACGATCAAGTCCGTAAAGCTCCTCATCGAGGATCTTACGTGCCCGTACAGGATCCACCGACGGAAAATAGTCCCCTTTCCACTGGACATTTAGCACCATAGAAAGCGCACGTTCCGCATGCCGTCTCTCTTCAGGACTTACGGTATTCGTCCGGATCGTTCCGATCTGCCGCCCGGTCCAGCGTCTGATATTTTCTGGCAGCGTCTCCCCGGCACACTGAAGATAATTCAGCATCTCCGGGAGGTCTGTGATACGCCGTTCCTCGGAGCCGGTCGTGACGGCTGCAGCCTGTCGTTCCGGTGGAGCGGAATTCAGGAGCCGTTTTATCACAAGCTGTAAGAACTGATCCCGGTCCTCCATGATAGACTGCTGATCCGGTGACAGCGCGCGGATCTGATAGACACCGTAAACCTTCTTTTTATCTGTTTGATGGCCGACAAGCTGCACTGAAATATGATTCTCTCCAAGCCATCGGATGAACGAAACGAACCTCCGATCGATGGTCACGATGGCATGCTCCGTACCCTTCCCATTCTCGTTTTCCTCGAAGGCGGTACCGCGAAGCGGGTTTAGAAAAACACCCTTCGGATGACCAGATAAGGCTTCCTCCGGATCCTGAAGCGTGAGAAATGGGTGATTAGCATCCGAAACAGAGTTCTCTGCTGTAAATACCGTATAGGATGGTTTCACAATCGTTTTAGGTTCAGATGCATTGACCGTGACATCACCATCAAATGTGAACAACCTGTCTCCCATTTTTACCTCCAAATCCAGATACTATACTCATAAATGCTTCCATGCTTTGCAAAACCAAAAGCGGTTTTATCAGCCGTTAAGACTTCCTGTATTATTTCTCCACGCCCCATCTCGCATCCTGTCCAAAATCCGACGGATGCCGTTCCTTCACCATGTTTGTTACATAATCCGCCATGCTTAAGAAGGAAACATCAGGATCCTGTCCGGTGAGGATCACCTCAACATCGATCGGGAGCTCTGAAAGAAATCTCAGAAGCCCGATCCTGTCCATGAGATTCAGATTCACGGCATCCAGCACCTCATCAAAGACGAACAGAGCTTTTATTTCCGCCTCTCTCTGACGAATCTTTACGACGCCGATCTTTTCCATCCTTTGCTTTGCCATCGCCTTCCGGGACGGCTGCTGCTTCAGAAGCATCGTCATCAGCCGGATGGCCTTCTTCAGCATGTTCGCGTTTTCCGCCCGAAGTCTCGCTTCATCCTCCTTCGACAGCAGCTTCTCCGTATCCGGCAGAAACTCCGGAAGGATTACAAAGATTCCCGGTATCTTCTCAAGCACAGAAACTTCTCCGCTGAACCCGTCCTTCAGAAACGCACAGAACACGACCGGCACACCATATCCGGCAGCACGCACCGCCGCACCGACTGCCGCCGAAGTCTTCCCTTTTCCATTGCCATGATATATCTCAATCATCTGTGTGAAATCCTCGTGATTGTCACCGGATCCTCAGCCCGGTAGGTGTGGAAGGATCCACGACGTTCGAGACTCGTCGAAGAGATTTCAACCATCTCGAACTGATAATCGGTAAGACGCTTTTCGATCTTCAGAATCTCGGACATTGCCTCCAGTGTCTCCGAGTTAATGACAATGATCACATGCGGGTTCTCCCCGATGGCCCAGTCGACAATCTCAGACAGATTCTCCCTGCTCCGCATACCACCGATGAAAACCGCATCCGGCGTCGGGAAGCCCTTCGGATCCTCCGGATTCTTGAGGCACGCCGGCGCGACACCCCGGACGACGCAGATATTATCAATCTGGAACTTATAGCGGTTCCGCTCGATCAGCATCGCCGCATCCTCGTTACATTCCACCGCAAATACCTTACCCTCCGGGCAGGACAGTGCAGCCTCAACCGATACACTACCGGTGCCGGCGCCGATGTCGTAGACGATGCTGTTATCATGAAGTGTCAGACGACAGAGTGACAGCGCACGTACATCCCGGCTCGTCACCTGAATCGGTTCATCCTCAAAAAATTTGTCATCGCCGATACCAAAGGACTTAATCGGATGCCGGAAGTTATCATTTTCAAAGAGCGCAATCGCCATCCGGTCAAATTTCTGCTTTCGGATTTCCCGCGGCGAACCAGTCGTGAAATCCTCATCCGGGAAGCTAAGCCGCTCACCGATCGTGATCTTAATATCATTGAGGCCAAACTGCACAAGCCGCTTCGCGATCCGCGCGGCATTCTCCTCATCTCCGAGCAGAACGCAGACAAATTGATTCTCCCGGATCACCGGAATCACATCGCGCTGCTGCCCGTGAAGACTTACGAGATGGACGTCCGCCATGCTGATACCACGCTTCGATAGAAAATACTGGATACTCGAAACGCCAGGATAATTCAAAACCTCAAACTGCTCAGCCTCTGGTTCCGTATTTTTCCTGTGTGCAAGCCACGCCCTCAGCGCCTTCGCCTCCGAATAGATGCTCGTATCACCTGTAAAAACGGTTGACACAACCTTCATCTTCGGATGCGCCGTGATATAGTTCATGATGTCCGCTGTGCGCGCGGATGTAAGCATTGCGACACCGGTATCAGAAATTCGGAAATTCTCCTCCGCCGGGGCTGCTTCTAAAGCACCGTTGTTTTCGGTTTTTTCGCCGTGTGCGATGGCCTGCTGCATCGCTTCCTCCGCCGTATCCAGCGCCCGTTTCGCGCCAATGATCACATCAGAGCTAAGCATCGCAAGCACTGCCTGCCGCGTCACAAGCTCCGGGCTTCCCGGCCCCACGCCGATTAAATTTATTGTTCTCATAACTTCCCTCCGAAGGCTAAATGCTCCATCCTGTGCCGGTTTTCCGCACTAATCCAAACCACTGATTTCTTTGGTCAAATCCTTAAGCAGCTCATCGCCATGCAACTTTCCTTCAAAGAAATGCTTCCGGCAGAGCGGCACATAGGCTTCGTTGCCGCCGAGCATGACCTGTGCGCCGGAGCGTACCACCTTCCCGTCCGAAAAACGGGTATTAAAATGCGCCTTCTTGCCACACCAGCAAAGCGTCGGCAGCTCCTCAAGCCGGTCAGAGAGCTCCACAAGCCGCTTAGAGCCCGGAAAAAGCTGACTCTGAAAATCCGTCATCAGACCATAGCAGATGACATTGATATCCCGCGCGTCTACAATATGTGCGAAGCTCTCGACCTCCTCAGGGCTCAGGAACTGCGCTTCATCCACGATGATGATACAGTGCGGCTGAAAGCTGATCGACTCCCAGCGTCCGAGGAAGCTGCTCACCAGCTCACACTCCGCGTGAAGTCCGATTCTTGACCGGATCGTCTCCTTCCCATCCCGCGTATCCGTGGACGGCTTCAGAAGATATACATGATAGCCCTGCTCGAGATAATTGTACCGTACCATCAGCGCGTTTGCCGTTTTCGAGCTGCCCATCGCGCCATATCTGAAAATTAACTTTGCCATTTATAGAAACCTCGTATAGTAGCTTCTGCTGCCTTCATATCCATTGCTTCTTAAAACAATGCTTACAACACGCGCTGCGCACGTACGGATATCCTCCTCCGTAAGACGTCCATCCGAAAGCGCAGCTTCGATGCTCTCCTGATCGCTAGGAAGTCCCGGCATAATGAGATCATTGCCGGCCTTGATACACTTCCATGCTACAGAACCGCCGACATCTGATGTCGTAACCCAGTCGGTCATCACGAGTCCCTGGAAATGCCATTCGTTCCGGAGTACCTCTGTGAGGAGGTCATAAGCATTGGCGGTATGAAGCCCGTTGATCAGATTATAGGAGGACATGATGGCCATGGGCTGTGCTTCCTTCACGGCGATTTCAAACCCGCGGAGATAAATCTCACGAAGCGCACGCTCGGAGAGCACCGCATCCGTACCCATCCGGTTATCCTCCTGATTGTTACAGCAGAAGTGCTTGATTGTTGTACCGACGCCCGGTCTCGACTGCACACCTCTAGTGATGGCCGCTGCCATCTTACCGGCGATGAGCGGATCCTCCGAATAGTATTCGAAGTTCCGGCCGCAGAGCGGATTCCTGTGAATATTCATACCCGGTGCAAGCCAGAGACTGACATGATATTCGTTCATCTCCGTACCGACAGCCTGCCCCATCAAGCTGAGAAGGTGCGGGTTCCAGGTAGCTGCAAGGCAGGAGCCAACCGGCCAGGCTGTCGCATACTGGTGATACACCTCCGTCTTCATCGGTTCAATCGTCCTGTCATCGAAAAAGCCATGCTCGATGCTCGCCGCGATGCCGATATTCTCTGTCGTATCCGTCTCCTTATCGACGGTATAATCACGTGTCAGCCGAAGTCCTGCAGGTCCATCCACCATACTGATGCCAGGAATATGAAGGAGCTTCTCGAGATGATCACTTGTCTCCCCGGCACTGCCCGGCACCCTCTGCCCGTTCGCGCCGACATCGGCAACAGCTTTTTCCGATGAACTGTCGTTTGACCTGCTATCTGCTAAATCGGCAGCTGCATCGAAGGTTGAAGCTGTGTTCTGCTGCTTGGCCGAACCACCTGCTGCCGCATCTGAAGAATCATCCTCTTTTGAGAACTTGCCCATAAGGAAGGGAATGAGATCCTCTACCGGCAGATTATCGACGATATCCCGTGCCATCCGGTCAAAATCATCCGTCGTCTCGTGGAATTTTATCGGTACAGCCGGCATGAATACCGTCTTATGCATTGCCTTCCCGTAGCCAGGCTGAAAATCCGAAGAGAGGATATCGATTCTCTCTTGGTTTATGTTCTGTTGTCCATGAGCCCTTTGTGCCCCGGAATACTGTGCAACCGGAAGATTCCGCTCACCGGCACGGGCAAGTACGGAAAATGTGCTCTTCCATTTCTCTGTCTTTCTCGCGATCACATCCGACGGCGGGACCAATGCATCAAAAGTCTCCTGTACCGCCATGATGTGCGGTACCCTGTCGAGGATCACCTCCCCCGGAACCGTCAGCACACCGGCGATTGAAAGTGCCTGCTCATCCGCACTCTCTCCGACGAAAATGCCGTAGTCGCCCTTTGAAAGCATCCATGCGGATTTTTCCTCGGAAAACGAAGTCATCATATCCGTCCCGATAAAGATCGTCACCCGCTCTGTCTCTCCGGGTGCGAGAAGCTTAGTCTTACTAAAGCCCACCAGTCTCTTATATTCCTTCGGGAAGTCCTCCTGCGGAAGTGCAGCATAGACCTCGACGACAGTCTTACCCGGATAAAAATCTCCCGTATTGGACACATCTACAGTCACCGTGAAGCCATCCGCACCGGCGGAAAGCGGCTTTGGATCCATCCGGAAGCTGGTATAGCTTAAGCCATACCCGAAATGGTATGCCGGTTCGATGCCGAAGCTGTCGAAATATCGATAACCGACATAGATACCCTCACGATAGATGCCACGATCTAAATTGCCGCCGACATTGGAATATTCCATCGCGCAGGGATAATCCTCATAGCGCTTTGCCCAGGTATCCGTCAGCCTTCCCGAGGGGTTCACGAGACCAAGCACCGTACGGGCAAGAGCATTGCCGCCCTCCTCACCGGCCTGCGACATGAAAAGAATCGCACGCACCTCAGGAATTTCCTCGAGTATAGAAAGGTCTATAGGACCACCGGCATTGATCACCACACAAATATTTTTAGAAAATGCCGCAATTGCGCTTAGATCCGAAATCTCATGGTCCGTGAGGTAATAATCACCCTTCAAAAGCCGTCTATCCTTCGCTTCACCAGCTGTACGTGAGATGACATAGACAACTGCCTTAGCTGATCCGATATCGTCGCCTGTGATATCCCTGCCATCCGGCATCACAAAGGGATGCTTCGAATACGTATCAAAGAAAAGCTGTCCCTCGACGCCATGCGCCTCTTCGATGATTGTCCGCTTCCAGGCATCCCGTGCGGAAGCATAACGGTTTTCAAAATCGAGAAGCCAGTTTTCCGACGTAATCTTTACCTTCTGATTCCGGAAGCCCTCGAGGATTGATACGCTATGCCGTTCATTTACATCCCCCGAGCCAGTGCCACCCTTTACGGTCATGACAGCACCGCCGCCAAGAAGCGATAGAGGCTTCTCCGGCTGTAGCGGTAAAAGGCCATCATTTTTTAAGAGAACAATGCCTTCTTCAGCGATCTCCCGCGCAAGGATCCGATTCCGCTGCTCACGCTCCGTAATCTCTGTACTAAGCGAACCCGTATGTTTAAATTCGTTGATTTTCATATGCTGATAATCTCCATCTTTTATTCTAATGTGACATATCAAATACCGATTTTATACTGCTTCAGCAGCTGCATACTTCATCGCGCAATATGCTATCCATGCTGCATCTCCATAGCAGAATCCATCAGGATGCCGTACTTCACCGCCATCCCGCGGATATCCTCCTTCACCTGTTCACGAAGCGACGGAGGCTCCAGAATCTCGACTGTCTTTCCGTATTGAAGTGCCCAATATTCCATCGCATATTTGTTGCAGCGAAGCGTAATTTCTATTGTACCATCCGGATTCTTTTTTGTAATGTGGAAATCCCGTCCGAACCAGTCCATAAGATCATCCATGCTCTTAACCGGTGCCTTCAGGACGACGGTTACCGTCTCTCCGGAAAACATATAGATATGCTCTGCCATATGCTTCGGGAGATTAAGCCCATGCTCCATCCCCTTCACAAGCTTCGGATCCTTCGACGGTTCCTCCAGCATCTTCATATTCGTCATCCGGTCGATCCGGAAATGACTGATCGTATCATACTTATCGTAATTTCCGACGAGATAATACCGCCCGTTTGAAATCACGATCTGATACGGATTAAACACGAAGGGCTCCTCGCGTCTCGGATGCATCTTAAAATCTGTTCCGTAGCTGTTATAGACGAAGCTGACCTTTCGTTTCTTTGCGATAGCCTCATCGAGGATGTCCAGGTTCAGCATCGACTGTCGGTTATCCGTTCTCTGAAGATCCGTGAAATTCGAAACGTGCGTTAATCGCGGCTCGAAGTAGACATTGGCCTCCGAGCGGAGCTTCTCGATCAGCTCCGCGGCCTGCTGCTTCGAAAGGGATTTTGAAAACACGACAGAGTTAATGAGGAGCTGCAGCTCCACCGGATCAAACTTCCGTTCGGCAAGATAATAGCCGTGGGCTGTCTCAATATCGAAGCCAAGATCCATAAGATATTCAATATTGTTCCGGACGGAGCGGCGGTCACACTCCATATTATAATTATCCCGAAGATACCGCATGATGTCCTGCTGCGTGAGCGGATGCTCCGCATCCGAATAATCCTTCAGAATCTCAAGGATCAGCATATTGAGCATCTTTTTATTCCCGGTTCCTGCTAACATTTCTGTCCTCCAAACGCATACTAAAAAATATTCTACCACGCTTTCCAAATGTATGGTATCTTAATTGAATCATTGACTTTAAGGAGATGTTTATTTTGAATACGAAATTACGGAATACGGGCTTTGTTACCTTTTTTCTCAGCGGCATCTGTGCGATTTCCAGCGGTGTCATCGTATCGATTCTTCGGGATCGTTATGGACTTCTGTTTTCTGAAACCGGAACGCTTCTGTCGATCCTTTCCATCGGCAATATCCTTGCCTCGTTCCTCGCGGGCTTTCTGCCGCTCCGGATCGGCACAAAAAAGACCGTGCTGCTTCTCTGTGCCGGCTATGCGATCGGCTATGGCTGTATGAACATTTCCGGTGCTTTCCCGTTGCTCGCACTCCTCTTTCTTCTCGTTGGTCTCGCAAAGGGCTGCGCGCTGAATACCTGTACGGTTCTGGTTGGCCAGAACGCAGAGAACCGTTCCCGTGGTATGAGTGTCATGCATGCCTGCTACGCTGCAGGTGCGCTGCTTTGTCCGATTCTGATTTCAGCGCTGCTTCGGGTGTCACCGTCTCTTCCGGCCTTCGGCATTGCAATCACCGGTGCTGTACTCTGGATGATCTACCTTTGCACGGATCTGAACGTTCTTGACCGCCCTGCTTCTGCCAATGCTTCCTCAGAAGCGTCTTCCCCGTCAGCACAAAAACAGGAAGGCACGTATGCCTTCCTTCATTCTACAACCTTCTGGATTTTAACAGCGCTTGTGTTCTGTCAGAACGCTGCCGAGCAGTCTGTCAATGGCTGGCTCGTCACCTATTTCAAGGATCAGAACATACTTAGTGGTACGCTTGCAAATTACACGATCACAATCATGTGGGGTGCGACGCTGATTGCGCGGCTTCTCATCGCGTTTGTGCTCCCGATCAAAAATATCTATAAAGCACTTTCGATCATGGGTGTTTCGCTGACGGTGCTTTATTTTGTTATGATCCAGCTCACGACGCCGGTGCCGGCTTCCATTGCGCTTTTTCTGTTTGCCTTTGCGATGGCCGGGGTGAATCCGATGGCAATCTCTGGTGTCGGGAAGCAGCTTTCGGCGGCTTCGATGGGGATTCTTTTACCGGTGGCAGCGATCGGGGCTATCCTGATGCCTGGGATCATCGGGTTTGCCGCTGACAGCGTGTCGCTGCAGAGCGCGATGGCGCTGAATCTCGTGCCGTGTGCTGGGATTTTCGTGTTGTCGTTCGTGATGTATCGGCGGACTAAGTGACTTCGCGGACGCCTGGCCGATGCCATGACGGGACGCCTCGCAGGGGCACCCGTCATGGCTTCGGCCAGGCTGCTTTTCTACGCTATTATCTCCATACTTCTTAAATATTAAGTGAATCTAAAAGTACTCTATTATCGCTGTTCACTTCTGTTGCATGAAGTTTTTCTATGGCTGTACGTATTGTTACCGATGGCTTATACGTCTTTGTTTGAAGCCAAGTGGATAATGTGTGCAAGGCCTGTGCGCGGGTGGCGTTTATGGGAGCCTGCAGAGCTTCTGAGATGAAATTCTCGCCTTTTCCGGGGTATGGCTCGAGGACGGTCATGAGGTAGGACAGTGCGAAGCAGGGACGGTACTTTTCGTGGTCTGTTCCGAGATTGTCCTCTGGTCCTGCTGCGATAGCTGCGAGATCGAGCTTTTCGGAAACCAACGTCAAAAGTCTGTCCAGGGCCGCTTCGTTCTTTGCTGCCAGGTCCATATATTCGTAATACTTGTAAAAATCAGCATCGAGGCATGTCAGTACTTCCTCTGTACAGTCCAGCTTCAGGCGTTCTGCGATGCGGAAGCCTCTTCCTTCGGAAAGAAGCTTGTCCAGTGTGTCCCGAACGTCCTGGGAACCTAACAGCTTTGCGCAGCGTTCTCCGATCGCGCCGCTTCTTGTGAATATCTTGTTTTCGGTATAATCGTGAATCCCGCAGAGGACCATCAGAGTATACTCATTCTGCGGATATTTTTCTGCCTGCTTCAGGTAGGCCTCGAGGAGCTCCGTCCGGTTTGCAAGCTTTGAGATGCCTAAGAGTGATTCTTCGTTGAGAAGTCCCTCCATGATCGGCGCCGCAAAATGGTAATCCACGGCTTCAAAGGCGGGATTTCCAAGTACCTTCAGAAAGTCAATCTTCTCCGCAACAGTATAGGCCGAATAGGAACCGGATATCGTGTTGTTCACGCCTTCCCGGAACAGCCAGTCCTTGACCCGGCCCTTTGTGGCATCGAGATGCTCGATGGCCTGGATTCGTCCGAAGCCGTGGGTTTTCTTTGCGAGTGCAAGGATGGCATCATTCCCGTCCTTCCAGGTCTCTGCGACGAACACAGAAAAAAGTGTCAGCTCATCAGAAAGTCCGAGAGTCATGACAGCCTCCCGGACGGCATCATTGTCATCGGTATCGAGGAGCTCCATGAGTGAAAGAGCAAGCTTTACACATTCGGGGTTGCCCGAGCTCACCAGGGTAGATGCAGCAAATTCAAAGAGTGCATCCGGCACAAGCCTTTGCTGCTCGGATATGACGAAGCTTCGGAAGTTGTTATAGAGTGACAGCATCCTGTGCTTCGAATCCTGAAAGTAGCCCTCCAGGAGTCCGGATGCCTCCGCAGTATCACGGGAGGAGGCAAGCGACAGAACCTTTTTAAGGGTAGAAATATCCTTGTCAAAGGGCATCTCATGAAAGGTGATCATACCATCGATCTCGCCGTCCCGATAGACTGCTTCATCGATTTCCCGCTCCTTCGGAAGTGAAAAGCCCTTCGGCAGCTCTCCCTTCTCATTGACATGGTCACTGATATACTCATAAATTGATTCGTTCATGCTGCCTCCAGTCCTTAGATCCGTCTTGTATGATTTCCGACTATCGAAATAGCTCTTTTATTTCAGTATTTCAGAGGTGTTCTAATCTTTCAGTATGTCGGCATCGATCTCACGGAAAATACTAATCCCGCATCAATAGCCGAAGTGATCCCGCTCCGTGTCGGCATCATAGACCTTATGATATTCCTCGGTGCCCTGATGAATGATATGGATAAGCACCCATTCCTCACCCTTGATGCTGACACGGTCACCGGCATCCTTCTTCGCAAAGGGATGGCTCATCAGGTTGATCCGGGTCGTGACCTTCCGCTTTCCGTTTGTAATGATCACATAATCGCCCATCTGTGCGCCAGTATGTCCGACAAGCTTTCTCTGGTAATATGGCTTCGGTCTATTCCCTGTCTTAGGATACGGCTTTTTCCCTGCACCACCGGAGGTTTTCCGGAAGCCACCATTATCATTTCTCTTCTCTGTCATAAATCTTCTCCTTCTTTATGTTCGCTCAAGGGTCGTCTGCAATTAAACAATGCCCACTTATTTCATATCAAAAAATAATCGTCAGTACGTTCTCCGCCTCATTCGTCGAATAGCGGATTGAGGACTTGCCATGCAGATAATCATAGATTTCATGATTGGTAAAAAGCTTGGCCATCAGCTGTTCAAGAACGGCCCTGTCCGCGGTTCTGAACTGCACGGCAGGAAGTCCCGCCTTGATTGCTGCCGATACCTGTTTACCGACTGTCCCGACGTCTGCCTCGGTCAGATAGAGACCATTTCGCACAAAATAATTATCCTTTGTCTCGAAGCATACAGGAATCGGCAGGTCTCCATCCGGGGTATGATCCTGGTTCATCCACTCGGTCGGCAGCAGGAAATAATCATAGCGGGTAAACCCAAGCGTGCCGTCGGAAGCATTGGAATTTTCTGCGTTTGTTGCATCGGTTTCACCCCAGGTTACATCCAGGAGATACCAGGCGCCATTCACCCGAAGGAAATTCCAGGCATGGAGCCCTCCCGCCGCCTGCCCTGTGATGACGGACGAAGGCATCCCGAGCCGCTGATAAAGAAGCGCTGCCGCCTTCGCATAACCATTACAGACACTTTTATGATTGAAGAATACAGAAAGAATATTCTGATTCTCATCCGCGCCCTCCACATAATCGGTATTCGTGACGAGATAGTCATACACGAGCTTTGCCTTCGTATATTCATCCGCATCCGATGGGACCTGACTGAGGATCATCTGCACCGTTTCTTCGACCCTTTGCTGCCATGCGGCGGCCTCTTCCTCCGTCATCGTATATTTCGCCTCCAGCTCGAGAGACGTCGCAACACCGCCGACGGACGTAATCGTATAGTTTACGCCCTCTACGTAAAAGATCTCGGGATGATCCGCCATGACCGTCGTGTAGATCCGCGTGAGCAGTGTCGTATCAAGCGTGGAAACCGGCTGCTTCACGCGATGCTCAATCGCATACAGCACCTGCCGGTACAGCCTCTGTTCATCCTCACTAAGCTGTCCGTAGCAGTAGTACATGGACAAATCCGAAGCACTTTCGCCCGGCTTCACAGACTCCGCAGCCTCTTCCGTGCTCCCGGTCTGTCCCTCCGTAAAAGAGCCGCTGCCGCTATCCGCATCGTCTTCTGCTCCAATGCCTCCATCATCCTTAGAACCTTCTGTGCTTTCTCCACCAGGCAGCTTCGGAAGTTCGAAAAGTCCGCTGCTTTCCCTTTCGCTGCCGTTTTCCTTGCCGGAAACAAGTTCACGCAGCGTATCCTCGACATAGGCTGCATATTCTTTTAAGAGTGAAGAGCTGCTCTCCTTTGACACACCATGCGATATGCCTAGAAGAAGCGCTATCCCGATGATGAGACTGAAGCAGCCGCCGCGATGATGAAAAAACATCCTTTTCCCTTTATAAACAAAAAAGCAACTCCACTGTCCCGAAAGACCTATTTACCTAGAATCTCCCGCATTACATAGCTACCTGCCAGTGAAGTTGCATATTTTCCGGTATGCTGTCTTAGTCCTCGAGGAACCCCTGCAGCTGACGACGATACTTCGGATTCGACAGCTTACGGAGTGCCTTTGACTCAATCTGCCGGATACGCTCTCTCGTCACGCCATAATGCTGACCGACCTCCTCGAGTGTCCTTTCCTTATCATCCTTCAGTCCGAACCGAAGCTCCAGCACCTCTCTCTCACGATCCGAAAGATTCGAAAGAACATCAAACAGCTCCTCCCGCATCATCATCTTCGAGATATTCTGCTCCGGACTGATGATCTTATCATCCGCGACGAAGGATCCAAGATCCGAATCCTCATCGTCACCAACCTTACTATCAAGACTTGCAGGGCCGGCATCATACTCGGAAACCTCCGCGATGCGCTCCACCGGCATATGAAGATACTCTGCAAGCTCCTGATCACTCGGCTCATGCCCAAGCTCCAGAGCCAGCTTCCGGGAGGTCTTCTTGATCTTATTGATCTGCTCCACGACATGTACCGGCACACGAATCGTTCTAGACTGATCCGCAAGCGCTCTCGTGATGCTCTGACGGATCCACCAGGTCGCATAGGTACTCAGCTTAAAGCCCTTATCCGGATCAAATTTATCGATACCACGCATAAGACCGATATTTCCCTCCTGGATGAGATCCAGGAAGCTCATACCACGTCCCGTAAAATGCTTGGCGATAGAAACCACGAGACGAAGGTTTGATTCGATCAGACGCTGCTTCGCATACTCATCGCCATTCTTTGCGCGTACAGCAAGCTCATGCTCTTCATCCGCCTTGAGAAGCGGGATCGCGCCGATCTGCTTAAGATACATCCGGACCGGGTCATCGAGAGAAACATTGTCAAGATTCTTGAGCGAATCCATGTCGAGAGCCTTTAAATCCTTCTCCTCATCCGACAGATTTTCATCGTCCTCATCCTCATCGACATCATCATCGTCAAAGGAAAACTCCTCTTCGGTTCCGAGCTCGGCAGCCTTCTCTGCCATAGCCTCGTCCGTCGCCTCATCGACGATCTCATCCTCCACCTGTGCCTCAGGTTCGGTATAATCGTCATCAAGTGGTGCTTCCTCTTCCGCGTCTATGGTCTCTTCTTTTTTCCCCTTTTTCTTAGAAGACAGCTTCTTCGCCGGAGTCTCCTTCGGCGCCGCCTTCACGTCATCATATGAATCTACGATTTCGATCTGCTTAGCGCTGCAGAAGGAGCGGATCTTATCCTCGGTCTCCTCATTCATCACATAATCCATGCAGAGACTTTCAAACTCATGCTCAGTGATTCTGCCATCATTTGCCTTTGCTGTGACAGAAATCGCATCCATAATATCCTTCAAAGCCTGTGGCGTAAGTACCTTCTTCTCGTTATCTTCCTTCAACTTTTCTGCTTCCTTTAATTTAATATGCGGGGCAATCGCCGAAAAAAGCATCGACACCTGCCGATGCTTGAACTTTACGTTCCCTTGCTTTAGAGAATTATAAACGAATTTAAAAAACATGCAAGCCCTTCGGAATGCATTTTTTCATATTTTATATTGTAACCTTTAATTTTTCCATATTGATATGGTTTTCAGAAATATGCATAAGCAACAGTGCAAAAATTCCTGTATTTTCTAAGATAAAATCTCTGTTCAATTCCACACTGATACAGTATAATTTCCTCCGTTTCATTCTTAGTAAGCAGTACCCGTTTATAAACGCTTCAGTCATAAGCATGCGTTCAAGAGGCTATGCTGTCTCGTTTTAAGCCGATTTATTTTTATCAGAGGTTTTCTATGCAGGTTGATATGACGAAGGGCAATCCCCTTCCGATGATTCTAAAATTTATGCTGCCGCTCTTTATCGGCAACATCTTCCAGCAGCTCTACAACATGGCCGACACCATTATCGTCGGCCGCTTCGTCAGTGCGGACGCACTCGCTGCCGTCGGCGCGACCGGTACCATCATGTTTCTGGTGCTCGGCTTCTCCCAGGGTCTCACCACCGGCTTCACGGTCCTTACCTCGCAGGCCTTCGGTGCCGGCAACACAGAACGTGTCAAAAGGAGCGTCGCGAATGGAATACTACTGTCCCTTATCGTTTCCGTCGTGATGACCATCCTGTCCGTCCTCACCATGCGCCCGCTCCTTCGTCTAATGCACACACCTGACAATATCTTTCAGGATTCGTATACCTATATTACAATCATATGTCTCGGCCTGGCAGCAGGTGTGTTCTATAACCTGTTTTCCTCGTTCCTTCGTGCGATCGGAAATAGTCAGGTTCCACTCTATTTTCTGATCTTCTCTGCCGTGCTCAATGTCTTTCTTGACCTTTTTCTGATCATCGTCATGCACATGGGTGTCGCTGGTGCAGCACTCGCGACCGATCTGTCGCAGGGCATCTCTGCCGTACTCTGTCTTATCTATATCAAGAAACACGCGGTCCTGCTCTGGCCTGAAAAACGGCACTGGCATATTAATCTACTGGATACCCAGCACCAAATGGCTGTCGGCATCCCGATGGCTCTCCAGTTTGCAATCACTGCCTCCGGCACGATGATCATGCAGTCCGCGATCAATCTCTTCGGATCAGTCGCAGTCGCCGCCTATACCGCAGCCAATAAGCTTGCAAACGTTCTTACACAGGAAATGCCAGCGATGGGACAGGCGATGGCAACCTATGCCGGACAAAATTATGGAAAGGGTGATGAACAGAGGATTCACAAGGGTGTACGCGCTGCTGTATCAATTGACACCATTTATGCGGTGCTTGCAGCGATTGTCGGCCTTTTACTCGTCCGTCCGACGATGGGACTCTTTTTCGCAGAGGGCAGTAATTTCGAAGAAATGTTTCCATGGGCGCTCACATACATCCGGATCACGGTGATATTCTATATTCCTTTAAGCTACATCTTCATCTTCCGAAACACGATGCAGGGCTGCGGGCATGGCTTCCTCCCGATGATGGGCGGTGTCGTAGAGCTTTTCGCACGGCTCATCACGGCACTGGTCGCCATGCATGCGATGTCCTATCCGCTCGCCGTTTTCTGTGACCCGGCCGCCTGGCTCTCCGCCGCGATCTTCACCGGTGTCGCCTACCTCTTCGTCATGAAGCAGGTCAAAGTCGAACTCCGAAACAGGATGACAACCACGCTTGTACCCCACGCTTGTCACTCTTCATGAGAATCTCGTGATAATGATGTATACGAGAATGATGAAGCAAAGCGTCGCAATCCATTCGATATCACGATGCTTCTTCTCCCTTCTGTCTCGATCCCGTATTCTCTCCTGATATCGCTCCCAGAGTGAAGACTTGTCATCATCGTGGCCATCCGGTGTCATATACATGCTTTCCTTGTCCTCCATCACTTGCCTGTGTTAAAGCTACAGCTTTAACAGCCTTTAGCTTTGGCCTGCATTGCATCGTGAACCCTGCATGGCAGTACGTATCACTGCGCAGGTTTCTTAATTTTGTCACAATGCAGAATTTTTGCTTCGATATCCTTCTCCCCATCATCCTCCGGAAAGGTGTTTGAGGCTTCGACCACACCGTTTTTCTTCGTCGAAACGGTATCTGCCAGCCTCTCATAGCGCTTGATATCGTTGCAGAACTCCGCTGCACTGCAATTCATGCACATCGGCCGCATCGCCTGCCCCGGCTTCACTTCCTTTGCCCGCATGCCATATTTAAAGATCACATACGTCATCACCGCACAGAACACTACAAACAGCACTAGTAAGATATATTTTCCTGTCATGCTCATCTTTATTTCCTTTCCTTCAGCTTCTGAAGCTTCACCCTGAAGCTGATCTTTCGCTCCGTCGGCATATCATCAAACTGAATCGTATAGGACGAAGCATCGAGATCCACGTCCTTTATTGTACCACAGCCAAACGCCTTGTGCGCGATTCTGTCTCCGATTGCGAAGTGCTCGGGCTCTTTACCGGAACGTAATCCGGCATCCACGATCTTGTAATAGGACTTCGCCTCATCAAGCATCGCCGCCTTCGGTGTCTCCGTAAAGTGCATAAGCGTAGGGTCGATATCAAGTACAAATCGGGACGGATACCGCGGTGAACCGTCGAAATTACGACCGGCAGCCTCGGAAATATAGAGTCCCTTCTCCGCTCTGGTCAACGCTACAAAAGCGAGTCTTCTTTCCTCCTCCATGCCTTCGAGCGTCCGGATTTTCCGGGATGGAAAGATGCCCTCGGACATACCACACAGAAAGACATATGGAAATTCCAGACCCTTCGCAGTATGGACAGTCATCAGCTTGACACGGTCGGTCTGGTCCCGAAGATCCATGTTCGAATACATCGCAACACTACGAAGATAGCTTTCGAGATCTGTTTCTTCGCCTGCCGTGGTTTCATAATCATAGACCGACTGCTTGAGCTCTGCAAGATTATCGAGTCTTTCCTGCGAGCCCTCCGTCCGAAGCATCGTTTCATAACCAGAAACCTGCAGTAACGCCGTCAGCACCTCGGAGATCGTCTGATCCCGGTAGGACGCTGCAAATTTCTCAATCATGCCAATAAAGTCCTTTGCGCCTGTTCCCCGAAAAAGCTCATCTTCTACATTTGCCTGCAGGGCCTCATAGAGACTTCCGCCATTTCTTTCCTGATAGTCCTCCAGGGCCTTCATACGCCGGATTCCGAGATTCCGTTTCGGCACATTCGCGATTCTTCGGAAGCTGAGATCATCCTTATATACAATCATACGAAGATAACAAATTGTATCTTTAATTTCCATCCGACCGAAAAAAGGCACCCCGGAATAAATCGTATAGGGAATTTTAGCCTTCAGAAAGACCTCCTCGATCGGCCGCGTCACATAATGTGCCCGATATAGAAGTGTCATATCCTGATATCGGACGCCCATCTGGTGCAGCCCTTCGATATGCTTGACCATCCATTCTGCTTCCTTCGTCTGATCATCTGCAAAATGGCACACCACGGAAACCCCGGACGGAAGCTTCGGCACAAGCGCCTTTTCCATCCTGAGCTTATTCTTTTCGATGAGACTGTTCGCAACAGACAGAATCTCCGGCGTCGAACGGTAATTTTCCATCATCATGATGGTCTTCGTCCCTGCAAAGTGCTGGTCAAAGTCAAGAAGATAACGGACATTGGCACCGCGCCAGGTGTAGATCGTCTGATCCGGATCTCCGACGATAAAAAGATTACGATGATAGCTTTCAAGCACCTCCATTAGCCGATACTGCAGCGGATCGATATCCTGAAACTCATCGATCATGATATACTCGAGCCTTTTTTGCCACTTAAGAGCAATATCCGGATGCTCTTGAAAAATATAAAGACTTAGGATGATGAGGTCATTGTAATCGACGGAAAACGTCTTCCTTTCCTGGTAAAGATACCCGTAAAAAAGGATATCATTCACCTCTGTTGCAGCCATATATTTTTCACGAAGCTTGTCCACCGGCAGCTTCACCATATCAAGAAAATATCCAGGCTCCGTCACGCATTTCCGCATCTCAAACATGTCTCTGGCCTGTCCGAAGGTCTTGTCCCGAAGACTCAGTCCCCGCTCCTCATAGATCAGCTTCAGCATGTCATCGATGTCAGCATTGTCGATGACCATGAAGCTTTTCGGATAGGAAATGGCGTGGCTATCCTCCTGGAGAATATTCACACAGAAGCCATGAAAGGTGTTGATGTATCCAGTGTCATTGTCCCCGGTCATGAGATGAATCCGCTGCCGCATCTCATTCGCAGCTTTATTTGTGAAGGTCACGCAAAGAATCCCGCCCGGCATGACGCCAAGCTCATTGACAAGATAGGCAAACCGATGTGTGAGCGCCCGTGTCTTCCCGGAGCCGGCGCCCGCGATCACACGGATACAGCCCTCTGTTTCCGTCACAGCCTCCCGCTGGGCTTCATTCAGCCCCTCCAGCACGTCTTCCATCCGATCACCTCCTTCGCCAATGCGCACACCAGACACAGTCCTTTCTTTTTCACAAGTGAAACCTCGCTTCAACTTTCGATATCAGTACAAACGAACTGTGACATATCAATGTCATCATATTAAACAACCCGGCAGAAAAATAATGTACATCTGCCGGGTAACCTTGAACCCATATCGGTTCAAGATATACTTTTATCATCTAAAATGAACCGCTTTTCATCAGGCATCAGAGCGAGCATATGCGTTCTTCATACGGCAGCTCGTCTCATAGAGCACATGCCCGAGCACATCACTGGTTTCCTTCTCCAGCATATCCGAGATGCCCTGATTTGCCTTTTCAAGAAGGGCATGCACCTCCGGATCCTTCATACTCTTTTTATAGCTGCTCTCGCATTCCGATAAGAGGTGGTAGGCCTTTGACGGTACGGCTTCCTGATACCGCTCGATATGAATCGCTGTCAGCTCAAACTTTGCGTCCGCAAGCGCACCGATCAACCGGTTTGACCAGTAGAAATTATCCGTTGAAACCTGATCTGTTGTATTGGAAAAATAAGCCGGTACACGGGTTACATTCGTATACAGCGGAACGAAAGCATTAAAGACATTAGAGCCATAGGCGATCCATTCGATCGCGCGAAGTGCCTTCGGAAGGTATGGACGAATCTGCGTACAGGACAGAAAACTCGTGCGGTTTACACCAATCGGCCGGAACGCACCATGCTGTGTTTTATCGCCGAAACGGGCATACGGGTCATAAGGTGTTCCCTGGAAATGTGCAGAAAGTACATACTTCACATCCTCTACCGTAATTTTTCTCTCTGGCACGCGGCTCCATGGGATGTCATCGCTAAGCGGTGTATAGTCCGCATCCTGTCCATCCCATTTCGTCGTACGAGGATTGAGATACCGTTCCATAAACCACGCTCTCGGCGTGTTATAAACATGATCCGAATCATCATGCGAGCCGAAAGCAAGACGAGGATTGAAACGACCATCGAGATTCAGGTCCAGATGGTTCTTCTCGATGAATTCCCGAAGATCTGCCGAACACATATGGTTTTTCTTCTTACCGAGCGCATCTTCCAGATCAAAATCATCGATGCCAAGCTGATTCGGCATCACGACATACTGGTCATCCGGAACGCGCTTCGCCATCCAATGATGTCCGCCGATGCTCTCAAGCCACCAGATCTCATCGCTGTCCTGAAAGGCGATACCATTCATCTCGTAGGTGCCATACTGCTCGAGTAAAGCGCCGAGGCGCTCCACGCCCTCACGGGCACTATGAATATACGGAAGGACAAGAATGACGAGGTCCTCCTCACCGATACCGGCCGGCAATGTTTCCTTCCGGCTTCGATACTGTGGAATATGAAGCGCGTTATCTCTTGTCAGCTTTCCGGTCTTCTGCGGGCGTGAAAGCAGCGGATCTGCGCCGAGTACACGCGGGTTTGAAGTGATGGTCTCCGTCGCGGTCATCGAGACATTTTCTTCATTGACACCGGCGGCGCCCCAGATGCCTTCACCCTCTACAGCATTTGGCATGCAGGTATAGCGGAGCGGATGCTCCGGAAGCGGGATTTCGATTTCTGAAAGCTTCGATTTATAAACCTTCGGCTGCTGCGATGACAGGATAACCTGAAGCTTCTTCGCCGTAAAAGTACCAGAACCGGAATCATCGTTTCTCGCGATCATCGTGGAGCCGTCATAGGATGCGTTTTTACCAACAAGAATTGTCGTACAAGCCATGCTTTATTCTCCTTTTTTATTTCTGAACTGGTCGAGGCTTACGACCTTGTCCTGTTCATTTTCATCTTCTTTTTCGATTTTTTCCGTCATATGGCTTTTTGTCGCCGCCTGCTCTTCAGGGTTTGCCGGTGCCGCCGGTTTCTTCTCGATGACGAAAGCCTGTCCCTGGGGATTTATGATAAAGCCTTCATAGTTTCCGAGAAAACGACCGATATCCCTAAATGCCATCCGGACCGGCCGGAACGGACTGTTACCAAAATTCTTTGAAAATTCAAAGACATCCGTAAACACCGGCAGCAGGCGCTTGTGGTTTAGTGTAAGCATTGGCAGCTGGATCCGATGCGTCTGTTTCGGCTGCTCGCTACTGTCCTCTGCTCCATCCTGAGAACCGGTCTCCGGATTTTCTGTGACCACCATATCCCGCATCGGCATCACGAAGACAGATTTAGGAAGCACCTCCAGAACCTTCTGAAATTTTGCCCGCACCATCTCGTCTCGCTTTTCATACTTCACCGGCCAGCGGAGCTCCTCGACATAATCTGTCAGGAAGAAGGATAATACCGGATTGTACGGTGGGATCTTAGCCGGGTCTTCATTGAGATAGAACGGCGCAGAAATTTCAGATCGGCGAAGTACTCCTTTGTACCAGCCGTTGTCGATCATGATATTTTCGATACCCAGGAAGAACAGGAAATCAAAGAATTTCATCTGCGTCTTTCCATCCTTCTCCTCCGCCGGGATATCGATGCCGCTCTGTTCAATCACACGGACCTTGCGAAGCTGGGCAGCATAAATCTCTGCTGCAATATCCGCATGCTCCTTTTCTGTATAGATCACGGCACAGCCCATATCAAGAAGCGGATAGCCGGTTCTCAGATCATATAGAATATAAATTTTCTCAGCACCACGTACGAGTGTAAGAAAATGATTGTGAATCTGTTGGTGATTATCCTGGAAGTTCTCAAGCGGCGCCTGGTGATTAGCCAGTGTCTGGGACGCCTCAAGGAACATCGTCTCCTGCAGGTTCAGATCCTTCAACATATCCAACGTAAGCTTCGGTTCAAAGATGAGCGAACCGATGCGTTCCTTATCCTCCGGACTTAAAGGATCTTCAATCTTCGGTGTGTCCTGGTTCTGTGCTGTATAAACATTAAAACGTGGCAGCACCGGCCACTGGAAATCCTTATGTTCTTCCTTCTGACGTGCTGCGACCTCTTCAGCCTGTACCTTCTTTTCTTCGGCCATTTCCGCTTCGGCTTCTGCCTTACGCTGTTCCGCCTTTGCCTTACCAAAAAAATCAAATAAAGCCATGCTGCTCTTTTACCTCATTTCCTATGTTCTTTCACATGTTTTCGTATTATACATCCCGGGCGTCAATGTTGACAACCACGGTATTTGTCTTTTCCCGTGCACTGGAAAGTGCAATATCGGCGCGTTTCAGGATATCGCCGATTGCCATATCCTCTTTCTTTAACATCGTAATACCGATTGAAGCGGTAACCTTGACCTCATTGTCACCAAACTTGAAATTCGTCTCTTCGATTGCCTTACGAACTTTCTCCGCGACGATGCCGCAGCCCTGTGCCGATGCTCCTGCGAAAATGCCGAGATACTCATTCTGTGACCACTGTACGATGACATCCGATGGACGGCAGAGATTCTCCACTGTTTCAAGCACCTGCCCTTGCAGCTTCTCACTGATTTCCTGTCCAAAGGTTGCCGCAATCGACTTGAAAAGATCAATATCCATCAGCATGATGCCGCTGTTTTTGCCATCCGCATGGAAACTATCAAGTGCCCTTTTAAGCTCCATTTCACCATATTCACGTTTTGCCTGTCCGGACATCCTGGATGCATCCATCCGCTCCACCAGCACACGCTGCTCATGCTCTGACATAGAGATTCTCGCATCCACACGGAGCATCTGAAACAAAAATAGGAAATCAACGACAAACAAAATGGTGAGAAACGTAATGAGAAACATAAATCCCGAATTCCTGATAGCATTGATTCGGATAAAACGGGTGTTGATGCCGGTACTGACAATCCAGTTGAGATTTGGAAGAAGCCTCGAATAGCTTAGCTTTTCTGTAATCCGATTGGAATTGAGTTCCTTAAAGGTATAAGTCTGAAAAAAAGAGCCATCCTGCAGTACGCCATTCAGCTCAGTGCGATATGGGAATCTGCCATCAGAATCCTGCATATTGGTAGAGAGAAGCATGCCCTCGGTATCCGGCAGATTCGGATGAATCAGACGAATTGCATAGCCGTCACCACCATCCGGATTTAAAATCTTATTAATCCAGATATACGCACCGCCATAATAGCTCTGACCATAAATCTTCTGCCGCGTACTCGTCTCGACATGTCGTTCTAAGGCTTCCTTCGTATACCCATACACCATCGTAACATTATGCCGGCGCAATGTAATGCTGGTCACAAACGGCGCATAAACAGTATGTCCGGTGCCATCAAAATTTTCGATTGTGAAATTCGCCGGATAGGTAGAAAGGATGCGATAGCCGTTCTGATCAACAGAATCTGCAAACATGATATAAGAAAGGCCGTCCGAAGCGCCCTGCGTGTTAAAAAGACGATTGACCCGAACCAGGGATCGTTCCGCCTCGTCCTCATCTCTGAAGCTTATTGCATTAGAAATCGGCACCTTCAGATTATTTATACTGCGCTTCATGATATCAAGATCTGACTTATAGTCTCCTTGAATCTCATTCACGAAATTGTCAACGGTATCCTGCAGCATGATTTTCTCATGCTCGATAGCATTTGTCTGCAGAAGTCTCCCATAGCTATAATGCAGAAGCCCGAGAAGCAGCACCAGCATCGTAGCGGAAATCATGATCAGTTGATGTCTGTATTTCGTAAGCAACGTCGTCGATCCTTTCCATAAACTTTCCCCATTATATCATAGAACCCTTACGATTTAATATGTAAATTCCCTCAAAAGAAGCACACCAAAAGAAGCACAAAAGGGGAACAGGATGAATCCTGTTCCCCGCATAAATATATACAAAAAGGGACAGGATAAATCCTGCCCCTAAGCTGATAACCGGAATCGGACCGGTGACCTCCGCACTACCAATGCGACGCACTACCGACTGTGCTATATCAGCCTGTTCGTTTTGCGAACCACTGTAATTTACCATAGCCGTGTGCGGATGTCAACCGATAAAATATTTATTTATTCCGATAAAGTATTTATTGTCACGTACGCCTGATGAAATATTTATTTCTTCCGAAGCTGGAAGCTCTTCATGAGTTCGTTCATGTTGCCGGCCTGACCACTCAGTTCCTCAGCGGCTGCAGCGCTCTGCTCCGCTGTTGCGGAATTCGTCTGCACGACAGCGCTGATCTGGCTGACGCCCTCGGATACCTGTGAAACGCCCTTCGTCTGATCCTCGGTTGCCTTTGCCACCGTCTGCATGAGCGTTCCGATCTTTAACGTGTTCTCCTGGACAGCCACCAGTGAATCTGCTGTCTCACCAGTCAGCTTCGACCCTCTCTCAATAGACTCTATCGTATCCTGAATGAGCGTCGCCGTATTGTGTGCAGCCTGCTGTGATTTCTTTGCAAGGTTTCCGACCTCATCTGCTACCACCGCGAAGCCTTTGCCGGCAGATCCTGCCCTTGCCGCCTCGATGGCAGCATTAAGCGAAAGAATATTGGTCTGGAAGGCAATATCATCGATGGTTTTAATAATCTTATTGATCTCATTCGCCTTGTTCGTGATGTCATCCATCGCGGCACGAAGCGCCTCCATCTTTTCATTGGAATGGCGGACATCTTCTGTCGCTGTCTCAGAAATCTTCGCTGCTTCCTGCGTCTTCTCAGTGGTGACACGAATCTTATCCGTGATATCACCCATCGTTGCAGAAAGCTCCTGAATGCTGGAAGCCTGCTCCGTTGCACCCTGTGCAAGAGACTGTGCGCCATCCGATACCTGTGTTGCACCGGAGTTCACCTGATTCGAAGATTCCGTAATCTGCTCCATCGTGTCATTGAGACGAACGGTAATATTCTCGAGTGCATCTAGAATCGGCCGGAACTCACCGACATAGAGATCGGTTTCATTGTTCTCGAAGCTAAGATCACCGGAGCCAAGCTTCTCCATCTTCTGCTGAATGTCGAGCATGATATCATGCATTCTGGACATCATGGATTGCATGCTGGTAATCAGCACACCGATCTCATCATGATATTCATAGTGTACATCGGCATCGAAATTGCCCTGTGCCATATTTTCAGCGATCTTTGCTACATCGCCAATCGGACGGAGACTTCTCTTCAGGAACCGGGAAATCGCAACGACCAGCACGATCACGGCAGCGAGTCCGCAAAGAAGCAAAAGCACAATAAGCTTCCTGACCGGAGCTCTGTACTCACTATAATCGATAGATGTCTGTGTAAACCAGTAACCATCGCCTACCTGTACCGGTGTAAAGTAACGGATCTTATGGAAGCCAGAGGAATTTGTCTCAAGACGGAACTGCTTGCCAGTAGACATTTCTGAAAGAATCTGCTTGCCGGCAGCTTCTCCCAGGAACTGACTGAAGCTCTTCCCCACATCCTTCGGATTGTTTGAATAAACGAGTATCCCCTCATCATTGACGACATCCACAAGCTCTGAGGCAAAATCCTCTTCCTTCTCTGTAGCGCTTGCGAAAACCGATGTCTTCATATCCAGTACGATTGCACCAATCGCTGTCCCGTCAAGCACGATCGGATAGGCTGAGCTCACGATCGTTTCGCCGCTGTATTCATCGACATGCGGATCAGAAATAGCGACAGAAGCAGTTGAAATAGCCTTCTGATAATATCTGTTTGCCGAGGCGGATGCATAGTCTACCATGACCGGCTTCTGGGTTTCCAGATTAGCCGCAGAGCAATAGAATGCATATTCGTCGATATCCTCAGCAAATTGATTCGGCTCCATAAATACGCCAATGCCTACATAGGAGTCATCCTGCTGCAGGAAGGACCAGATACTCGTAAGAAGGAAGGTTTCCTCCTCCTTTCTCGTCGAGGACATCGGTCCCTGGGTAACATTACTTCTCACCTTCGTGAAGTTACTGTCTAGAAGTCCACGCATCCGAACGATGCTGCCGATCAGTGGTGTTGAAACGGTCGCTTCTGAATCCATGATACTATACACACGGCTTGCATTCTTCTCGGAAATATATTCGAGATTCTGATCCGTACTCTTGCCCATGGATTTCCCGGCGGAAATCGCCAGTACGATTACAAGCGCTGCAAAGATTGCCACCAGAAAGGCACCAGCTTCGATGGAAAGACGCATCGACAGCTTCATGCTCTTCCAGTTGAGGGGTCCCGTTTTATGTTTCTTCGGAGCCCTGTCGCTAACCTCTTTCATTCCAACTTCTTTTCTTTTTTGAAATAATGCCATACCACCAACTCCTGCATATTACTGAAATTTCCTAAAAACAGAATATCCGACAGTTCCTTCGGAAAGTGACTGTCGGATATCAGTTCGCTGATTGAAATTAAGTGTAGCGCATGGCGTCATGCGCTACAAATACGATCCTTTCGATCGTTTCATTCAGAGACCTCTTTGCCCCCGATCAGTATTTATCATTATCGTCGAGCTTGATCTGTGAGAGATCATAGCCGGCCGGATACTGATCTGCGATCGTATCAGTCTTCGGAAGATTGTCCTTGCCAAGCGGTGCTGTCTTGCCAGCGCTCTCTTTCTTCATCATCTCTTCGAGAGCACGGTCATTGTCCGCTGCTGTCTGCTTGCTGCTCGTACTGGAAGGATTTATACCGGAAGAACGGGAATCTCTCGGTGCTGCTACCGGTTTCGCAGCTGGCTTCTTAGCAGGTTTACTCTTCGGTACTTCCTTCGGCTTTTCTACCGGTGCCGCACTCTTCTTTGGAGCCTCTTTAGCGGTTGCTTCTTCACTTACTGATGCAGGTTCTTCAACCGGAGTCTCTGGTTCTGCCACTGCCGGCTTCTCTACTGGCACTTCTGTACTGTCATCCTTCAGACGGAACTTAGCAACCAGTTGATTCATCGCCACAGCCTGTCCGCTCAGCTCCTCAGAAGCCGCAGCACTTTCCTGTGCCGTCGCGGAGTTCGTCTGTACGACAGAACTGATCTGGTCGATACCTGTTGTGATCTGCGATACCGCTGCAGATTCATCCTGAGCATCCTTCGCAATCGCAGCAACGATCGTGTTGATCTTTGCAGCGCCCTCCGCTACAGACTTCAAAGCCTCTGCTGTCTGATCGGTGATCTCACCACCGTGCTGGACAGCCTCGAGTGTTTCTTCGATCAGCGTTGCCGTGCTCTGTGCCGCCTGTTGTGACTTCTTTGCAAGGTTACCTACCTCATCCGCAACTACAGCGAAGCCCTTGCCGGCAGAACCTGCTCGTGCAGCCTCGATGGCGGCATTGAGGGAAAGAATATTGGTCTGGAATGCGATATCATCGATCGTCTTGATGATCTTTGAAATGTCATTCGACTTTGTGATGATAACCTCCATTGCCTTCGACATCTCTTGCATACGATCGTTGCCGGTCTGCATGGAAGCATCCGTCTCCTGCGAAATCTTCGCAGCAGCCTTTGCTCTCGCGGCTGTGCCGTCAACCTTCTTCGAAATCTCATTCATCGTACCGGACAGCTCCTCAACAGAGGATGCCTGCTCGGTCGAGCCCTGTGCAAGCGCCTGCGCGCCGCTGGAAATCTGATCCGCACCTGCCGTAACCTGTGAAGCAGATTCACGAATCTCCTTCATTGCAGAGCTCAGATTATCTCTGATTTCATTTAATGAAGTAAGAATCGGAACATAAGCGCCCTGATAGATGTGCTCCTGATCTGCGAGGTCAACCTGGAAATTACCTTCGCCCATCTCTTCGAGCTTTTCGCTAAGGTCCGTGATTACCTTTTCGGTCATCTCGACGAGCCCGTCCATGCTCTTCATGATCGTACCGATCTCATCATCACGTGCATAGGTAAACTTAATATCGAAGTCGCCGACAGACATCTTCTTCGAAGCTTCCTCAAGCTGATTGAGTGGCTTCAGAGAATTTGAAATCAGTCTGACAGCAAGTACGAAAAGTACGATAACAGTAATGGCGGAAATCACAAGAATAGCAAGAAGAATCTGGTTATTCGTCGCTTTATATTCCTTCATCGGAACAGCCGTCTGAACCCACCATACATTGGAAGCCATCTTAAGCGGTGTATAGAAGCGCTTTACGACGCCGGAGCTTGAAGAGGTCGTAACAGAGAAGTCCTCTCCCTTTGCCCAGTTCGTAGAAATCTCTTCATAGGCATCTGCTGAAACGGTATCCTTAAACGCCTTACCAATTACATTTGTATGTGTGGAATAAAGAATGCTTCCGTTATTGTTAATGATGTTGACATACATGCCCGGGAAATCAGCATTCTCAACAGCCATCACATCGAACATCGATGCATCAAAATCAATGTCTACAACACCGATGAAATTACCATCTGCATCCTTGATCGGATAATATGCAGAGAACATGTTGACGCCATCCTCTGTATAGGAATCCGTGTAGCCGAAGCCGGACGGATCTGCCTTTGCCGGTGCATAGTAATCCGCCGTCTCATACGAATCATAGGTAAGATTTTCCACCTTGCCGGCTTCAAAATCCTCACGATTCATATAAGGTGCATAGACCTGATCGTTCTTAGAAAAAGCACCCGGCTCAAACAAAACGCCGACACCGACGATGTCTTCATTGTCATCCATCGCAGCGATCATCGTGTTGATGATATTGGTTTCAGCGCTAAAGCGGCTTGCAGAGATCGGATTGCCGGTTACCTGGCTCCGAAGATTGATGCCGGCGCCGGAAATCTGATTGCCGACCTTAATCGTGTCGTTTTCATCCACTGTATAAGCCTGGGTAAATCCTTCACTCGTATCATCTGTCGACTTCAGCATCTGTTCAATCGGCTGCTGAATCGAATGATTGATCATCGTCGTTTTCGAAAGGATCGCATCGACCTTTGCAACATTCGTCGCAGAATACTGGAAAAGCTGATCATCCGAAAGATTCGTGATCGCTCTGCCTGAGAAATTCGTCACGAGTATCGTCATGATTGCAAGACATACGATAATCGCCATGCCAAGGATGAGAGACAATCTCTGGCTGATACCAAGCTGTCTCTTCGTCCGCTTCGCGTTTTTCTCTTTTTTCATGATTTCACGCCTCACATCTTAAATTATTTGCAGCTACTGCTACAGTCACTGATTTTTTTATCGGCACAAAGCCTTTTCTATATAATACTCTACTCTACCCGATAATTGAAATAGAAAATTTATTTTGCCGTAAGTTTTTTGAAAGTTTTTCATGAATCTATGTCATGTGTAAGCATTGGCATAAAAAATTTTCTTAATATGAAAAAATCGAAAAAAGTCCATCAGAGAAGCACATCCGCTTATTGCATTAAAAACGGGATGATGATATCATCAAAACAAATGATTTTTTATGTTTCGGTCAGGTATTTTTTGCAGTAAAATAAAAAGACCGACAGAGTATCCATCGAGGTATGGATAAATTTATAGAAAGGAGCGGTCTGTATGCTGAATATATATGGTAACAGTGTTTCTCTCGACGAACGGACGCTTGACCTTCTCTGGGAACGGCAGAACATCACGATGAACAATATCGCAAATGTCGACACCCCGAACTATAAGGCACGTTTTATTACCTTTGAAAATGCCCTCGCACGTTCCATCAAGGCCAATGAAGTCACATCCCGTCCGGAGCCGAACATTAATAAGGCGATCAGGCACAGTAACGTAGCAGTACACAGAACAGCGAATGAGACCATGCGTCTGGACGGCAACAACGTCGATATGGATCAGGAGCAGGTTCAGCTTGCGAAGACTACCTATGAATATCAGTATATGGTGCAGTCCATTTCCAATGAACTCAGCCGTCTTCGTTCTGCTGTAAAGACCTTCTGATTTTTCCTTATTTTCTTATCGTTTTCGGACGAAATAAGGTGTATGTAGGCTAAATCGATTGAAAAGGTGGTATATGATTCATGAATAGTGAAATGGAAGGGATGCTGGATACCTATCTGTTCGAAACCAATGGTCTTCTCGACAGACTCGACGAGATGCTCGTAGACGACGAGAAGAAGGGCGATTTCTCTACGGACGATATCAATGAAATTTTCCGTATCATGCACACGATCAAGGGCTCCAGCGCGATGATGGAGTTTAATTCGCTCTCCGTCATTGCCCACAGAATCGAAGACTTGTTCTTCTTTATCCGTGACAAAGGCATCGATTTCCTGGGTGATCAGGATAAGAAGGATCTTTTCGAGCTCATGTTTAAATCCGAGGACTATCTCCGCGGTGAGGTTGAAAAGGTTGAAAATGGCCAGCCGCTGGATGAGAATATCGATCATTTTCAGAAGGTTGTCGATGATTTCCTGGCAAGACTCAAGAAGGACGAGACACAAGCTGAAGGTGGCGCTCCTGCAGCGGCTAACGCAGCTGACTCTTCCGCTCCGGCTCCAGCAGCCGATGCGAAGGCTGATGTAGAGCTTCCGACTGATGATTCAGCCACCGTATTCATCCACATTCTGCTAGAGGATGGCGTCGGCATGGAGAATCTCCGTGCCTTCATGATTGTGAATGCTCTTAAGGAAAATGGTATCGTATTTAATTACTATCCGAAAGATATGGATACCAATGCCGAGGAAGCAAAAACCATCATCTCGAAGGGCTTCTTCCTCGCCTTTGAGTCTCTCGATCAGGCCAATACCGCCGAAGAGCTTCTGAAGTCTCAGCCGCATATCAAGAACTTCGAAGTGATCGATGCGCCGAAGCAGGAGCCGCCGAAGCCTGTAGAAGCACCGAAGCCGGCAGAAGCGTCTAAGGCAGCTGCACCAGAGGAAAAGAAGGCTGCGCCGAAGGCAGCACCTGCTGCGAAGCAGCCGGCAGCAGCGCCAGTCTCCAATGGTCCTGTAAAGCAGTCTCTCATCAGTGTCAACCTGCAGAAGCTTGATGCTCTCAATGATCTGGTCGGCGAGATTGTCATCACTGAATCGATGGTTACCTCCTCTCCTGCTCTTAAGGAGCTTGATCAGGAGTCGCTTGATAAATTTATGAAATCCGCGCGTCAGCTTCGTAAGCTGACCGATGATCTGCAGGATATTTCGATGTCCCTTCGAATGGTCTCCATCTCCGGTGTATTCCAGAAGATGAATCGTATCGTCCGTGATATGAAGACGAAGCTCAACAAGGATGTTCGTCTTACAATCATTGGCGAGGATACCGAGGTTGATAAGACCATCGTCGATTCCATCTCTGATCCGATCATGCATATCGTACGTAACAGTATGGACCATGGCATCGAGGCGACGAAGGAGGAGCGAATCGCAGCCGGCAAGGATCCTCAGGGTGAGATCGTCCTCTCTGCGACACACACCTCTTCTGAGGTTGTCATCTCTGTAAAGGATGATGGCTATGGCATGGACCCTGAAAAGCTTCTCGATAAAGCGGAAGAAAAGGGCATCCTTACGAAGCCGCGTGAGGCTTACTCGAAGCGTGAAGCACTTGGCCTTATCATGGTACCGGGCTTCTCTACAAACAAGCAGGTTACCGAATATTCCGGACGTGGCGTCGGCATGGATGTCGTTCGAAAGAATGTCGAGTCCGTAGGCGGTATTATTTCGATTGAATCCGAAGTTGGTGAAGGTACAACCATCACGATGAAGATTCCTCTCACACTTGCCATTGTCGATGGTATGAAGATCAGTGTCGGTGATTCTGTTTTCACGATTCCAATCTCGAACATCCGTCAGACCTTTAAGATCAAGGACGATTCCGATATCATTCGTGATGAAAGCGGAAACCAGATGGTTGAGCAGATGGGTGAGTTCTATCCGATTGTTCGTCTCGACCGCTTCTATAACATCAAGGGCAATTATGAAGATATGAAGGATGGTATTCTCGTCTGGGTTGAAGCCTCTGACAAGCAGTGCTGTCTTTATGCAGATGACCTCATCGGTTCACAGCAGGTAGTTGTAAAGCCGATGCCGTCCTATCTTGCAAACTTCAACCTCAAGGAATACGGCATCAACGGATGTACGATCCTCGGCGATGGTACAATCAGCGTGATCCTCGATGTATTAGGAATCTACAACGCTGCAATTGAGAATGCATAAGGGAGGAAATTCACATGGCTGATGAAATCTTATCGCAGGAGCAGGAAATCGAGAATTCTGAAAACGCTCAGACCTCCGGCAACCTGCAGCGCTGTCTCACCTTCGAGTCAAACGGACTCGTGATGTATATGAGTACCGATTATGTCATTGAGATTATCAATGATCACAACATTACACCGGTTCCTCTGGTTCCATCTTACGTGTCCGGTATTATCAATCTCCGTGGTCAGGTTGTCCCGGTTGTTGATATCCGTGTTCTCATGGATGAAGAGGTTAAAGAATATACCTCAAAGACCTGCATCATCATTCTGACCATTGACGGCACGACGATGGGCATCATTGTCGACAATGTCCGTCAGGTTGTTGATATTGATCTCGACGATGTACATCCTATTCCGGTACGTCAGAGAAAGAAGCTGCTGACCGGTATGCTCAATATGAGTGATGGTACCGTGGCGATGGCTTTTGACTGTGAAGCGCTGATGAACGTACAGATGTAATTTGAAACCGCAGTCAGGTTATTTCCTGGCTGCGGTTTTTTCTTGATGAAAGAAAAGGAAACAACTATGGCGATGAAACAGCTTACGGATGAGGATTTCGTCCGACTCTATACCTATATACAGAAAAATTACGGCATCGACCTTCGAAAGAAGCGCCAGCTGATCGTAAGCCGTCTTTCTAACACGCTGGAATCCGAAGGCTACAGCGATTTTCATCCATATGTCGAGAAGATACTTTCCGGCAAGGATAAGGACGCTACGGTCTCGATGCTGAACAAGCTGACGACAAACTACACCTATTTCCTTCGTGAAATCGAACATTTCGACTACATGAAGAAGGTTGTTCTGCCGGAGATGGAGGCACGACATAAAAATGATCACTGCCTCAGTATCTGGAGCGCCGGCTGTTCCTCCGGACAGGAACCCTATACGATTTCCATGTATCTGAAGGAATACTTTAAGGGTAAGGGCAATTGGGATCTCCGGATTCTTGCCACAGATATTTCGATGAATATTCTTGCGACAGCCATGCAGCCATCCTACCCTGAGGAATCTCTGTCGAAGCTGCCACCCTCCTGGAAGTCCACGTATTTTGTGAAAAAGCCGGATGGAGATTTTACGGTTTCACAGGAGCTTCGTAAAAATGTGATCTTCCGCCCATTCAATCTTATGGATCCGATTCACTGGAAGCGGCCTTTTGATCTCATCTTCTGCCGGAACGTCATGATCTATTTCGATCAGCCGACGAAGGATGCGCTTGTCAAACGATTCTATGAGGTGACTGTCCCGGATGGATATCTTTTCATCGGACACTCAGAAGGGCTCAACAAGGCAACTTGTCCGTACGAATATGTAGAGCCGGCCATTTATAAGAAAATTACAAAGCAGAGATAAAGGATTTAAAACATGGGAAAAATCAGAGTATTTATCGTCGATGACTCGATGGTTTTCAGAAATTATATTTCGCAGACGCTTGCAAGTTCACAGGAGTTTGAAATCATCGGTACTGCGACAAATGGTTATGAAGCACTGAAGACGATTCCGGAGATGAAGCCGGATGTTGTTACGATGGATATCGAGATGCCGCGACTCAATGGCATCGAGCTTTTGAAGCAGCTGCTTCCGGTTTATCCGGTGCCTGTCGTACTCGTCTCCTCTCTTTCCATCACTGTATTTGATGCCCTTTCCGCAGGTGCCGTCGATTTCGTGAAGAAGCCGGACTGGACCAATATGCAGAACCGTGATGCGTTTGATGAGAATCTTCGTCAGAAGCTGAAGATGGCAGCCGGCTCCAAGGTTCATCTTCCGAAGGATCCAGGCAAGGCTGCGCGAACAACGGACGAACGTAATTATGATCATGCTTCGCAGGTAGCCAATGCGACAAGAATTTTAAAAACAGATAAGATTATCGCGATTGGCGCATCGACCGGTGGTACTGAAGCCATCCTCAGCGTCGTAAGAAATTTCCCTGCTGATATGCCGGGTGTCGTCATTACACAGCACATGCCGGCTGGCTTTACGGCGATGTATTCAGAGCGTCTTAACCGGATCTGTAAGATGGAGGTTAAGGAAGCAAAGAATGGTGATAAGGTTGTTCAGGGCCGTATGCTGATTGCACCGGGCGGTTATCAGATGCGTGTGGTTCGGATCGGTAACGGCTATGAGGTGACGGTCACCCAGGAGGAGCGTGTCAATGGACATGCACCGAGTGTAGATGTGCTTTTCAACTCTGTCGCACAGAATGTCCGGGATCACGCGATTGGTGTGATTCTCACGGGTATGGGCGCGGATGGCGCAGCGGGGCTTCTCCGTATGAGGAAGGCAGGTGCCTTCACGATCGGGCAGGATAAGGAGTCCTGCGTAGTTTATGGTATGCCGATGGAGGCGTACAAGCTGGGGGCTGTGTGCAAGCAGGCGAGCCTGCTCAATATCCCGGGGATCATCTACCAGCAGTTGGGAATTCACGCGTAATATAAAACGGATGAAGCAATGAAACGGGAGAGAGGGCACTCTCTCCCGTTTCATTGCTTCTGTTTTTTGGACTAATTCACTGCTGTGGCATCTGTGATACTGCCCAGAGAGGGCCGCCGGCGTCGGAGGCAGTTTTCAGTTCGGTGAGGATGTCTTTTAGGTCCCAGGTTTTTTCGCAGTTTGTGAAGTTAAAGGGATCGGCGAGCATGACGCCGCCGTTTGGGGCGTTTTCGGCAAGGACGACGAAGTGGCCGCTATCGGAGAACTGTCCTTTGCCCATGAGGGCAACGAGGATGTGGCCATCGTCGAGGAGCGCACGTACGTTTTTGGCGGAACGGTCGGTGACGGATTCGACCTGCATGCCGTAGTGCGCGAGGCCTTCGGGAATCAGGCTGTGGAAGGAACCGCCATGAAGCTGATAGAGCTTGTTTTCCCAGGCCCATTCTGCGACATCCTGTGGGGTTACCGCCACGCCGCCATGTGAGAAGCTATTTGCAATCATCGCAACAGTGGTCGGGCCGCAGCCGTAATGAGACATATTGTCCATGCCGCCGATCTTATAGTCTCCCCAGTGGGAATCGGCCTGATTCATATAAAGCATCGGACCGATGCTGGTCGTGAGGAGGACATTGTAGTCATTTTCGATATAATGGAGTGTATCCGGGATATCGGCAACTTCCATCTCTCCGGTTTCCGGATTTTTTTCATAGATCACTGGTCCCTGATTCGTATTTTCCTCTTCCACTTTTTCAGGGTTCGCAGCATCCTTTCCGTTTGCGAGCGCTGCAGAATCGCCATTGTAGAGGTCAAGTGTTTTCTGCATCATCTGCTCTTTCAGCGCAGCATCTGCAGCTTTTTTGGCTCTTGAGGCTTCGATCTGCTTCTGTACCTCTGAAGCTGCATGCTCTGTTGCAGAGGAAATTACTTTAGCTGTCTTGACGGCAGCATGGCCGCTTGTCAGTACACCGGTTTCGATGACCGAACCAAACTGTGCTGAGGAGTTTACGATATCCTGCGGGGTAAATGGATGGATAAGGTAAACCGTACAGAGCGTCGCTGTCGCTGCCGATACGGCAATGCCCGCGCGAATAGCACGAAGAAAGGCTCTCTCTTCCTTCGTGGTCTCCATATAGGGAGAAAGCTCCTTTTCCTCTTCCGCCCTCAGTCTTTTCTTTTCCTCACGTACGAAAGTTCTTGCGGTCTTGTCTGTCTTCTGTGCACTCTGAAGAAGCTCAGACTCGGACTGCATCGTAAGACCATTCCATCCGTTTTCCGCAGCTTCTGCCATCTTCACACTCCCGAACATGCAAAATAAATGTTATTTTTAAATATATCCTATTGTTTTTCCACTGTAAAGATTATTTTGTGAACAGCTTAAGTCGTTCGATCGCGGGTCCATACTTCGAGGCGGCTGCTTTTTGATAGCACTCCTTTGCCTTCGGAAGCTGACCTGACACCTCATACCAGGTGCCGAGATTATAGTACGCACGGTAAGAGCCGGTGCCGACGACACCAAAGGTGCGATTGTTTTCGCCAAGCTCCAGACACTTAAGGTAGCAGCGTTCGATCATCGGAAGGAAGCCTCCATACTTCTGTGTATTACAGAGCACAAGCTTCATATAGTAGATCCCGGAGAAGAAATAAAAATCGGGACTTTCTTCATAGCGTTTTTCCACCTGCTCCATCACAGAGAAGGCCTCGATAAGATTTTCTTCTTCTCCCAC